>Ga0183100_1001255_pt1 | contig 13452 bp, 10 predicted proteins | sample Biomet2_FD_127789 | JGI IMG/M metagenome (GOLD analysis project Ga0183100, IMG submission 127789) | Microbial communities from bioreactor (seeded with anoxic lake sediment) at LBNL, California, USA - Biofuel metagenome 2 | ecosystem: Engineered > Bioreactor > Anaerobic > Unclassified ...
ATATTAATTTAATTTATATTTTCCATAATATTTGAGGAGGGCTTTTAAAATGACAAAATATAACAAAGTAGTTTTAGCTTATTCAGGAGGACTAGATACATCAATTATAATTCCATGGCTTAAAGACACTTACGGATGTGAAGTTATAGCTGTTTGTGGTAATGTAGGTCAAAAAGATGAACTAGATGGCTTAGAAGAAAAAGCAATAAAGACAGGAGCTTCAAAATTATATATAGAAGATTTAACACAAGAGTTTGTTGATGATTATATCTTCCCTACTATTCAAGCCGGTGCTATATATGAAGGAAAATATCTACTTGGAACTTCATTCGCTAGACCAATAATTGGAAAAAGATTAGCTGAAATTGCTAAAGCTGAAGGTGCAGATGCAATTTGTCACGGATGTACTGGTAAAGGAAATGACCAAGTAAGATTTGAATTAGCAGTTAAAACATTTGCTCCAGAAATGCCAATAATTGCTCCATGGAGAATTTGGGATATTAAATCAAGAGAAGATGAAATAGAATATGCAGAATCTAAAAATATTCCATTAAAGATTAATCGTGAAACAAACTATAGTAAAGATAAAAACATTTGGCACTTAAGTCATGAAGGTTTAGATTTAGAATTTCCTGAAAATGAGCCACAATATGATAAAATCTTAGAACTTTCTAAGACATTAGAAGCTGCTCCAGATGTAGCAACTTACATAACATTAACTTTTGAAAAAGGAAATGCTGTTGCTTTAAATGGACAAAAAATGAACAGTGTTGAATTGTTAGATGCATTAAATAAAGTTGGTGGAGAAAATGCTGTTGGTCTTACTGACATGGTAGAAAACAGACTTGTTGGTATGAAATCAAGAGGTGTTTACGAAACTCCAGGTGGAACTATTCTTTACAAAGCTCATAAAGATTTAGAAGAACTTTGTTTAGATAAAGAAACTTCACACTATAAAGAACAAATAGCTTTAAAATTTGCTGATATAGTATATAACGGACAATGGTTTACTCCTCTTAGAGAAGCATTATCTGAATTTGTTACAAAAACTCAAGAAACAGTTACTGGTGAAATTAAATTAAAATTATACAAAGGAAATATTGTCAATGCTGGTATGACTTCACCATACTCATTATACAGTGAAGAATATGCAACTTTTGGAGAAGATGGCGTATATGATCAAAAGGATTCTGCTGGATTCATAAATCTATTTGGTCTTCCATCAATTGTTAGAGCAAAAATGCAAGAAAAAATTAAGAAAGAGGAAATATAATGAAGCTTTGGGGCGGACGATTCAAAAAGGGCACTGACAAATTAGTTAATGATTTTAATTCTTCTATAAATGTTGATTCAAGAATGTATAGAGAAGATATTGAAGGAAGTCTTGCTCATGCTTCAATGCTTGGACATCAAAACATAATTCCAAAAGAAGCTAGTGATAAAATTACTTCTGGTCTTCTTGAAATATTAAAAAGACTTGATAGTGGTGCTATTGAAATTGATGAAACATCTGAAGATATTCATAGTTTTATTGAAGGTACATTGACATATTATATCGGAGACTATGGAAAGATGGTTCATACTGGAAGAAGTAGAAATGACCAAGTAACTTTAGATTTAAGATTATATTTAAAAAAGGCAATTATAGGCTTAAAAGAAGATATTATAGCTTTAGAAGACGTTCTTTTAGAAAAAGCTAAAGAAAATATAGATACTATAATGCCTGGATATACTCATCTGCAAAAGGCTCAACCAATAACATTTGCTCATCATATTTTAGCTTATGCTGAAATGCTTAAAAGAGATTTTGGAAGACTTTCTGATTGTTATAAGAGAGTGGATGAAATGCCACTAGGTTCTGGAGCATTAGCTACTTCTACTTACCCTATTGATAGAGACGCTGTTGCTCGTGATCTTGGATTTTCAAAAGTTACATTAAATAGTTTAGATTCTGTATCTGATAGAGATTATGCTATTGAAACACTTTCTTGTCTTTCAATGATAATGATGCATTTATCAAGATTTTCAGAAGAAATAATCCTTTGGTGTACTAATGAGTTTAGTTTTGTAGAACTTGATGACGGCTATAGTACTGGTAGTAGTATAATGCCTCAAAAGAAAAATCCGGATGTTGCAGAATTAGTTAGAGGAAAAACTGGTAGAGTTTATGGAGATCTTATGACTCTTCTTACTGTTATGAAAGGTATTCCTCTTGCTTATAATAAGGATATGCAAGAAGATAAGGAAGCACTTTTTGATGGATTAGATACTGTTACACTTTCACTTAAAACTTTCTGTGGAATGGTTAAGACTATGAAGGTTAAAAAGGACAACATGAGAAAAGGTGCTGGTCTTGGCTTTACTAATGCTACTGATGTAGCTGATTACTTAGTAAAAAAAGGCATGGCATTTAGAAATGCTCATGAAGTAGTTGGCGAAATAGTTCTTGAATGTATAAAGAGAAATAAGATGATTGAAGAATTAACCCTTGAAGAACTTAAAGGCTTCTCTCCTATCTTTGAGGAAGATGTCTATCATGCAATAGATTTAGTAACTTGTGTAGAAGAACGTAAAGTTATTGGTGGTCCTTCTACAGAATCAGTTAAAATGCAAATTGCAGCATTAGAGAACTTTATAAATCAATTTAAATAAATAAAATAATTCTAAGTCTTAAAGAAGAAATTTAAAATTTCTTCTTTAAGGCACATTAAAATTTCAATTGTCTATGAAATTTATATTATCAAGTTTCTCTTATGAAATTTTATAGACAATTGAAATATAATAATTGAAAATCCATACATATAAAAATAATTAATAATATTATATATTAATAAATTAAGGAGGCTAATTTAAAAATGGTTAAGATCGGAATAATCGGTGCTACAGGATATGTTGGTGCTGAACTCTTAAGATTACTATTATCTCATCCAAAAGTTGAAGTTGCTGCATTAAGCTCAGTTTCTTTTGCAGGGCAAGAAATTAGTAACGTATATAAAAACTTTTTAAATAAAACAGATTTAATTTGTGAATCTGCAGATGATGTTGTTGAAAAATGTGATGTAATCTTCACTGCCCTTCCTCATGGATTAAGTGAAGATATTGCAAAAAAGGCAATTGACAATAAAAAGATTTGTATTGATATGGGTGCAGATTTTAGATTATCTAATGAAGATGAATATGAAGAATGGTATGGTAAGAAATTTACACAACCTGACATACATGTAAACAGTGTTTATGGACTTCCAGAATTGAATAAAGAAAAAATTAAAGAATGTTCTTTAATTGCTAACCCTGGTTGTTATCCAACAACTATAGAATTAGGCTTAATGCCACTACTTAAAAATTCATTAATTAAATTAGATGGAATTATTTGTGATTCTAAATCTGGAACTACAGGTGCTGGAAGAGGCTTAACTTTAAATACTCATTTTCCAGAAGAAAATGAAACTTTTGCACCATATAAGGTTGGAGCTCATAGACATACACCTGAAATTGAAGAAACATTGTCTAAAATGGCAAATAATAAAGTAAGTATAACTTTTACTCCTCATTTACTTCCAATAAATCGAGGTATACTCTCAACTATTTACTGTACTCCAAATGCTAAAATAAAACTTGAGGAAATTCATAAACTATATGTAGATTGTTATAAAAATGAACCTTTCGTTAACATCTTACCTCTTGGAGAAACTGCTTCAATAAAAAATGTAAGATTAACAAACGATTGTTTTATCTCATTACATTTAAACCATAGACAAGATCAAATCATTGTTGTAAGCACAATAGATAATATGATTAAAGGTGCTGCAGGACAAGCGATTCAAAACATGAATATTATTCTAGGATTTAATGAGACAGACGGATTAAACTTAATTGCACCAGCATTTTAGATATTATTTAAGGGGGTTATAAATTTGGATATAAAATATATAGATGGTGGAGTTACAGCTCCTAATGGATTTTTAGCTTCAGGTATATACTGCGGATTAAAGAAAAGTAATTTACAAAAGGATTTAGCTTTAATCTATTCTGAAGTACCAGCAGTTGCAGCTGGAATGTACACTAAAAATAAAGTTAAAGGTGCTCCTATTTACATAACAAAAGAGCATTTAACTAACAAAAAAGCACAAGCAATAATTATAAATAGTGGTAATGCAAATACTTGTAATGGTGATGATGGATTACATAAAGCAAAAAAGATGACTTCTCTACAAGCTAAAGAATTGAAGTTAAAAACAGATGATATTCTAGTTGCATCTACAGGGGTAATTGGGGTTCCTTTAAATATAGATGCTATTAAAGACGGTATTCCTCTACTTACTGAAAAATTGTCAAAAGAAGGCTTTGATGATGCATCTTCAGCTATTATGACTACTGATACATTTAAAAAGCAATTAGCATTAGAATTTTACATAGGAGACAAAAAAGTTACTATAGGTTCAATGGCAAAAGGTTCTGGAATGATTGAACCAAACATGGGAACAATGCTTTCTTTTCTTACAACTGACCTTTCTATTTCTCCAGAATTATTGGATGAAGCTTTAAAGTCAAGTGTTACTGTTACTTACAATAGAGTTAGTGTTGATGGCGATACAAGTACTAATGACATGATATTAATTTTAGCTAATGGCTTAGCTGAAAATCCTACTATAACTGAAAAAGATGAGAACTATGATACTTTTCTTAAAGCTCTTACTAAATTAAACACAATTATGGCTAAAAACATTGCCAAAGATGGCGAAGGTGCTACAAAATTATTAGAATGTCAAATAATTGGTGCGAATACTGAAGAAGATGCTGTTGTTTTAGGTAAAAGTGTTATTAATTCTAGTTTAGTAAAAACTGCAATGTTTGGTAGTGATGCAAACTGGGGAAGAATCCTATGTGCTCTAGGATATACAAAAATTGATTTTGATCCTGAGAAAGTTGATGTTTCCTTTGAAAGCTCTTCCGGCTCTATAAAAGTTTGTGAAGCTGGTAGTTCTTTACCTTTTGATGAGGATGTTGCTAAAAAAATTCTAAGTGAGAATGAAATTATTATTAAAGTTAATTTATTCTTAGGTAACTATAGTGCTTATGTTTGGGGTTGCGATCTAAGTTATGAATACGTGAAAATAAATGGAGATTACAGAAGTTAAATAAATCGACAATTATATAAAGGGGGGTTTAAATTGAATACTAACGAAAGAGCTGAGGTCTTAGTTCATGCATTGCCTTATATCCAACGTTACTATGGCAAAATAATAGTAGTAAAATATGGTGGAAATGCAATGATAAGTGATGAACTTCGTGAAACAGTTATAAATGATATTATCTTAATGAAATGTGTTGGTATTGAACCAGTTGTTGTCCATGGTGGTGGACCTGATATTTCAGATTTTTTAAATAGATTAGGTGAAAAAAGCGAATTTATTAATGGTTTAAGATATACTGATGAAAATACTATTGATATAGTTCAAATGGTTCTTGGTGGAAAAGTAAACAAAAACTTAGTTTCTCTCATAGAGAAATTCGGTGGAAAAGCTATTGGTTTATGTGGAATGGATGGTTCTCTTTTAAAAGCTAGAAAATTAAAAACTGATATTGATTTAGGTTATGTAGGTGAAATAACAAAGGTTAATACTGAAGTTATAAAAATGGCTATAAACTCCGGCTATATTCCAGTTATCGGAAGTATTGCTTTAGGTGAAGAAGATAATAAACCATATAACATTAATGCTGATATTTGTGCATCAAAAATTGCGGCTGCACTAAAAGCTGAAAAATTGATGTTACTTACTGATGTACCTGGAGTTCTTATGGATCCAAAAGACCCATCGTCATTGCTTAGTGTTTTAAGAATGCATCAAATTCCTAAGTTATGTTTAGAAGGAGTAATAAAAGGTGGTATGATTCCTAAAATTGATTGTTGTGTTGAAGCAATCAGAATGGGTGTTGAAAGAGCACTCATTATTGATGGACGTATTCCTCATTCTATTCTTTTAGAATTGTTCTCTCCTGAAGGAATTGGGACAATGATTTACTAATTATTTTATATAGGAGGTAATTTTATGTCATATGATTTTAATGAAGCAAAAGAGCATATTGTAAATAGTTATGGTCGTTTAGATCCTGTAATCACTCATGGTGAAGGTGTTTATCTTTATGATACAGATGAAAATAAATATTTAGATTTTACAAGTGGTATTGGTGTTAGCAGTTTAGGATATGGTCATGAGAAATGGATTAAAGCTACTAGCAAGCAATTAAAAACTCTTGTTCATTGCTCAAATATATTTTATACTGAGCCAAGTGTAAAACTTGCTAAAGAATTAACTGAAAAAGCTAATATGAGTAAAGTATTTTTTGCTAACTCTGGTGCTGAAGCTAATGAAGGTGCAATTAAATTAGCTAGAAAATATAGCTATGACAAATATGGCACTGGAAGAAGTACAGTCCTTACTTTAATGCAATCTTTCCACGGTAGAACAATAACTACTTTAAAAGCAACTGGACAAGAAAAATTTCATAACTACTTCTTCCCTTTTACTGAAGGTTTTGATTATGTAAAAGCGAATGACTTAGAAGATTTTAAAGCAAAGCTTACAGATAAAGTTTGCGCTATAATGCTTGAAGCAATTCAAGGAGAAGGTGGAGTTATTCCTCTTAATCAAGAATTTGTCCAAGAAGTAGTTAAAATATGTAATCAAAAAGATGTACTTGTTATCTTTGATGAAGTTCAATGTGGTATCGGTAGAACTGGTAAAATGTTTGGATATAATAATTTTGATGTAGAAGCTGATATAGTTTCTGTGGCTAAAGGTCTTGGTGCTGGACTCCCTATAGGTGGTCTACTTTGCTCTTCCAAAGTAGATAATGTATTTAAACCAGGTGATCATGGTTCAACTTTTGGAGCTAATCCAGTTGTATGTGCTGGTGCTTCAGTTGTTCTTGATGAGCTTTGTAATGAAAAAGCTCTTGAAAAGATATCTAAAAGAGGTGCTTATGTAAAAGAACTTTTAGAAGAATCTAAAAATCCTCAAATTGTAGATGTACGTGGTATAGGATTGATGATTGGAATAAAAGTAAAATGTGATCCAGCATTAGTTCAAAAAGAAGCTATAAAAAAAGGATTATTAGTATTAACAGCAGGCAAAGATGTTGTAAGACTTCTTCCACCTCTTGTTATAACTAAAAAAGAGTTAAAGATAGGAATAGATATTATTCTTGAAATTTTGTCTAAGGTATAGTAAATAAAATAACAAATCAAAGATGCAATATATACCGAATATCGAAGAATAAATTATTAATGAATAATTTACAATTACCAATTCACAATGATGAATAAATACTTTCAAGATTTAATTGTGTATTGTACATTGTGAATTGTGCATTGTTTGGGGGCATATATGAAAAAGGATTTATTGAAAATGGATGATCTTTCCAAAGAAGAAATCTTAGATATTTTAAATTTAGCAGATCAATTAAAATATGAACAAAAACATGATATAGAACACCATCACTTAAAAGGCAAAAGTTTAGGCATGATATTTGAAAAATCATCTACTAGAACTAGAGTTTCTTTTGAAGCTGGTATGTATCAATTAGGTGGAAATTCATTATTTCTTACTGATAGAGATTTGCAAATTGGTCGTGGTGAGCCCATTGAAGATACCGCAAGATCTCTTTCAAGATTTTTGCAAGGTATAATGATTAGAACATTTTCTCAAGAAGAAGCTGAAAAATTAGCTAAATATTCATCAATTCCGATTATTAATGGTTTAACAGATGATGAACATCCTTGCCAAGTGTTAGCTGATTTAATGACAATAAGAGAAAATAAGAACATTCTTGAAGGATTAAAAGTTGCTTTTGTAGGTGATGGTAATAACATGGCAAATTCTTTAATGATTGGTTGCTTAAAAGTTGGAATGAACTTTGCAGTTGCATCACCAAAGGATTATACAGCCTCTAACAAATACTTAAATAGAGCAAAAGAAATTGCAGAAAAAGAAGGGGTTAATTTTACAGTAACTACTTCCCCATCTGAAGCTGCTAAGGATGCTGATGTATTAATTACAGATGTTTGGACTAGTATGGGTCATGAAGAAGAATCTGAAATAAGAGCTAAAGCTTTTGAAGGCTTCCAAATAAACAAAGAATTAATGGCAGTAGCTGATAAAAATGCAATGGTACTTCATTGTCTTCCAGCTCATAGAGGTGAAGAAATCACAGCTGAAGTTTTAGAAGAACATGCAGATGCAATCTTCGATGAATCTGAAAATAGATTACATGCGCAAAAGGCTGTACTCGTTAAATTGATGAAATAATTTAGCAAGGGCTAACTGAAAAAGGAGATACTTTGTTTACACATGAATTATATCTTATGTAAACAAAGTATCTCTTTTTTTTGAATCTATCTATTTGCCTTAAGGAAAGTGACTTTCTCCAAATTACATATTGGGGAAATCTACTTTTCTATATAATTCATTACATTTTTAACTATCATATTTATACTTCCATCGCCATTCCTTTGTATCTCAAATTTACTAGAATCATGATAAATTTCTTCATTTATATATAAGTCAATTTGTTTATCTATATTGAGCCTAACTCTCTTTAATTTTTTATCAACCCAAGCTTTATCAACTGCTACTTCTTCATTTAATCCTTGCTGCTTTATATAATTTGAAAAATCTTCTTTTACTTGTGGATGTTCATTGAATAGTTCTTCCGAGAATGAATCTATATTTATAGTGTCTTCTTCTTTTAGTTTAGTTTTAATTGCAGTTCTAATTTCTTCTGCTTTTCCTGCATCTTCAGTAATATTTTTTCTTGTCCAATTTTCAGCTGCTTTTACAAAGGTTTTTGTCATGTCTCTCTCATTTGTAATAATGCTTGCGCCTAAGAATGTATTTATAAAATAATTTGCTCCGTATTCATCTTCTTTACTACTTTTTTGCTTATCTAAAATCATTAAATTATAATTTTCTTCTTCCCTAATTGGCTTAATAAATGCAGCTTTTTGTATCTTTTGTCCACTGCCTGGAAGTCCAGCTACTTGTGGTACTATTCCTATTCCAATTTTTTGATCTACAAATTGAATCTCATGGGTAAAGTTTTTAACATAATCCATTTTGAGTATACCTATCATTGGTCCTTGATCTGTAGTTATTGATACTATTATCAAATCTCCTGATGGAATATTTACATTGCTCTTCATTATTATAAATAGTTGCTTGGCAAGCTCCTTAGATAAATTAATTAAATCACTATCTATTCCATTTAAATAGTCTTGTACAACCTCTTTAACTATATTTCTTTCTGGGTTGAAACGTGCATATTTAAGTTCATCATCTTTTAAGCATTTTTCTATATGCTTAAATAAAAATTTATATATATCCTCATCTAATTCCAAACTGTATTCATTAAGAACGGGTTCTTCCCCATTACTATCTAATATGTGGATAACTGCTTCATTTATGTTGATATCATTTATATATTCCATGTATTTTCACCATCCAATTAAATTTACTACATTAGATATTATAACTGTTTTTATATATGACTAGCAATTTAAATTACAATATTATAATATTATAATATGTAATTTACAATGGCAAGGTAATATACATACCTTGTACAGACGATATATAAAGGAGATTATTTTTATGCAAGAATTAGAAACTAGAATTATAGATATTGATGTTGAAAATATAAGAAGTATTCTATTATCAAATGGTGCTAAGAAAGTGAAAACGGAAGATCAAATTAATGATATATATGATTTTGAAGATGGTAGATTGTTAGCTAAAAAAGGTTATGCTCGTATAAGAACTGTAAATGACATGCTTAATAATAAAGTTGTGTATTTCATGACTACAAAGAAAATGTTATCTCAAGAAAGATTTAAAGTCATGGAAGAAAATGAGACAATAATAGAAGATAAACAAATGGGTGAAGGAATATTTAAGTCTCTTGGTTTAATTTTAAAAGAATCTAATAAAAAATATAGAGAAAGCTATAAATTACATGATTGTTTAATTGAAATAGATATAAATGATAAGAGTTTTTGCCCATTCCCTTATTTAGAAATAGAAACTACATCTGAAGAAAAACTAGAAAAGGTAGTTAAATTACTTGGCTACACCTTAGAAGATACAACTTCTGAAACTATTTATGATATTTTATCTCAAAGGGGATTACCTAATAATAATCCCAAAGGTATTTAATATTATTACTTATAGTATTACAAATAAATATATGGTAAAATATTCAAACATATGAATATATTTTTAAGATTAAATTTGTTTACTTTCAATAACGCATATTCAAACAATAACAATTCAGTATGCCTTATTGAAATTGAACATCTTTGATTACAAGGAGGGTATTATGGAGAATTATGATGAGAATATAAAATATTTAAAATTACTTGCTAGACAATATCCAACTATTGCAAAAGCATCTACTGAAATAATTAATTTAGCAGCAATTTTAAATTTACCTAAAGGAACAGAACATTTCTTAGCTGACCTTCATGGTGAATATGAACCATTTGTTCATGTATTAAAAAATGGTTCTGGTGCAGTTAAAATAAAGATTGAAGAGGTTTTCGGTAATTCATTAATGGATTCTGAAAAGAAAAGCCTAGCTACATTAGTTTATTATCCTGAACAGAAGTTAGAAATCGTTTTAAAAGAAGAAAAGGACATAAATGATTGGTATAAAATCAACCTATATAGGTTACTTGAACTGTGTAGACATACCTCTTCTAAATATACAAGATCAAAAGTAAGAAAGGCTCTTCCAAAAGATTTTAGCTATATTATAGAAGAATTATTGCATGAAGAAGCTGATGACAACGATAAACAGGATTATTATTATGAAATAATAAATACTATTATAGAAATTGAAAGAGCAAAGGAATTTATAGTAGCTATATCAAATCTAATACAGCGATTAGTTATTGATAGATTACACATAATAGGGGATATATATGATAGAGGTCCAAGACCTGATATAATAATTGACACTCTTATGGATTATCATTCTGTTGATATACAATGGGGTAATCATGATATCTTATGGATGGGAGCTGCTTCTGGTAATACTGCCTGTATAGCAAATGTCTTAAGAATAGCCGCTAGATATTCTAATTTAGATGTAATTGAAGATATATATGGTATAAATTTATTGCCACTTGCAACTTTTGCACTTAAATATTACAAGGGTGATATTTGTACTGCTTTTATTCCTAAAAATAATGATGAAACTGGATATGGAACTTCTGAAATTGAACTTATTTCTAAAATGCATAAAGCTATAACAATTATTCAATTTAAACTTGAATATGAAATAATAAAAAGAAGACCTGAATTTAAAATGAATCATAGATTGCTTTTAGATAAGATAAATTATAAAGATGGAACTATAACTTTAAATGATATCACTTATGAACTTAATGATAGAAGTTTTCCTACAATAAATCCTAATAATCCATTTGAGCTTACAAGTGAAGAAAAAAAATTGATAGATAAAATTAAAATTTCATTTATCAATAGTGATAAATTGCAAAAACATGTTTTATTTCTTTTCAATAAAGGCAGTATATATTTAACATATAATTCAAATCTATTATTTCATGGATGCATCCCTCTAAATAAGGGCAAAACCTTTAAAAGCCTAACTGTTAATAATCAGGAATATAAAGGCAAAAAACTTTTAGATAAGTTTGATTCCTTAGCTAGAGAAGGTTATTTCAACAATAGAGGTAGCGAAGAAAAGTTATATGGAATGGATATAATGTGGTATTTATGGAATGGAGCTTCTTCTTCTCTTTTTGGAAAAGAAGATATGACCACTTTTGAAAGATATTTTATTAAAGACAAGACCACACATAAAGAAAAAATGAACCCATATTATGATTTTAGAGATACAGAAGAAATGTGCAATTTAATATTTGAAGAATTTGGTTTAAATCCATCAGAATCTAGAATAATAAATGGACATGTTCCAGTAAAAAATAAATTTGGTGAAAATCCAGTAAAAGCTAGTGGTAAACTAATAGTTATAGATGGAGGCTTTGCAAAAGCATATAGAAGTCAAACTGGTTTAGCTGGATATACATTGACTTACAATTCTTATGGATTACAGCTTATATCTCATCAACCTTTTAAATCAATAGAAGATGCATTTAGCAAAGAAACAGATATACTCTCTTCAAGAAGAATAGTAGAAAAATTAGATCGAAAAAAAGTTGGAGATACGGATGTAGGGAATGAATTAAAGAATCAAATTAAAGATTTGAAATTATTACTTAGAGCTTATAGAAAAGGTTTAATAAATGAGGTAAGATAAGGGATGTTAAAAAAGTTGACATAAAATCCAACCAGATTCAGGTGAAGTTTTACATTTCAACTGAATCTAGTTCAACTATAACCACATTAAAAACCAATTTAATTGTAACAACAGAAGAAATAGTTAATGAATCAGCTGAAAACAAGAAGCAAGTTACTGTGGAAAATGTGGAGAAGGATATTGCCCCTGAGATAAAGAATTTGAATAGAATTTTATACTATAATAAGCTATAATAGTACATAGTTTATTATGAATACTACAGGAGGCAATATGAATTTTAGTAAATTAGACAGTAGATATAAGGGAATACTATTTATTATAGTGTCGGCTTTTGGTTTTGCTATGATGTCAGCTTTTGTTAAGCTATCAGGTGATTTACCGTCTTTCCAAAAAACGTTTTTAAGAAATATAGTATCACTTTTAGTAGCATTATCACTTCTATTAAATCATAATGGAAGTTTTTTTGGTAAAAGAGAAAATCAAAAAACATTACTCTTAAGATCTTTCTTCGGAACACTTGGAATAATTTTTAACTTTTATTCAATCGATAGATTAGTATTATCAGATGCTAATATGTTAAATAAACTTAGTCCATTTTTTGTAATTATTTTTTCAGCACTGTTTTTAAAAGAAAAGATAAATGTAAAGCAAATTTCAGCAATTATTATCGCTTTTATAGGTGCATTATTTATAATAAAACCATCTTTTAATTTAGAAATAATTCCAGCAATTATTGGAACCTTAGGTGGTATTGCAGCTGCTGCGGCATATACATGTATTAGATCTTTAAGCGGAAAGGAAAATCCAGATACAATTGTATTTTATTTTTCATTCTTTTCAAGTGTTGTTACTCTACCATTAATGTTATTATCTTATGAACCTATGAAAATGATTCAATTAATTTATTTAATTTCAGCAGGAATTTTTGCAAGTGTTGGACAATTCGGAATAACATTTGCTTATAAATATGCACCTGCTAAAGAAATATCAATATTTGACTATACTAATATACTTTTTTCAGCAATGATAAGTTTATGTTTATTTGGAATGCTTCCAGATTATTTAAGTACTATAGGTTATATTTTTATATTTATGGCTTCTTTATATATGTTT
>Ga0183100_1001256_pt1 | contig 13437 bp, 13 predicted proteins | sample Biomet2_FD_127789 | JGI IMG/M metagenome (GOLD analysis project Ga0183100, IMG submission 127789) | Microbial communities from bioreactor (seeded with anoxic lake sediment) at LBNL, California, USA - Biofuel metagenome 2 | ecosystem: Engineered > Bioreactor > Anaerobic > Unclassified ...
AATCCCCATAAGGAAAGACCGAAGCGCGAAACGGCGCGGCCCCCTTGCCGGGTGTCCAGAGGGCAAGCGCCCTCTGGACGCCGGAGGCGTTCCACAGGGCACGGCGCGGGGGGAAAATATGCTCCGCAGGCCAAAGGGCATGCGCCCTTTGGAATCCCCATAAGGAAAGACCGAAGCGCGAAACGGCGCGGCCCCCTTGCCGGGTGTCCAGAGGGCAAGCGCCCTCTGGACGCCGGAGGCGATCCACTGGGCACGACGCCTCGCCTAATAGCGCGGCGGCAGCCAGCCCCGCTCAACGCAATCGCGGAAGCACCACTCGGGCGTGGTCTCCGTGCGGTAGCTCCAGAAGAACCAGCCCATGTAATGTTCAAAGGCCAGCAACTGTGCTGCCCCGTAAGCGCGATAGGCTACGGCCTTCTGAAAGGCGTCCATGTGCGTCAGCGCGTGGTCGTAAGGTCCCTCGGCCCAGAGAGACACCACCTCAAGGTTCAGCCCCAGGCTCCACTCGCCCGCGAAGGTGGGCAGCGCCAGCTCGCGGTTGATGTCCCCGGCCTCGGCGCGCCAAAGGTCGCCCGCTTTGTGCAAATGGCCGTGGATGTCCATGTCCAGGTCCGCGCGGTCGAAGCACTGGTAGCGGTGGATGTCGAACAGCACGTTCTGGTGCGTTGGCGGCTGCATGAAGCCCAAATACTCGCGGTGGGAGCGGAATCCGTCGTGGAAAATGACGGCGGCGCGTTCGGGCGGGCAGTGCTCACGCACGGCGGCGTACGCGCGCAGGTAAAAATCCTTCAGAAGCTGCGTGGGAACATCCCAGCGCGGTTCGTTGAGCAGTTCGATGCCGTAGAGCGCGGGCGCGTCGCTGTAGCGCTCGGCCAGGCGGCCCAGAACGGAGACGGAATGCGCCTGGTATTCCTCACGCGTATGCCATTCGCACACGCCCATGATGCCGCCGTTGTCGAAGCCGTTTTGACAGCCGGGGGCGGCGTGCAGGTCCAGCACGACGGCAAGGCCGAATTCCGCCGCCCAGCCCATGGCGCGGTCCAGCACCTCGATGCCACCCTCCACAAAGGGATGCGCGTTTGCGCCGTACTTGGAATGGTAGGGGTACGGCGGGCCGAAGATCCAGTGCCCCAGGGGAATGCGCACGGCGTTGACGCCCACCCCGGCAAGCCAGGCGAAGTCGTCGCGCGTGATGAAGCTGTCCCAATGCGTGCGCAAACGCGGTGCGGCCTGCGGGCCGAGCTCGGCGCACCAGGTCGTCTCGTCGGTGGCGTCCAGCCCGGCGAACAAGCTGGGGGTCATCCACTTTTCCAGCACCAGCCAGCCGCCCAGGTTCACGCCGTGCAGGCGGGCGGGCTTCATGAGGCTGTGGAGCTGCGTGGTGCTTTGCATCATAACGGTTTCTCCCCGGCCTTTTCGGCGCGCGTTGCGGCGCCGCCCCGCGCGCCACATGGGCCAAGCCCGGCGGCAAAGCGGCAGCCATGCGCCCAGTCTACAGAATACAACGCCGCGATTGCAAGGGGGGGAGCCGGTCCGGGCGCTTCTTTCGCAACGTTCTTGCCCTGGCCTCTTGCGCGGGGAGGGAACACGGTCTACTCCGAAAACTGGCGCGGGGCATCCACGCCCAGCATTTTAAAGGGAGGACAGCCCATGCCGGCGCGCATGATCTACGCCCAGGGAGACTTCGACGGCGCATGTTTTTTGTACAGCATCGGCAACGCCTACGTGGCCTTGCGGGGCGAAATGGCGGATTTCGGCCGCCTGTGCGCAGCCATGGCCCAGGTGGACCACCCCGGCGACTTCCTCAACGGCTGCGTGGGCACCACTGGCGCGTATGAGAAGCGCTACGACCTGCTGGAGGCCAACATCCGGCGCATGCTGGCCACACTGGCGGGATCAGGGCCGGGAGCGCCCCACTTCGAGGTGGCGCGGCTGACCGCCCCGCCCCGGCCGGAGGCGCTGGCGCGGCTCATAAACCCGCAAAGCGTCGTCATCCTGCGCTACCAGGGCAGCTCGCAAAACGCCGCGGCCATGGACCACTGGGTGTGCGCGGTGGATTGCGACGCCCCGGGCGGCCTTATCCACGTGGCCTGCTCCGTGGGTCTGCACAAAGCCGTCGACGAGGGCCGCCTCTACCAGGAGACCATCCACGCCAACGGCAGGCGATCCAACGATGTGTTGACGAGGGAGCGCGAGCACACTGTCATCGAGGGCGAGGTGTTTCAAGTGTCGCTGCTGCCCTAGCCGCGCGGGGGGGCGCAGGCGGCGGGCGCAAAAAAGGCCACGCAAGGTGGCCTTTTTTCAAACAGTCGCGCTGGCGCTAGAACTGATACCGTAAGCCCACGGTGACTTCGTGGGCAGTGATGTCGTCGGACTTGAGCGAAAGGACGTCATTGCCCCATTCGACCTTTCCCAAATCCAGATAGCGATAGCCCGCGCTGAGCTTCCAGTTGTCGGTGAGGTCGTAGGAGCAGCCCGCGGCGAGGTTCCAGGCGAAATTGGCCGTGGTCTTGTTGAAGTTCTCGCTGGCGCCGGTGGCGATGGCCGTGCCCTTGGCGTCGGTGTGGTTCCACGCCGCACCGATGCCGCCGCCCACGTAGGGAGTGAAGGCCGTCCCGGTTTCTATGTCGTAGTAGGCGTTGACGAAAAGGGTGTGGCTGTCCACATCGGACTTGATGGAGCTGGGCGCGGCCGCGTTCACGAACGTCGGGCTCGCGTCGTAGGAAAGCTGCGAGTGATACGCGTAACAGTACGCGCGAGCAGCGACCTGATTAACAAGTTGACTCCATGAGTTAAGCCGAGGTTAAGAATTCTGTTAGCTAACGTGAAAACATGCAAACAATAGTTAATACAGGAGTTTAACTGGTCTGTGGGAGGGGAAGGCATGGCGGAGCGAGCGACTAAACGTAACGCAATGGTAGAGGAAACTAGGCAACTGGAAGGGCTTCTGGGATCAGGGGTGGGAAGTCTCCAAGAAGTTCTTGCCCGACTCTCTTCCTGAACGCATTGAACCTTTTTCCGAAAGCCGATATCCAGGACCAGAGACGGGGGCCGCTCTCCCAGGATCACGCACAAGACAAGGACTCCACATGATCTCCGAGACCTACGCCCAGCTCGCCAGCTTCATCTGGAGCGTCTGCAGCCTGCTGCACAGCTCACACAAGCGCAACGAACTCCCCAAGCTCACCTTGCCGCTAACGGTTCTGCGACGCTTTGACTGCCTCCCCGCCCGCACCAAGGCCGCCCTGGGACCGGACCGCGTCCCGGTCATGTGCAGGGGGCTGACGACATGAGTCAGCAACGGAAGCCACCTCTGCCCGCACCGCTGAAGCAAGGTGACACAGCTCCAGCCAGCGTGTCGGAGTTCCTGCTTTACACAGCAGAGGATGGCCGCAGCGTCATCCAGGTCCGGCTGGAGGGAGGCACCCTCTGGCTCTCACAAAAGCAGATTGCCGAGTTGTTCCAAATCCGCGTGCCCACGGTCAACGCCCATTTGAAGGGCATCTTTGCAGAAGGCGAGCTGCCAGAGGATTCAGTTGTTAGGAAACATCTAATAACTGCAACCGACGGGAAAAACTACACAACGAAGTTCTACAGCCTGGATGTCGTCCTGGCCGTGGGCTACCGGGTGCGGACGCAACGCGGCACGCAGTTCCGGCAGTGGGCCACAGAACACCTGCGGGAGTTCCTCATCAAGGGCTTTGTCATGGATGATGCCCGGCTCAAAGAGGGCACGCCGCGCGGCATCGACTACTTCGATGAGCTGCTCGAACGCATCCGCGACATACGCAGCTCGGAGAAGGTCTTCTACCGCAAGATCCGAGACATCTTCGCCCTCTCGACCGACTATGGCGACCATGCCCAGGAAGCGCTGACGCTTTTTTTCCAGAAGGTGCAGAACAAGATGCACTGGGCGGCTACAGGCCAAACCGCTGCAGAACTCATTCGCAGCCGGGCCAGGGCCGATAAACCCAACATGGGTCTGACCGCGTTTGCTGGTGACAAGGTGCAGCGCAAGGACGTGACCACGGCCAAGAACTACCTCGGCGCGGAAGAGCTGGACACCCTCAACCGCATCGTCTCCATGTTCCTGGAATACGCGGAGATGCAGGCCAAACGCCGTCAGGTCATCTACATGGCCGAGTGGGAGGAGCGCCTGGATGGCTTCCTGACCTTCAATGAACTGCCCGTGCTGACCCACGCCGGGCGCATGCGTATGGACGTAGCCCAAGCCCATGCTCTGGAGCAGTACGAGGCCTTCCACTCCGCCCGGCTGGAGCGCATCCGGCAGGTGGAGATCGAAGAGGACGCGCGCCAAGACGCAGCGCTGGATCAGGCATCCAAGACCGTTGAAGCGGTTGCCCAAAAAGACCGAGGTGGAAAGACGCCCACCGGTGGCAAAGGGGGTACGGCATGAGCTTCCCGCGCTACGAGGAACACTTTGGTTCCGGGGTGGAATGGTGGCCCGATGTGGCAACTGCTGAGGAATTCTCGGAAGTTCAAACCAAGGGCAAGCGCAGCATGCGCGAGGTGACGGCATGGTCGCGACAGAGACATCAGCGACTGCCCGTGCGGCCATACGATAGGGCACCCTAATTCCGGTTCTTCACCTCGCGCCCCAGGATGCGGTACAGGGTCTGCCGACTGACCCCGAACTCCAAGGCCAGGGTCTTCTTCTCCTCGCCCGCCTCTGCCCGCGCCTTGATCGTCCGCTCCAGTTCTGGGGTCAGCTTCCGTTCCCGGCCCAGGTGCTTGCCCTGGCTCTTGGCCTTGGCGATGCCCTCCCGCTGCCGTTCCTTGTTCAGCGCCCGCTCGAACTCCGCCACGGCCCCGATGATCTGGAGCTGGAGCCGCTGGAAGGGGTCGTCCTGGCCGGAGAAGGCAAGCCGCTCCTTGAGGAACTGGACAGTCACGCCCTTGCCTGTGAGCTGCCCCAGGAGCCGCAGGAGGTCTTGAAGGTTACGGGCTAGGCGATCTATCGAATGGACGTGCAAGGTGTCGCCCTCACGCACGTAGTCCAAGCAGAGACGGAGCTGTGGCCGGGCGGTGTCCGCTGCGCTGGCCTTGTCCTCGAAAACCTTGTCCAGGGCCACGCCCTCAAGCTGCCTGTCCGTCTTCTGGTCCGTGGTGCTGACTCTCAAGTATCCAACGTTTGCCATGACCTTGTCCTCCTAGGTGATGTCGTGCTGCCCGCCGTGTAACAAAAAATCTAGACAATCAGCGAAAGCGCGTCAACATTTCCCTAAACAAGGTTATGATACACGGAGAACAGGGCCTTCCTGGGCTAGGTCGGCAGGTAGCAAAAGGTTCATCTTGTGGTACAGGCCTAACAACTAAACAGGAATACCCTGTTTACGCCGGGTGCGCCTAGCGATATCAAAGACCAAACAATGGAGGTCCTTATGGTTGATCTTGCCTTACTTACAGCTGGCAGCAAAGCGATCTCTAATCTTTACTCATCCGTCAAAGCCCTCATCGACGTAAAAAAAGACCTAGATGTTTTGGATAAGCTGGAACAGATACTCGAACTCAAAGGGACCTTGCTGGACGCCAAGGAAGAAATTCTCACCTTGCGCGAACAGCTCCAGGAGCATGAGCAGGCCAAGAAGTACGCCCAGGATATGAAGTTTGACGAAAAAGTCGGCGTCTATCGTGGGACCGACGAGGGAGGGAACCCGCTGGCCTACTGTCAGAAGTGCTGGGGCGAGCATAACCGTCGCGCCCCGCTCAGGATAGTCGAAATTGGCTATACCTGCGCGACTTGCCGAACAAATTATCGTACTCCCGACAAGGAGGTGTCTCCAGTCAAGCAACCCTCATCAGGCTGGTAACTCCCACGGGGGTAATCCCGGCCCAGCCCCTACTCATTGACCCTCTCACATTTTTTCAGCAAAACCACGGGGTATTCAGCCTCATCAAGCACAAGGACAAAGGGATACCCATGGTCAACGGTGATGTAGAAAAACGGCTCTGGGCCGTGGCGGACCAGCTTTGGGCGAATACGGGTCTGAAGCCCGCCGAGTTCTCCGGCCCGGTGCTGGGCCTGATATTTTTGCGCTATGCCGAGTCGCGCTTTGCCGAGGCCGAGAAGCGCATCGGCAAGGTCGGCAGTGGCGAGCGCCGCAAGGTCGGCAAGGAAGACTTCCAGGCCGAGGGCGTCATCTTCCTGAAGCCTGAGGCGCGGTTCTCCTCCCTGCTGGCCCTGCCCGAAGACGAAGACCTCGGCAAGGCCATCAACGACGCCATGAAGGCCGTTGAGGACGAAAACAAAGACCTAGCGGGCGCACTGCCCCACACCTACGCTCAGATCGGCAATTCGGTGCTGGTGGAACTGCTCAAGCTGCTGGCCCCCATTGATCTCTCCGGCGACGCCTTCGGCAAGGTGTACGAGTACTTCCTGGGCGAGTTCGCCAAGCGCGAGGGCCAGAAAGGCGGCGTGTTCTACACGCCTGAGTCCATCGTCAAGCTCATCGTGGAGATCATCGAGCCGTACCATGGCCGCATCCTCGACCCGGCCTGCGGCTCCGGCGGCATGTTCGTCCACTCCGCGCAGTTCGTGGAGCGCCATCAGAAATCCGCCTCCCGCGAGATCAGCGTCTTCGGCGTGGAGAAGGACCACACCACCGTCAATTTGAACAAGATGAACCTCGCGGTGCATGGCCTTTCCGGCAACGTCATTGTGGCCAACACCTACTACGACAAGCCCCAGGACCTGTTCCCGGATGCTTACAAGGACGGCGGCTTCGACTTCGTCATGGCCAACCCGCCCTTCAACGTCTCCGGCGTGGACAAGGAGCGCCTGGAGAAGGACGCCCGCTTCCCCTTTGGCCTGCCCAAGCCGGACAACGCCAACTACATCTGGATTCAGCAGTTCTACTCCGCGCTGAAGCCCACGGGCCGCGCCGGGTTCGTCATGGCCAACTCAGCAGGAGATGCTCGCGGCTCAGAACTGCTGATTCGTAATCAGCTGATCCAAAGCGGGGCCGTGGATGTCATCGTGTCCGTCGGCTCGAACTTCTTCTACACCGTGACCTTGCCCTGCACCCTGTGGTTCTTCGACCGCGCCAAGCCCAAGGGGCCGCGCAAGGACACGGTGCTGTTCCTCGACGCCCGGCAGCTCTTCCGGCAGATCGACCGCGCCCACCGCGACTTCGCGCCGGAGCAGATCGAGCTGCTGGCAAACATCGTGCGCCTGTACCGGGGCGAGAAGCCGGAGCTGACCTTCGGCAGCCAGGACCTGCTGGCCGAGAAGGGCCTGGACAAGGGCTATGCGGACGTGGCGGGCCTGTGCAAGGTGGCCACGCTGGCGGACATCGAGGGGCAAGGCTGGAGCCTGAACCCTGGCCGGTACGTGGGCGCGGCTGCGCGGGATGCCGACGATGTGGACTTTGCCGAGCGCCTGGAGGCCCTGGCCGAAGAGCTGGAGGTGCTGAACTCCGAGGCGCGGGAGCTGGAGGAACGGATTGCTGGGAACGTCTCGCTGCTGCTGGAGACGCCGACATGACTAACCCATCTTCCACCTGGAAAACCGCCCAACTTGGAGACCACATTGATCTCCTGACGGGGTACCCTTTCAAAAGCAAGCAGTACACAGAGAAACGAGACGATGTCAGGCTATTGCGTGGTGACAATGTCGCTCAAGGCACCCTACGATGGGACGGAGTGAAGCGCTGGGATGCCCGCGAATACCATCGGCTCGCCCAGTTCCACCTCCAAAAGGGAGACGTTATCCTTGCGATGGACCGCCCATGGATATCGGCTGGGTTGAAGTACGCTTGGGTTCGCCAAGAAGACCTCCCGACCTTGTTGGTTCAACGAGTTTCAAGGCTACGTGGGGCAAACGGGTTGCTGACGGACTACGCTCGGCTCCTGATCGGCAGCCCAGCATTTACCAACCACGTTCTCTCCATTATTACCGGGGTAAACGTCCCACACATCAGTCCGAGGGACATCAAAGCCTTTTGCTTTCGACTTCCCCCCCTCCCCACCCAGCGCCGCATCGCCTCCGTCCTCTCGGCCTACGACGACCTCATCGAGAACAACACGCGGCGCATTGCCATTCTGGAAGAGATGGCCCGATGGCTGTACGAGGAGTGGTTCGTCCAGTTCCGGTTTCCGGGGCATGAGGAGGCGGAGTTCGTCGATGGGTTGCCCAAGGGCTGGAAGGAAGGAACCCTCCAGGACGTCATTACGCTTCAGCGTGGATTCGATCTCCCTGCGAAGCAACGTGAGCCTGGCGACCACCCCGTATTCGCTGCGACAGGTTTGCATGGGACACACGTGGAAGCAAAGGTCCAGGGGCCAGGCATCGTCACGGGCCGTTCTGGATCGCTTGGGACCGTCACCTACATCGAGCAAGACTTCTGGCCACTCAACACGACCTTGTGGGGCAAGCAGTATCCTCTCGGCTCTGTCCTCTTCGCTTTCTTTTTGCTGAGTTCCATCGACCTCAAGGGGTTCAACGCTGGGGCGGCTGTACCAACGCTCAACAGAAACGACATCCACACGCTGCCAGTCCTGCTGCCACCAAAGCAAGTTCTTCGACAGTTTGATGAGGCCGTGCAGCCGATGTTCGACCTCAAGCGCAACCTCCAGTGCAAGAACGCCAACCTCCGCGCCCAGCGCGACCTCCTGCTGCCCAAGCTCATCTCCGGCGAGATCGACGTCTCCAACCTGCCGCTGCCCGGCACGGAGGACCAAGCCGCATGATCATTCCACGCCACGCCCTCCTTGCAGCCGTGCTGCTTCTGCTTTCGCCCAGCGCTGCGTTTCCACGCTTTGGGTCTTCATGCTACGAACCGGACAGCCCCTCATGCGTCAATTACATGGGCATGAACAAGGACGAGTTTTCATTCCAGATGTGCCGCGATAAGGTTGCTAGATTTTCAAGCGAAGTGACGGAATATATCCAATGCAGGCTGAACGAGGCGGAATCCGAGTACAAGGAAAAGCTGAGTGAAATCAAGAGAGACGCAGTGAACAAAAGAGATGAGTCCGACCGGGCTATCAAGCGTTTCAACTGCTACGCCAAGGGCGGGAGTTTCTGCCCATGAGCGCTCCCTCTAGCGACTACACCGAGGACGTGCTTATCGAACGGCCCGCAGTTGAACTCTTCGCAATGCTAGGATGGAAGACTGCGAACCTCTACAGCGAGTGGACCGGCACAAAATCCAGCGAAGGCCGGGTGACGGACCGCGACGTGGTGCTCATCCCGCGCCTGCGCGCAGCCCTGGCCCGGCTAAACCCCCGCCTGCCGGAGAGCGGCCTGGCCCAGGCCATAGACCAGGCCGTGGAGGAGCTGACCCGCGACCGCTCCAAGCTGGTGCGCGAGAGAGCCAACCAGGAGGTCTACCAGCTGCTTAAAGGCGGCGTGAAGGTGACACTGCCCGACGAGCAGGGCAACACCAGCGTCGAGACCGTGCGCCTCATCGACTGGCGGGAGGCGGCAAACAACGACTTTCTGCTGGCCTCGCAGTTCTGGGTCTCCAGCGAGATGTACCGCAAGCGCTGCGACCTTGTCGGCTTCGTCAACGGCATTCCCCTTGTGCTGTTCGAGCTGAAGGCCAGCCACAAGACGCTCAAGTCCGCCTATGACGACAACCTGCGCGACTACCGCACGGCCATTCCCCAATTGTTCACCTACAACGCCTTCGCGGTGCTCTCCAACGGCTCCAAAACCGTCATGGGCAGCACCTATGCCCCCTGGGAACACTTCCACGAGTGGAAGCGCATCAACGACGAGGGCGAGCAGGGCGTGGTGTCGCTGGAAACGGTCATCCGTGGCACCTGCGACAAGGCACGGCTGCTGGACATCGTGGAAAACTTCACGGTGTTCGAGGAAACCAAGAACGGCCTGATCAAGAAGGTGGCCAAGAACCACCAGTACCTGGGCGTCAACCGGGCCATCCGCGAGGTGGGCAACCTGGGCGAGAACAATGGGCGGCTGGGCGTGTTCTGGCACACGCAGGGCAGCGGTAAATCCCTGTCCATGGTCTTCTTCACCCAGAAGATCCACCGCACCGTACCGGGCAATTGGACCTTTCTTATCGTGACGGACCGCGACGAGCTGGACCGGCAGATTTACAAGACCTTCGCCGCAACCGGGGCCGTCACCGAGGCCGAGGCCCACGCCACCAGCTGCGCGCACCTCCAGCAACTGCTCACCGAGGACCACCGCTACGTCTTCACGCTGATTCAGAAGTTCCGCACCGAGAACGGGGCCACGTATCCCACCCTGTCCGAGCGTCGGGACATCATCGTCATCACCGACGAGGCCCACAGGTCGCAGTACGACACCTTCGCCCTGAACATGCGCAACGCCCTGCCCCACGCGGGCTTCCTCGGCTTCACCGGAACGCCGCTCATCGCCAAGGAGGAGGAGCGCACCAGGGAGGTCTTTGGCGACTACATCTCGGTCTACAATTTCGCCCAGTCCATTGAGGACGGGGCCACGGTGCCGCTGTACTACGAGAATCGCATCCCCGAGCTTCAGCTCACCAACGAGAACCTGAGCGAGGACCTGGAGCGCCTGCTGGAGGACGCGGAACTGGACGATGCGCAGGAGCGCAAGGTGGAGCGCGAGTTCGCCCGCGAGTACCACCTCATCACCCGCGACGACCGCCTGGAGGAAGTGTCCAGGGAGATCGTCACGCACTTCATGGGGCGCGGGCATCGCGGCAAGGCCATGGTCATCTGCATCGACAAGGCAACCGCCGTGCGCATGTACGACAAGGTCCAGGTCCACTGGAAGGCGTACCTGGGCAAGCTGAAGGCAGCCCTGCCCACAGCGCCCGAGGCCGAGCAGGAGATGCTCACGGCGCGGATTGCCGAGATGGAGGCCATGGACATGGCCGTTGTGGTCTCCCAGGGGCAGAACGAGGTGGAGGACCTGGCGGCCAAGGGCCTGGACATCACCCCGCACCGCAAGCGCATGGTGGAGGAGGACCTGGACGAGAAGTTCAAGGATACCAGCAATCCGCTACGCCTCGTCTTCGTGTGCGCCATGTGGATCACCGGGTTCGACGTGCCGTCCTGCTCGACGCTGTACCTGGACAAGCCCATGCGCAACCACACCCTTATGCAGACCATCGCTCGCGCCAACCGCCGCTACCCCGGCAAACAAGCCGGGCTGATCGTGGATTTCGTGGGCGTATTCCGCAACCTGCAAAAGGCCCTGGCCATCTATGGCAGCCCCACGGCGGGCGAGGACGGCGATTCGCCCATCAAGGCCAAGGCCAAGCTGCTGGCGTTCCTGAAGGGGCATCTGGTCCAGCTGACGGCCTTCTGCCTGGAGCGCGGTGTGGACTGTGCGAAGATCAAGGCCACACCAGGCTTCCAGAAGGTCGCCTTGCTCGACGATGCTGTGGAGGCGCTCATTGCCGTTGAGGAGGACAAGAAAGCCTTCGTGTCCAAGGTGGTGACTGCCTGCCGCGTGTACCGGGCCATCTTGCCCGATGCCGCCGCCAGCGAGGTGACACAGGACGTGGTGCTGTTCTCCGTGCTGGCGCAAAAGATCAGGGGCTTGGGCGGGGATGTCGTCGATATCTCGCAGGTCATGGAGCAGGTGGAGGACTTGCTGGACCGCTCCGTGGCCGCCGACCCCTACGTTATGCCCAAGGGCGGCACCACGCAGCCCCTGGTGGACCTGAGCCGCATCGACTTCGACAAACTGCGCGAACAGTTCGACACGGGCCGCAAACGCACCGAGGCAGAGAAGCTCCGCACCCTGATCAGCGACAAGCTCAACCACATGCTGGCCCGGAACAAGATGCGCGCCGACTTCATGGAACGCTTCCAGCGGCTCATCGACGCGTACAACGCGGGCAGCCAGACCATCGAGGTGCTCTTCGCCCAACTCATCGAATTGGCCCAGAGCCTCAAGGAAGAAGATCAGCGCGCCATGCGCGAGGGCCTGACCGAGGAAGAACTGGCCATGTTCGACATCCTGACCAAGCCCGAGCCGGAGCTGACCGAGAAGGAAAAGGATCAGGTCAAGAAGGTGTGCAGGGAGCTGCTGGAGAAGCTGAAGGCCGAGAAGCTGGTCCTGGACTGGCGGAACCGTCAGCAGGCCCAGGCGGCTGTCAGGCAGACCGTGAAGGTGGTCCTGGACCACCTGCCGAGGGTCTACACCCCGGCCCTATACGACCTGAAGTGCGACCTCGCCTTCCGCCATGTGTACGACAGCTATGCCGGGGCCGGGGCTAGCGTGTATGAAGTGAGAGCCTAAACAGCAGCCACTCATTAGGAATCTCTATGGAAAAGAAGATCAAGAAGATTGAAGCCTACGCCAAATGCTTACAAGAAGAGTTCGTTTATCTTAGGCGACGCTTCGCCATGCTAGAGCCTATGATTTATGATGAAGACTTCATCAACGAACGGAGCTTTTGGAATAAGCATGTAGGCTTCCATACTGTTAGAGATACTCTCATATTCGCATGTGCCAAAGACATTGCGAATATTTGTCATGATGGTGGAGACAGAGTCCCAAGTTTCCGTTCAATCCGGAGGTTACTATCTGACAAAAACTTTACCGTACTTGAGGTACTGAGAGAGAACTACGTTGTACGAAAAGGATTGACGTATTTTTTAAATGGAGTGCTTACTCAATATGTCCAAGACTACACAGAAAGAACTATGCGTAGTGTCGAGTTTGACAATCTACACACATACTTCTTTGGTCAGAGTGAATCATTACTAAAATCCAAAAATCTAAAATCATTTGTGAAAATCAGAAACATGGTTTCGGCACACACGCAGGTTAGAGTAATCGATGGGAAGTACTGTATTAATGAAATTGAAGATCTTGGCCTCGAGTGGGATGACATGAAGAACATTATAGAGTCAATACAGAAAGCCGTAGAGACCGTTAGCCTAATGTGCAGCATAGATGCTATCAGCTTAGATGCTCTAAAAACACAGGCACAACAGAGTGCTTTAGCATTCTGGAATATTGGATCTGAAGCGAATACCCTCGCCAAAGATATTCGCTAAAGGCACAGGATCAGGACCAAGGATACATGATGAAGGCTCTCAAACCTGCTGCCTTCCGCTCACTCAATGCTCCGCCCCCATCAAGTCACGTGAGCGTCCTGCCTTCCCAATCGTATATTCACCCATTCCTCATGGCTGCCTTTTATTCACGGGAGGGCACGGCTTGCTCATTTATTAATGGTCCTAGGCGAGGCAGGCAGGTTACCAGCAGCAACGCGCGCCCTCAAAAATAAGGGCAGAGTTAGCCTTGGAGGTTGGGAAGAAGGTTGGGAAAGAAAAAGGCCTTACGAGAGTTGTTCTCGTAAGGCCTTGATTCTTTTGGTAGCGGGGGCAGGATTTGAACCTACGACCTTCGGGTTATGAGCCCGACGAGCTACCGTACTGCTCCACCCCGCGACACTTGCGGCGCCCGTTGTCGCGCCGAGAAGGGGTATGTAGTCCCTGCCC
>Ga0183100_1001258_pt1 | contig 13428 bp, 10 predicted proteins | sample Biomet2_FD_127789 | JGI IMG/M metagenome (GOLD analysis project Ga0183100, IMG submission 127789) | Microbial communities from bioreactor (seeded with anoxic lake sediment) at LBNL, California, USA - Biofuel metagenome 2 | ecosystem: Engineered > Bioreactor > Anaerobic > Unclassified ...
TTTTTGGAGCCGGCATTATGATTGCCGTTTATAAAACAACAGTTTATTTTTCTTCCGATGAGTCATGTATGATGTGTCACGTACATCCGCACGCTGAAGACAGTTGGAAACTTTCAACTCATGTTAATAATAAGAGCGGTGTGATGACGCATTGCGTTGCTTGTCATTTACCTCCCCAGAATGAAACATGGAATTACTATACGGCCAAAGCTAAATTAGGGATCAGAGATGTTTGGTTTTATTTGACAAAAGATAGTGCCGATTTCGATTGGGACAGTAAGTCCGAATTGGAACAAGCTGTAAAATATATACCTAATAGTTCATGTAAAGAGTGTCATAGAAATCTTTTCCCCGAAGGAATAAGCCAAGATGGAATCACGGCTCATCTTTATTATGAGGATAATGAAAAGAAATTGGATCTTCAGTGCATCAGCTGCCATTTGGACGCAGGTCACTACAATCCCAATTATAAACATGGAAAGCTGACTGGTATTCCCGGTCAGACGGCAAAAGCAGTTATAGATACCAGTCTTTTTTTCAAAATGGCTACGCCGGTTACGTTATTCAAAAATTATACGGAACAGATTCCGGGTACGGCTGTGTCATTTAAGATGGTTGCTGTTCACGGAGGAGCATTTAAAATGGGTAGTACCGATAAAGAAGCCTTTCATAAACCGGACGAAGCTCCGGCTCATAACGTAAGTGTCAGTCCGTTCTTTATGTCGGAAGTGGAGGTTACCTGGGATCAATACTGGGCATTCTATGGAAATACAATGAGTGAAGGACGCACGCCTCCGGAAACAGTATATGCGAACAATAGTAATCCCAATGTAGATGCTATTACAGGCCCGACGCCTCCGTTTGGTTTTCCGGATCAAGGTTGGGGTTCAGGTGATAGACCTGCAATTACAATGACTCATTATGCAGCTGAAACATTCTGTCAGTGGCTTTCGAAGAAAACAGGGAAGAAATATCGTTTGCCAACAGAAGCTGAATGGGAATATGCAGCTCGTGGTGGTACGGAAACGCCTTATTTCTTCAAAGGAAATCCGAAAGATTTCTCTGATCGTGGTTTCTGGCGTAAGTTCTTTGATGCAAAGACAGAGGAGATTTCTACATACATTATTTATCGCAAAGATAGTAAGAATAGAACTCAAGAGCCAAGCGCCGTTAAGGCCAATCCGTTTGGTTTGAAGAATATGTTGGGTAATGTGATGGAATATTGTGCTGATAAATATGACCCGAAGGCTTATAGCAAGATGGGCGGCAATGTTAAGAATCCGATTGTGAAAGAAGGTGCTGAATGGGTTGTTCGTGGAGGCGATTATTCGTCGGATGCCGCAGATGTCCGTTCAGCAGCACGCGACTATACAAAACACGATGCGTGGTTAAAGACTGATCCTCAGCAACCGAAAAGTATTTGGTGGTATTCTGATATCCGCGGAATAGGTTTTCGTGTAGTATGTGAACCTGATGCTTCGTTAAGAGCTAAATAATTTTTATTGATAAAAGTATTGTATCATGAAAGAAAACAACGGTATTAGCAGAAGAACTTTTTTGAAGAGCTCTGCAATGGTAGGTGCGCTGGGTGCCATAGGTACAGGAAGTGCAAGTATTTTAACCTCTTGTTCAGGTAAGGGAGAATCAGCAGGTTCTGACAAACCTCTGAAAGCAGCTGGAAGTTATTATGTTCCAGACCTGCCTGATAAAGCAACCGACGGTAAAGCACTGAAAGTGGGTGTTATTGGTTGCGGTGGTCGTGGCTCTGGTGCAACATTCAACTTATTGGATGCAGCCAGTGGTATTACTATTGCTGCTTTAGGCGATGTTTTCCAGGAGAGAGTTGACGAATTGGCTGGAAAACTGAAAGACCAGAAGCAGGTTGATGTTCCTGCCGACAAACGTTTTGTTGGTTTGGATGCATATCAGAAAGTTATTGATAGTGGCGTTGATGCAATCATTGTAGCCACTCCTCCTCTGTTCCGTCCATTACATTTCCAATATGCTGTAGAGAAGAGCAAACATTGCTTCCTCGAAAAACCGATCTGTGTTGATCCGGTAGGTTATCGTACGATTATGGCTGCTGCTAAACAAGCTCAGGCAAAGAATTTGTGTGTCGTTACAGGTACACAACGTCATCATCAGCGTAACTATGTTGAATCATTGAAAAAAATCATGGATGGTGCAATTGGTGAAATCACGGGCGGTTGCGTTTATTGGAATCAGCCGATGTTGTGGTTCAAGAAACGTGAAGCCGGCTGGAACGATTGCCAATATATGATTAAGGATTGGGTTAACTGGAAATGGCTGTCCGGTGATCATATCGTAGAACAGCATGTACATAATATTGATGTATTCTTGTGGATGAGCGGTTTGAAACCTGTTAAAGCTGTAGGCTTCGGTTCTCGTCAACGTCGTCTTACCGGTGATCAATATGATAACTTCAGTGTAGATTTCACTATGGAGAATGGTATCCATCTGCACAGTATGTGTCGTCAGATAGATGGTTGCGCTAATAACGTAAGCGAGTTCATCCAGGGAACTAAGGGTACTTGGTCTACAGAAAACGGTGATACCGTTATTAAGGATAACACAGGTAAGGAAATCTGGAAGTACGATAAGGAAGCAGAGAAAACAGCTCATAAACAAAATGATCCGTACGTATTGGAACATGTAAACTGGATTAATTGCATTCGCAGCAATAAACCTATTGAATTAGCATCTGCAACAGCTGCTTCTTGTCTGTCTGCAATTATGGGTCGTGAATCAGCCTATACCGGAGCTGAAACGACATGGGATGCAATGGCTGCTTCTACTCTTGATTACACTCCGAAGGATCTGAATCTGGGCAAGATGGATATGACCGGATTTGTAGTTTCTGTTCCTGGTACTCCTCATGAAGAGAAAAAAGAGGAAGACAAGAAGGATGATAAGAAAAAAGAGGCTAAAAAGTAAAATTATATTAGAATGACACTAAACAGAAGAAACTTCTTAAGAACATCTCTGTCGGGTGCTGCAATCACTTTAGGAGCTCCAGCTTTCGCCGCATGCGTGTCGAAAGCTGCTCCTGATGAATCTGCCGGCAACATAAAAAAAGGACAAGGTGCTAAGAACAAAGCTGTGTTGAATATATCATTTCAGGAAGGTGTAGCTCCGGGGAAGACTTTGAAGGAGAAGCTCGATTTTATGGAGAAGAATGGTATTGTTGGTTTTGAACCGGGCGGCAATGGTTTAGGCGCTCGTGTCAGTGAAATCAAGAATGCTTTGAAAGGACGTAATATAAAGGTTAGCGCTATTTGTGCAGGCTTTAAGGGATTTATCCTTTCTACGGATCCGGCAATTCGTAAGCAATGCATGGATACCATGAAAGAGATTATTACCGCTGCAGGCGAATTGGGTTCTGTCGGAGTAATCATCGTTCCGGCATTCAATGCTCAAGTTCCGGTAATGCCTCATACGATGGAGACACGCAATTTCCTTTGTGAGCAATTTAATGAAATGGGTACATTCGCTGCAGAACATGGTACGGCGGTTATATTTGAGCCTTTGAACCGTAAGGAATGTTTCTATATGCGTCAGGTAGCCGACGCTGCTTCTGTATGCAGGGACATTAATAATCCGGGCGTACGTTGCATGGGCGATTTCTGGCACATGACCTGGGAAGAAACTTCTGATATGGGTGCTTTTATTTCAGGAGGCAAATATTTGCAGCATGTACATATCGCTAGTCGTAAGCGTCGTAGTATGCCGGGTGAAGACGGCAATGCAGATAATTATGTGGAAGGTTTCAAAGGTCTGAAAATGATTGGCTATCAGAATTTCGTCAGCTTCGAATGCGGATGTCAGGGAGATCGCGAAACTTTGGCTGTTGCAGCTGTGAAATTGCTGCGTAAGCAGTGGGAAGAAGCATAAAAGAACATGCCTTTAGTTTATTCAAATATGCAAATGAGTGAGGTGGTGGAAGAACATCCCTCACTCATTCCTGTTATTAACCGATTTGGCATTCGCTTGGGTTTGGGTGATAAATCGGTTAAGGCAATTTGTGATGATTATCATCTGGATGCCGACTTTCTGTTAACGGTTATCAATACCTTTTTGAATGAAGAGTATTTTCCGGAAAAGAAACTGCAAACGTTTCATGCCTCTCAGGTTATTGATTATCTGCGGAAGACGAACACTTATTACCGTCGTTATCAATTGCCGAATATTGAACGGCATCTGAATTCTTTTATTTCGACGAGTGCTCCCGAAAATCAATCCTTGAGTCTGATAGGTCGTTTTTTTATGTCATTTAAGAATGAATTGATTAAACGTATAGATAAAGACGAAGAGGAGTCGTTTCCGTACTATTTGTCCATGTGTGAGAAGCTGGCAAAAGATAATCGGAAGATAGAACCATTTGCCTTGATTTCGAGAGAACCTATAGAAGATCCGATAGAGGCACTGTTAGCTGACTTGAAAAGCATAATGGTTAAGCATATTTCCGGCGAGTATGATGAGAACCTATGCTATGCGGTAATCTTTGCTATAAGCAGTTTGGAAAAAGACATCAAACAGCATAACCGTATTCGTTATAGAATCTTGCTTCCTATGATTTCTGCAATGGAAAAACTGAATAGTTGATTGAGGATGCATCGGAATAAACGAATAGCGATTATTTTGGCTGATACGCTACAGCGCCTGGGTTTACAAAGTCTTCTTATTGATTATTTTTCACCTGTTGAAGTTTCCTGTTTTTCTTCTTTTGAACTTTTTGCAAATACAGGAAGCGATTCATATGATTACTATTTCACTGATTCTGATTCATGGATATTGAATTCAGAGTTTTTTCTACCGCACCGCAGCAAGACACTTGTTTTAATGAGCAGAACAAGACCTGCCGAACTCTCTAATAATCATATTACGACATGTTCGCCTCAGGAAGTTATCATTGAGGAGATGGAGCGGCTATTGACGAGCGCAAGCCTGTCTGCTCCAACTACAGAAAAGAATAAAGGGCTCTCAGCCCGTGAGATTGATGTCCTTCAATTGATTGTCAAGGGAATTACGAATAAGGAAATCGCTGATAAACTGAACATAAGTCTTAATACAGTCCTTACACATCGTAAAAATATTACTGCTAAATTGGGAATCAAAACCGTTTCCGGTCTCACCTTCTATGCATTGATGAATGGTATTGTATCTACAGATAATATAGATTTGTAAAACAGTCTTGTGAAAGAACTCTGTTTGCAGAGTATTTGTTATCTTTGCATTAATCAATCATTAAATAGTCAGAATATGGAAACAGTAGAAGACAAAATGGTAGAGATAGCTCGATTTACGTATCCTGCTGATGCACAAACCCTGATGGCTCTTTTGCGTTCAGAAGGTATAGAATGCTATTTGCGTGATGAGTTTAGTTCTCAGATTATGGGCGGGTATGCCGATATTGGCGGTGCCCGTGTCGAAATACTGGAAAGCGAAGTGCAACATGCGCTTGACGTGATGAAAGAGGGTGGGTATGAGATTCCGAAAGAGAATGAGGAGCCGGAAGGAGTACAAACTGTTTCCGGTTTTGCCCAACGTGTTCCTTTCTTGCGGAAGTATCCGCTGGAAAAGCAGATCATTATTATTTTAATTACTGTGGCTGTTTTATTAGGGTTGTTTGTCTATTTAGGTTCATTATTATCATCGAATTGACAGATTTGTGTTATGAAGCGAAGAAAGATTACAAATAGTCAGGCTGTATGTATTATTATACTATGGGGGCTATTGTGTTATATGTTGTTGACATACAGTAAAAAAGTAGATTTTGATGTCATATTCTCTATTGTGGCATCAGCTATCATTGTGTTTGTTCCTTTATATAAGAATATAAAGCATCACGCAGATTAAAAGTGATTGTTTTTTTACGATAAGGATGTCTAAATGATATTCTAATCGTTAATTTACTTTCAAAAGTTTGCTGGTTTGAAAAAGTAGCTTACCTTTGTGCTGTCACATTAAGAGCGGTATCTTAGTGACGAATTGGTATAACATTCTATATAAAATCAATTATGAAGGCAAGTGAAGTTCTAGGAGACTTGAAAAGAAGGTTTCCGAATGAACCTGAATATCATCAGGCTGTATCGGAAGTGTTATTAACGATTGAAGATGCATACAATGAGCATCCGGAGTTTGAAAAAAGTAATTTAATCGAGCGTTTGTGTATTCCTGACAGAATCTTTACGTTTCGTGTTTCATGGATGGATGATAAGGGTCGGATTCTGACGAATATGGGATACCGTATTCAGCATAACAACGCTATAGGTCCGTATAAGGGAGGCGTTCGTTTCCATTCGTCCGTAAATTTGTCAATTCTCAAGTTTTTAGCATTTGAACAAACATTTAAGAATTCGTTGACTACTCTCCCTATGGGTGGTGCAAAAGGCGGTTCTGACTTTAATCCTAGAGGTAAGTCAAATGCCGAAGTCATGCGTTTTTGTCAGGCGTTTATGCTTGAATTGTGGCGCTATGTCGGACCGGATACCGATGTTCCTGCAGGTGATATCGGCGTAGGCGGACGTGAAGTTGCCTATATGTATGGTATGTATAAGAAACTGGCCCGCGAGAATACAGGAACCTTTACCGGGAAAGGTATTGAGTTTGGCGGTTCGCTGATTCGGCCTGAAGCAACGGGATACGGAAACGTATATTTCCTGTTGGAGATGTTGAAAACCAAAGATATTGATCTTAAGGATAAGGTAGTTGCCGTTTCCGGCTCGGGAAATGTGGCACAGTATACAGTAGACAAATTGATCGATTTGGGTGCTAAAGTTGTCACTATGTCTGATTCAGATGGTTATATTTATGATCCTGATGGTATTGACCGTGAGAAGTGGAATTATATCATGGAACTAAAGAATTTGTATCGCGGCCGTATTCGTGAATATGCAGAGCAGTACGGAGTCAAGTATGTTGCCGGAGCTCGTCCATGGAGCGAAAAGTGCGATATAGCCATGCCTGGTGCCACCCAGAATGAGATTAGCGGCGAAGAGGCTGCCAAGCTGGTTTCTAACGGTTGCTTTGCTGTATCGGAAGGGGCAAATATGCCATCAACACCGGAAGCGATCAAAATATTCCAGGATGCAAAGATTCTATATGCTCCGGGTAAGGCCTCTAATGCAGGTGGTGTATCGGTTTCCGGGTTGGAGATGACACAGAATGCTCAGAAACTGAGTTGGACCAGCGAAGAAGTGGATGCCAAACTAAAGAATATCATGCAGAATATCCATGAACAGTGCCTGAAATATGGCACGCAATCTGATGGTTATGTGAATTATGTCAAGGGTGCCAATGTCGCCGGCTTTATGAAAGTAGCTAAAGCTATGATGGCTCAGGGAATCCTTTAATTAGTATAATTTGTTTAGTTGCGAGCGTGACCGGAGAGGTTACGCTCGTTTTTGTTTTGTCAATCATTAATTCTTTCTTACCTTCGTGGCATAATTGATAAACTATATGGTTACAGACGATTTAAATCAACTTTATCGTTCTTACACCGGGTGTGCTGCCAGTGGTATAACGGAACTTCCGTCTTCCGGATCAAACCGCAGATATTTCAGAATATCCGGATTACAAACATTGATTGGTGTGAGTGGCACATCTTTGAAGGAAAACCGCGCTTTCATCTATATGTCGGATCATTTCCGTCAGAAAGGCTTACCCGTACCGCAAGTACTGTGTCACTCTGACGATTTTGCTTTTTATCTTCAGGAAGATTTAGGTGACACATTGTTGTTTAATGCGATAGAGAAGGGTAGAAGAAGCAGTTCCTTTGATGAAAATGAAAAGGAACTGTTGCGTAAAACAATTGCTCTTTTACCTGTTATTCAATTTGCCGGTGCGCAAGATTTTGATTTTTCTGTTTGTTATCCGCAGCCTGAATTCAATCAGCGTTCTATCCTTTGGGATTTGAATTATTTCAAATATTGCTTTCTGAAAGCTACTGGAATGGAGTTTCAGGAAAACTTGCTGGAAGACGATTTTCAGAAGATGAGTCAGTTGTTATTGCATGATTCCTCTTCGACGTTCATGTATCGTGATTTTCAATCCAGGAATGTGATGATTCGGAATAATGAACCTTGGCTGATTGATTTCCAGGGTGGACGAAAAGGACCATTATATTATGACATAGCTTCATTCTTATGGCAGGCAAAAGCCAAGTTCCCGGATGACTTGCGTCAGGAATTGTTGCAGGTTTATCTGGATTCATTAAAGCAATACACATCAATTGATGAAGATCATTTTTATAATCAACTTCGTCATTTTGTCTTATTCAGAACATTGCAGGTCCTGGGAGCATACGGTTTCAGAGGTTACTTTGAGAAGAAACCTCATTTCTTGCAAAGTGTTCCCTTTGCCATTGAGAATTTGCGCCAATTACTACATGAAGATTACCCGGAGTATCCATATCTGTGTACATTATTAAAAGATCTCACCCATTTATCGCAATTCTATGATGAGATTCAGAAACGAATGTTGGAAGTGAAGGTGGTCAGTTTTGCTTATAAGAAAGGCATTCCGAATGACTCGAGCGGCAATGGGGGCGGTTATGTGTTTGATTGCAGAGCCCTTAATAATCCGGGTAAGTATGAACGATACAATCATTTTAACGGATTGGACGAACCGGTTATTCAGTATTTGGAAGACGATGGCGGTATCGTTAAATTTCTGGATCATGCCTATGCTCTTGTGGATACAACCGTCAAGCGTTATCTGGATCGTGGTTTCACCAACCTGATGGTTTGTTTCGGATGCACGGGCGGACAGCATCGTTCCGTGTATGCTGCGCAACATATGGCTGAGCACTTGCACAGCAAGTTCGGCGTGAAAGTGGACTTGGTTCACAGGGAGCAGAACAAAGAACAAATCTTTAATTCAACATTATGAAAGCAATGATATTTGCAGCCGGATTGGGAGTCCGATTACGGCCGCTTACCGATACAACTCCGAAAGCGCTGATTCCGGTAAACGGAAAACCGATGCTCGAGAATGTTATTATGAAACTCAAAGCGGCCGGGTTTGATCAGATCGTTATCAATATTCATCATCTGGGAGAACAAATCGTGGATTTCTTGAATAAGAATAATAACTTTGGTATCCAAATTTATATCTCTGACGAGCGTGATTATCTGCTTGATACGGGGGGAGGAATAAAGAACGCTTCCGTCTTTTTGCGAGGAGATGAACCATTTTTGGTGCATAATGTCGATATACTTTCGGATGCTGATTTGAATAAGCTTTATCAGTCGCATATTGAGGCCGGTTCATTGGCTACGCTTTTGGTAAGCTGCCGGCCGGCTTCCCGTCAGCTACTGTTTAGTGAAGAAAACCGGATGTGCGGATGGCAGAACATTAAGACCGGAGAAGTTAAATCATTCTATCCGGAATTCGATCCGCTAAATTATAAAAGTTATGCCTTTAGTGGCATTCATGTGATCTCTCCGAAGATTTTTGAGTTTATGGATGAATGGACAGGACGCTTTTCTATTATTGATTTCTATGTGTCTGCCTGCGTTAAATCCGACATACATGCTTATGTTGACGACAATCAACATCTGATAGATATTGGAAGACCTGAAACTTTATTGCAGGCAGAGGCCTGGTTGAAGTCAAAAACATTGGAATGACAAATGTTTTGTATGGATTGAATTTTCGTTTTTGTGGTGGGTAATGTTTGTACGGCATATTTATTGTTTATCGGCTCACCTATGTGGAACGATCGATTCACATTATATGAATCGATCGTTCCATATTATATGAGACGGTCGTTCCACCTATATGAATCGATAAAAGTATAAGATCATTTGCGAATATTTCTATAATGAGTTGCGAAAATAGTATAGGTGTCTTATATTTTTGTTTAAATAAATTTGTCATTGAAGTTTAAGAATAATTTAAGCGGATGTAATAAATATTGGAATTTCACTTTGCAGGATATCGAAAAAGTAGTATTTTTGTTCGATGCTAAGAATAGTAACACATATCAGGCGATTGCTTTTGGTGCACGATTGCGTTATCGTACCAAAGTTTGGAGGCTTTGTATTACAGGTCGCTGCGGCTAAATATGATGCATCCGGAAATTCATTTACTCCTCGGCGCAAAGAAATAAGTTTTAATGTCACGCTGCAGCACAGCGACGGTTTGCTGGCTGAATCTTACATGCAGATGTGTAAGGTAAACTATCAGCAGGCTCAACTGATGATAGACGAAGATATAGAGACCCTCAGACAGTCATTGCAGCAATATAAGAAGGTGTCATTGGAGAGTTTGGGTTCGTTCACCATAGGCGATGAGGGACAGATGATTTTTCACGCTGACGCATCCGATTTGTTAAGCATCGAATCGTACGGTCTGCCCATGTTTCGGTTTGCAACGCTCTCTTCTTTGTATGCCGAGAGAACAGCCGAATCGATACGTCAAAGCAGGAAAAAGAAAGATACACTATATATACCGGTCAATCGTAGATTTCTGCGTATGACGGTGGCTTCAGCTGCGGCTGTTGCCTTGTTTTTTTTGATATCCACGCCGGTGAAAGAGGTTAATCAAAATGCTTATACCGCCAGTTTTGTACCAACAGAAGTGGTCAGTTATGCGCTTCCTGCTGAAAGTCTCCGGTCTGCCTGCGATTCTTCTGCTTTAGAAGAGACAATCGTTGAGAAGCCTGTCGAGAATGCGGTTCCTTCATCTTCAACAGTGCCTAAAGAGGAAGTCAGGACCACACAGAAAAAATATCATGTAATTATTGCCAGTTTCCCGAGTAAAGCGTTGGCGAGTGCTTATTTGTTGAAAGTAGATAAAACAGTTTGCAAGAATGCAGATATGCTTCAATGTGACAATAAGTATCGCGTATATGCTGATAAGTTTGATAACGACTCGCAAGCTCAGTCATTCATGACAACCTTGCGGTCGAATACTAAATATAAAGATGCTTGGTTGTATATCATCCATTAAAAAAGTGTTAATTGGACTTTTCGATAGATATAGATAATAAGGAGTTTCAGGATGCTTTGCAGCTGATAACCCATACACGCCAGTCTGTTTTTTTGACCGGAAGAGCCGGTACCGGAAAATCCACTTTCCTGAAGTACATTTGTGCGCATACGAAGAAGAAACATGTTGTTTTGGCTCCTACAGGTATTGCCGCCATTAATGCTGAAGGCGTTACATTGCATTCGTTTTTCAAGTTGCCTTTTCGTCCGATACTTCCCAATGATCCGGATTTGAGCCTGAAGGATGGTCGTATTTTCGATTTCTTTAAATATAAGAAGGAACAGCGTAAGCTTATTGCTGAAGTTGAACTAATCATCATTGATGAAGTATCAATGGTCAGAGCCGATATTATTGATTGTATCGATCGGATCTTGCGGGTCTATTCCGGTAATATGCGCTTGCCTTTCGGAGGGAAGCAATTGCTTTTTGTCGGCGATGTGTTCCAGTTGGAACCTGTCGTTCCGGCTGATCAAAAAGAGATACTGACGATGTTTTATGCCACGCCGTTCTTCTTTTCGGCTCGCGTCTTCAATGAAATAAGCCTGGTGCCGATAGAACTGAAGAAAGTATATCGGCAGACTGACCCTGTTTTCATTCGTATCCTGGATCATATACGGAGTAACGAAATGGAAAAAAGCGATTTGGACATATTAAATGAACGCTATTTTCCTGATTTCGTCCCTCGTAATGAGGAGATGTTTATTACCTTGGCAACTCGTCGTGATCAGGTGGATCACATTAATAATAGTAAGCTTGCGGAGCTTCCGGATAAGGAATTTGTATCAAGAGGGTGGATTGAAGGCGAATTCCCTGAGTCTTCTTTACCCACACAGCTTAACCTTTCGCTGAAAGAAAAAGCACAGGTGATTTTTATTGATAACGATCACGATCGTCGATGGGTGAATGGTACTATTGGTGTAATTTCAGGGATAGACGAAGACGGTGTGTATGTTCTTCTTGAAAACGGCCGTGAATATTTGGTGGAACGGACTATCTGGAGGAATTATAAATATAAGTATAATGAAAAAGAAAAACGTATTGAGGAGAAAATCATTGGTGCGTTTGAACAATTACCTATACGCTTAGCTTGGGCAATAACCGTTCATAAGAGCCAGGGACTTACTTTTAACCGTGTGGTTGTCGATTTGTCGGGAGGCGTTTTTGCCGGCGGACAGACTTATGTGGCCCTGAGCCGGTGTACCTCCTTGGAAGGGCTCGTACTGAAAACCAGAATCTCTCCGTTTGATATTTTTGTTAAAAGAGAGATCGTTCAGTTTAGTCAGGAGTTTAACGATCAGAAACTAATTGCAAACAGCATGCTTGAGAGTGAAGTCGAATTGTTGTATGCACGTGCTGCAAGCAGTTTCAATCAGGGAAACATGAAGGATGCGGTAGAGGCGTTTGCTGCGGCAGTCTCAAAGCGTAATGATTTGGGGAGACCGGAAGTACAGCGTTTGTTGCGATTGAAACTGCAAAGTATCAATGAACTATGTAAGCAAATCAAGAAACTTCGTGAGGATATTCATACACAGAGGGAAACGAGAAAGGGCTTTGCGAAAGAGTATTATCTGATGGGTAACGAGTGTATCACAAAAGCGCGTGATCTGAATGCGGCAGTACGTTCTTTCGATAAAGCGTTGAAACTGGATCCGGACTATGTGGATGCCTGGGTGGGAAAAGGAGTGACCCTGTATGATCTGGGCGATTGTTTTCAGGCCATCACTTGTTTAAATGAAGCAGTACGTTTGAATAGTAAATCTTTCAAGGCGCGATACAACAGAGGAAAGTGTTATCTCTCAATTAAATACCATGAAGAGGCAGTGGCAGATTTCATTAAGGCGCTTGATGTAAAACCTAAACATATTGCTGCGCATGAATACCTGGCAGAAGCCTTTCGTGGTATAGGCGAAGATGAGTTGGCGCGGCAACATCAGGAAATTGCTGACCAGCTTCGGGAGGACAAGAATTTATAATTTTGTTGAAGAATTTAATATAAATGTAATATACGGATAAAGATAAACATTTATCTTTGCATGGAAATATAACGAATGTTTTGATTGTTTAATATTAAACTCTGTTTCATATGGGGAAAGTAAGTCTATACACGTGTATTTTATTTCTGTGTAGCATTTTTGCTATTAATGCACAGGTCACCACTTCGTCTATGAGTGGTAAGATTACAAGTGCGACCGATAACAACGAACCTGTTATTGGCGCAACCGTTGTTGCAATCCATGAGCCTTCGGGTACGCATTATGGTGCAGTAACAAATGTTGACGGCCGCTATACTATCCAAGGTATGCGTACAGGTGGCCCTTACAGTGTCGAAATATCCTATGTGGGATATCAGAAGTCATCTTATAAAAATATCCGCCTCGAGTTGGGTAACAACTATCAGTTAAACGTATTGCTAAA
>Ga0183100_1001259_pt1 | contig 13426 bp, 7 predicted proteins | sample Biomet2_FD_127789 | JGI IMG/M metagenome (GOLD analysis project Ga0183100, IMG submission 127789) | Microbial communities from bioreactor (seeded with anoxic lake sediment) at LBNL, California, USA - Biofuel metagenome 2 | ecosystem: Engineered > Bioreactor > Anaerobic > Unclassified ...
AAAAATTCTGAACTGGTCCTGCTTCCGTTACTATTTTTTCTTTATACTGTTTCTGCTTATTTTCTATAAACTTTGAAATAATGCTAAAATCATTTTCATCATAATAATATATCCCTGTTCTATATTGGCTTCCAATATCATGACCCTGTCTGTTTAATACTGTAGGGTCTATTATTATAAAATATGCTGCCAGCAGTCTATTTAGTTCTATTTTATTTTCATCGTATTCTATGCAGCATGCTTCTGCAAATCCTGTAGTGTGAGAGCATACCTCTTCATAACTTGGATTTTCTTTATTTCCATTAGCGAAACCTACCTCTGTTTTAACAACACCCTTTATTGTGTCGAAATATGCCTGAACTCCCCAAAAACATCCTCCGGCAAAAACTATTTTTCTCATATGCATCCTCCGAAATCTTTATTTAACCTTCATTAATTATAATAATAACTTCATTCTTTAGCAATGAAATAAGTTCATTTTTTTATGAGGGTTCTGCATAATACTTTTTCAGCTTAAGAAACGCTCTGAATTCGTTATTTTTAAACTGAAAAATCAGCCAAAAAGTAATTATGATCCCTGATAAAACTAAACCTGCTGTTCTTTTTTTCTTTTCTTATCCGGATGTGCTATTGACAAATTTACGCATACAGCCACAATAATACCTAAAAACGTTTCTATAACTCTGAATATACTGTACTCCAGAGGTGTTGTGTTCTTTATATTTACCATAATTGCCAGATATACAATGCAGGCAATAGACGAGGAACCGCTTCTTTTAAACAGGTTGGTAAGAAATATAACAATTATTATGCCTATACTGGTCAAGATCAGACTATGAGCATATACGGAGGCTAGAACTGCACCAACTGCGGCTCCTATCAGTGTACCAACCATCCTGTTAAAGCCAACTTTAATAGTATTATTCATAGAATTTTGCATGGTTATTACTGCTGCTATACAGGCATAAAAAGGAGAATAATCTTTAAACATGCTTAGTATAGCCAAACATATTAAAACAGATATTGCTGTTTTAATATTTCTTAATCCAATGCTGGGAATTTCCAGCTGTTTTATCATAAATATCACCCTAACTAGTTTTTTGTATTATTATATCAATTTTAGACACTCTTAACAACGTCCTATGATATAATTAATATTAACAAGTAATTAAGTCTAAGGGGGAGCTTCTATGCGCAGAAATACTAAAAACATTTCAGAAAAAGCCGGTCTAAAACCTGGAAGCCTTATTTATGTTGGAGATAACAGGGTTACCGATGTGGAAATTTCCTATATTCATTATACCCAGGACCATATAACGGAAAAATCAATTAAAGATTTAAATCAGATTAACTTTAATGATAACAGCGGAATCCATTGGATTAATGTATACGGCTTAAACAACATTTCTATTATAGAAAAACTGGGGAAAATATTCAGCATAGAGCATCTTATTTTAGAAGATATATTAAATACTTCAAAAAGGCCTAAAGTAGACGAAATTGATAACCTCTTCTTTACCATATTAAAAATGATATATTTATCTGATGAAGGTAATAAGATTATTTCTGAGCAGATAAGCATAGTTATGTCTGGAAATTATATTATAACTTTTCAAGAGAAACTGGGGGACGTTTTTGATCCTATCAGAGAAAGAATCAGGATGGATAAAGGACCAATAAGAAAGAAAAGTCCGGACTACCTGTGTTATGCTATTATTGATGCAGTTGTTGATAATTATTTCATAGTACTTGAGAATTTTGAGGACAGAATTGAATATCTGGAAGAAGAACTGGTTGAAAACCCGGATAAAGGAACTTTAAAACAAATATACAGCATAAAAAGTGAACTTATATATCTGAAAAAATCAGTCTGGCCTCTAAGAGAAGTGCTAAGTAATATATACCATGGAGATTATTCTTTAATATCAAAAGATTTAAACATATATATCAAAGACATATACGAACATCTCATTGAAGTTAATGATACTATTCAGCTTTTCCTTGATACTATATCAAATATGCTGGATATATATCTCAGCAGCATCAGCAACAAAATGAATGAAGTAATGAAAATACTTACAATATTTTCAACTATATTTATTCCGCTTTCATTTATAGTTGGTGTTTATGGCATGAATTTTCAGTATATACCTGAGCTGCAGTACAAATATGGTTATTTTGTACTTTGGGTAATTATGCTTTCAATAGTAATAGGAATGCTGGCAGTATTTAAAAAAAGAAAATGGTTTTAGGTATTATATGTTCCTATTAATTTATTTTTAGTCTTATCCAGGTTATATGTTTTAATAAAAGCATCCCTATATTCTTGCGGCACACTGTCAATAAGCTTATTTAACTCTTTAATGGCCTTGCTGTAATATTCTGAAGCTGTGTTTATATTATTACTTTTATTATAGAAATCACCAAGCAGATAGTAAACCTTCCATAATAAACTTCCGCCGGTTTTTTCTGCTGTATTTTGAAGTGCATTTAGTTTATCAATATTTTCTTCATTATTAATCCCATTAATATAAGTTTCTATATAAAGGCGTTTGATTGTGGGTTTTACTTTTAAATTCTTATACTGGTTCATGAAACTGCTGGCTTCATCTACATATCCCTTATCTATCAGCTGAATTACTGTATCATATACATTATCCATAATAAGTTCTTGATTTTTATATTTCATAAGCAAATCTTTTATGCCATCTAATGCTTCATTTACTTCCATTTTAATTTTAGCGTCTTTAAGCTTTATAAACTCGTATACTAATCCTACATTCCATCTGATAACTGATTCTATTGTTAAAAAACGTAATGACAGCTTAATATTTTTTTTAGCATCTTCTATGCTGCCTAATTTATAATAAAATAATGATCTGACTTTGTAATATAAGGATATTGTTGGTCCCTGCTCGGGGTTATTACAAAATTCTTTATTAGCTAATTTAAGATATTTATAAGCTTCACAATACTTTTCTAATTTAGTACATACATTTACTAAACCTATATAGGCATAGAACTTCATATGATCCAGCTTTGCTTTTTTTGCTTCCTTAAGCCCATTTTTATATGATAAATATGAATTTTCATATTTTAAACTTCTTAAACTTACTTCTCCTGTGTTGATATATGATAGAATAAGAAATTCATCAAAATTCTCTTTTTTCGCTTTTTCACGTAATTCTGCGTAAACTTCAAGTGACTTTTCATCATCCTGAAATTTATCAGAGTATAAAGATGCTATATTACCTGTCACGCCCAAAACCCCTTGAGTGAATCCAGCTTTAATAAAATTTTCTAAAGCAAGGTTTAATAAATGTAAATGTTCATCTGCATTTATAATTTCTGTAAATGATTGTGCTAGAATATTTAGTATTTTACCTTTGTAATATGGATAATTATCTCCGCATAGTTTAAGAGCAGAATTACCAATTTCTCGAACTTTGTATATCTGGTTTTCATAAAAGTATTTATATAACCAATATATCAGAATGTTTAATTTTCCTTCTGTATAGTCGACTTTATTAAGAAGATCACTTGATTTATTTATATAAGCTAAGCTGGTATTTATCTCACCTTTAAAAAAGTTTTCTATTGCTAATTTATTAAGAGAATCGATTTTAAAATATATATTATCTAATTTTTCTGCAATTTTATAAGATATTTCAAAATATCTTATGCAGTTATCCATATCTCCACTGTTTCTATATAACTCACCCAGCTTTTTATATAGATTAAAACATTTGTCACTTTCAGTATTTTCCAGCATATCTAGTACTTTTTCGTAATTTTCTATGGCATACAGATGTTTATTTATTTTTTCAAAACCTTCACCCTTTTTAATATAATCATCTATTGCTTTTTCTTTATCTTCATAATCACCCTGACTCATTTTATACCCCCAAACAGCTCTATAAATCTGAAAACTCCACTCTTAACCTTTCCATTAAACTTTCTTTATAAATTGAGTAATTATCTATCTGCACATCTTCCTGAACTTTGCTTATAGGAAGTTTAATGGTAAATTCACTGCCCTCACCATACTCGCTTTTTAAATTTATCTCCCCGTTATGCAAATTAACTAAAGCTTTTACCAATGACAATCCAATACCGCTGCCTTCTCCTTTTCTGGCAAAGGATCTGTCAGCCTGCTTAAATCTTTCAAAAACTATCTCTTGTTTATCTTTTGCAATTCCAATTCCACTATCTTTAACAGATATTAATGCATAATTATCCTTTTTAAAAAGATTTACTTCAACTGTGCCATTTTCTTTAGTAAACTTTAATGCATTTGATAATAGATTTAATACTATTCTTTCTAATTTTTCTATATCAAATGCCATTACTAGGCTGTCTATTTCTTTATTTAGTACAAGATTTATATTTTTTGTTTCTGCATATATTTCAACTGATTTAACTATTTCCTGGACTACTGCTGCTAAATCATAATTATGAAGATCTATGTCAAAATAGTCGGAATCAATTTTTGACAAGTCAATCATGTTATTAGAAAGTTTAAGCAGCCTGAAAGCATTTTGCTTCATAGTATTTAAATACTTATTCAGTTTAAGTTCCGGATCTATTATTGTTCCATTTTGTTCGTATAGCTCTAGTAATTGAATAGCTGATATTATTACATTTAAAGGAGTCTTAAATTCATGAGATATATTTCCAAATGATTCAGCTTTTAACTTATCATACTGAGTGACACCCTCCAGTGATTCTTTATCTTTTTCCTTATACATTTTTACCTCCTTAAGAAGTAAACTTTAGTCTATTTACAAGCATTCGACATTATTCGCCGATTTCCTCTATATTTGTATTATTATTTGCACAATAGTTAGTCAAAAAATAAGCCAGTAAAAAACTGGCTGTTAATAATTTTATGGCAGATATGTAACTCTTAAGATTCCTTCGATGTGTCTTATTTCATCTAAATTTTCTTCTGAAACAAATCCGCTGACATCTAAAATATTATAAGCATAATCTCCCCTGCTCTTATTTACCATTTCAATAATATTTATATGGTATTTTGCCAGAATTCCAGATAATGCACCTATCATATTAGGTACATTTTTATTGATAACAGTTATTCTGACAGTTCCTGGATTAAGACCCAGGCTGCAGTCAGGAAGATTTACTGAATTTTTAATATTTCCATTTTCTAAAAAGTCCTTAAGCTGAGAAACTGCCATTATTGCACAATTCTCCTCAGCTTCCGGAGTTGATGCTCCTAAATGCGGCAAGCATACTGTTTTTGGACTTTTAATCATTTTTTCTGTAGGAAAATCAGTTACATATGTTGAAATTTTAGAACTGTCTAAAGCATTTATAACATCATCCTCATTAACCAGGCTTGCTCTGGAAAGATTAAGTAATCTGACTCCATCTTTCATTTTATCAATTTTTTCTTTATTTATAAATTCTGTAGTTTCCTTAATAAGAGGCAGATGAAGAGTTATATAATCGGCTTTGGCAAGAAGCTGATCAATATTTTCTGCATATTTCATATCCCAGGAAAGTCCTATGGCATTTTTCACAGACATATATGGGTCGTATCCTATAACCTTCATGCCTAATTTTATACCTGAATTAGCAACCAGTACTCCAATTGCTCCAAGCCCTATTACCCCTAGTGTTTTGCCCTTCAATTCAGGCCCTGCAAACTGTTCCTTGCCCTTTTCAACTTTCTTTTCTACATCTCCCTGAAGGGTTTTGGCCCATTCTATCCCTTCATATACTTTTCTTGAACTTAGAAGAAGTCCTAATAATGTAAGCTCCGAAACAGCATTTGCATTAGCACCGGGTGTATTAAATACAACTATTCCCTTTTCTGAGCACTCACTAACAGGAATATTATTTGTACCTGCTCCTGCTCTTGCAATCCCCCTTATTGAATCCGGTATTTCTAAATTATGCAGTTTAGCACTTCTTACTAAAATACCTTCTGCTTCATTTGTCTCCTCTCCTGTCAGTTTATAATTTTCATCCGGCAGTAAGGCTAGTCCCTCTTCACATATCTTATTAAATACAGCTATTTTATACATTTTCAATCCCCCAAACTTTTTTAATAGTATACCTTATTTGACTGAAAATATCAAACAATCCTGCATTTTTTTAAAATATTTTTATATTTTCCATCCAAGCTGCTCTATCTGGTTATATTTAGCATACCATCCGTTTTTCCCGGCTAGATCTATTGGGGCCCCTTCCTCTACTATCTTTCCGCTGTCTAAAATGATTACTTTATCCGCATCGATAATTCCTGATACCCTGTGACTTATAGTAATTATAGTTCTGTCTTTAGATATATTTCTCAGAGCTTTAAATATTCTTTCTTCAGTGACACCGTCAAGTCCTGATGTAACCTCATCTAAAAGTAGTATGGGAGGATTTAAGACCAGTGCACAGGCAAGAGACAGAAGCTGATACTGCCCATAGGATAATCCAGTTTCACCTTCACCTATAATGGTGTTATATCCATTTGGAAGCTTAATAATATCATCATGAAGTCCAACAATTTTAGCCGCTTCTTCTACCTGCTTCTCTGTTATTGTTTCATCATATAATGTAATGGCATCCCTGACAGATACATCATAAACCGGGAAGGACTGAGGTACTATTCCCATTATGTGCCTTCTTATATTTGGACTCATTTTAAATGGATCCATTCCTCCAATTTCAATACTTCCTTCATCTGGTTTATATAACCCTGCTATAAGATTTAATATAGTGCTTTTACCTGCTCCTGTTCTTCCAACCAGCGCTGTCTTTTGCCCTGGCTCCACTGCAAAAGATACATTTTTAATAATTTTATTATCCTTACTATAGGAAAAAGCAGCATTATTTACTGATATATTTAAATTCTCATATTTTTTTATTATTACAGGATCATCACTATATCTTTTTTCCTCATCTTCCGATGCAAAACTTTGTATTCTCTTAACACCGGAAACAGCCTCCTGAATTGTCTGGAATTCCATTGCTATGGATTCTATAGGTGCTAAAATTCTGGATATTAAATCAATTACCGCTGCAATAGCTCCAATAGATATGCCAAGAGTCCCAAGCCCTTTAGGCGCTGCAATTATAACAGTAATGCTGATAATCAGTGCCCTTATTATCTGCATCAGGCAGGGAAAAACTGAGTCAAAGATGCTTGTCTTATGGACAGCATTAATATTTTCATTTAAAGGCTGCTGAAAATCTGATATAAAATGTTTCTCCATCCCAAATATTTTAACAGTCCTTATTCCATTAAACAGTTCCTGAATAAAACCATTTATATTTCCAACTGCTTTTCTTGTTTCTATCTGAGCTTTAAGTGTAGAATTTTTAAAAAATTTTGCAATAAAATATAGTATTGGAATTAGTAATAAAACATATAACGAAAGAACAGGACTTAAAAGGTAAATTGAAACTATAATTCCAACAGCCTTTAAGCTGTCTGCTATCATCCCTATTATTCCGGATGTAAAAAGAGAACCAACAGCATCTACATCTGATGTAAACCTGCTGATAACTTGTCCTATAGGATTATTTGAAAAATATGAAATTGGAAGATAAGACAGTTTTTTCCCCATATTATATCTTATATTTAAAAGTATATCCTGCCCAATGCTCGCCATCATAAACTCCCTGATAAAATCAGCAAATCCGCTTATTAAAACAGCTATCAGATAATAACAAGATAATTTCCATATGCCCTGGTATATTCCTCTTGATATGTTATTATCTATTATATTTTTCAAAATCTGAGGCGGAACCAGCTGCATAAAAATTCCTAATATAATAGCCATAAATAATAAAATAATACTTAAAGGTTTTTCTTTAACAGTTGTTTTAAGAGAATTTTCTATTATTCTGTTTTTCATAAATCCACCCCAATAAACTTCTGAGAATCATATATCCTGCTGTAAATTCCGTTTAAATTCAAAAGCTCTTTATGTGTACCTTTTTCAGCTATTTCCCCTTTATTTAACACTAATACCAAATCAGTATATTTAAATGCTTCCAGCCTGTGTGAAAAGATAAATATGGTTCTGCCATCTGCTTTTTCTCTAATGTTATCAATAATTTCAGCCTCCGTTCTAATGTCAACTGCAGAGAAAGGATCATCTAAAATTACTATATCAGCATCTTTATATAAGGCTCTGGCCAGGGATATCCTCTGTTTTTGCCCTCCGGATAACTTGTTTCCCTTTTCACCTGCCTGAGTCTCTATGTTTTCTGGAAATGAAATAATATCTCTTTTTAGAGATGCAATATTTATTACTTCTTTTAATTTTTCCTTATCTGTATTATCCCAGGTAATATTATTTTCTATGGTTTTTGAAAACAGAAATGGATTATGTCCCATATATGTTACGGAGGATAACCTTTTTTCATAGGGCAACTCTCTGATCTCTTTTTCATCCAGAAATATTTTGCCGCTGTAATCATATAATCCTGTTAATGCAAGAGCCAAAGCACTTTTCCCACAGCCAACAGGACCGGTTACTCCAACTATCATTCCGGATTTAACACTAAAGGAAATATTTTTTATGGCAAGTTTATCCTCAGCTCTATATTTAAATGATAAATTTTCTACTTTTATTTCCTTCGGACTTAGTGTTTTTTCACTATATGATTTTATTTCTTCACTATTCTTTATTAAAGATTTCACTCGTTCCCAGGAAGCCTGAGCTCCCTGCTGGATATTAAACACTTTTGCGGCTGTTGTTGTCCTTACCGCCAAGGCTATAAACATAGTGATATACGCTGTAAAGCTGCCAACAGACCAGCTTCCATTAATAACTTTATCTCCCCCATATGCAATTACAAGAATAATTCCGACAGATGCAAAAGAAGAATATAAAGGTGCCAGGCCATTTTTTAATACTTCCGCAATAGCTGTACTTTTAGCCTGAATTCTGAGCCTTTCCTTAAATCTTTTAAGTTCTGCATCTTCCCTTCCATAAAGTCTCAGTATATTAATCTGAGTAATCATTTTTCGTATCTGAATTGTAGTTTTAGAGTTAGCTTTCCTGGATAACTTTGATTTAGACTGAACCAATTTTCTCATCATCTGGGCAAAGATGATAACAATTGGGATCGGAGCTGCAGCTATCAGAGTTAATTTATAATCATAAAAAAGAAGAGCGATAAAGTATGAAGCCATGAGAACTCCGGTATCCCATATTTCGGTAATAGTTTTTCTGATAGCCTCAACGGTAATATCCACATCCCCTATTGCAGTAGACATCATATCCCCTATTTTCTGGTTTTCCAAAGTATTTAAATCTGTATTTAGTATTGACTCCAATATGCTTATCCTCATATCGCCGCTTATTCTGTTTGCCATATCCCGCACATAATACCTTTTAAACAGCCTGGCAACCTGAAATGACAGAGTGACTAAAATAAATTCCAAGGCAGTTTTTATAATAGAATTTAAACCCTTTGAAGAAACTGCTGAATCTAATAGTTTTCCCTGAAATATAGGGCCAAAAACAATGGCTGAATTAAAAATTGTTCCTGAAACTGCAGTAATTAAAAATCTGCCCTTATACTTTTTTACATATGACAATATAAGATTTGGATTTTCAGGATGAGAAAAATTTATTTTTTTCTTATCTGATCTCATATAAGCCTCCATTGAACAGATGGTTTATAACTTTTATACAATTTAATAATATCACAATGTTAAAATTGAATAAATCAGATATAAAAATTAACATATCGGACACAAAAATGACCCACTAAAAAGTGAGCCATTCTTTTTTATTATTTTGTTAGTGCTTCATATTCCGGTGAGATTACCTTTTTGAATTTAACCTTATAGTTTTCAAAATCCTGAAGAATAAGGTCAGCTTTTTTACTGCCTGTATACTCATAGTGCTTATTTATTAAATCATAAAGCAGTTTAAAATCCTTTTCTGATTTAATCACATTCACAGTTACTATGCTTTTATTGCACTTATCTTCAAATAAATTATTTTCATCAAGAACATAGGCAACTCCGCCGCTCATACCGGCAGCAAAATTTCTTCCGGTAGAACCTAATATTACAACCACTCCGTCTGTCATATATTCGCAGCAGTTATCTCCAACCCCTTCAACTACTGAAACAGCACCGCTGTTTCTTACTGCATATCTTTCTCCTGCTAAGCCATTGATGTATACTTCACCGGAGGTAGCTCCATACAGGACAGTGTTTCCTGCAATTACATTTTCATCCTGCTTGTAAGTTGCGGCGCCCGGTGTCTTTATTATTATTTTACCACCTGACAATCCTTTTCCTACATAGTCATTTGCTTCTCCCTCCAGTATAAGGGACAAACCTTTCATGGCAAATCCTCCAAAGCTTTGACCTGCAGAACCGTAAAAGTTAAAGGTTATAGTATCTTCAGGAAGTCCTTCTTCACCATATTTTTCCGCAATCTTTCCGCTGAGCATTGCACCAACAGACCTGTTAACATTTTTAATATCAAAGCTGGCAGTAACCTTTCTTCCATTTTCAATGGAATCCTTAGCAACCTGAATCAGTTTAAAATCCATGAGTTCTTCCAGCTTATGATCCTGAGCAATAGTACAATAAGGTTTTACCCTTTTTGGCATATCCGGCTTATATAAAACAGATGAGAAATCCAGTTGATTTGCCTTCCAGTGTTCAATTTCTTTGTTTACCTCAAGAACATCAACTCTTCCAATCATCTCGTTCATTGTTCTAAAGCCAAGCTTAGCCATAAGTTCCCTTACTTCCTGGGCAATCAGCATAAAGTAATTGATAATATATTCTGATTTTCCTTTAAATTTCTTTCTAAGCTCAGCATTCTGCGTAGCTATTCCCATTTCACAGGTACCTAAGTGGCATCTTCTGCACATAACACATCCTAAAGTCATAAGCACTGAAGTACCAAAGGCAAATTCCTCAGCGCCCATAAGTGCTGCTATTACTACATCTCTTCCGGTTTTAAGCTGTCCGTCAGTCTGAAGTCTCACCCTGCTTCTTAAATTATTTAAAAGGAGAACCTGATGAGCTTCAGACAGCCCAATCTCCCAGGGAAGCCCTACATGCCTTGTAGAAGACAGAGCAGCTGCCCCAGTACCTCCGTCATATCCGCTTATTACTATTGTATCTGCATGAGCCTTTGCAACTCCCGCAGCTACGGTTCCTACTCCATTTTCGGATACCAGTTTAACACTTATCTTTGCTGCCGGGTTAACACCCTTCAGGTCCAGAATAAGCTGTGATAAATCCTCAATGGAATATATATCATGATGGGGCGGCGGTGATATTAGGGATATTCCAGGTGTTGAATGTCTTGTCCTTCCTATTGCTTCATCTACCTTTTTGCCAGGCAGCTGTCCACCCTCTCCCGGTTTTGCTCCCTGAGCCATTTTAATCTGAATTTCATCTGCATTTACCAGATATTCAGTTGTTACTCCAAAACGGCCTGAGGCTACCTGTTTTACGGCACTTCTCTTTAAATCTCCATTTTCATCCCGAACAAATCTTTCCCTTTCTTCTCCGCCTTCACCTGAGTTGCTCTTTGCTCCGAGCCTGTTCATGGCAATTGCTATGGTTTCATGGGCCTCACGGCTTATGGAACCAAAAGACATGGCACCTGTACAGAACCTCTTTATTATTTCACTGGATGGTTCTACTTCACTTATATCAATTGAAGGTGTTTCTTTAAACTTCAAAAGTCCCCTGAGTGTACATGGATTATCCTTCTGGTTATTAATAAGTTCTGCAAAATCCTTATAAGAAATATAGTCATTATTTTTAACTGCTGACTGCAGCTTCAATACAGACTGAGGGCTGGATAAATGAAATTCCCCGTCTTTTTTATAAGAATAGTACCCGCCGGATTCTAATTTAGTCAGAGGCTTTGACAGATTAAATGCATTTTTATGCCTTATTATTACCTCTTTAGCCACAGAATCTATATCAATTCCGCCTATTTTTGAGGAAGTTCCTGAGAAATATTCATCTACAAAATTATTTGAAAGTCCTACTGCTTCAAATATTTCTGCAGCCTGATAGCTTTGCAGAGTGGATATTCCCATCTTTGATAATATTTTCAATAGTCCATCTGAAAGGGCCTTTACATAATTTTTTTCAGTCTCTTCTTCAGTTATGTCTTTAAAATCACCATTCTTTAGCATGAGTCTTATAGATTTTATTGCTAAATATGGGTTTACGGCAGTGGCTCCATAACCTATAAGCAGCGCTATATGCATTGTTTCTCTGGCTTCTGCAGTTTCAACTATAATAGATATCTTGGTTCTTGTCTTTTCCTTAATAAGGTAATGATGAAGAGCTGATACAGCAAGTAAGCTTGGAATTGGTGCATCATAAGCGTCCACATTCCTGTCGCTGAGTACGATTATGTTATAACCTTCCTTAATCTTTGAAGAGGCTCTTTCACATATTCTCTTAATTTCACTTTTAAAGCCATCAATTCCGGTATCATATTTAAATGTCATTGGAATTGTTATTGATTTAAAGTCCTTATTCCTTAGCCTTACTATTTTGTAAAGCTGCTCGTTTGTAAGTATGGGAGTCTCAATTTCTATAATGGAATTTTCATTTGGTTCCTTATTTAAAAGGTTTTCCTGAGTCCCGATAAAATTTACTAGGGACATAACGCTTTCTTCCCTGATGGAATCAACAGGAGGATTTGTAACCTGGGCAAAATGCTGCTTAAAATATGAGAAAAGAAGCTGCGGTTTGTTAGATAAAACAGCCAGCGGTGCATCATTTCCCATAGATCCTAAAGGTTCTTTTCCTGTTGCTGCCATAGTTCCTAATATAAGGTTAAGATCTTCCAATGTGTATCCAAAGGTATTTTGCTTTTCTTTTAAAGATTCCTGGTTTATCTCACTCTTTTGATAAATACCCGGAAGTTCATTAAGTGTAACTTTATTCTTCTCCATTATTTCTATATAAGGCTTTTCTGTACAAACATTTCTCTTTATTTCTTCATCAGGTATAATTCTTCCTTGTTTTGTGTCTATGAGGAACATCTTTCCCGGTTTTAGCTTTCCCTTTTCAGATATATTTTCAGCTCCGATTCCCAGAACTCCAGCTTCTGATGCTAAAACAACTAGTCCATCTTTAGTAATTGAATATCTGGCTGGTCTTAATCCATTTCTGTCAAGAACTGCTCCTATCTGAACACCGTCAGTAAATACTAAAGCTGCAGGTCCGTCCCAGGGTTCAACCAGTGAGCTGTGATATTCATAAAAAGCAGACTTTAATTTTGACATAGCGTCATTATCCTGCCAGGTCTGTGGAACCAGCATCATTATTGAATGAGCCAGGCTTCTTCCATCCTGAACAAGGAGTTCTAAAGCATTATCAAGAGAGGCAGAGTCACTCCCCCTTGGATTTATTATTGGGAAAAGCTTTTTAAGTTCATCTCCAAATGTATCT
>Ga0183100_1001260_pt1 | contig 13406 bp, 12 predicted proteins | sample Biomet2_FD_127789 | JGI IMG/M metagenome (GOLD analysis project Ga0183100, IMG submission 127789) | Microbial communities from bioreactor (seeded with anoxic lake sediment) at LBNL, California, USA - Biofuel metagenome 2 | ecosystem: Engineered > Bioreactor > Anaerobic > Unclassified ...
GTGCATATTCCTGCCATTAAAGTTCCATGCCCTCGATGATCATTAACATTCCATTCGGGCACAACTGTATGGCAATCCTGATCGGCCAAAACAGGGTTCAGAAGTGGATGTCCATTATTTACTCCCGTATCAAGAATTGTAATGCAAACATCTGACCCTTCATTTATCTGCAATCTGGATAGAAGATCTTCCACCCAATCAGCTTGTTCTGCATTATATTGCGACGTCCAAAAAGTTTCAGGTTCTTGGGCTCTGCGAATCTCAGCAATGAAGTCAAAGCTTTCGATTAGTTCCCCCAATTGTTGCTGATTTGCCTGGACAATGGTAACTAATCGCTCAGGGAAACCAATATGCTGATTTTTATAGTTAATATTTAGTTGTCCACAGACAGCAAAAAAATTTTCAAGGAGTGCAACTGAATCTTCCGGCTCATCCAGACGAAGCCAAATTTCACACCACAACGGAGCTTCTCTTGGCAGGGTTTCGACAGGATCAACCCAGAAAGAATCTAACAACGCCTTTCTAATTTGCTCTATTCCAGCAGCCAAATCATGATTCTTGGCTTCTCCTTTTGGAGTGTCGTATAAAGTATATTCACGGAATTCCTTTAGAAAAAAGCCTCTTTTTTCAGATGGAATATAGATTGTTGCCAAATTAACGTTCTGGCCATCAACTTCTTTTTCTCTAATATTTAACAACCGTATTCCGGATGGAAGGTTCTCCAGACTTTGTGTTTTTAGAGAACTTCCCGGTTGTCCCGTAAACTCTACATAAACACCATTTCGGCTTGGCACCGAGGCTGCTCGCCTAACTTCGGTTGTATTAACAGAATCTTGCCAAATCTGCTCAAAGCGGTTTTGCAGCCACTCACCATGAGAAATACGATCTCTTTCCGGGTAATTTGGGTTTGGGCCTCCTGATGATTTTGAAGTAAATTGAATTGATTCCGGTGCGTTTGTTAGTACAATGTGAGGGTGGGTTAGTTCGTCCATAGGTCAGTATGATCAATGCCGATAAACATCAAGACGGTCTTTCAGCATATTTAACAATGTTTCCTTACTAACTTTGTTCTTACCATCCAGAATTGCATCCTTAATTGCATCATCACAAGCCTGACAAATATCTGAATGACTTAGGGCATGAATCTCCTCTGCAACCTTATCTATCTGATAATTCCCCTTAAATGTTCCTAAACGATTTTTGATCAATTGAACGATCTGTTCTTTTCCCGGTAGATTGTAATACAAAACATCATCAAACCTGCGGAACAAAGCTTTATCTAATATTCCCGGGTTGTTAGTCGCTGCTATAATAAAACTGTCGGATTTATCATGCTCAATAAACTGCAAAAAAGCATTGAGCACCCTTCTCATTTCGCCAACCTCATTCTCGCGTCCGCGTTCTGCACCAATTGCATCAAATTCGTCGAAAAGATAAACTCCCTTTTGGCGGGCAATCACTTCGAAGATCTGGCGTAATTTAGCAGCCGTTTCCCCCATGTATTTGGTTATTAGTTTATCAACTAAAATTGTAAACAGTGGAAGATTTAATTCGCCGGCGATAACAGAGGCTGTCAAAGTTTTCCCTGTTCCGGGAGGACCTGAAATCAATAGTTTCCTGCGATTTTCAAGACCAAACTGCTGGATTTTTGTTCGCTGGCGATATTCGTTCAACAATCGGGAGATCCGGGCTTTGATCGAATCACTTACGATTAACTCAGGCAATCGGGTATCCGGTTCATTTTGTAGAATTAAATCGCTTAAATCAGGTTGAAGCGTAATTACTCGAGAACCGTGTACCTTATTTTTTTCAACCAGTAGCTTAATTTCTTCAGCTAAAGCAACGTGTCCCTGTCTCGCCTCATGTGCTGCCACCTGAAGTGAAATGGTAAAAAAACGCTCACTATCATTATCAAAGTGAGATCTTAAAAGGGACTTTATTTGCTCTGCTGTTGCCATTTAAATGCATGATTTATTAATCAAAAGTACCAAAATTACTTGAGTATAAATTGCAAAAAAAATAGAATCGCAATATACCTAAAGATATGAAGCATAGAATAATTAAAAGACTTTTTAAAAATCTTTGTTCTTCGAATCCAGAATAATCGTAACGGGGCCGTCATTCACCAAATAAACCTGCATGTCGGCGCCAAAAATGCCGGTTCCAACCTTTTTGCTTCCCAACACTTTTTTGAATTCGTCGATCAAATCCTCATAAATCGGAATTGCAATCTCGGGGGCTGCTGCGCGGATGTATGATGGGCGATTTCCCTTTTTGGTCGAGGCATGCAAGGTAAACTGGCTTACTAAAATGATTTTCCCACCAATTTCCTGAACCGAAAGGTTCATTACACCTTCCGCATCATTGAAAATACGGAGTTGGCAAACCTTTTTTACCAGCCAGTCGATGTCTTCCGCCGTGTCGGTTTCTTCAATACCAGCCAAAATTAATAGGCCAGTTTCAATTTCAGCAACCACAAACTCTTCAACTTCAACCGAAGCCGAACTTACCCGTTGAATAACCAATCTCATAAACTTAATATTTTAAGCAAACTTATAAAAAACAAACGGGACGTTTAAACTTTGGCCGGTATATCTTGTTTAAGTTTGCATTTCAACAATTAAACAAGAACGATGAATTTCAAGCAAGATATGAGAAAATTGATTTTTATAAGTCTCCTTATTCTTGGGTATCAAAGCGGGCTTTGGGCTCAGCAAGCCGCATTGAAAGGACGTGTGATAGAGGCGCAGAGCAACGAGCCCATGCCTTTTGTGAATGTGATTGTTTCCGGAACTACCATAGGAACAGTCACTGATGACAATGGGAACTTTCAGATCAATGGCCTGAAGCCCGGATTTGTGCGTGTTCAGGCTTCGTTTATCGGTTATCACACCACGCTTTCTTCTGAAATTGAGATCAGCAATGCCAAAGTTGGTTCTGTTGAAATCAGGATGGAAAGTCGTGATAACCAGCTTGATGAGGTGACTGTCAGCGCTTCGCCTTACCGGAAAACCGAAGAAAGTCCGGTTTCGCTGAAAACCATTGGCATTGCCGAGATTGAGAAGAGTCCGGGCGCCAACCGCGATATCTCGAAGGTGATTCAGTCGTTTGCCGGTGTACTTTCGTCGCCGTCGTTTCGCAACGACATCATCATTCGTGGCGGTGGACCTTCGGAAAGCCGATTTTACCTCGATGGCGTTGAGGTTCCCAACATTAACCATTTTGCCACGCAGGGCGCGTCGGGTGGTGCCGTTGGTATCCTTAATGCCGACCTGATTCGCGAAGTGAACTACTATTCAGGAGCTTTCCCTTCGAACCGTGGAAATGCGCTGAGCGGAGTTTTTGAATTTGGACAGGTTGACGGAAATGCCGACAAGCTAAAATTCAAAGGCAGTTTGGGCGCTTCGGAAGTTTCGGCTACTGTGGATGGTCCACTCAGCGACAAAACCACGTTCATTGTTTCGGCCCGGCGCTCTTATCTGAAACTACTTTTCACGGCGCTAAAACTCCCGTTTTTGCCCACTTTCAACGATATGCAGTTTAAAGTTCGTACCCGTTTCGATGCCAAAAACGAGTTAACCATTCTGGGATTGGCTTCGAAAGACATCAACGATCTGAACCTCGACATCAAGAATCCAGACGATCAGCAAAAGTATATTTTAGGCCAGTTGCCGGTTTACGACCAGTGGAGTTACACGGTTGGCGCGGTTTACAAGCATTTTCGGGAAAACAGTTACCAAACCGTGGTGCTTAGCCGAAGCCAGTTGAGCAACAACCGCACCAAGTATCTGGAAAACGACGATAGCTCAGAGAACAACAAAATTCTGGATTACTTGTCGCAGGAGCAGGAAAATAAAATCAGGTTCGAAAAAAACATGCGGATGGATGGTTTCAAGGCCAATTTTGGTGCTAATGTCGATTTTGTGCGTTACACCAACAACACGATGCAAAGGCGTTTCTACAACGAAACCGTTCAGAGTGTGAATTACGAAACCAGTTTAGATTTTGTGAAATACGGAATTTTTGGTCAGGTAAGTCACGAGCTTCTGGCTGAACGATTGACGCTTTCTGCCGGTTTCAGGCTCGATGCCAACAACTATTCTTCTGAAATGAATAATTTGCTGAAACAGTTTTCGCCTCGGGTATCGGTCTCCTATCAGCTCGATCCGAAATGGAGCCTCAACCTGAACTCCGGAAGGTATTTCCAGCTCCCGCCCTACACAGCAATGGGTTACCAGCAGAATTCGGTGTTTGTGAACAAGGATAATCTGAAATACATTTCGGTCGATCATTTCATTGGTGGCGTGGAATTTAAACCGGCAACGGCCATGCAATTCTCGCTGGAAGGTTTTCTGAAAAATTACCGTGATTATCCATACTCGGTGAACGATCAGATTTCGCTGGCCAACAAAGGCGCCGACTATGGGGTAATTGGCGATGAAGCGGTTACTTCAACATCGAAAGGCCGAGCTTACGGCACTGAATTTCAGGCACGGGTCAGTTCGTCGAAATACAATCTGAACCTGTCGTACACGCTGGTGCGCAGCGAATTTGAGAATGGCGATGGCAAATACATCGTTTCGGCCTGGGACAGTAAACACATCCTGAGCATGACCGGAACGGCGGCGTTGAAGCGCAACTGGCAGGTGGGCGGACGCTTCCGTTTTGTGGGTGGATTGCCTTACACATCGTGGGATTTGAACCGATCGTCGCTGATTGCGGCCTGGAATCTGCAAGGCGGACCGTATCTGGATAATTCGAAACTGAATGCCAATCGCTTCGGGGTTTTCCACCAGTTAGATGTTCGGGTTGACAAATCGTATTACCTGAAAAAGGCGACTCTGAAATTCTACATCGACATTCAGAATCTGTACAATTACCAGTCGCAATCGCAGGATTTGGTAGTACGTGAACAGGATGCCTCCGGAAATTTCCTAACTACCGACAATGGAACCCGCTATGTGTTGCGCACTGTGAAAAATACCTCGGGAACCGTGTTGCCAACAATTGGGGTACAGGTTGAATTCTAAAACGCCGGATTTGGAGATGTAGAGATTTGAAAATTTGAAGATGTTTGATAATAGAGCTTGGACAGGTTGCAACTCTGATCTTCTGCCTTTTCACTTCTGCCTGCTGCCTTTGCTCAACATTTTCTTACTTTTGCCTTCATGATTACACTTTGCCTTAATCAAACCAGTACTGATCCCTATTTCAACCTGGCTACGGAAGAGTATTTCCTGAAAAATTTTCAGGAGGATTTTTTTATGCTTTGGCGTAGCAAGCCCTCGGTGGTAGTTGGGAAGCACCAGAATGCGCTGGCCGAGATCAACCATGAATTTGTCCGGAAACACCAGATTCCGGTGGCGCGACGGCTTTCGGGTGGAGGAACGGTTTTTCACGATCCGGGCAATGTGAATTTTACCTTTATCCGGAATGTCAAAGATATTTCAGAAGTAAACTTCAAAGTATTCACGGTTCCGGTTGTTGCGGCGCTTAAAAAACTGGGAGTGGAAGCCTACACCACAGGTCGCAACGATTTGCTGATCGATGGCAAAAAAATATCGGGTAATGCCGAGCATGTGCACAAAAACCGGGTTTTGCATCACGGCACTTTGCTGTTCGACAGTCATCTGGAGGCGCTGAAAGGTGCGCTGAAAGTGGATTTGACCAAGTTCGAGGACAAATCGGTACAATCAAACCGCAGTGAAGTGATCAATATCGCCAATTATCTGCCAACCTCAATTTCCGTAGAAGAATTTACCCATTTTCTGTTTGACGAAATCTGCGGAACTTATCCTGATTTCAGGGTTTACGAACCAACCACTGCCGATATTGCAGCCATTGAAAAACTCGCCATCGAAAAATACCAAACCTGGGACTGGATTTTTGGTTATTCACCGCGGTATTGTTTTGTAAATTCCATAGAGACGCCGAATGGTGCGATTTTCGTCAGTTTATTGGTGGAGAAAGGCAGAATCACCGAAGCGGCGTTTTCGGGCGAAATTCCGACTACATTTGCCAGAGAAGTGGAGGAAGTGTTGGTGGGCTGCAGACATGATTTTCAGGAAGTTTCAGAATCACTTTTGCTGATACGCAAAAAAAATCCTGAATGTCGGAATCTGATCCAAGATATTCAGGATAGTTTATTTGGTTAAAACTTTTGATTTACAGCAAGAACCCCAAATCGTTATCCGAACCTAATTCAACGGGGGTATTTCCTTTCTTGAATATACGGGCAGTGCGGTTCCCAATTAGTTTCACGATGCGGTCTTCCACGTGCAGCATTGTGCCTTCGCGCAATCCGATCACATAAATATCTGGGTTGATTTCCAGGAATTCTTCGATGCGTTGTTCGCGTGTTTCACCGCCATGACCTTCAGGATTGGCATCGAGGTAATGCGGATTAATCTGGAACGGAACCAGACCAATGGTGTCAAATCCTTTCGGATCGATAATCGGCATATCATTCGTGGTGCGTAAGGTAGGGCAGGCCACATTCGATCCGGCGCTCCAGCCAATGTAAGGCGTACCATTCAGAACTTTTTCACGGATCGCCTCCATGAGTTTATTATCGTGCAGCATACGAACCAATTGCCAGGTATTTCCACCGCCTACAACAATAACTTCGGCCTCTTTTACAGCCTGAACCGGATTGCTGAAATGGTGAATACTTTTCACCTGAAAACCCAGTCCTGCAAAGCGTTCAGCTACTTTTTGCTCGTAGACGTCGAACGAAAAAGTCACAGCAGCATAGGGGATAAAAAGTGCAGTTAACGGCTTATCTCCCAAAAATTTTTTGATTTCGTGTTTAGGGTAGTCCAGGTAGGCTTCACCTGGCATGGTTGAATTGCTGATTAGCAAAAGTTTCATATGTATTTAATTTAGAATGATAGTAATTTAAATCCGGCCGAGAAGGGATAAAGTACAGGTCCTTTGCGGTCTTCAAACAGAGGCGCAAGGTCGTAAGTTGCGAATAAATTGACACAACGGTAACCCATTCGGAGAGTAGCGGCTACCTTGTAATCTTTGATTGAATAATCGTCAGGAGATTTCAGCTTTTCCCTTTTCCCGTCTTTATGGTATTTCATTTTGGAGTGAGATTCAAGTTTTTTTGCTCCGGTTAATCCGGCAGAGAAATACAAGCGGTTGGCTTTATTGCGAATCGGAATCTGGAACTCAAGCAGTATGGGAACTTCAATGTAAGTGATTGAAAGTTTTGATTTTTGACTGGAATCGTAAAAGATCACCGAAGGATGTATCTTCTGATTTTCATCAATTGAAATGGTTGTATTGTTATCAAGATGATAGCTTTGAAAACTTAGTCCCACGCCAGTAACCAATCCAATATTATTTCGGGTTTGCTGAATGCCTTTTGAATATTGCAGGATATTCAGGTTTAATACATTTGAGCGTACCAGGTCATTGTCGAGAAAATGATTTTCGGACGCTGGGTACAAGCTGTAATCAGCGTTTGCAAAGCCATTGAATCCGAATTCAACTCCCGACCAATGTCCTTTAAATTTTTCATCCCAGTAGTTATAGCTCTCATTCGTCAAATCGTGGACATCGATCAGGCCTGAAAGTCTGCTCTTCGGACTTTGTAGCACGATGATCGAATCTTTTTCCTGGGCAAATGCCAGAACTGTAATGATCGATGCCAGAATTATCAGAAAAATGCGTTTCATAGGAAAGGGTGCCAAAATAACCTGAAAGATCAGAACAAAGGTAATTAATCAAAAGCGAAAAAAAAGGAGTCTATCTGGCTCGATAAACTCCTTTCCGGTTTTCTGAATGTTGTTTCTGTTTAATCTTAATCTAAAAAGCTGATGCCAATAGTGAATGGGGTTAGTTCCGGTCCTTTACCGGTCTGGAACAATGGGGTCAGGCTATATTTAGCAAACAAGCTTATATCTTTATATCCGATGCGGGCCGTTGCTGAGTAGTTAAACGAATTAAGGTTGAATCCATCACGGTCTTTATCCTTTTTGTCGCCATATTTTACTTTCGTATGCGAACCAATTTTAACTCCACCAATTATACCGGCATTAACGAATAGACGGCCTTCGTTGTGGTTTACCGGTAACTGAAATTCGAGCAAAAGAGGAACATTAAGATATGATATGGCAAGTTTTGTTTTTGAAAGGTTTTCAGGATCAAGAGCAAGTGGTTCTGTTCTCTGTTGACCTTTCTGCAAGGTATAAGGGTTTTCGAACCGGTAATTATTAAAACTTAAACCCATTCCAGAAACCAGTCCAACATAGTTTTTGCAAAGTCCGATGTTTAATTCATAAAAGTTAAGATCTAGCTCCAACGATTTTCCCTGGTTCAGCGACATGAAATCTTTGTCGGCGGGGGCGTACATGCTATAATCCGGTTTGTCAAAAGCATTAAACCCGAATTCAATTCCTTCCCAGTGGCCGTTGAACCGATCTTGATTTTCCTTATTTTTTTTGCCTTTTCCCAAAATGATTTCAGTTCCACCGTCATGATCAATTACTTTAACATCTTTTTTCCCGATACGAACAATGGTCGTATCCTGATTAGCCGATTTGTTAAGGGTGTCTTTTGAAAATTCGGCTCCAACAGATAGTGTTAATGATTTATGATGGTCTGAGGATTGTTGCGCGTTGAGGCTTGAACCGAACGCAATAATCGCGATTAAGGAGATAATTAAATGTTTCATGGCTTCCTGTTTTAAAATTTGCGGTATGACGGCGAGCTGTTCTGAAATGTTACAGCGTTCTTATTTTTTTTCGAGTGGAATTGAAAAGGCCATCAGTTTGCTTTCGAATTCAACACTGGTAATCTTGCCATCTTTGGTCTGGTAGCCGATCCGTTCGCCTGAAAGCTCTGAAGCCAGGTTTAACCCCAAACGAGCAATTCGCTGAACCGAGAATAATCCTTCTTTGCTTACTTTTTTAGCCCGGCTGGCCAGAAACTCGTCGATGGTCATCACATGCTTTGGTTCGTTTATTTTCATCGGATTACCCGAATGGGGATAAGCCAGATGGTTTTCAGTAGGATATTCGAGCTGTGCTTGAATTGGCGAAAGGCTTGCCAGCATTGCTGTTTTGCGATCGGTCGGTTCCGGGTTCGTGGATTCCTTTTCTTTATGTTTTACTGCAATTTTCTCCTGAATGGTCTTTGCTTTTTCATGTTTTGAGAATATCTCAGGCTTGTTTTTCTCGGGATTCACAGTTCTCTGAAAAGTCTTTCCTGAACCTTCATTTTTTCCTGATAACGCTGGTTTTGGACTTACTTCAGCCAGCTTCTGAATCGCTTTTTCAGGCAAAGTATTATTCTGAGTAGGAATGACAGAATGGATTCCCCAGATTAAAATCACTACAGCAGCCGCCCGTGCAGTCCAGTTCATGACAATTGTTGCGCTCGATTTTCGGTATAGTTTCTGTCTATCCGGGTATTTTATCCCCAAGTCAGGTTTCAGTTGCGTTTTTGCAATTAGATCATATTCTCTTTTAAATTCAGGATTAGCCGAAAGGTAATCTTCAATCGTTTTATTTTCGTCAGCATCCCAATCGCCTTCCAGATAAGCAATAGCGATATTTTCAAGCCTCCGGGTTTCTTCAGCCTCGTTTTTGTGTAGCTGTTTCTTTTCCTGAAATACGATATGTTCTTCTGGTAGATTAACTTCTTCAAACAGATGTAGCTCTTCCTTTAAATCAGGATTTTGGTTCAAAAAGTCCAGAAACTGATCGATCGTGCTCTCGGGCATATTACCTTCAAAGTAATCGATGAAAAAGGATTCGTAATTATCTCTGGTGATTTTCATACCACAACCTCCATTTTGCCAATGTAATTTTTCAGGAAAACCCGGGCGCGATAAATGTAAACTTTGACCTGAGCTTCACTCAATGTTGTAATATCTCCTATTTCCTGATAGGAATACCCTTCATAGTCGCGCAACAGAACAACTGTCCGTTGAATTTCCGGCAATTGTTTGACGGCAATATCCAATATTTCTGCCAGATCAGAATATTGCCGTTCATGCACATCTTCCGGAATTTGATAATCGGCCAGGTAGGTCTGGCGTTTATCTTTCCGCAAAATGTCGATCATGGTGTGGTAAGCGGTTGTGAACAAGTAGGATTTAACTTTATCAAAGCTGACGTTTCCGGCGTTTCGCCATAATTTTTCATAGCTATCCTGAACGATGTCGCGGGCTCGTTCTTCATCCTTAATACTTTTTAGGATAAACCGGAAAACGTTATCTGAATAAAGATCAACCGATTGGTTGTATTCCTTTACATTCATACTGATTCGCTTACTTTCTACCTCGGTAAGACGATCAACCTTTTATTTAGTTACAGATCTGGTTAAATTTTGCTGAATGGGAAGTCTCGATTTGGTGATGGCTTCGAGCAATGTTTTGTCAATGTTCTGAATAATCGGATAAAACCCTTTTTCGCCAATGATGTTGCGGGCGATGTATGCTTTAACTTGGTTTTCAATGATTTTTGACGATATTTTCAGATCTGAATTGTTGGGTTTAACACCTTTCTTTTCGGCAAAAGCAACAAACAAGTTTAAAACATTCGCTTTATGAAAATAGGTTTCGAAATCGGCTGACGTTTTGAAAGTCGAAAGTTCTTTTCGGTTTGAATCAGCGTAATCTAAAGCAAACTGGTAAACCAATCCCTTTTGAGTTACTTTTGAATAATATTCTGAGTATCCTATCGTGTCGGCCGGGACAAAGTAATCAGGCATAATTCCGCCGCCACCATGAACAACTCGCCCGGAGAGCGTTTTATATTTCACTGTGTCCGAATATTTTATGCTGTCAACCTTTTGGAATTCGCCATGAATGGCTCGTTCCATGATGTCTTTGTAGTATTCGTCATTTCCTTTGTCGTAGGGTTTTTGGATACAGCGGCCACTGGGAGTATAATAGCGGGCAACGGTTAAACGAACGGCGCTGCCATCGTTAAATGGTATTTGTTCCTGAACCAGACCTTTCCCGAACGAGCGGCGGCCAATAATCCAGCCGCGATCGTTATCCTGAATGGCACCGGCAAATATTTCGCTGGCCGAAGCCGAAAAATCATCGACTAATACAACAATTCCTTTATCGCGGTAAGTTCCTTTGCTGTCGGCCTGGAACGTTTTCCGGGCTTGTGCATTTCCCTGCGTGTAAACAATCAGCTCACCTTTATTCAAAAATTCATTTACCATCTTGATTACCGCATTCAGGTAACCTCCAGGGTTTCCGCGCAAATCAACAATTACATTCTTCATGCCTTGTTGATCGAGCGTTTTCATGCCATCCATAAACTCCTCGTAAGTTTGCTCGCCGAAACGGCTCACCTTAATGTATCCGGTTGTGGCATCAATCATGTAACTGACATCAACACTGTAAATCGGAATTTCGCCACGGGTTATCGAAACAGCAATCAAATCTTTAAATCCTTTGCGCTTAATGCCAACGTTTACTTTTGTACCCTTTTCTCCGCGAAGTTTCGAAAGCACCTGCTCATTTTTCAGGCTCTTGCCTACCAGTAAGGTATCGTTCACGGTAACAATGCGGTCGCCAGGAATAATCCCAAGTTTTGAAGACGGTCCGCCTGAAATTACATCGACAACCATAACGGTGTCATTCTGAATAGAGAACTGAACGCCGATTCCTCCAAAATTCCCTCTCATTTCTTCTTCGACACCAACCATCTCTTTCGCAGGAATGTATGTAGTGTGTGGATCAAGATTCTTCAGCAATTGCGGAATGGTTTTTTCGATCAGAGTATCAGTCGATATGGAATCAACATACGCATTCTGAATCAAATTGACTATTGCATCGAACTTATTGACCTTGGATATTGCCGGACCATTATTCCCTGAATTGCGGTTTAATTTGTTGCCGATTATAATCCCTGTAATTAATGCCAACGCCAGCAAAACCGGAATATATACTGAGTATTTAATGTTTTTCATTCGTCTTACATTTTGTTTAAACTTCTGGTTAATAGCACATCAAAAGCCTGCTAAAATCCGGAAATGGTTATTCTAATTCTTTCTGAAGTCTGTTTCTAATCATCGATCCCAACCTGAAGGACTTCAATATTCGCATTTTTCAACAAAATAATTCCATCATCATGGTGGTAATTATCGTAAAAAACCACCCTTTTAATTCCTGCCTGAATAATCAATTTTGAACATTCCAGACAAGGGGATGAGGTAACGTATAACGTTGCCCCGTCGCTGCTATTGTTTGATTTGGCTACTTTGGTAATTGCATTGGCTTCGGCATGTAAAACATACGGAAAGGTGCGGTTGTTTTCATCTTCACAATTATTTTCAAATCCTGAAGGCGTTCCATTGTAGCCGTCTGAAATAATCATTTTATCTTTTACCAGCAAGGCACCTACCTGACGACGCTTGCAATAGGAGTTTTGAGCCCATATGGAAGCCATCTTCAAGTATCTTTGATCCAAAAGAAATTGTTTGTTCTGATTTGAATCATTTTTCTGTGCATTTATTGGATTTCCCTTGTCGATATCGTCGCAGCACATATTTATTTTCTATTTTTTCGCGGTAAAAGTAATGATTGATATGTAATTAATGTACTTCATCCATTACAAAAAACGTCCACCTTAATTAATGATGGACGTTTTTGCACTTATGAAATCAGGTTTTTATAATTTAATGAACTTTTCAACCACATTTAGCAAATCTTTCGATTTTATTGGTTTCGCCAGGTAATCGTCACAACCAGCATCCAAAGCCTTTTCTCGATCGTCTGACATAGCAAACGCCGTTTGAGCAACAATTGGAAGATTTGGAAGCTCATTTTTTAAAATCGCAGTTGCTTCATATCCATTCATCTCCGGCATTTGTAAATCCATAAATACCAGATCGATGGAATTTTCTTTACATATTTCAACCGCTTCAATACCATTTTTCGCCCAAAAAACTGTAGCATTTAGTTTACTCAGTACTGCTTTTAAATAAAGAAAGTTGGACTCAACATCTTCAGCAATCAGAATATTTGGGTAATTATTCTCGTTCATTTCTCCCATGATAATTGATAACTTTTGAACAAATCAAATATATTGAAACAATCTTTGAATTTACTATTCTTTCGAACTAAAATTCTGATTTTGGTAAAATTAGTGCAATAAAAATAAAAGATTTTGTTATCTTAATCTCCAGATTTTTTTGTAAAAATAGATTATTTGAATCAAATCAGCACGGTTGTAGCCCGAAAGAAGAATATGGTCACTCTAAATTAGAGATTCGTAAGCAAGTTCTATAATCTGTTTGATTTCTTTCAGTTAAATATTTTGATTTTACTTATTAGTAAGTATATTTGCGCCGAATTATATGCATAAGCAATGTCGGTAACACGTGAAAAAATTTTGGAACTTGCAGAAGAACTGATTCTAACCAAAGGATAT
>Ga0183100_1001261_pt1 | contig 13390 bp, 14 predicted proteins | sample Biomet2_FD_127789 | JGI IMG/M metagenome (GOLD analysis project Ga0183100, IMG submission 127789) | Microbial communities from bioreactor (seeded with anoxic lake sediment) at LBNL, California, USA - Biofuel metagenome 2 | ecosystem: Engineered > Bioreactor > Anaerobic > Unclassified ...
GGGTGGGGGGTCGGACCCGCCCGCGCCGGCGCGCAGCCCGGGCCCGGCGGAGGCCCGGCGGGCCGCCTGTTTGCGGCGCGGCCGGAGCCAAGTGCGAAAGCCTGGGCTACTGCCCCGAGGCCGAGCGCTTCGCCTGCGGCAAGTATCCCACGCTGAAGCAGCTGCTGGCCAAGAGCTGACGTTCCAGCCCGCCGCCCGCACGCCGCTAGCGCGCTGGCGGCCCAGGCGCAACCGCGTTGCCCGCTGGCAAAGGCTGGTGGACGCAATGCCCACGGCAAGCTCCGCCCCCCCGGCAGCGGCGTCCGCTTTTTCCCTCTGCGCTGACACGGGCCCCCGCCACTGACGCGGACTCTCCCCACGTCGATGAAGTTCCGGTCTTCCTGCGCCTTGCCGGGGCGCGCCCCGCTTTCGCAGGCGAGGCTGGCGCGCGGGCGCATTGACTGCGGGACGCCGCGCCCTTACCTTACGCCTGTTCGGGTGGCGCTTTGACGCCATAAGGAGAGGCCGCATGACGAACCAACTGAAAACCGTCGTTCTGCTCGCCCTGCTCACGGGGCTTATGCTGCTCATCGGCCAGGCCGCGGGAGGCCGCGCGGGGCTGCTCATCGCGCTTGTGCTCGCCGTGGGCATGAACGCCGTCAGCTACTGGTACTCGGACAAGATCGTGCTTTCCATGTACCACGCCCGCGAGCTGGCCCGGGCCGACGCCCCCTGGCTGCACGCCATGGTGGAGGAGCTGGCGGGCAACGCGGGCATTCCCAAGCCGCGCGTCTTCCTCATTCCGCAAGAATCGCCCAACGCCTTCGCCACCGGCCGCAACCCGGAAAACGCCGTGGTCGCCGTCACCGAGGGCATCATGCGCGCGCTCTCGCCCGAGGAGCTGCGCGGCGTGCTGGCCCACGAGCTCGGCCACGTCAAGAACCGCGACATCCTCATCCAAAGCGTTGCGGCCGTGCTGGGCGCGGCCATCATGACCATAGCCAACATGCTGCAATGGGGGGCCATTTTCGGCATAGGCCGCCGCTCCAATAATGACGGCGAAGAGGGCGGCGGCGTGCTGGGCGCGCTGGCGCTGGCGGTCATCGCGCCCTTGGCGGCCACGCTCATCCAAATGGCCATTTCCCGCTCGCGCGAGTTCCTGGCCGACGAGACCGGGGCGCGCATTTCCGGCAGACCGCTGGACCTGGCCAACGCCCTGGCCCGCCTGGACACGGCTTCGCGCCAGGCGCCGCTCATCGGCAGCCCCGTGGCCGAGAACCTGTTCATCGTCAATCCCTTCGCCGGATCGGACATGGCCAATCTCTTCAGCACCCACCCTCCCATCGCCGAGCGCATTGCGCGGCTGCGGGAACTGGCGCGGCGGGCGGGCTAGCATGGGCGGCGCGCGCAAAGCGGCGGATCAGCCGGAGACCCTCGCGGTTTCAGCGCGGAATGTGGCGCTGGCCGTGGCCTTGAGCCTGACGCTGACCGGCGCTCCGGCCCTTGCCGCGCGCAAGACGCCCGCGCCCGCCGCCGCGACGAGCCAATCAGCGGGCCAGTCAACAGGCCAGGCAGCGGGCCAGCCAGCAACTTCGCGTGCCGCACAGCCAGCCGGGCAAAACGACCCGCGCCGCACCCCCGTGGTGCGCGTGGTGGAGCTGGCGGGCCCGGCTGTGGTCAGCATCATCAGCGCGCGCGGCGGGCCCAGCCCCTTTGCCGAGGAGCGGCCCCAGCCCCCGGCCGACGCCTGGAACGAGATGTCCCGGGAATCCTCGCCACCGCGCCAAAAAGCCAGCCGCAACCTCGGCTCCGGCGTCATCATCGACGGCGCCAAGGGCTACGTGCTCACCAACGCCCACGTCATCACCGGGGGCACGCGCATCTTCGCCCGCCTGCAGGACGGCCGCGTGTACACCGCCGCCCTGCTCGGCGCGGACCAGGACATGGACCTGGCCGTGCTGCGCCTGGAAATGCCCAAGGGCGCGGAGCCCCTGCCCCAGGCGCGCATGGGCGATTCCGACGGGCTGATGATCGGCGAACCGGTGGTGGCCATCGGCAATCCCTTCGGCCTGGCCAACACCGTCACCACCGGCGTCGTCTCTGCGGTGGGGCGCTCGGTGGACGTGAACCAGCACACCATCACCGGCCTCATCCAGACCGACGCGGCCATAAACCCCGGCAATTCCGGCGGGCCGCTACTGAACATCCTGGGGGATGTGGTAGGCATAAACGCGGCGGTATACGCGCGCGGCGGCGGGCTCGGCTTCGCCATTCCCATCGCCAAGGCCCGGCGCGTGCTCGACGAGCTCATCGCCACCGGCCGCGTGGCGCACATTTGGCTGGGCCTGCTGGGCGAGGACATGACCCAGGCCCAGGCGGCGCAGTTCGGTTTGCCGCGCCCCGGCGGGCTGGTGGTGAGCCGCGTGTTCGCGGGCACCCCGGCCGAGGCGGCGGGCATACGCCCCGGCGACGCGCTCATGGCCATTGGCGGGCAAAAGGTGCGCGACAAGGCGCAGTTCCTCGGCATTCTGCAAGGCTACACCCGCGGCGACACCCTGGACCTGCTTTTAAGCCGTGGCGCGGAGGGCTACCAGGCCAAGCTGCGGCCGCAGGTGCTGGACCGCGAGGCTGGCCTTGGGCTGCTTTCCTGGCGTTGGGGCTTTGCTCCCGCCGCCCCCGAGCGGACGGGGAAGGACCAGGCGGGGAAGGACCAGACGGGGAAGGTCCAGGCCGATGCCGAGCACGCGGCCAAGGACAACCCCGGGCCTGCTGTCAGCCCCGCCGGCGCTCCGGCTGGCGTCGCCGTGGCCTCGGTCCGCTCGGGCGGCCCGGCGGCGGCGCTGGGCCTCAAGCCCGGCGACCGCATCCTGCAGGTGGGCAGCATGCGCACCGATGGCGAAGCCGATCTGCTCACCGCGTTCTACCGCTACCAGATGTTCAACCAGCTCATCCTCAGCGTGCAACGCGGCGGGCAGACGTACATGGCGCGCCTGCGCCTGTGACGGCCCGTTCCTAACGGCGGCCCTTGGCCTACCGCGCACGCAAAAAAGCCCGGCGTTCCCATTGAGGGAGCCGGGCTTTTTCATGTCCTGGCCGGAGGCGAGTCGGCCTCATGACGCTGGCTCGCCCTCCTTCTCAGCAAGGACGGGCACGCGCCACGGAACGCTACGTCGCGGGCTCCGCCTTGGCGGGCACGCCGGGGGCGATGGGCGTCAACGGCAGGTTCTGCGGCACGGCCGGGGTCTTGACCGGAGCCTTGGCCCCTTCGCCGTCGCCCGCGCCGCCCGCTCCGCCAGCGCCGACCGAGCCTGAGGGCGCGGCCTTGGGCGCGGGAGGCGGCGTCACCGGTGCGGTAAGCTCCGGCCCGGGCGAACTCATGGTTCCGGCGGCCTCGCTCTTGGCCTTGGCCTCGGCGATTTTGCGCAGGCGGCGCTCCTTGGCCTCGGCCTTGCGCTGTTCGCGGCGCTCAAGCAGCTTCTCCTTGGCGATGCGCGCCTCCTCGCGGGAGACGATGCCGTCGTGGTTCAGATCCATTTCGGCGAATTTCTTCTCGCGGCGCTCCAGATATTCCTTCTGGGTCACGCGGCCGTCCTTGTTCTTGTCGAAAGTGGAGAGATACGGCTTGGGCGCGCGGTCGCTCTTGCGGCGGGGCTTCACCGGCTTGCCCTCGGCGCGGCGCTTGGCGTCGCGCTTGGCCTGCTTCTCCAGCATCTTGGCCTTGGCGGCCCGCGCCTCCTGGGGGGAAACAACGCCGTCGCGGTTGGTATCTGCCTTGCTGAAGCGCTTCTTCGACCCGGCGAGGTATTCCTCTTTGCTGATGCGTCCGTCGTGGTTCTTGTCCAGGCTGCGCAAATAGGGCTTGCCGTCGTTCTTCACCGCTGGGCCGCGCGGAGCTTTGCGGGCGGGCGCTTTTTGACCAGGCTTGACGGCCGCCTTGGCCGCCGGTTTGACGCCGGGACCCGCAACCGGTTTCGAGGCCGATTTCACAGCCGGTTTCGCGGCGGCTTTACCGCCCTGGGCCTTGTGCGGACGCCCGCCCTCGGATTCGTGGGGCGGCGCATCCTGCGCGGCGGCGAAGCGCACGGAAAAGGGCGCGGCCAGCAAAGCCAACAACAGCAATGGGGCGATACGGCGGAACGGCATGCGGATCCTCACTTCATGCGCAGCAGGGTCTGGGTCCACTTGATGGCTTCGGCGTAATTCGCCGCCGAAGCCTCCCGGTCCAGATTGCGGTTATCGAGAAATTCAAACACATCCTCCCAATTGCCTATTTCGATGTCCTCCACCAGGGAGAGCCACGACCAGTACGGGGAGGGCTTGGACAAAAGCGCATCCTCCACGCTCTTGTCCAGCGGAATATTCTGCAAAAGCTTGTCCATGGGCTGTGAGAGCAACACGTCGAGCTTGGAAAACAGACCGAGCAGAAACAGCGTTTCCGCAGGGAAGGCGCGATTTCTGAACATTCGGCCCATGGATTCAAGATAGCGGGCGCGCTGCAGGGAGGTGTAGGCCGCCTCCTGCACCTTGGCGGTGGAGTCGAAGTCGGAGATGATGACCGCGAGGAACCACTGCTTGATCTGCTGCTTGCCAAGCAGCGTCAGCGCCTGCTGGATGGATTGGATCTTGTCGTGCAGGGAGAACGCGGCGGAATTGATGAAGTTGAGCAGGCGGTAGCTGACGCTCGGATCGGAGGAGATAATCCGCGTCAGCTCGCGCACGTCGAAATCATCGCCGGAAAGCGCGCGCAACAGGCGCATCTTGGCAAGAACCGGCGTGGGCACCTTGCTGCCGGTCATGGTTTCCGGCCGGGAGAAGTAGAATCCCTGGAACAGCGTGAAGCCAAGCATCTTGGCCATCTCGTAGGTCCGCTTGTCCTCCACCTTCTCCGCCAGCAGGCGGCAGCCGTAGCGCAAAAGGCCAAAGCTCACCTCGCGCAGGCGCTCGTCGCTCATACCGAGCAAATCCACCTTGACGATATCCGCCAGGCGGATGATCTCCTCGAAGCCCGGCTGGCCCACGTAATCGTCCAAGGCCAAGACGTATCCGTGGCTTTTGATGTTCGTCAGGGCGACGACCATCTCAAGGCTCGGCGTAATGGTCTCCAGCACCTCCACCACGCATATTTCACGCGGCAGGGCGTAGACGGTGCCATCAAGAAGCAGACGCTGCGGGAAATTTATGAAGGCTTTTTTGCGCTTGTCCATGCCGGAGAAGGCCAGCGCGAAGCCGTCGGCGATGACCGAGGCGGTGGCGAGATCATCCTCGGCCACATCCGCTGTTTTGGCCTGCCCGCTGCTGCGGAACAGCAGCTCGTAGGCCCAAACCTGCTCCGAGGTGTCGAAGATGGGCTGGCGGGCCACAAAAATGGCTTTGCTGGCCGAGTTTTCCTGTTCTGGCAGTACAGAATCATTCATAGTGCAACAGGTATCGCTGTTTTTTCTGCCGGAGGCAACCGATGAAAACCTATTGCTCGCCCGCGCCGCCAGCAGCAGGAGCCGCAGGAGCCGGTGCGGCGGTTGCGTTCTGCTGGTCGCGGCCGCTCATGGATTTGTACTCCTCCTCCAAAATCTTCGGTATGGGCCGGTTCCAGAAGGTTTCCTGCTGCCGCTCATGCGCGTCCTGCGCGGTTTTGGGCGGGCAAACGCGAATGGCCTTGCGCACGGGGCAATCCGGGGAGGAGTATTTGACGCTGAGGCATTTGCCGCCGGAATCCGTCGTGTAGGGGAACACGCGGCGCATGGCCCGCCAGGTGCGGTCCTGAATGATGACCTGCCCGTCGGGCAGCACCGCGCAGAGCATTTCCGAGGGTTTGGAGGCATAGAACACGCCGATGATGTACACGTCCTTTTCCGGCTTGCCCACGTAGCTGAACTCGCTGATGTTCTTGCAAAGCATCCGGCTGAGGATCTGCTTGCACAGCGAGACGTTGACGCTATCGTCCGCGCTGGCGGCGGCGGGCAAGGCGAACAACAGGCACAAGGCCAGGCCGCATGCGAGGACGGCGGGGCGGCTGAAGGGGCAAAAGCGCCTGGGCTCAGGCATTGCGGACATCCGGGGTCAAAAAGGTTTGAAATCCCTCTGGACTGTCGGTCTCGCACTGGGCCTTGCATCCGGCGCACTGGAAGCTGCCGGGCTTGAAATACCACTGGGCGCGGCCCGGATTGTCGCACCGGAAATAGGTGTACACCGTGGCCGAGACTGTGCCCGTGTAGCGCTTGTAGCCCTGCTGCCGTACGAATTCCAGAAAACGCATGCCTTCGCCCCCTCATTTCCTGACGCACTGTAGCCGGATTACGGAAAATTGCAAAGCCCGGCGCGGCCCGCCTTGGCCGGCACGCTTGCAATTTCCGGTGTTCGGCATAGAGCGGATTCATCAAGACTGTGGCGACGACAGTGAAGACCGCGCCCGCCTCCCCAGCGGACGCGCGCGGCGCCGGGCCGTGTCTCTGGTTGGCGCGGCGCGCCTCGGCATTCTTGATGCGTTTGATGCCGTGCGGAATGCATTGCGCACGCTTCGGCGGGATGGCAAAATCTTCCAGGGGAGGACGGCGTGGAAGAGCGTGGCAGCTTGGAAAACCGAAAATGCGTGCGGGTTACCGTGCCCGACGCACTGTTCGTCGAAGGGGCGCTGTGGATACGCCCGCCGCACACGCCCACGCGGCTGCACCTCAGCGAGCTGGGCGCGCCGCAGCTGCGCTTTGCGCAGGGTTCGCCGCTGCTGCGCATAGACGACCTCTCGGCTAACGGGTTGCGCCTCACCCTGGGGCGGCCGCAAGGCCTGGGCGAGGGGCTCGCTGCGCTGAAAAGCGGAAACTGCCTGGTCTTTCTGCACCTCAAGCTGCACCAGCCCCTTACCTCCGTGGAGGAGCGGCCCCTTTCGCTGTTTCTTGGCGCGGAGCCGGTTTCCCTGCGGGAAGAGGAAAACGGGGCCATAGTCCTGGCGCTGAACATCCTCTACCGCGGCCAACCCAACCGCGACGAGAAAAGCATGACGTTCTTCTACGTGGCCAAGTACCCCATCCGCGAGCTGGCCGCCTGGTGCGACGAGGTGACGATGATGGACCGCGCGCGCAGCCGCCCAGCGGCGCGGGGCCTGCGAATGGACCGTTTTTTGCTTGAACTCGACTCGGTGCTTGAGCGGGAAGAGAACGGCGGCCAACCACAGAACCAGGAGCCGGGCAACTAGACATGTTCACCATCATCGGCGTGCTCATCGTCGTCGGGGCCATCATCGGCGGCTTCGCATTGGAGGAAGGCCCCATACGGGTGCTTTTCCAGCCTTCGGAGGCGCTCATCATCTTCGGCTCCGTCATCGGCGCGTTCTTCATCGGCTCCTCGCGCACCGTCTTCGTCCGCGTGCTCAAAAGCATCGGGCCGGTGTTCTCCATGCGCCGCCACAGCAGGCAGAATTATCTCGAACTGCTTGGGCTCATGAACATCCTGTTCTCCAAAATGCGCCGCGAGGGCATGGCCAGCATCGAACGCGACGTGGAGCACCCGGCCGAGTCCGTGGTCTTCGCCAACTATCCGCTGGTGACCAAGGACCCCGCCGTGGTGCTCTTCATTTGCGATACCCTGCGCGTGTTCCTCACCACCGGCGATCAGGGTGAAATCGAAAAACTCATGAAACTCGACATGGACGCCATGCGCGACCAGGCCGAAACCACGGCCGACATGCTCTCCAAAATGGCGGAGTCGCTCCCGGGCCTCGGCATCGTGGCCGCGGTGCTCGGCGTCATCCTCACCATGAGCAAGATAAGCGCCCCGCCGGAGGTGCTGGGCCACAGCATCGGCGCGGCGCTGGTGGGCACCTTTCTGGGCGTGCTCTTCTGCTACGGCTTCATCGGCCCCATGGCCATCAAGCTGGATAACCTCGCCCAGGAGCGCGACATGTATTTCAACGTCATCCGCGCGGCCATTTCCGCCGCCGTCTCCGGCTCCAGCCCCATCATGGCCGCGGAGTACGGCCGGCGCGCCATTCCAGAGGACGTGCGACCCACGTTCTTTGAAATGGAGGACTGGCTGAAGACCGGCGGCAGGCACTAGGGGCGCGCGCATGGGGCGGCGCAGGGGACATAGCGGCGGCTCGTGGAAGGTGGCCTACGCCGACTTCGTTACGGCCATGATGGCCTTCTTCCTGCTCATGTGGATTCTCAACATGGTGCCGCCGGAAACCAAGCAGATCATCTCCACCTACTTCCAGCCCGTGGCCGACGAAAAAGGCCAGGGCGGGCCGCAGGTGCTCGACATGGCCTCCAACGCCATGAGTCCGCTGGCGCGCGGCATTCCCAACCCCGACAAGGCCGAGGAGGAGTCCCAGCGCTTCGTCATCGTCTCGCGGCTCAAGCGCATGCTCATCGACAATCCAAGGCTCCTCGACGCCAGCGGCCTTTCCGCAGATGAAACCGGCGTGCTCCTGCGCGTGAACAACAGCATCATGTTCCGGCCCGGCTCGGCCCAACTCACGCCGGAGGCCCGGCTCGTGCTTTCCGGCGTGCTGGACGTGCTGAAGAAATACAACATGGATCTGCTGGTGCGCGGCCACGCGGCCCAGGGCGAACGCACGGGCGGCGGCTACGAGACGGACTGGGAGCTCTCCGGCGCGCGCGCTGCCACGGCAGCCAGCCATATTCTCTCCGGCGGCGAGATCCTGCCCACCCGCGTTCGCGCCATCTCCTACGGGTCCACGCGGCCGCTGCGCCCCGACACGACGGAGCAGAACCGCCTCACCAATGGCCGCGTGGAGTTCTACTTCCACCGGCCCGACGCGTTGAATTTCGGATCCGGCCTGTAACACCCGCCCCGGCCGCGCATTTTCCCCCCGCAGCTCTTGATTTTTTTCGCAATCGGGCAGAAGAAATGAAGATTCAGAAAACGTAGAGCCGCCGCCCCCACAGCACTCGGGAAAACGGCATAGCCAGGAGCGCACGTGGACGACACCGCCGAACCCGCCACTCCGCCCGGAGCGGAAACCACCAAGGGCCGCCCGCAGTGGCCCGCACGCCTTGAAGCCTACCTGACCGCGCTGCGCCCCCTGAAGGAAAAGAGCGCCCTGCGCGAGGTGCAGGAGCGCGAGCTTCTGCTGCGCTTCATCGAGGTCAACAGCGGCGGCATCAGCGAATATCCCCTGCTGGAAACCCAGCAGCAAAGCATCGTGAACCTCTTGTGCCGCCGCACGGACCACCCGGCCGACGCCTTGCTGCGCCGTCTGGCCGGCAACTTTCCCGTGCTGCTCAACCGCCTGGACAAGGAGACGGCCAGCGGCGACGAGACCGCCAGCGCCCAAACCACGGCCCAGCTGCGCAACACCGAGGCCCTGCTCGTCAAAAGCGTGCAGGGCATGGTGTACGCCATGGGGCTCACCACCGACAATTTCGAGGAACTCATCATGCGCCACTTCGGCGCGCCGGGCCTGGCCCAGTTCGGTGAAATCCTCAAAACCCGCGAATTCGACCAGGGCTTCTGGAACGAGTTCGTGGAGCGCTTCATCGCCCAGCACGTGGCCGAGGGCTACGAACAGCTCACCCGCGCCGGCAAGCTCCACCTGTCCAAGGACGGCCAGCAGGTCATCGTGCGGTTCCTGTTCGACGATGTTCTCGCCACCCTGCACGACAGCCCCGGGCACATCGACCAGACCCGTGTGCAAAAGGCCTTCGCCACCGCCAGCGCGGAAGAACCCCAGCGCCTCGCCGTGCGCAAGGTGGTGCAGGCCTGCCTGCTCAAGGGCCTGGGCTTTCTCCCCGGCGAGCTGCTGCTCGAACATTTGGAAAGCGCCGCCCTCATCGTTTGCATGGACCCCGTGGCGGCCAACCTTTACGACGCCATGCAGACCCGCGCGGGCAACAAGCCCGCCGCCGCGCCCGCGGCGGAAGGCGAGGACCATGCCGGGGACAAACATTCCCTGCCGTTTCTCATGGAGCAGGCCGTGGCGCTGGCCCTGGGCGCGGTCCGCGTGCTCAGCCAATCGCGCGAGTATTTCCTCGGCGCGCTGGCCACCCTGCGCTCCGACGAGATCGAGGCCGTGCGCTCCCTTGCGCAAGGGCTGTCCATCGGCTCCCTGGAGCACATGCTCTTTTACCTGCTGGAAAGCGCCTTTGCCGGACTGCTGCGCGAAAAGGCCCGTGAGGAAGGCGCCAAGGTGCTCATCAAAACCGCCGCCCAGCGCCGCTGCCCCGTGCCCGCCATCGACGCCCTGGCGGCGCGCGGTCTTTCACGAATCCGCAAGAATCAGCTTTTCAGCGCGGATTCCGCCCGGGCCGACATGCTGCTCTTCAAGACACGCACGGCCCAGCAGCTCGCCTCGCTCATGCAGGTGCTGCAAATGGAGGAGCCGCTGCAGGCCGAGGTGCGCGCCCTGTGGGACAAGGCCCCCTTCCGGCGCGACTTCCTTGTGGTCATCGACCTTGTGCAGGTGGCGCGCACCACGCAGAACGTGAAAGCGAAGCTGGCGGAGCTGCTGACGAAGTTCGGGGCGTTGCAGGCCCCGCCGCCGCCAGTGCCCGGAGCCCCGGCGCCCGGCGCGCCAGAGCAGGAATAGCCGCGCGGGGCGGCAGAGGGAGCGGCCGTCAGTCCGAAACGCCCACGTCGTCAGCGGCCATGATCGTATTGTCGTCGAGATTTATGATTCTCGCATAGAGCATTATCTGCCGTTGGTACGGGTACCGCTTATAATAGCCCACCAGCGCGGCGGAGGCGTTGTAGCTCTTGCGCAATTTGTCTCGATCGTAGGTCAAAAGCATCTCACCGGTGTTCTTGGACAGCGTGATGCTGTCCGCGCGCAGTTTGAGCTCCACTATCTCATAGCCCAGCTGGGCCAAACGGGACCCGATGATTTCCGGGTAGATGCGCCCAGCGCTGGAGGTAGCGTTCACGTCATCGATATCAACGAAGACAACCTTGATGATGCGTATGGGCCCCAGCCGTTTTGCGGCAAGCTGCCGCGCCAAGTTATCCGCTATTTGGTAAGAAACGCGGATATGCAGAGGCTTGGAATCCAGCATGGTTCCCGTAGCGCCATTTGAGCCCCCGCAAGAGGCCAGTAGCAGCAACGTTAGCAGCAGCAAGACGGTATTGCGCATGCTAATCCCCTATTATAGCCATTTTCTTCGAGGAAACGGTGTGGCCGGCGTTGGCCACATACGGTGCGTCGTCATACTGCCACGTTTCGTCAGCGTTGACGTAGAAAGCGTTGTTGAGGCTCAGCCGCACCTCACCCTTGTCCAAAAGCTTGGTGGTGATGACGACCTCGTCGATGGCCTTGGCCTCCTTGCTTGTGTCCTCAACAGAGCTTGATCCCGCCACGACCTCCAACATCCCCCCAAGTATTCCGGGCACCACGCCAACACTTGAGCTTATCTGCTTATTCTCGTGCACAATCACCTTGGTGCTTGTGGTCAGCTTCAGCGCGTCAACCGTTTCCGCCGGCGCAACCCGGAAGCCGTTGTTGAGAAGCTGCTCCTCAAGGAAATTCGCCAGGATGGGGTGCACGGGCTCCTTTCCTGTACGGTCGATATAAATCGGGCGGTCCTTTTGGACCTTGCTGTTCAAAGTCTGGCCCACGTCGCGGGCATAAACCTTCCAATGCTCCGCAGCCTGCAGCTTCTTCTGAGCAGCGAAAGAGTAGGTCATCGGATATGGGGCCTGCGACATGCAGGAAGCTAAAACCGGCGTAAAAGCGAGAAGCGCAAATCCGGCCAGAGCCTTTGTCATTTTATTCATGTGCCACCTCTTCTTTGCACATATCGGCTGCTATCGCCCTTATCTTTACAGACTTTTCCGTATGGCGAAAAGTTCAGGCGGAGTCCATCGCGCTAGGCCATGGACTCCGCCGTGCGGGGGAAAAGAGGTAAAGCGGCAGCCTGATTCTAGGCGAACACGATGGTCTTGTTGCCGTCCACCAGCACGCGGTCTTCCAGGTGCCAGCGCACCGCGCGGGAAAGCACCTGGCGTTCGATGTCGCGGCCAAGGATCTTGAACTCGTCAAGCCGGTGCCGGTGCGACACGCGGATGACGTCCTGCTCGATGATGGGGCCTTTGTCGAGCTTGCCGGTAACGTAGTGCGCGGTGGCCCCGATGAGCTTCACGCCGCGTTCGGCGGCGCGGCGGTACGGATCCGCGCCCTCGAAGGCGGGCAGGAAGGAATGGTGGATATTGATGATGCGCTGGGGAAAGCGCTTGACGAACGCGGGCGAGAGGATGCGCATGTAACGCGCCAGCACCACGAGGTCGATCGGCCCCTCGGCGCCCATTATTTCGAGCATGCGCTCCTCCGGCAGGGAGAGGCCGCGCCCGCGCGGAGCGTCGTGGGCCTCCGGCACATGCACGTGGTGAAAGGCCACGCCGAAGGACTCCACCTGGGGCCGCAGGTCCGGGTGATTGCTGATGACCAGCGGAATCTCCGCGGGCATTTCGCCCCGGCCCACCCGCCACAAAAGATCCATCAGCGCGTGGTCCAGTCGGGAGACGAGAATCACCATGCGTTTTTTGCGCTTGGCGGGCACAAGCCGCCACTGCATCTTGTATTCGCCCGCAACCTCGCGCTCAAACTCGTTTTCCAGATCGCCCAGGCAGTTTTCCAGGCCGGAGAGATAGAACTCCTGCCGCAGGAAAAAGCGGCCGCCCTCGGGGTCCGTGGAATGCTGGTCGGAATGGGTGATGTTGACCCCGTGCCGGTATAAAAAGCCGCTAACGGCCGAGACGATGCCCGGCCTGTCCTGGCAGGTGGCGAGCAGGCGCGCGGTTCCGGCCTGGCCGACAATGCCAGGCTTGGCGATGCAGGAAACGGGCATGGCCTAGTAGTCCTCGACGGGCCTGGAATCGGCCTCGGGCGCGCGCATGGCGGCGGCGGCGGCGTAAGCGCCCCCGGCCCCGCAGTATCCCAGGGGTTCGTTGCCGTCGGCCTGGGCGGCGGCCTGGACACCAGTCTGGTCGGCCCAGCGCCAAAGCATGCACATGGAGCCCAGGCAGAACTTCAGCTTGTCGTCCTTGGTTTTCAGCAACGGACAGTACTTGAACTTGGCGTCTGATTCGGGAAGCAACATGTCGGCGCTCCTGGCGGTTGTCGTAACGGGCTTGTGCTAGCTGCCCTTGTGGTGCGCGGCGGCGACCGGCGGCGCGGGGAAGTCCACAAGGGCGCGCTTGCCCAGGCGGCTCTTCAAGTACTCCACCAAAATGGCGCTGATGCGCTCCTCATGGGTGAGGATGTTGGCGTACTTGCCGTTGGCCACAACCTTCTGGAACTCGCTCTTGTTCATGGCGGGCGAGGTCTTGGCAATGTTCTCTATGGCCACGGCGTAGGCGGCGACCTTGCGGTTCAGATCGGCCTCGCTCATGGTGACGAGCTCGTGCACGCGGGCGGCCAACTCGTCGGGATCGGGCACGCGGTCGGACCCCAACACCTTCTTGAAGGCGT
>Ga0183100_1001262_pt1 | contig 13383 bp, 13 predicted proteins | sample Biomet2_FD_127789 | JGI IMG/M metagenome (GOLD analysis project Ga0183100, IMG submission 127789) | Microbial communities from bioreactor (seeded with anoxic lake sediment) at LBNL, California, USA - Biofuel metagenome 2 | ecosystem: Engineered > Bioreactor > Anaerobic > Unclassified ...
CCAGATCAATAAGCCTGTTCATTTCTACTGCATATTCCAGTGGCAGCTCCTTAGAAATCGGTTCTGCGAACCCTCTTACTAACATAGCCTTGGCATCTTCTTCCGATAAGCCACGTGTCATAAGGTAGTAAATATTTTCATCAGGAATACGGCCGATTTTAGCTTCATGTCCAATATCCACATTATCGTTTTCAATAATAATGTCAGGTATGGTATCTGAACGAGATGCATTATCAAGCATTAGCGACTCACAGCTTATGGCGACCTTTGCCCCTTGTGCCTTTGGTCCAATATGGACAACACCACGATATATAGCAGTGCCGCCACCCTTGGAAATAGATTTGGAATGCACTGTGGCCGTTGTTTCTTTTCCCATACACTCTACTTTAGAGCCGGTATCAAGGAATTGGCCGGCACCGGCAAAAGTAATACCCGTAAATTCACAAGTAGACCTATCACCTTTGAGTATTGTATCAGGATAGAGACAAGACGTATGAGAGCCAAAAGAACCACTGACCCAAGTCATACTGCCCTCCTCTTCCACCAAAGAACGTTTTGTATTCAGATTGTACATGTTCTTAGACCAGTTCTCAATCGTCGAATAGCGCAGCTTAGCACCCTTGCGAACAAAAAGTTCAACTGCTCCGGCATGCAAGTTTGCTACATTATATTTCGGTGCGGAACAGCCCTCAATAAAGTGGCAGGCTGCCCCTTCCTCTACAATAATGAGAGTATGCTCAAACTGCCCTGCTCCCGGTGCGTTAAGGCGAAAATAGCTTTGCAGCGGCATTGATACATGAACGCCCTTAGGAACATAGACAAAAGATCCGCCCGACCACGCCGCATAGTGTAGCGCTGCGAATTTGTGGTAAGAAGGAGGAATCAAAGTTCCAAACACTGGTCTAATTAGCTCTTCATATTTTTTAACCGCCGTCTCAAAATCAACATAAATAACGCCCTGTTTTGACAATTCTTCCTGCACGTTATGATAGACTACTTCAGAATCATACTGCGCGCCCACTCCTGCTAATGAAGTTTTTTCTGCTTCAGGAATCCCTAAACGATCGAAAGTATCTCGAATATTTTGGGGCAGGGCTTCCCAACTGTCTTTCATATCAGTCCGTGGCCGCACGTAAGTATCAATGTGAGTCATGTCCAGCTCCGATATATCCGGCATCCAAGGCGGAATATCTAGTTGATTATAGATTTTCAAAGCCTCCAGCCTTTTTTTCAACATCCAGTCCGGTTCATCCTTCTGGGCAGAAATTTCTCTAATTATTTCCTCTGTTAGACCTGTGTCAGCTTTAAAAGCATATTCAACCTTATCCTTAATATCATATATACTACGAGTTACGTCGCCAATGTCACTTTTTTTCTTCTCATCATTGCCCATCATCGCCATCACCTTTCCCAGCAGGACGATAAGCATCGAAACCATTTCTGGCTACCTCGTCAACTAGTTCAGCTCCGCCTTCCTTGACGATTTTGCCATCAATAAGGATATGTACTACATCCGGCTTAATAAACTGCAAAATTTGGTTTAAATGTGTAACAATCAAAATAGAATTATTTGGGTTGTGATATTCAGAAATATTTTTTGAGACAATACGGACAGCGTCTACATCAAGACCTGAGTCAGTTTCGTCCAACATCGCAAGTTTTGGCTCTAAGAGCCTTAGCTGTAAAATCTCACTTTTTTTACGCTCACCACCGGAAAACCCATCATTCAAATAACGTTCGGCATAAGAAATATCCATATCTAGATCAGACATTCTTTCTTTTATCAACTTTTTAAAAGCAAATATTTTTTGTTGCTTACCTGTAACCGTCGTTCTGGCAGTGCGGATAAAGTTTTCCATAGTTATTCCTGCTACTGCGACCGGAGACTGAAACGACAAAAAAACGCCTAGTTTAGCACGTTTGTCAACGGAAAGTTCTGTAATATCCTGCCCTTCAAACAAAATACGACCAGCTGTTATCTTATAAATCGGGTTTCCCATGATGGCATGCAGCAGCGTGGATTTACCGGCTCCGTTTACACCCATAATAACGTGGACCTTTCCTTTTTCTAATACTAAGTTAACGCCATGCAATAGTTCCTTGTCTCCTACTGTTACATGTAAATTTTCTATTTTAAGTAATTCACTCATTTGAACACCTCCATGTCTTAATTATAGCCCTCAAATCATATATAATCAATATAGTATGCAATCCTACCTTTATTCTCCCCTGGGCACACATAAAATTCCCTCGCTCAAACTCCCTTTTAATTGCGTAATTACAGACAACAAAAAACAAACTAAACACATTTAAAATATTTGTGCTTAGTTTGCTTGATATTATAGGTTAATTTATAACACTAATTACCCTTTACAACCACTGAACTTCTAAGGGGTTGCGATCTACCAATCTTTTAAACTTATATTTTGGATAACCAACCATAACTGCCCCGGTTATAACTTTATCCTTAGGTACATTAAATAGCTCTAATAAAGGAGCATAACCCGCAAATATGCACATTTCAATTATTCCTGCCCAGCAAGAGCCCAATTCTAGCGAAGGCGCAAATAATTCAAGATAAGCAAGAGAAAAAACGCTATTTTCCCTGCCCCTTGCTAAATCCTTTTGTGCCATAGCCAAAACTAAATGAGGAGCATTGCGCAAAATATTATCCAAGCGCTTTTCTCTATAAGCGCGAATATGAAGAGAAAAACTCCAGTGTGTTTTTGGCCCCTTTAGGACCTCTGCTTCCATCCATTCAATAACTACTTCAGTTACCCTTTTAAGAAGTTCTTTGTTATTTATAATAATATAGGATATTCCTTGCCCATTGCCGGCAGTAGGAGCAAATCTCGCAATTTCAACTAACTCCAACAGCTTATCCTGGGGAACCGGCATATCCTTATAACAACGAATTGATCTACGCGACCTAAGAAATTGTTGAGCCGTTTCTTTATCTAGAGGCGGTAATTCCTTTAACTCAGTTTGATTCTCCAAAAGGGTTCTTTTATTGTTAATGGCCCTTTTCGGACAGATAGCCACACAATGGCCGCAGGCAATACAATTTTGTGCCATTAGCCCTTCAGGGCCCTTTTCTGCCATAACTAAAACGCCGGTTGGACAGGCAGCTATACAAATACCGCATTTAATACATTCTTCAGTATTGACTTCAATTAATGACATTATTCTTCCACCTCTCTAATAAATTTAGCACCCATAGCAAAAGCTTTTAAACAATCATTGGGAAATTCTGTCTGTCTTCTTTGTTCTTTTTGCGGAACATTAAATTTAGATGCCGCATATTTAGAATAATCATCAAACTGATAGGTATCAGTAACAAACAAGGTTTCTGATGAGCCGAAAATTATTTTCATAAATCTTGCATTGAGCTTGAAATTGTACTCATATCCTAGTTCTTTAAGCTTCTCTTCATCCACATTCATTGTATAAATAAAGCCTGTTGGTATTTTCCTAGGAAAAAGTGTGGAGCCATTTTCATCATAGACTAAATAAGGATAGAGCAAGCGTTCCATAAATGAGCGCATTTCACCGGTTACAGTGCCAAAATAAATTGGTGAGCCAAGAATTAAGGCATCAGCCTGTTCAATTTTTTTCAGAACAGGCAAAAGTTCATCTGCACATATGCACTTACCATAACTTTTCCCTCCTTGGCGTTTACAGGCAAAGCAGCTTATACACCCTTTGTAGTTAAGATCATAAAGATTAATCAGTTCAGTCTCCGCACCCTGTTCCTTGGCCCCTTCCAATGCTTTGTTGAGCAAAATTGCCGTATTCCCGTTTTTTCGTGGGCTGCCATTAATAGCAATAATCTTTTTCATGCGAACCTCCTTACAGTTTTTTTACATATTGTATTTTACTGTTAAAGTGTATATCATAATATATATAAGTGAAAGTATGCACTTTTATGGTAGATACTATATAAAAGGAGAGTAAAATGAATAAATGGGAACCCAATACATGTACCTGTTCCGTAACTTACACGCTTTCTGTTGTAGGTGGTAAATGGAAATGGCTTATGCTCTTTAAATTGTTCAAACATGGCGTGCTGCGCTACGGCGAATTAAAAAATACTATGCCGGCAATTTCACACAAAATGCTGAGCCAACAACTAAAAGAATTGGAAGCAGCCGAATTAATATTTAGAAAACAGTATAATCAAATTCCACCTAAAGTAGAATACTCCTTAACAGAAAAAGGAAAAACTTTGATTCCCATATTACAGCTAATGTCCAAATGGGGTGAAGATAACAAAACCGGAGAAAATCTAGAAGAATAATTTTTAATTACACAAAAAACATAAAATATATTATAGCGATACTACACCGGTAATGAGCAAAAACCTCTTGTCATTTAAATGACAAGAGGTTTTTGCTTATTAAAATTTGAAGGTAATGTTTTCACGCCCATTTACGAATTTCAAAATACATTCCAGTATGGTTATATTTCAACAATATAAACCCCACAAGAAACGTTTTTAACTTTCATATTTACATTCCAGTATGGTTATATTTCAACTTAGCTGCTTATGGTCTTTGTGCCAGCCGTGGTAATATTTACATTCCAGTATGGTTATATTTCAACACTGTCTGGGTCGGGGTTGCAGGTTGCTCTTATGTAATTTACATTCCAGTATGGTTATATTTCAACTCCCCACAACTTTTCTTGCCTGGCTGCCTCGGCTTCATTTACATTCCAGTATGGTTATATTTCAACCAAGATCCTTGACCGCTATCCAAGTGCTCATGTTTTATTTACATTCCAGTATGGTTATATTTCAACGACGAAGGGGAAACAATCGTAGCGATTTGTAATGAATTTACATTCCAGTATGGTTATATTTCAACCCAATATCTCCATATCTTTCCATGTTAAAGTTTGATATTTACATTCCAGTATGGTTATATTTCAACGCTGTTTACTTCTTCTTCAGTTGGTGCATAAGCAAATTTACATTCCAGTATGGTTATATTTCAACTCATGATAATAAATATAAGGGTTTTCAATTCCTCTGATTTACATTCCAGTATGGTTATATTTCAACGAGAACGCTCTAGACGGCAACCAATACACTGACCACAATTTACATTCCAGTATGGTTATATTTCAACGCAATTTTCTGCGTGCTTTAATTTTAGCAAAAATACTATTTACATTCCAGTATGGTTATATTTCAACCAATAATAGTCAAAACGAGTTTGCCGACTAAACATAATTTACATTCCAGTATGGTTATATTTCAACTTGAGCGATAATTTTTGCGCTTCCTGCGTTTGTGTCTATTTACATTCCAGTATGGTTATATTTCAACTATTGGTAATGCAGGTTTTAGAGGAGCTGTTAATGAATTTACATTCCAGTATGGTTATATTTCAACCGAAAATGGAAGAATATCGCAAAGTAATGATTGACATTTACATTCCAGTATGGTTATATTTCAACGTTCAATTGATAATAATATTACAGGTCAATATCAATATTTACATTCCAGTATGGTTATATTTCAACAACATATAGGATTTCTGTTTTTGTTAATAAAAGATTAATTTACATTCCAGTATGGTTATATTTCAACTTGCAAGAAATGAGGGCGCGCGGTGCTGCTTTGGACATTTACATTCCAGTATGGTTATATTTCAACAAAATAGCTTGTCCAAGCGGTGTCGCCAATTCATTAATTTACATTCCAGTATGGTTATATTTCAACGATTTTATTAAGCATTTTCTTTCCTCCTATAAATAAATTTACATTCCAGTATGGTTATATTTCAACTTCAGGTGCGGGAATTTCTCCGAGCCGCCTTACTAATTTACATTCCAGTATGGTTATATTTCAACGAGATGCACAAAGACCATACGCAGCCAAATTACCTTGATTTACATTCCAGTATGGTTATATTTCAACATCACTGCGTTAGCTTCTGCTTGCCATTGGGGACGCATTTACATTCCAGTATGGTTATATTTCAACCTGATGCCTTGTAGCCTGTCTCATCAGTACGGTTATTTACATTCCAGTATGGTTATATTTCAACCCAACGTGGATGACTGCGTTGCTTGATTTTCTAGGATTTACATTCCAGTATGGTTATATTTCAACCTGGTTCTAGTGGCTTGTTTGCTGATTTGAGTACTATTTACATTCCAGTATGGTTATATTTCAACTCAAAAGTATTTAACGGCGGCATTTCCCAACCTATATTTACATTCCAGTATGGTTATATTTCAACACAGCAATAGATAAAATCCGCATAAGTGAGAGGCTTATTTACATTCCAGTATGGTTATATTTCAACTTCCACGCTCCTTCTGTCCTGTCGGACTTGTTTTAATTTACATTCCAGTATGGTTATATTTCAACCAGACTACCACTATATATAGTAACGAATCAGACAAGTATTTACATTCCAGTATGGTTATATTTCAACATACGACCTTGCAATGATAGTTAGGTTGTCTTTGACATTTACATTCCAGTATGGTTATATTTCAACAAACATTAGAAGCTATCGGCATTGATATGTCCAACAGATTTACATTCCAGTATGGTTATATTTCAACAAACATTAGAAGCTATCGGCATTGATATGTCCAACAGATTTACATTCCAGTATAGTTATATTTCAACTTAATAAGTTCATCTTCGGCAGGATCGGTAACTCTGATTTACATTCCAGTATGGTTATATTTCAACCCAATGGCAAACATTTGTGACAACGTACATTGCCAAATTTACATTCCAGTATGGTTATATTTCAACTGCACCCCGTCCATAGACAGCGTGCGCATAGACTTTTATTTACATTCCAGTATGGTTATATTTCAACAATATGCCTTAGCGCTCTCGCTAGATGTTCGTCAGCATTTACATTCCAGTATGGTTATATTTCAACAATTAAATAGAGATATTCGCTTAGATAAAATTAAAAATTTACATTCCAGTATGGTTATATTTCAACGTGATGAAAATTTAATTGATTCTGTTCCTGTTCCTAAATTTACATTCCAGTATGGTTATATTTCAACCCCGACCGGTTTGGTCGAATCTCCGCCAATAGATGTATTTACATTCCAGTATGGTTATATTTCAACTTGATTCCGCTGCCGTTAATGTCGCTTTTGACATCTATTTACATTCCAGTATGGTTATATTTCAACTTAACGCAATCGAAAATAACGACGAAGCCTACAGGCATTTACATTCCAGTATGGTTATATTTCAACCAGGTCAAGCGGGTAAGGAACAGGCACAGTCTTACATTTACATTCCAGTATGGTTATATTTCAACGGGCGTATTCAAGTATGTTAACGCCGACGGTACTATAATTTACATTCCAGTATGGTTATATTTCAACACAGTTCCACAATCCTTGCTTACCCCTAATAGGTATATTTACATTCCAGTATGGTTATATTTCAACCATGGCACAAAAAGAGGTTGCTGTAGGGTTACAGGCATTTACATTCCAGTATGGTTATATTTCAACCCGACTTTAAAGCCGATAAAAGCACTACTAAAAGATTTACATTCCAGTATGGTTATATTTCAACGAATCAATAAGCTTGGTTTTAATACTGCGCTTATCTATTTACATTCCAGTATGGTTATATTTCAACCCACGCTATCAGTTTGACTACCCAACTATCGGGGTCATTTACATTCCAGTATGGTTATATTTCAACGTTGTTGGCAGCGTACTGTCCCCCGGTATTCCCGAATTTACATTCCAGTATGGTTATATTTCAACGACCAAGCAGCATACTTAATCTACACAGGCGCTAACGTATTTACATTCCAGTATGGTTATATTTCAACTAGCTATGACGACATCAAAACTGCTTTGAACGTAACTTATTTACATTCCAGTATGGTTATATTTCAACGAAAAAGCACTTGCAACAATCTCCGCCGCAATAAAATTTACATTCCAGTATGGTTATATTTCAACTTGAGTAAGCACGAGATAAAGCAACTAAAATTCAAAATTTACATTCCAGTATGGTTATATTTCAACTTATATTGATTTCCCCGATATGGAAGTTTCAGCTACATTTACATTCCAGTATGGTTATATTTCAACCCTTCCTGCATTTATTTGCTGATGAGGGGCAATTAAATTTACATTCCAGTATGGTTATATTTCAACCTATACCTTCTATTGAGGAATTGAAGGCTAATGAAGATTTACATTCCAGTATGGTTATATTTCAACATAACCGTTGTAACCCCTACAGATTCGTTTGAGAACAATTTACATTCCAGTATGGTTATATTTCAACGAACAGATAAACTTGCTAGAGACTTGCAGTATTCAGATTTACATTCCAGTATGGTTATATTTCAACCCGCCTACAGTCAAAATAACAAGCAGTATAGTGATTAATTTACATTCCAGTATGGTTATATTTCAACGTATGCTGAATATCGCTATAAGCCTAGTATTATTACATTTACATTCCAGTATGGTTATATTTCAACCTCCCCATGTGTACGAGAAGGAGTTGCAATATCAGTATTTACATTCCAGTATGGTTATATTTCAACCTTACCGTCACCATAAACAGGAGCAGTAGTACCTAAATTTACATTCCAGTATGGTTATATTTCAACTTGAAGTAGCAGCGGCTATATCGGCAATATCAATATTTACATTCCAGTATGGTTATATTTCAACGGGGCGTGCAATACGCCCTCTTTTACTCCATATGGGATTTACATTCCAGTATGGTTATATTTCAACTTTATTGTTAATCTTTTGGCTTTCCCGCTTCGCCCAAATTTACATTCCAGTATGGTTATATTTCAACACCCACCTAAATATAACAAATGCAATAGCAGGGCGGATTTACATTCCAGTATGGTTATATTTCAACGTTGCAACATAGCCTCTTTCATCTTTTTCAAACATAATTTACATTCCAGTATGGTTATATTTCAACTAAGGCTGCACAAAATCAAGTTTATTTGTCTCAGGTATTTACATTCCAGTATGGTTATATTTCAACCATTTTGAGGCAGACGGGAAAAACGACGGTGTTAACATTTACATTCCAGTATGGTTATATTTCAACGTCAATAGCAGTATTAGAAAGACACCACTTGAGTATATTTACATTCCAGTATGGTTATATTTCAACTGCAATACCGCACAGCTTTTATGAACTATGTTTTAAAATTTACATTCCAGTATGGTTATATTTCAACGATTGCGGGCACGACTGAGACAACATATTCATTTACATTTACATTCCAGTATGGTTATATTTCAACCACTTGAAGTGGCGGCGGCTATATCGGCGTTGTCAATATTTACATTCCAGTATGGTTATATTTCAACTAGTTCAAGGGTTAACAACTCCATCGGGTATTACTATATTTACATTCCAGTATGGTTATATTTCAACAACAAGGAGTTTTTATTCTAACATTTCATAGAGAATATTTACATTCCAGTATGGTTATATTTCAACGCGACTCTGTAACACTTACCACCGGAACATTCTTTCATTTACATTCCAGTATGGTTATATTTCAACCCGCTTGGCAAAAATACACCGCTCCGGGCGAACTAGTATTTACATTCCAGTATGGTTATATTTCAACGAATGAACAAGCCAAAGGCGGAATAGTTCCAGCTCGATTTACATTCCAGTATGGTTATATTTCAACTGCTATCGGTAGCGTGCCTGGACGCGGCTCAATTTAATTTACATTCCAGTATGGTTATATTTCAACAAAGCCGGTAAGGGCAAGTGGCACAGGAGAAGCTGTATTTACATTCCAGTATGGTTATATTTCAACCCCAATGTCGAGAGAATAGACCTGCACTACTATGACATTTACATTCCAGTATGGTTATATTTCAACTCATTGTGCAAGGAGGCTGGTTTAGAATGAAAGCAGAATTTACATTCCAGTATGGTTATATTTCAACCAAACTTAATAAGTTAGAAAAAGCAATAAATAAAAAATTTACATTCCAGTATGGTTATATTTCAACTAATTTATTCTGCTTTCTCTTTCCGAGTCTGTCTTACATTTACATTCCAGTATGGTTATATTTCAACGATCATGCTGCCGCTACTTTGCGTGTGGCCACATTTATTTACATTCCAGTATGGTTATATTTCAACCTCACGCAATAACAATCAGAAAAATTGATGAGCAAAATTTACATTCCAGTATGGTTATATTTCAACGTATTTTTTTAGGACTTAATTCCTGCTCGGCTAAATATTTACATTCCAGTATGGTTATATTTCAACGAGGAATTAGAACAAATTTACCCTCAAAAGGGCTATTTACATTCCAGTATGGTTATATTTCAACTTGGCAAGGCTGACATTAATACTTCATCAGGAACCGATTTACATTCCAGTATGGTTATATTTCAACATGGGTAATAGGGCTGTTATAACATGGAGCAAAAGTAATTTACATTCCAGTATGGTTATATTTCAACCACAAAAGCATTAATAGCGTTAATAGGAACTACATTATTTACATTCCAGTATGGTTATATTTCAACTCTATACAGACACTCAACTGATCGCACCGCAAGAATTTACATTCCAGTATGGTTATATTTCAACACACCTGCAACGGATTGCATGCCCCGGTATACCGTCATTTACATTCCAGTATGGTTATATTTCAACAAGTTTTAGTGTTTTGTTGGTAAGCAGGAAAAACACATTTACATTCCAGTATGGTTATATTTCAACTCAAACGCCATTTTGCATCTCCTTTGAGGCTGTCCCATTTACATTCCAGTATGGTTATATTTCAACCATCCACGCTCTACATCCGAAATCTGCCGTTTCGTATTTACATTCCAGTATGGTTATATTTCAACGAGTATATCCGTCGCTAATTCTTTTGATTTTGTATATTTACATTCCAGTATGGTTATATTTCAACGCTTGTGGTACCTGCTAGCGTTATCCTTAACTGAAATTTACATTCCAGTATGGTTATATTTCAACTTTGCATGATAAAAATGGCTATAACACTTGCTGCTTGGCATAATTGCTGTCGCTTCTTAAAAAACGCTAGCAAAAGTTTTAAAAAAATATGTACAAAACAATTCAATATAGTACCCGTCGAGTTTGTCGACGACTGTCGGAGATTCGTGTTTTATACAGTATTGGTATTCGACAGTGAATTTAGCTAAAAAAAATTAGATGTTTTATCGTCTACTTTTCCCCAAAATTCTTTTTGCAACCAACGCTCTTCTCTGCTTTTAAAAACAAGAACTGAGTCTTGATCTTTTCTTATAATAATTTTTAATTCTGCTTCTAGCTTTGCTAATAAAGCAAGCGCTACATCTCCCTCAAAAACCGACTTTTGAACATGCGTTAAATATTTTTTGCATGTCTTAAAAATTCTCCTTGATACTCTTGCGCCATTTTTGTCCATCTCAATATCATAAACCAATATAATATACATATTACCACCAAATTTTAAATCCTTCATATTTTTTATCGTCCATTAGATGTTTTATCAATTTATAACACTCTAGTCTAATTAAATGTCTATACGATACGCTTTTATTAAGCACTTTATGCTGTATAGTTCTCTTTAAAACCTCATCATATTCTTGCAGCAACTTTTTTCTTCCATTTTCCTTTAGATAACAAAAGTTTGATTCTTGTAAAAAATCTGCTTCTGTAATCATCCTCTTGTTTAACAAAGAAAAAATCAATCTATCTGAAATAAGAGGTTTAAAGACTTCTGAAATATCCAAGCATAAAGAAAATCTACGCTCGCTTGGGCTATGCAAATAGCTCAAAGTTGGGTTTAATTGAGTTTTATATATTTCTGCTAAACAAGTGGTATAAACTAGCGTGTTGACAAAAGAAATTAGGGCATTAATCATATTATCCGGAGGATTTTTTATTCTTTTTTGGAAATCAATATTTTGATTTATAATATTATTCCAACTTTTATAATAACATTTTCTTATACTACCTTCTATTCCCATAAGTTCAGAAACATCTTTTACTTGTAAAATAGAGTTTCGCAAAATTTTTATTTCTGTAATAGCATCATTTAAATCACACGTCCTCTCATTATAATACCTAATATTACGCAATATATTATGGCTACCAGCTAGAATAAACTCCCTAGCAATTGTTAGTCTTTTGCCTTCATCCGTATAATGTTTTACCTGATTTATTAATAATTTTCCTGATACATTTACTTCTTTTGGGTAGAAACTTCCTGTATAGAATCCATAATAGTTAAAAAAATGCAGAGGTATCGAAAGTTGTCCCGCATAATTTAAAGCCTTAGTATTTAAACTAACTTCACCAAATATATATAAATCTCTAGTCATTTCCACTTTAATATCCTTAAATTTTCCATCAGCTGCCGTTATTCTTAAAACATTGTCTTTTCTTTGCAGTTCCCCATTGGAAAAAACATAAAAACTTTCTGCCATTGTACCACCTCTTATATATAGCAGTATTCAAAATAAGCACATTTTTTACAAATCCTTGAATCAATTGGATTAGGCATCTTTTCGGTCATTACAATTCGTTCAATATCTTGCATAATTTCACTTATTTTTACTATATCTTCCTCTAGTAAGAAAACTTCTTTTCTTTTTTTTAGTAGTGGATAATCTAATACACCTTTTTCTATATTTATATTTTTTTGTCTAAGTAAATACATATAATATTTAACTTGCCATTCTGATGCTAATTCAATACTTCTGCTTTTCTTTATTTCATGTAACACCTTCCAGTTACTCAGAAAGTCGATATTTATTGTTTCGTCTAACATTATATGTTTCGAAATTCTACCATATGACGTCTCATCGATTATTTTACCAAGCAACACATTTTCATTTTCTTTTTCTAAAGAAATATTATTATAAAAACACCACAACTTTCGCTGACATACAAAATAATAATAAAACATCATGCCAGTTATTCTCATTCTTATTACCTCCCTGATTAGCGATAGTCAATATCATTTTTAGAAAGTATGAGAAGAAAAATCAATAGCATCAGCTGTCTTAGATTTTAAATCTGCTAAATTAAGCCCTGTTTCGTCATTATATTCACAATCAGCAATTATCATTTGCTCAAATTCATTGATTTTTATTTTTTCCTGTTTAATTTTTACGGCAATATATGCTGCTACATCAACTGTATAGTTGTTAATTACACTCCTTGCACGTGCTTTAAGCATATGCTTTTCTGTTTTATCAATTTCACTGCGATTTATCCGCAATTCATTTATAGCATTCTGTATTTCTCCATTGAATTTCTCAAAAACGCTGCGCGGAATAATGGCAATATTATTTATATTACGAAATCTATTAATTGCTTCTTTTTTATTAAGTTCATATTCGCTA
>Ga0183100_1001263_pt1 | contig 13365 bp, 12 predicted proteins | sample Biomet2_FD_127789 | JGI IMG/M metagenome (GOLD analysis project Ga0183100, IMG submission 127789) | Microbial communities from bioreactor (seeded with anoxic lake sediment) at LBNL, California, USA - Biofuel metagenome 2 | ecosystem: Engineered > Bioreactor > Anaerobic > Unclassified ...
CCCAGACCCGAGGACCAATACCCGCGCCAGTTGGCCGGCGGGAGGCGGCAGCGCGTGGTGATCGCCATGGCGCTGTCCTGCGATCCGGAGCTGCTGATTGCCGATGAACCCACCACCGCGCTGGATGTAACCATTCAGGCGCAGATTTTAGCGTTGCTTACGGAGCTTCGCGAACGGCTGGGCATGGCGATTATCATCATCAGCCACGATTTGGGCGTGATTGCCGAAATGGCCGACGATGTGATGGTCATGTACGCGGGGCAGGTGGTGGAGCGCGCTCCTACCGCCCAACTGCTGGAAAATCCGATGCACCCCTATACCATCGGCCTGATGAACTCCGTGCCCGATATTACCACCCCCGTGAAACGTTTGCAGGCGTTGGAGGGGCTGGTGCCCAGCCTCTACAACATGCCGCAGGGCTGCCGCTTTGCCCCGCGCTGCAACCAATGCCGGGAAAGCTGCAAAAATGGCGAAATACCGCTGTCCACATTGCCGGACGGCCGTCAGGTGAGGTGTGTGCTGTATGCAGAATAATCAAACCCCGCTGCTGGTAGCCGAAAACCTGCAAAAATACTTTCCCACCGGCGAAAAGGGCTTGTCCGTAAAAGCGGTAGACGGCATCAGCTTTGAGGTGCGCCGCGGCGAAACGCTGGGCGTGGTTGGGGAATCCGGCTGCGGTAAATCCACGGCCGGGCGGCTCGCTTTGCGCCTGCTGGAGCCTACGGGCGGGCGCGTATCGTTTGACGGCACCGACCTGACCACCCTGCCCCGCGCGCAAATGCGCGCCCTGCGGCGGCGGATGCAGCTGATTTTTCAGGACCCGTACGCATCGCTGGACCCGCGCAAAACGGTGCTGCAAACGCTGTCGGAACCCTTTCAGATTCATTACCCCAACATGAATCGGGGGGAGATGCTCACCCGCATCGGCGATCTGGCGGATCATGTCGGTCTGCGCCCGGAGCAGCTGCCACGCTACCCGCACGAGTTTTCGGGCGGCCAGCGCCAGCGCGTGGGCATTGCGCGCGCCATCGCCCTCAACCCGGATTTTGTGGTATGCGACGAGCCCGTATCCGCGCTGGATGTATCCATTCAGGCGCAGGTGGTTAACCTCATGCAGGACATCAAGGATACCTACAACCTTACCTACCTTTTTATTTCGCATGACCTGCGTATTATCCGCCACCTTTGCGACCGCGTAATGGTGATGTACCTTGGCAATATTGTGGAAATGGCAGACAAGCAAACCCTGTTTGAAAACCAGCGCCACCCGTATACCCAGGCGCTGCTGAGCGCCATTCCCACGCTGCGCAAGAGCGACGCGCGCAAGCACGTGCTTTTAACCGGCGATATTCCAAGCCCCGTAAACCCGCCCTCCGGATGCCCGTTCCACCCCCGTTGCTCCCGCTGCAAGGACATCTGCAAGGCGGAAAAACCGCTGCTGCGTACCCTGTCGGATGGCACACAGGTTGCCTGCCATCTGGCCGAAGAATAAATACAGGGAGGATACCATCATGCGTGCAATTTCTACCGACGCCGCGCCCAAAGCGGTCGGCCCCTATTCCCAGGGTATTTCCATCGGCTCGCTCATCTTCGTGAGCGGCCAGACCCCGATTGACCCCGCCACCGGCGCGCTGGCGCAGGGCGGCATTGCCGAGCAGGCCGAACAGGCGTGCAAAAACGTAAAAGCGGTGCTGGAAGCCGCCGGCACCTCCATGGCGCAGGTTATCAAAACCACCTGCTTCCTTTTGGATATGGCGGATTTTCAAGCGTTTAACGCGGTATACGAGCGGTACTTTATCAGCTGCCCCGCGCGCTCCTGCGTTGCGGTTAAGGCGCTCCCCAAAAATTCGCAGTGTGAAATCGAAGCCATCGCGCTGCCCGGGGAGGCGCAGGCGTGACAACGTTTTCCGATGAAAACGTCCGGCTGGATGTATTAAAGAGCCGCGCCTACAATTATCGCTGGGCGGAAGTGCCGGAGGGGGTCATCCCCCTGACAGCCGCCGACCCCGATTTCCCCGCGCCCCAAGCCGTTGGGCAGGCGATGGAAGCCTATATCCGCGGCGGTTACTACTCCTACACGCCCAAAATGGGCTTCCCCGAGTTTCGGGAGGCGATTGCCAAAGCCCTTTGGGAACGCAAAGCGGAGCGCGTGCCGCAGGAATTGGTTTTACCCATCGACAGCGCCGCGCGCGGCATGTACGAGATCGCCAAGGCCGTTCTGCGCCCCGGCGACGAGATGATTGTGTTTGACCCCGTGGACTACCTGTTTCGGGAGTCCGCGCTGGCGGCGGGGGCAAAAGTCGTTCTTTTTCCGGCAACGCTGGAAAATGGAAAGGTAAATTTATCCGATTTAGAGAAGTATATCACACCGCGCACTCGGATGATCGGCCTGTGCAATCCGCACAACCCACTGGGCGCGCTGTATGATAAGGCGTCGCTGGAATATCTGCTCACGCTGTGTGAAAAGCACGATCTCTACGTGATGAACGACGAAATCTGGTCGGATATTGTGTTCCCGGATGCGCAATTTACCAGCCTTTTATCGCTGGGCGCGGAGAAGTGCCGCCGGGTTGCCAGTGTGTTTGGCTTTTCCAAAAGCTTTGGCGTGGCGGGGCTGCGCATCGGCTGTGTGTACTGCACGGACGAGGCGCTTTTCCAGCGCATTGTGGACACGTCGGCCGTCATGACCACAGCGGGCGGCATCTCCTCCATTTCCCAAGTGGCGGGGCTGGCGTGCCTGCAAAGCTACCCCTGGGTGGACGCGTTTATCGCGCACCTGACGGCCAACCGCGATTATGCGCTGGAGCGCATCCGGAACATGCCCCTCATCCACGCCCGCAAGCCGGACGCCACCTATCTGCTGTACATCGACATATCCGAACTGGGCGTTCCCGCGGAAACTTTTACGGATTTTCTTAAGGCAAACGCGGGGCTTGCGCTGGTGCCGGGCGGCGAAAAGTTTTTTGGCCCCGGCTCCGAAGGGCATATGCGGCTATGCTTTGCCACGAGCCGCGCCATCCTTACGCAGGGGCTTACCAGGCTGGAAGACGGCCTGCAACAGTGGCTGCAACGCAAATCTTGATATGGGAAAGCGGTGAATGAGCGTGCACCCCAATTTGGAGGCGATCGCGCAGATTATTCCCAGCCTGAAGGCCATGCTTGGGCCCCGGCATGAAGTGATTCTGCACGACCTGAGCCATGTGGAAAGCTCCATTGTGATGCTGGACGGCGACGTAACGCATCGGAAAATTGGCGGCCCCGCCACCGATTACCTGCTCAAGCTGCTTCGCGAGGGCGGCGATGGGGCGGAAAACAGCGTCAACTATAAAACGGTGCTGCCCAACGGGCGGCTGCTGCGATCCTCGACCATTTTCATTCGCGACGAGGAGAGCCGCATCATCGGGTCGCTGTGTTTCAATCAGGATTTGACCGACTATATTGTCGCGCGCAACCTGATTGAGGAAAGCACCCTGTTTGGCCAGACGGAAGTAGAACCGCCCAAGGAAACTTTTGCTCAGGATATTGGCGAGGTTATGGAATCGGTGGTGGATACGGAAATCACCCTGTTCCAAAAGCCCGTTGTGTACATGCAAAAGGAAGATAAGCTTTGCATTGTGGCAAAGCTGGAGCAAAAGGGCGTTTTCGCCATTAAAAACGCGGTCGAGTATGTGGCGGAATGCTTGGGCGTAAGCAATTTTACCGTGTACAATTATCTGAAAGAAGTGCGGAGCAAAAGCAAAGCCAACTGATCCGCCTGCACAGCAAAAGCAGCGGCGTTTCGCGCGCATCAGGCGCAGAAACCCGCTGCTTTTGTATGCGTTTGCCCAGCGAATGCGTCGCCTGGCAAACGCCGACTGCGCAGCGCGCCAAGAACCGGCGGGGCAAACCGGGTTACTCCTGGGCGGCAATCGGAAACTTCTTTTCCAAATAGATAACCAAGCCCCAAGAAACAAGGCTCGATACGAAGGTGAAGGGCGTATTGGGGTATAGCAGCATAAGGATAAAGCTGCCTGTATTGTTAAGGGCATGCATCAGCATTAATAGCGCGATGGAACGGGTATGCTCATACACAAAGTTCGATAGGTAAGCCATGGCAACAATCCCTGCCGTAAAGCCCAGCAGCGTAGGCAACGCCACCGCAATCCCCATGCCCCCGTACAGCATCAGCATGAGCGGGTAATGCCACACAGCCCATATCAGGCCGCTTTTCCACGCGGTATTCCAAAACGGCTCTTTCTTTTCCCGCATGTGGGGGTAGAGAAAGCCGCGCCAGCCAAACTCCTCGGTTCCACTGGTGATCAGGTTGGAAACAAAGTACAACCCCACCGCGAGGAGGGTGCCCGCAAAAGTATGCTGCGCCGCCTTTGCCTGTAGCAAAAACGCGCTTGCCAGCACGCCGGGCAGGGTGGTAACCACCGGAACGAGGATTGCCAGCAGCGCAAACTTCGATGTACGCTGACCCCAAAAAGTGTTTTTCGGCTTTTTGGCAACCAGCAGGTATCCAAGCAGCGGGCCGTACACGCCAAGGGCAAAAATCACCTGCGCAACGGCTGCGCTGGCATGGTCGTAGGGTCGGAAAAGGTCAAACAGCGTGATTCCCGTCAGCAGGGTATCGTTGCTGCTTTTGGCAAAAAAGTACGCGAAAATCCAAAGCACCCAAGTCCATGTAAAAGAAATGAGGATATAGCGCACGGTTTTCTTTGTCATGTTTTTTCTCCCGCTGTGTAGTGTGCAAGGACCTGGGTTTCTCCTGTACGGGTTTCCAGCCAGCATCCGGCGACCGCGCCAAAACGGGGGCTCGCAAAAGCCGTCCGTTGGGCGTTCCCAACAGGCGAGCCTGCGCGAAAGGGCACAACCGGCGTTGATGATGCCCATCAAGCCCTGAATGGACAGGCCTGCGCAGCCCGCGGAAGGGATGCTCGCGCACAGTGCGCACGGTTTTCCTGATGTATATTTCGCCGCCTTTTCAGCAACCCCTTCCCATCCGGTATGTATGGGAACCCATTTATGGACAGGCGCGCTTCCCAAAGACAACCACCCGAAAATTCCATCGGAGCATAATCGGCAGGCATCCCCTGCCCTGCAAACGCCAGCCCTTTTTTGTTGGTTTTTTACTGGCTTTCCGCGTTTGGGAGATCAACGCGGCTCACAGCTCCCCCGGAGTCCCTTTTAGTTCCCCCCGCTAGGGGGTTTGGGGCGCAACCGCTCGGCCTGCGACAAAGGCCGTGGGCACGGCGCGCGCACCGGTCAACCCAAGGCTACAGAACCGTTTTCGATTGTTGGTAACGCGTTAGCGACCATCCCGCTTCGCCGTTTGCCCGATTGGAAGAAAGGCGCCCCCTCATAGCCCTATTGCCCGTTGAACCCATCGGACGGCAAGGAAAAACCTCCTTTGCATTCCGGCGGCTTCCATGCCGCTTCCAGAATCACAAGGGAGGTTTGTGCTGTGTTGGTTTCCATTACGCCGGCGCTGCCGGTAAACCGATTGCGTTACTGCTGCCCTGCCTGCGGCGCGATCGGTTTGCCCATTTTGCGCGCTGCGGCAGCGTATCCCTGCGGTTTACCCCTCAATCGCGTGGATCTGGTCCACCTTGGGTTGAGACGGGCCGCCCGGCACATATTCCGAGTCCAAAAACACCTCTGCCAGCCGCTTCATGTGGGCGATACCCAGTGTGAACGCTCCGAAGCAGGCAATATTCGCGTCGTTGCTCATGCGGGCGCGCTCGGCGGAGTACACATCCGTCAGCAGCGCGGCGTACGCGCCTTTGACCTTATTGGCCGCCAGTGAAACGCCGATGCCCGTGCCGCAAATCAGAATGCCGCGATCATACGTACCAGCGGCAACAGCCCGCGCCACCTTGATTGCAACGTTGGCGTAAATGGGGTCGTCGCTCCCAAAATCCGTTACGGCATGGCCCTTCTCCTGCAAAAACGCGATCATTTCACGCTTTGCCTCCGCAGCGTTGGGGTCGCACCCGATCGCTACTGTATGCATGTCATCCACTCCTTCCGCCCGCGCATTGCGTAAAAAGCGCCTACGCAAACACATGATGCAAATGCTCCATAGACGCGGTCATGCGGGCCAGAACCTCGTCGTCGTCATCCTCAAAGATGGTCACAACTTCCAGGTACTGCGTCACATCATCGATGCCCGCCTGCGCCGATACCTCACGCATAAGCGCTGGCGTCACAAGCCCGTCCACGGTAAAATCCCAGTGCCTGTCCCACAGCCCATCGGTCTGCTGCAAATGGATGCCGCCCACATAAGGCGCGCAGACGGTAAGCCACTGTGCCATGTCGTGCGAGGTTCCCGTCACACGGGTGCACAGCGCGTGCCCCCAGTCGATCAGCAGGCGCACGGGGATGACCGTGTTGCCATCCAGCTCTGCCACAAACTGCCTTGCGGCTTGCGGCGTACACAGGATTTCCGCGGGCAGGGGCGTGGCTTCGATCAAAATTTCGTTCAAGCCCTTGGTTTTTGCGTAGGCTGCCAGCTCGCGAAGCGCCTCTTGCGCGGATTGGTACAGCGCGCGGGTGGCGATGGGGTCATGCCAATCTTCATAGCTCATGCCGCCAATGGGGGTGCCGATGCTCTTTGCCCCCAACTCTGCCGAAAGGTCTACCGCGCGTTTCCAAAACGCAAGGGAGATGTCGCGCTGCTCCTGCGTGGGCGCTAAAAACTGCGCGTAGGTATAGCTGGCAACGCCGCCAAACGCGGAGGCAATCTCGATGCCGTAGCGCGCAAACGCCTCGCGGTACGCGGTGGCCAGCTCGCGGCGCTGGAAGCGCGGCCACCAGGGATCAATCAGGTCAAAGGTAAACTGCACGCTGGAAACGCGGAACACCTCCGCGCACAGGCGGGCAAGGTGTTCCGGCTTCAGCCAGCGCTTGGTGGCAAACGAAAGGTTCAATCCAAGTTTCATGCTAGTCCTTTCCGCGAGCCTGCAAACTGCGGCGCTCAGGCAACAATGCCGCCGTCGTTAATGGCGATAATGCGCGACGGGCAAGCGTCGATGCCTTTGATGCGGATGGGAAGAATGAACACCAGCGCGCGGCCGTTTTCAATCTGCGACAAGTTTTTCAGCGACTCGATGATGGCCACGCCACGGCTGAAACAAGCGGTGTGGTTGGGTTGATCCAACTTGCTTAAATCCTCGATGGAGGTCGCATCCGAACCGATCGCCTTGATCTTCTTGGTGTCGAGCAGCCATTCCAGCGCGTCGGTTTCAATAAAAGGGAACGGCTCCCAATCTTCGGTGCGCCATTTCTTATCAAAATCAGTGCGGATAAACACAATGTCGCCTTCGCGCACGGCAGCGGCCTTCTGCTGCATCTCCGCAAGCGTGATGCCCTCGCCCGCCTGCTTGCCCACAAAGTCAAGCACCTGACACTCGCCGATCATTTGGGTCAGCGGGTAGGTCATCGCGTCGTCGCCACCCTTCCAGTGGTGAAGGGGAAACTCAATGTGCGTGCCGCAATGCGTAGAAAAGCTCACATCCGCGGCCACGTACCATACGCCTTCGCTGTGCGGCTCACCGCGCTCTCCCATGTCGTTCACGTCAAACAGGTTTACATTCAGCATAAAGGGTTCCTTGCCGGCGATCATCGTGTGGCTCAGTTCCACAACCTTGGAAAAATCAACCTTCATGGTGATACCTCCTCACATTGGTTCCAATTAGCGGCTCATGGTCTTGAAGCGGTCGATGGCGATAGCAACCAGCACGACCGCGCCGATCACTACGTTTTCCCAGTAGGGGGATACGTTCAAAATAACAATCGCATTGGAGATAACCCCCATGAACACGCCGCCGACGATGGAGCCGATAATGCCACCGCGACCGCCGCTAAGCGACGTGCCGCCAATGCAGGCCGCCGTTACAGAGGGCATAACCCAGTCCGCGCCCACCGTGGGCTGCGCCGTGCCAAGCCGGCAGGTAATCATGATGCCCGCAATCGCCGCCGTAACCGCCGAAAGGCCGTACACCAGCGAGGTAACCTTGGCCGTTTTAATACCCGCGATCTCCGCAGCGTACTGGTTGCCGCCCACGGCGTAGATGTGCCGCCCGAACGGCGTAAACTTGAGCATGTACACCAGCAGCACAGCCAGAATCGTCATCAGTACCACCGGGTAGGGGATAATGCCGGATATTACGCCCTGCCCCAGTTTGGTGGCTTTTTCCGGCATACCCATAATGGGCGAACCCTTGGTAACCACGTAGATAATGCCGGTAAAGATACTGCCTGTCGCCAGCGTGACCACGAAAGGCACCATCTTTAGCTTGGTGATAAAAAAGCCGTTCAGAAGGCCGCCCAGGAAGGCCCCCGCAATTACGATCGCCATCGCGAGGTAAGGGTCAAGCCCTACATCCACCATCAACGTGGTTACAAAGATGCCGGCCATCCCGGCCATGCCCGCCACCGACAGGTCGATGCCGCCGGTGAGCAGCACCAGCGTTTGCCCAAAGGCAACCATTGTCTTGTAGGAGATGGAACGGCTCAGCGACATGATGTTGTACTGCGACAGAAAAGCAGGTTTGACCGCGCCCAGCACAACGCACAGCATCACCAGAATGATGAAAATCATTCCGGCGGTTGGCATGTTCGCCAACAGGCGGCGACGGGGTTTTATGTTCTCACAATTCACAGGCACACCTCACGATCTTAATGCGATATCGAGAATATCTTTTTCCTTGAGCGAAACCGTATCACGGAAACCCTTGACCGCGCCTTCGTGCATGATCATAACCCGGTCGGTAAGCAGGAGCAGCTCTTCCTGCTCGGAGCTGACCACGACCACCGTGATGCCCTGATCGGCCAGTTCGCGTATTAAAGTGTAGATCTCGCTCTTGGCATTTACGTCGATGCCGCGGGTCGGTTCGTCGAGGATCAGTAGCTTCGAATTGCGGATCAGCCAACGGGAGAGAATCACCTTTTGCTGGTTGCCGCCGGACAGGCTGCGTATCTGCGTGGCCGTGCCGGGGGTTTTAATATGAAGTTTGTCAATGTATTGGCGGCAGGTCGCGTCCGCCTCCGCGTGTCGCAAGCGCAAGGCTTTAAAAAGCCTTCCCAGGATGGAAACGACCATATTTTCCCGAACCGACAGCTCCGGAAAAATGCCGTGCAGCCTGCGTTCCTCCGGCACAAAGCCGATGCCCAGTTCAATGGCTTCGCTGGGGTTATGCACAAAAACCTCGTGACCGTCAAAGGTCATTTTGCCGCTGTCCGGCTGGGTAATGCCAAACACCGCGCTCATCAGCTCGGTGCGACCGGCGCCCACCAGTCCGCCCAGGCCAAAAATTTCCCCGCGCCGCACTTCAAAAGATACGTCGTGAAATTCGCCTTTGCGACAAAAGCCTTCCACTTTGAGGATAATATCGTCTGCAACTTTGCGCTCTACGCGCGCCATCTTCTGTATCTTCTTGCCCGCCATGTGCTCGATCAGCTCCGCGAGGGTCGCGTCTTTCGTATCGCACTCGTGCACCACGCGGCCGTCGCGCATCACCGTAAGACGATCGGTCGTGGAGAGCAACTCCTCCAGATGGTGGGTGATGAAGATGATCGTTTTGCCCTGCTCGCGCAGGCGGATCATCAGTTTGAGTAAAAACTCCGTTTCCACAGAGGTAAGCGATGCGGTGGGCTCGTCAAACACCAACAGCTTTGCACCGGTCATCAGTGCGCGGGCAATTTGCACCAGCTGTTGCTGCGCCACGCTCAGTTTGCTTACCACAATGTTAGGGTCTACGTTTGCGCCGATCATCGTAAGCGCGCGGCGCGCTTCAGCGGTGGTTTTTTTCCAGTCGATAGCGCCCAGTTTCCCCTTGATTTCGTTGCCCAGGAATATATTCTCCTTCACGGACACGAAAGGGTTCAGGTCCAGCTCCTGCGGCACCATACCGATGCCGATGGACGTAGCGTAAAACGGTGAAGTGATGTGCTCGGTTTTCCCGTCAAACACCGTTTCACCGCAGTCCGCCTGATAGATGCCCATGAGCACCTTCATCAGCGTGGATTTGCCGGCGCCGTTTTCTCCAATCAGGCCGTGTATTTCTCCCCGCCGGATGGAAAGGCTCACATCGCTCAGCGCACGCACGCCCGGGAACTGCTTCCCGATACCGCGGAACTCCAGTATACAATCCATCATTCGCTCTTTTCCTCCATATTCCGGTTGGCCCGGCATACGCCGGGCCAACCGGAACGTGAGTGTATCCCGCCTTGTAAGCTCGCGGCCTTACTTGGTCAGGAACTGGTCAACGTTCTCACTGGTCACGTAGATCGCGGGGATTTCGTCCACTTTCACGGTGGGCTCTTTGCCATCGGCGATCAGCAGCATGTTGTAAACGCTGTTGTAGCCGTAGGTGGGCACCTGCTGCTTGAGCGTGCAAAGGATGGTGCCGCTCTTGACATACTCCATGGCTTCCTGGTTTTCGGCCATGCCCACGATCAGGATCTTGCCGACTTTGTTGGCGTCGGTCACCGCACGGGCGGCGCCGATGGGGCTGGCGGCATTCACGCCGATAACGCCCTTGAGTTCCGGATACGCGGAGATCCAACCTTCCATCACGTCCAGCGCGGTCTCGACGGAGTCGTTATCCGCCTGCTCGGCTACGATGGTCATGTCCGGATACTGCGCGATGGCGGCTTTGAAGCCCTTTACGCGATCCTGATGATTGCCGGCGCTCAGCGTGCCGGCGAGGATGGCGACTTCGCCTTTGTAATCCAGCGACTTGGCCAGGGTTTCGCCCATGTAGAAGCCGTCGTCATAGTTGCCGGCATGGCCGCAATAGTAGTAGCGGGTGGAGTCCGGAGCGTCGCAGTCAAAGGTGCACATCTTGACGCCGCTGGCAACCAGCTCATCAATAAAGCTGGTGGTGGCGGACGCGTCAATGACGGCGATGGAAACTGCGTCCGGGTTGGTGGCAACAGCGCCTTCAATCTTGGCGATCTGGTCGGTCACAACCGCGTCCGTGGGCGGATCCCAGGAGTAGGTCACGGTGATGCCTTGCTTGGCGAGTTCGGCGACGGCGGTGTCGATACCGGCCTTCACGTCCTCATACCACTCATGCACCAGCTTGGGGACAAATACCAAGTGGTACTCAGTCTTGGCGTACTGTACAGTCTCGGCCGCAACACTCATGATAGGAGCGAGTACGAGCACCAGGGCGACGATGGCTACCAGGATTCTCTTCATAGGGTCACACCTCCGTTTAAATTCTCAAAAGGCTCAACTTGCCTTATGATTCGTGTCAGGGGCTGTTACTTACATTCGAACAGCGTCGCGCAGGGCCTTCATATCGCCCTTTGCGTGTTGGTAAATCGCGTGATACACCTCAAACAGGCGGGTATAGCGCGCATGGTTTTCAGCGTTTGGCACAACGGGCGCGCCCATTTCCGTCCAAGTGGCGATATGCTCCGGCCGGTCTATTACGCCGGTCGCAAGCCCTGCCATCAGCGCATCGCCCATAGGCGCTTCCAGCGGATTTACAGGCGAGAGAACCGTAAGCCCTGTCACATCCGCAAAGATCTGCCGCCACAGAGGCGATTTGGCGCCGCCGCCGGTGAGATATACCCGCTCAACGCGCGTTTCCCCCACCATGGAGGTGATGATGTCGCGCAGCGCAAACGCCGATGATTCCAGAATAGCCCGGTACAGATGCCCGCGGGTATGCGTGAGCGACAGGCCCATGAACAGCCCGCTGGCGCTCTCATCCCAGATGGGGGTACGCTCGCCCATAAAGTACGGCAGCAGCATGAGCCCTTCCGCGCCCGCAGGAACGCTAATCGCTTCGGCTTCCAGGCGAGCGTAGTCCGCCTGCGTTTCGCTGCCGATAAAGTTGGTCATAAACCAGCGAGGCAACGCGCCTGCGGTGGATGCACCGCCATACACGTAGGTAAGCTTGTCCGGCGAGAGGCAATACGGCATGGACACAAGGTTGGAATCCTTGGGCCGCGCGGCAGTCAGATACCCCCAGTTAAGCGACGTGCCTAAAACGGCGGCGTTATCTCCCTCATTTACACAGCCGATGGAAAGCATGGCGGCCAAGCAATCCACCGTTCCGCACAGCACAGGCGTACCCTGCGGAAGGCCCAGCGATGCTGCAAATTCCGCGTTCAGCCCCCCCGCAATGTCGGTGGAGGCGCGCAGGGCCGTCGGCTGGTGGGCAAGGTCGAGGTCCAGCAGTTCCGCCATCTCCTCCGACCAGCTATGCCGGTCAAAGTCATACAGCCCGCCAAGGTTGCCCGCCGAGGAATAGTCGATGGTCATTTCACCGGTGAGCCTGTACACCAGATAGCTGTGGATGGGCAGGATGGTTTTCATCTGCTTATACAGTTCCGGTTCGTGACGCTTGACCCACATCAGCTTGACATAGCCAAAATAGCTGTCCACACCGTTGGCCGTCGTAGCAAACATGCGTTCCACGCCAATGTGCTCGCGGACAAACTCGCTCTCCTCGGTCGCTCGCCGGTCAATCCAGATAATGGAAGGGCGCAGGGGTTTCATAGCCGCGTCCAGCATCACACCGGTACCGCCGTACAGCGCGCTCACGCACAGGCCCGCCACACGATCTTTGTTTACCTTTGCGGCCACTTCCGCCACGGTCTGGGTCATCGCGTCCAGCCAAACCTGCGGCCATTGCTCCCCCCAGTTGGGTTGCGGAGCTAATATGGCGTGGGCGCAATGGGCGCTGGCCAGCACGGTGCCATCCGGCGTAACCGCCACTGCCTTGGTGCCGGAGGTGCCTACATCGCAACCGATCAGGATATCCTTGGTCATATCGATTCCTCCGTTTTAGGAAAACGCGCGCCGCCGCCGCGTACTGCGCTGCTCTGTTCGTTGCCGGAAAACCGATTCGGACAGGCATTCAAATGCCGGTTGCGCTGCCGGCGGCGCGCCGCATCATTATGAATGGAGCAGTTCCTCGCGAGCGGCGCGGTATTCCGCCTCGTTGGGCGTTTTGCCGTGCCACACAACCTCGTTTTCCATAAAGGAAACGCCTTTGCCCTTGACCGTGTGGCACAAAATGACCGTCGGGCTGCCCGTGTGGCGTTTCGCCAGGTCGATGGCGGGGATAATGGATTCGAAGCTATGCCCGTCCACTTCGGTTACATTCCAGCCAAAGGCGCGCCACTTGGCGGCAATATCGCCCAAATTCTTAACGTTGCAGGTTAAATCGTCATTTTGCAGGCCATTGATGTCCACAAAGGCAATCAGGTTATTCAAACCCTGACACACAGCGGTGGCCGCCGCTTCCCAAATCTGCCCTTCATCCATTTCGCCGTCGCCCACCATGCAATAAACGGTGTACTCTTTTTGGCGAATCTTAGCAGACAGCGCCATGCCCGCCGCGGCGGAAAGGCCGATTCCCA
>Ga0183100_1001264_pt1 | contig 13363 bp, 11 predicted proteins | sample Biomet2_FD_127789 | JGI IMG/M metagenome (GOLD analysis project Ga0183100, IMG submission 127789) | Microbial communities from bioreactor (seeded with anoxic lake sediment) at LBNL, California, USA - Biofuel metagenome 2 | ecosystem: Engineered > Bioreactor > Anaerobic > Unclassified ...
TATATATTATATGTAATATAATACGACGATATTATTTAATTGTCAATATATTCATTTGTGTCATTCGTCAAAAAAATGAGGGAGCATAAAAAGTCCAGTAAATCAAATACTAAAATAGACTATTTTGAAGAAAGAGTGATAATCATGTCTGAATATAAATTTACAAATAAACTTATCAATGAAAAATCGCCCTATCTCTTACAGCATGCTCACAACCCCGTTGATTGGTATCCTTGGGGGCAGGAAGCTTTTTACAAGGCAAAAACAGAAAATAAACCAATTTTTCTAAGCATTGGCTATTCTACCTGTCATTGGTGTCATGTCATGGAAAGGGAATCTTTTGAGGATACAGAAGTAGCCGAGGCGCTCAATCGAAATTTTATCGCGATTAAAGTAGACCGCGAGGAGCGCCCCGATATCGACTCTGTATATATGGCTGTCTGTCAGGCTTTGACCGGTTCGGGAGGATGGCCGATGACCATCGTAATGACACCCGAACAAAAGCCATTCTTTGCGGCAACCTATCTACCCAAAACAACCAGGTATGGCACGATGGGAATGATGGAACTTCTTTCGGCCATCGCTCAGCAGTGGAAAACAAACCCAACACGTCTCACAAAATCAGGCGAAGAAATCAGCGATTTTATGCGTAAGCAAGCTGAAATAGCCGCAAATTCTGAAAAACCTACTAAGGATATGCTTCGCCAAACAGTTGAAATGTTTTCAAATAGTTTTGACAAATCCTACGGTGGTTTTGGTGTGGCTCCCAAATTCCCCACACCTCATAATTTACTGTTTTTATTGCGTTATTCGGTTTTAGATCAGGATGGAACCCCACAAACCATGGCAGAAAAAACATTGGAACAACTATATCGAGGCGGTATATTCGACCATATTGGCGGTGGATTCTCTCGCTATTCCACCGATGAAAAATGGCTCGTGCCTCATTTCGAAAAAATGCTCTACGACAATGCTTTGCTATCCTATACCTATTTGGAAGCCTATGAGATGACAAATCGAACGTTGTATCGCACTGTCGCTGAAAAGACACTTAACTACGTTCTAAACGAACTTACCGATCAAACAGGCGGATTCTATTGTGGGCAGGATGCCGACAGTGATGGTGTGGAGGGCAAATACTATGTTTTCACACAAGATGAAATCAGAAGCGTGTTAGGGCAAGCGGATAGCGAAGTATTCTGTCGATGGTTCGGCATTAGTGAAAAAGGAAATTTCGAAGGCAAGAACATCATAAATCTTTTGAAAAATGATCATTTAGACCAGCCCAATCCACAGATAGACGAGCTTTGCCAAAAGCTCTATGACTACCGTCTACAAAGAACGAAACTGCACAAAGATGACAAAATTCTCACGTCGTGGAATGGACTCATGATTGCAGCCCTTGCCAAAGCGTACTGCGTGCTGGATAATCCACGCTATTTACAGGCGGCACAAAAAGCACAGCAATTCATATCCGACAAACTCACAGATGAAAACAAACGGCTTTTCATAAGATGGCGTGATGGTAACGCCGCCGGTTTAGGGCAGCTCGATGACTACGCATTTTATGCCTGGTCACTGCTAGAACTCTATCAAGCCACCTTTGAAGTACGCTATTTGCAGGAATCATCTTTCATCGCCGAGCATATGATGGCGCTTTTCTTCGATGAAAAAATCGGAGGATTTTATCTGTATGCTGCCGATAGCGAACAACTCATCAGTCGCCCAAAAGAACTTTATGACGGCGCTATGCCTTCTGGTAACGCAGTTGCGGCAATGGTACTAGAACGGCTTAGCAAATTGACAGGCGAAATAAAATGGCAAGAGTGGAGTGATAAACAGCTCCAGTTTCTCGCCGGAAATATCACCGGTTATCCTGTCGGGCACAGTTTCTCTTTATTAGCCATGATGGAGGCGCTGTATCCATCGAAAGAACTCATTTGCGCCACTGCCGATACAGATACGAAAGAAACGCTTCACAAAATTCAAAATGAGACATACAAACCAAATGTGACTGTCCTTGTCAAAACGCAATCCAACAATAAAGCTCTCGCGGAAATTGCACCATTTACCGCCGATTACGAAGTTCCTGGAGAAGGCACCACTTATTATCTCTGCCAAAACGGGACTTGCTCTACTCCCATATCTGAGTCTGAAAAATTAAAAGAAATGCTCCGCGTGTAATCATTCTCATACCGTACAACCCCTCATGAATAGAATCTATCGGGTGGACTTTTTCACCCGATATTTTTATGCTTAAAAAGGAGAGGTTTTATTACGAAAAAGCAACTTTTATTGGTTCCATTAAATGCCGAGAAATCATCAACAAACCTATCGGGTAATCAAGAATTCATCCACAACTTTGAGTTCGCCCTCCTGCTCGCCTTACTTGAGAAAAAAAAGCTAACCCAATGGCAGTATGACCAGTGTATGGATCTATTAAAAAGCAAACCCTATCCTTGTTGATTGATAACCAAATCCAATAAGAAAGGGGGACATAAAATGCAGGAGAGTGTGAAAGTCATGCGCGTAGCCGCCTACTGCCGCGTGTCAACAGACCACCAGGATCAGGCGAACTCACTAAAAAGCCAGCAAAACTACTTCCATGAATACATAAGTAAAAACCCACTCTGGACACTTGCCGAAGTCTACGTGGACGAAGGCATCACCGGCACATCCACCAAAAAGCGAGCAGATTTCAACCGTATGATTACCGATGCCGGCAAGCATCAATTCGACCTCATTATTACAAAGGAAATCAGCCGATTTGCGCGTAACACGCTAGATAGCATTTTTTACACGCGCAAACTCAAGGATTTAGGCATCGGGGTAATCTTCATGAATGACAACATCAATACCTTAGACCCAGACGCCGAACTCCGGCTCACCATTATGTCCTCCATCGCACAAGAGGAAAGCCGTAAAACATCTGACCGCGTAAAGTGGGGGCAAAAACGTCGAATGGAGCAAGGTGTGGTATTCGGCAGGAGTATGCTAGGCTACGACGTAAAAGACGGCCATATGTCCATTAATGAGGATGGTGCAAAGATTGTGCGCCTCATTTTTCACAAATTTGTGAACGAAAAAAAAGGCACGCATGTCATTGCCCGCGAACTTATGGAAGAAGGCTTTAAGTCCTTTAATGGCATGAGAGAATGGTCGAACACGGTCATCCTCCGCCTACTGCGAAACGAAAAATATGTCGGTGATTTGAAACAGAAAAAAACCTATACCCCTTGCTACTTAAACCACGACAAGAAGTACAATAATGGCGAGGAAGAATTCGTGGTGATCCATGATCATCACGAGCCAATCATCTCTCATGAGCTCTTCAATAAAGCCGAGCAGGAGCTTTCGCGTCGGCGTCCTAGTAAAGAACAGCAAACGCGGCATTCTAACCGCTACTGCTTCTCTGGCAAAATAAAATGCGGATTCTGCGGTAGAACCTTTGTATCGCGCACAAAAAAGCGCCGAGATGGCAGTATTTATCAGTCATGGCGGTGCTATGAATCAGCTAGCCACGGCAAATGTCACTTAGACCCTCAAGGAAATACTGTTGGCTGTGACGGTCGGCAGTTAGGCAACCAGAATTTGCTTTTCGTCATGTCACAAGTGACACAAATTCTCCCAATTGACAAAGAAAGTATTACTACCCACCTAACTAACATTGTGAAAACCGTCATGCAGATGGAGCATGCGGACGCAAACATCACAAAATTACAAAGCCATATTGACAAAACAATCGATAAAAAGCACCGCCTTATCGATCTCTATTTAAGTCATGAAATCAGCGAACCAGACTTTAAAATGATACATACCAAGTATGAAAATGAGATTGGCATGTTAGAGCAAAAGCAGGGTTACATCAACGTGGCAGAAGAAAATTCGGAAGAAGCCTTCACCGCCATCAGTGATTTCATCCATGGCGTAGCAAACGGCGAGATATGGGACGAAACTTTCTATCGGAACATCTTAGGTAAGATGGTAGTGTTTGAAAAAGACAGACTGGACGTTTATCTAAATCACGTACCTGATAAATTGAGCTACCGGATTGTGGATACCCCACGATGAAAAAGTGCCATTGCGATGCGCCGATAGGTACTGAAGAATTAGCACATATTGAAATGGTGAATGCCATTATCTATCAATTAACCAGAAATCTTAGTCTTGATCAAATCGAAAAGAGCGGTTTTGACGCATACTTTATCGATCATACAACCGGACTGTATCCGCAATCAGCCGGTGGCGTGCCGTTTGGCGCCGATAGTCTTTCCTGCTCAGGAGACCTATTAGCGGATTTACATGAAGACTTGGCAGCTGAACAAAAAGCTCGCCTTAGCTATGATAATATCTTACGTTTCTGCGATGATCCAGACGTACGAGATGCCATTAAATTCTTGCGTCAAAGAGAAGTTGTCCATTATCAACGTTTCGGCGAAGGTTTACGTATTGCGCAAGACAAACTGGATGCGAAGAATTTCTATGCGTTTAATCCGAATTTTGATAAACCAAAAATGATGATGAAATAATGCTATAGATGATTATCAAGGAAAAAGCCTACCATTTCGGTAGGCTTTTTATAGTTTTATCCTGCATAAATGCTAAACTTATTAGTGCCGTAATCAGTGTCTAAACCAATATTTTCTGGAACATATACTTTGGACTTGCCATTTGTATATAAATCATATATAACGCCAGATACTTCTATGCTATTACCTGCATCTGTATTAAATCCATGCTTTTTCAAAACCTTACTATATGCATTTAAAATTTGATTTGCACTAGTACCCCAAAACATGATGTATGTATAACAAGTAGATATTCCACTAATACTTGCTTCATCTACGCCATCTACAGGAGATCCAACAAAACCAGTATAATATACCATACTCGGTATATCCTTGTATTTTCCATAACAATCATTATTTGTATTAATATTATCATAGTCAAAAATATAGATATAACGTGCAAAAGATAATGAATCATTCCATACCACATCTGCATTAAAACTTTCAGCAATAACTCTGACAGGGACTAATGTAGACGAATTAATGATAGTTGGTGGTGTATCTATATTAACTTCTGCATCGTTTCTATATACTTTTGTACTATTTATTTGCATTTTAATTGTAATATCATTTCTATTAGCAGTAATAGTTTGTGTAGTACTATCCCAATTTACCGTTGCTCCCATTGCTTCAAATATAGTTCTCATTGGAACTAAAAGACGACCATTAGTCATTTGAGGTTGCACAGTAAAGTTTAAAGTTTGGCCATTTAATATAACACAAATATTGCTGTTTTCAGCAGAAGCATTGTTGGTTGGTGTGATACATAAGACACTAAAACATAATACTATGGATAGGATTAAACTTATTACTTTTCTCATTATAGCACCCCCTTATATTGGGCATTATAACATTAATTGTAAAGATTTTCAACTTACTTATTGTTTCCATTTGACAATCCATTACCAATTTACGTTTCGGTGAAGGATTACGTATCGCGCAAGACAAACTCGATGCGAAGAATTTCTATGCGTTTAACCCTAATTTTGATAAACCGAAAATGAAATAAGGGAAGAAGTGAAAAAAACCTGCCAAATGGCAGGTTTTTTTATGAAGCTTGAGACTATGATTGTTTTTGATTTGGTTGTTCGCTTCTTCTCTATTTCATAAAAATTCAGTAGTCTCTTATAAATTTAAGTTGTCGAAACAGAAACAACATTTCTAGCACCTTTATCTTCTAAGTATTTTTGTAAAGGCTCAAACTTCTCATACTGCTCCACAATAAGGTCACCCTGTTTAGCATTGGAAATAGCTTGTGACAACGCCGTTAGTTCACTATCGATAACTTGGAGTTTATCTTGTGGGAAATCGTTTTCAATGATAGAATTATATAAAAGTTTGGCAACCTCTCCGTCAGATCTTCCACGCAAATCCTCATCCTCTTTTATATAAATACGGTCAAACGCATGAGCACATTGTTTTCCAACAGATTGGATAGCAGAGTTCATGCGATCTCCAGGCATGGCAATTACGCCAATTAATTCATGATGCTTAAGCTTTCTGCACGTTCTTATCACCTGTTCATAGCCCGCAGGATTATGACCATAATCGAGCATAATCCATATACCATTTAACTCAAACAAATTAAATCTGCCATCATTATCCATAAAACTTTCTAGCCCTGTCTTTATGGTATCAATGGGAACCCGAAGTGCATAAAGAGCGGATACAGCAGTCAGAACATTTTCAACATTACACTCAATTTGTCCACCAAATGTAATCGGTATATCCTTAATCTTCACTACATTCATCTTGATATCCCCATTTTTGATACACACAAATCCATTTTCTACAAAAACACGAGTACAATCTAGGGATTGATATCGCACTGCTGCCTCTTCATTTTTATAAAATAATATAATTTTAGATTTAACCCGTTTCAAAATATTTTCCGTTAATGGGTCTTCACCATTTAAGACAGCCACCCCATCTTTTTTTATTGCCTCCACTACTAAAGATTTAACATAAATAAGATCCTCTAAAGTTTCAACTCCATCAATTCCTAGGTGATCCTCCGTTATATTTGTGATAACACCAACATCTGCCAGATCGTAACCAAGACCTTCTCTCACAATTCCACCTCGTGCTGTTTCTAGTACAGCAGCATCAATTTCTTTATTCGATAAAATCGACCTGGCGCTTCTTGGGCCTGAATTGTCTCCCTCACAGATACACTTATTACCAATAAATGTTCCGCTCGTGCTCGTCATGCCAACAATTTTTCCTGTTTGGGCTAAAACATGTTGAATTAAACGGACAACAGTTGTTTTTCCATTTGTACCTGTCACGGAAACAATAGGGAATTGTGCAGATTCCACACTAGGAAATAGCATGTCCACTATATCTTTTGCTACATTTCGCGGCTTTCCTTGGCTTGGGTAAAGATGCATACGAATACCGGGAGCCGTATTTACTTCAACGATGACACCTCCCGTTTCCATGATGGATTTCGAGATATCCTCGGCTATAATATCAATACCAGCGATGTCAATCCCAATAGCCTTAGCCGCTCTTACTGCAATTTCTGCATTCATTGGATGAATGCTATCTGTGCAATCAATAGCCGTCCCCCCTGTACTAATATTCCCATTTTCGCGAAGAAGCGCAATTTGTCCGCTGGAAAGAATGGTACCTGGTGACATGCCATTTTTTTCGAGTAAACTGATAGAAACCTCATCTAAGCGAATTTTAGTCAGTGATTTTTCATGCTGATCGCCCCTATTAGGATCCTCATTAATGATATCAACCAATTCTCGTATAGTATGCTTTCCATCGCCTGTTACGCTTGCGGGAATCCTCTCTGATACCGCTGTCACTTTATCGCCTACAACGAGAATTCTGAAATCTCTGCCTGCCACATACTGTTCTACAATCATACCATTGCTATATTTGGAAGCATCCTGATAGGCAGATTTGATTTCTTCACTATCTCTTAAGTTGAGATGAACCCCTTTACCTTGATTCCCATCAAAAGGCTTGATAACAACAGGCACTCCCACTTGATTTGCCACCATCTGTGCGGAAATTTCTGAATAAACTACTTTACCATATGGAACCGGTAGTTGATGCTCACTTAATATATATTTGGTGAGTTGTTTATTACAGGAAATATCAGCGGATATACACGATGTCTTACCTATTAACGTTGATTCAATCATTTGACTATGTCTCCCATAGCCTAATCGAACTAAACTTTCGTTTCCAATACGTGTAATAGGAATTCCACGCTTTGTTGCCTCTTGAACAATAGCTTCCGTACTGGGGCCTAGTTCGGCATCTAGAGAAATTTTTTTCAAATATTTAAAGAACTCATCCATTTTAATATCTTTTCCTGCCAGTAAATAATTCAGAATAAATACAGAAGCTTTTCCACATTCTAAACCACAAACTTCATTTTGAAATTCATATACAAGATAATAAAGTGAAGGTTCTTTTATTGTTCTTGTCTTTCCATAGCTTACTTCATAGCCTAACATATATTGCATTTCCAAAATGACATGTTCTAGTACGTGCCCTAAATAAGTGCCTTCGTTCAGTCTTTCAAGGAAACCTCCCGTATATCCTAAACTACAACAATTTGTTTTGAGACCCGGAAACATTTTTATTAAATTTTCATTAAAACCAGGAACTTCATTAGTAGGAATGTTGCCATATTTTCCAATATCCACAACCATTTTTATAATCGGTCTGTGACTGTAAATATTTCGTCCATTATAAATGGTAATATCACATATTTTAAGTTGATCAGTCTTCATTTTTAAGTCGCATAACCTTTCTGTTTTTAAGATTAAAACCATAACCCTGAGGCAGAACATGGACAGTAACCCCCGTAACGGCAATAATCTCATTTTGATTTAATTCGGATACATTTGAACTGAGAATGGATCTACCATCAATCACTGTTATCGCGTTGGAACCGATTACTTCAAAATGCATGTCTGGAAAAACTTTTAAAGAAGTATCTTCATCAATACCTAATCCGAGCACATCGGGACTTTCGGCTACTCCACAAAGCAATCGACCAAACCTGCCACGTTGATCAAAATGTTGGTCAATAATGACACCATTGATTAGTCCTAGGCCAGGAGCCATTTTTAACGTGCATTTTTTAGGAGGTTCATTATCATTGCCTTTTACAATCATGGTGTTACTCATGACTGATGCACCAGCACTTGTACCCATAATAATGCCTCCTGAGTCATATAACGTTTTAAGTTCCTCCCAGGCTTTGGTTCCTCCCAAAATACTGGTAATACGGAGCTGATCGCCCCCCGTCATAAAGACACATTTTGAATGTTTGATTTTCTGGCAATACGATTCGTTATTGGCATCATCTCTTGTATTAATATTTAATATTTGAAGATTTTTTACACCAAGTCTTTGAAAAACTTGATAATAATTTTGTCCAACCTCTTCTGGTTTTTCAGTTGCAGTTGTTAAAATGGTTAATACATCACTTTCAGTCAGCATTTCAGGTACCTGTTTTAAAATAATACTATTACCTGTTTTATCTTCTGCACCACCGACAATAATTAAAAAGCCTTTTGGAATCTCTTCCATTAATATTCCTCCTTAACTACCTAATACAGTTCCGTTCTCAACTAATAGTTTACCCATGCCAAATACCATTTGTATCTTGTAGTTCTTGTCTGTGATTAAAATATCCGCATCACTGCCAACTTGAAGTGTACCTTTTTTGGGATATATCTTTAAAATTCTTGCTACATTTTCCGTTACTATCCGGAATGCATCTTCAGGTTTTAAAACTGACTGACTGATGCATTCTATTACATCATTGTAAAGCGATTGCATACGAGAGATGCCCCCATCTGGAATGCTACCATTAGCATCAGAGCTTATGGTCACTTTAGATAGATTCAAACCTTTGTCTAGCATCATACGAATCGCTTGCGGAACAGGAATCCCAACTGTCTCTCCCGCTGTAAAGTCAATATTTCCTCCTCGCCGACAATACTCTATTGCTTGTTCAAATAAAACTGGATTTCGATTGATATGTGTCGGTACAAATTGTTCGATTGGCAGATCGGACTCTTTTAAAATCTGCATGAGCAGGCCTAGCCCATCCTTTCCATCACCTACATGCAGGTGAACCACTCCCGCCTTTCCGCCAAGCAAACCGCCGATATGCGTTTGGGATGAAAGCTCCAACATATCCTTTATAGTAGGGTGTGACGAACGGTGATCCGAAATGGCAATTTCGCCAGCACCAATCACTTTATCAATCAATATGATATCTCTAGCTATACTACCAGTAAGTGTTATAGCAGGAATCTGATAACTTCCAGAATACATGAAAGTAGTGATTCCTTGTATTTGAAGCGATTTCGCCTTGGCGTACAAGCACTCTAGGCTTCTTAGGCAGCTATCAGCTCCTAATAAACCCACTAGAGTAGTAACACCAGCCATCAGTATATCCTGAAAGTCTATTTCAGATACACGACTCCCAAAGCTTTGTTCTCCGCCGCCGCCAATGATATGCACATGTTGATCAATAAGTCCTGGAAATGCGCAAAGTCCATCACAAGAAATGATTTTATCAATTAATGAAAATTCTTTTAATTCACCAACCGGCATCATTTTATAAATTTTGTCGGTTGCAATCAAAATGTCTTTTTTACCAATGCTTTGAGGGCAAAACACATCAATATTCTTTAATAATGTAAGCATTCATTTTTTCCTTTTATTGCATATTTATAGAATTTAGAACCAAAAATCACCTTTTTAGTATAACCGAATCTATTTAAATTCAATCCAAAAATTTTGATGTCTTTTATGCCATTATTTAATTTCATATTTTCAGACAAAGAAGCAAATAACTAATCTAGAATCAAAAAGAAAGGAGATGATGAAATGCAAAGAATGGACACATTTGCTTTAGTTTTAGCAAGTATAGGTGCAATTGTTTGGGGTGTTACTGCTTTTTTTGGCATAAACCCAGTAGAATGGCTTAATAACAATCAAACAACGGAATCATTAAATAGAATTGTTTTCTCGATTATAGCGATTGCTGGTATTTGGAGTATTCGAATGCTGTTCAAAAGAAGGGAAGAAGTAGCCGAAAAACGGCGATAAATTCCTATGGAGGTAAGCTTCCATGAAATATATTATCATTATATTAATGTTTATCTTATTATCTTTAGTTTATCTAACTTTTATTAAACCAGTAATTATTTCACTATTATTTGATACTGATAAAACAGACCTGCATATGAATTTAATATGGCTATATCCTTTTATTGAAATAAAAGTAGAAATGGAAAACTATTATCCAGCATATACCGTTTATGTATTTAAGAAAAAATTGTTTAAGAAATTAATATTAAAGGGAAAACAAAAAGAGAATAACACTAAATTATTTTCTTATTATAATTGTCTTAAATTAAAAAATAGTTATGTTAAGGCTGATTATAGTTTAAATGATCCTTTTTCAACAAGTATAACGAATATGATTTTTAATATAGTACAATCCTTTACCGATACTGTTCGAATTATGCAAAACCCAAATTTCATAGCAGATCATGCTTATATTACAATAGAGGCTGGAACAAAACTAAATATGGGAAGAACAGCAACACAAATTGTTAAAAAGAAATTTAAAAAATAAATTTAAAGGAGAATAATAAAATGGATAATTTGAATCTTACAGATAATGTAAATACCCTGTTTCAAAGTTTAGAAAGCTTTACTCAACATGAAGGTGTAATTGGTAAACCTGTATCACAAAGTCAGAAAACATTTATGCCAATTGTTTCTGTAACTGTTGGTTATGGTGGTGGTAATGCAGCTATGAAAGGTAAAACTGGTTCTAGTTCTTCTTCTAGCACTTCTGATTCAAACACTAGTAGTAGTACAGGTACTGGTGCACTTGGACTTGGTGCTAAATTAAATACTGAAGCAGTTATTGTTATTAATGACCAAAATCAAGATGTATCTATTTTGCCTATGAACTCTGCTGGTGTTGGTCCTATAATGGATAAAATTCCACAGATTCTAACGGGAATGACTCAAAATAAACAGGGACAGTCTGGCCAATCGAATCAATCTGGTCAATCTAAATAGTTTGAATATAAATAAATCTCAATATAGATAAAGAAAAAGGGCTTGCCTTTTGGCAGGTCCTTTATGCTTTTACATAACAGCTAATAGTTTCTCCACATCTTTCATATCGGCAAGCCACGGCAAAAAAGCTGACGCACTACCGGTCGCTATTCCCATTTTTAGTGCTTCTTTATAATCCTTTGTTTTTTGATATCCTGTTATAAATCCAGCCACCATCGAATCACCGGCGCCTACTGAATTCACAAGTTTTCCCTTAGGAGGGGTCATTTTACAAACTTGCCCATCATCACTTACTAAAATAGCGCCCTCTTCCGCCATAGAAACCAAAACATTTTGGGCACCCATTTTCTTGAGTTTCTCCGCATGCTCTATAATCTCGTCATCATCTTTTAATGTCGTGTGGAACATTTCACCCAATTCATGATGATTGGGTTTTACCAAAAAAGGATGAAACTCTAATACATTGAGAAGCAAATCTCGAGTGGCATCCACGATAATCCGAATTTGTTTGTTCTGCAAATGCTCCATAATTTTTTCATAAATATCTGATGGCAATGTATGGGGAATACTGCCAGCTAAAACAAGCATATCGCCATCCTTTAGCGAATCTAATTTGGCAAAAAGGGCAGCTATGTTCTGTTCGCTAATAAAACATCCCTGTCCATTTATGTTACTTTCCTCGTTGGAAATTATTTGGACATTAATACGAGAAAAACCCTTTTCCACCTCAATAAAATCGGTTTGGCATCCACGATTTTTCAGCACCTTTTCGATTTGCACACCAGTAAAACCGCCGATAAATCCCAAAGCCGTACTTTCAATGCCTAGATTTTGCAAAACAATCGATACATTAATACCTTTTCCGCCCGGAAAAATTTCTTCTGACTCCGTTCGATTAATTGTCCCCACTGTAAAATTATCCACTTTGACAGCATAATCCAAACAAGGACTAAACGTTACTGTATAAATCATATTTTCCCTCCCATTAAGACTTTTATTTATGATACTCAAAAATTGCCGTAATACTCACCTCTGTGCAAATATGATTTGGCAATCTGAAATTTCAAGTTGATTAGTTGCCCTCTTGCAAATACCCATTAACCTTATCCAAAAATTCTTGCCATCTGCCAGTATTGCGAATCGTTTCTGGGCAATTTTTTTCCATAAAGTCGGCGTGCTGTTTCACACTATGGATGCTAAGATGGTATGTTTTTAATAAATACGCCGTAAGTTTTGCCCCATTATCGAAAGTTTTTTCAAAATCTCCATCGCAATTCACACAAAGTTCCACGCCAATACCGCACATATTGCCTCCCCTATATTTGCGTCGATCACCGGCATGCCAAGCGACCTCATTATCTGGAATATGGTGATAAATCTCGTGGTCATCAACCGTATAATGCCAGGAAGTGCTACCCTCGCCCCCATTTGATATATAATTCGCATGTCTTCTCGCATCTGCCCCACTATTCTGATTACCGGTCTCATGTATCACGACATAGCGAATTTTTCTCTTAATTTGAGACCGCCCAGGCATCGTTTTGTTTACGATTTGCGTATGTACGGGGATTCCATAAACCTTATGGGGATAGGCACTATTTTCTGTAGGGCGCAGCGTAAAGCTGAAAATAAGTAAGATGAGAAATGTGATGGCTATGATTATAAAACAAAGTTTTGGTTTTAATCGTATACTTTTTATAATGATCATTTTATCA
>Ga0183100_1001266_pt1 | contig 13354 bp, 14 predicted proteins | sample Biomet2_FD_127789 | JGI IMG/M metagenome (GOLD analysis project Ga0183100, IMG submission 127789) | Microbial communities from bioreactor (seeded with anoxic lake sediment) at LBNL, California, USA - Biofuel metagenome 2 | ecosystem: Engineered > Bioreactor > Anaerobic > Unclassified ...
CCGGGCGGAGGCGGGCCGACTACGGGGTGCAGCCCAAGGCCCTCATGGCCGCCATCAACGGCGACGCGGCCCTGGGCGCGGCGCAAAAGGTGGATATGCTGGCCAGCCTGGCCGACAGCTTCAACAAAACCGTGGCGGCCTCCAAGCGCGTATTGCCGGAAACGAACAAGCTGGCCACGGCGCTTGCCGTCATCAACCGCCTGTCCGACTTCATCCGCGCGCGCTTCCCCCAGCACGCGGCCGCCTTCGTGGAGATATTGGAGCCCTTCGGCGACGAACTGGCCAAGGAGTAGCCATGCCCAAGATTCCCGCCAAGTTCGGCACAAAGGACTTTCTCAAGGAGCTGGCCGAGCTGGCCGCCTCCCTGCGCCAGCAGATCGAAGCCGAATGCGACGGCTTCGCGCCGGACGCCGAGGCCTCGAAAGAGCGCAAGGAGCGGGCGCAAAACGACTTCGCGTTCTTCCGGCGCACGTATTTTCCACACTACACCAAGTACGGCGACAGCATCCTGCACACCTGGCTGGACGAGAACCTGCCCCGCCTGGTGGACCTGCCCGCAGGCCAGCGCCTGGCCGTGGCCGCCCCGCGCGGCGAGGCCAAGTCCACCGTGGTGGGCCTGCAATTCGTGCTCTGGTGCGCCGTCACCGGGCGCAAGCAGTACATGCTGGAGATAGCCGACGCCTTTGAGCAGGCCGCCGCCCAGCTGGAGGCCATCAAGGCGGAGCTGGAGGCAAACCCGCGCCTGGCGCTGGACTTCCCCACGCACACCGGGGCGGGCCGCGTGTGGAACGCGGGCGTCATCATCACCACGGGCAACGTCAAAATGCAGGCCTTCGGCGCGAACAAGCGCATGCGCGGCCTGCGCCACGGCCCGCACCGGCCGGACCTGGTTATCTGCGACGACCTGGAAAACGATGAGAACGTTGCGAGCCCGGAACAGCGCGACAAGCTGGAAAAGTGGCTGCGCCGCACCGTGCTCTCGCTCGGCGAGGCGGGCGACACCATGGACGTGTTCATCATCGGCACCGTGCTGCACCACGATTCCGTGCTCTCCCGCCTGCTGGCCGCGCCCCTGTGGCGACATAAGAAGTTCCGGGCCATCCTCACCTGGCCGGACCGCATGGACCTGTGGGACGCCTGGGAGGAAACGCTTTTGAACGAGGGCGAGGAAGCGGCCCGGACGCTGTACGACGCCAACGCGTCGGACATGGAGCTGGGCGCCGCCGTTTCGTGGCCATCCGCCCGGCCGCTGTACAGCCTCATGCTCAAGCGCGCCCGCGACGGCCACGACGCCTTTGACAGTGAGCAGCAAAACGCCCCTGGCAGCGGCGATGACGCCCCGTTCAAGGTCATTCCCTTTTGGGTGGATATTCGGCGCGACTGGCTGTTCTTCGGCGCGGTGGACCCCAGCCTGGGCAAAAAGGGCAAGAGCCGCGACCCCTCGGCCATTGTGGTGGGCGGATGGTGCCGCGACACCATGACGCTGGACGTGGTGGAGGCCAGCATACGCAAGCGCCTGCCCGACCGCATCATCGAGGACGTATTGACCATGCACGCGCGTTACCGCTGCCTGCTGTGGGCGGTGGAAGCCGTGCAGTTTCAGGAGTTCCTGCGCACGGAGCTTATCCGCCGCGCGGCCCTGCGGCACATGGCTATTCCGGCCCGCGCCGTTACGCCCATTGCGGATAAGGCCCTGCGCATCGAAAGTTTACAGCCCTACTTCGCGCAGGGGCGCATCCGCCTGCACCCCAGCCAGAGCACGCTTATTGAGCAGTTCCGCAACTTCCCCCTGGCCGACCACGACGACGGGCCGGACGCCGTGCATATGCTGTGGGAGATAGCCGTGGGCGGCTTCACCACCATGGAGTTTGAGGCCGTGCCCAAGCATGAAGGCCCGCAATCCCGCAACCTTTGGAGCGCCAGCGAGGACAATGACGATGAAGACGACGACGATTATTGACCGGTTCCGCGCCGCCGTGGGCGCGTGGCGCAAAGGGCCGGAAGACAGCATGCAGTCCGACGCGCTGCCGCTCTTGCGCGCCGAGTACCTGGCCAGCCTCACGAACGGCCTCACCCCGCGCAAGCTCCAACAAATTCTGGCCAATGCGGACCAGGGCGACATGCTGGACCAGCTGCGCCTGTTCGAGGACATAGAAGAGCGCGACGAACATATCTTCGCGGAGCTTTCCAAGCGCCGCCGGGCCTTGCTTGGCCCGCAATGGACCATCAACCCCGGCAAGGGCGGCGGCACGGCCAAGAACCCGGACAAGCGCGCCCAGGCCGTGGCCGAGGCCGTGCGTGAGCAGTTCGACAGCATCCCCGACTTTGAGGACATGGTGCTCGACCTGGCCAGCGCCATCGGCCCCGGCTTCGCCGCGCTGGAAGTCGAATGGGGCTGGGACGGCCACGCGCATGTGCCCGTGCGTCTGCACCGGCGGCCGCAAACCTGGTTCCAGCTGCTGCCCACCTACATGGGCGGCGACGGCGACACCCTGCGCCTGCGCGACGGCAGCGCGGAAGGTTTGGAGCTGGCCCCCCTTGGCTGGGTGCTGCACCGGCACCGCAGCCTTTCCGCCCTGCTGCCCAAAAGCGGGCTTTTCCGCGTGCTGGTGTGGACCTACTTGCTCAAGGGCTACGCGCGCGGCGACTTTGCGGAGTTTTTGGAGATCCATGGCCTGCCCCTGCGCGTGGGCAAATACCCGGCCACGGCCACCCCGGAGGAAAAGAAGGCCCTGCGCCGGGCCATACAGGCCATTGGCCACGACGCGGCGGGCATCATCCCCGACGGCATGCTCATCGAATTTCAGGAGGCGGCGCGCGGCAGCGAAAAGCCCTTTGAGGCCATGCTGGCCCACTGCGAACGCGGCCAAAGCAAGGCTATCTTGGGCGGCACCCTCACCAGCCAGGCGGACGGCAAAAGCAGCACCAACGCGCTCGGCAAAATACACGACGACGTGCGCCGCGACATCATGGCCAGCGACGCCCGGCAAATCGCCAGCACCATCACCCAGCAAATCCTTATGCCCCTGGCCGTGCTGAACCAAGGCGTGAGCGACCCGGCCTTGCTGCCATACTTCACTTTCGACACCTCGGACCCGGCGGACCTGACCGAACTGGCGGAGGCCCTGCCCAAGCTGGCCGGGTGCATGCGCATTCCCGAGGCCTGGGCGCACGAGAAGGCGGGCATTCCCCTGCCCGAGGGCGACGAACCCGTGTTGCGGATAATGCAGGGCCAGGCGCAAGCCCCGGCGCAGACTCCGGGCGGCAAGCCCCCGTTAGCACCGCCCGCCGCCACCGTCGCGTTAACGGCGGGCCAGGCCGCGCCCGCGCCATACCTGGACCAAGCCGCATTGGACGCCGCCACCCTGCCGCCGGAAACCTGGGACAAGCTGGCCGAGGCCTTGACCGCCAGCCTGGCGGGCGACCTGAAAAACGGCAAGACGCCGGACGAATTGCTGGCCAGCCTGGCCGGGCAGTACCCGCGCATGGAGACGCGCGACATGGAGGAGCTGCTGGCCCGCGCCATTTTCGTGGCCGAGGTGTGGGGGCGGGTTTCCGCGCAGGGCGAGGCCTAACCCGTGGCCGCGCCCGAAACGGTGTCCCTTTCCTTCGCCATGGGCCTGCCGCCAAAGGACGCCATAAGCTACCTCGAATCCAAAGGCGCGCAGATCACCTTCGACTGGAAAGAGGTGTGGCACGAGGCCCAGGCCAAGGCCTTCACCGTCACGAACGTCGCCAAACTGGACGTGCTGGAGGACATCCGCGGTGCGTTGCTCACCGCCGCCAAGGACGGCAAAACCGAGAAGTGGTTTGTGCAGCAGCTCACGCCCGTGCTGCGCGCCAAGGGCTGGTGGGGCAAGCGGACGGAAACCGGCGCGGACGGAAAAGAACGCCAGGTGCAAATGGGCAGCCCGGCGCGCCTCAAGCTCATCTATCGCCAGAACATGCAAACCGCCTACATGGCCGGGCGTTACAAGCAAATGCTGGAGAACGCGGACACCCGCCCCTGGTGGCGCTACACGGCCGTGCTGGACCAGCGCACGCGGCCCAGCCACGCCGCGCTGGACGGCAAGACGTTCCGCTATGACGACCCGTTTTGGGGTGGTCTGTACCCGCCCAACGGCTGGAACTGCCGCTGCCGCGTGGTGGCGCTTTCCGACCTGGGACTGGCGCGCGAGGGCGTGACGCCGGAGAGCGGCGAGGACCGCATGCGCACGCGCGACGTGGAGCTGGTGGACCGCCGCACGGGTGAGGCTACAACGCGCCAAGTGACGGGCTACAAGACCGGCACCGCCCCGGATGCGCCCACGGTGTGGACCGACCCCGGCTTTAGCTACAATCCCGGCGCGGCGGCCTACGGCCTGGACATGGAGGCCGCCCGGCGGCTTTCGCTGGTGCAGGATACCAGCCTGCGCGCCCAGGCCGTGCAGGCGCTCAACGGCAACCCGGCCCGGCAAACCGCGTTTGAGGATTTCGCACGCAACGTGCTGGACACCCGGCGCGGCGGCGTGGCTCAAACCCAGGTGGTCCACTTCATCCGGGGCGAGGTGGCGACGGCCGTGCGCGAGGCGGGCGGCGAGCCCGTGCAGGTGGTCACGGCCAGCGCAAAGCGCCTGCTGCACGCGGATAGCGTCAAGCATGCCCGCATGGGCACGGCCCCGGCGCGGGAGGATTTGTTGCGCCTGCCGCAGTTGCTGGACCAGGCCACGGCCGTTTTGTGGGACGCGGACAACGCCAACCTGGTGTACGTGTGCCCGGCCAAACAGCCCGGCCGCGTGCTCAAGGTGGTGGTCGACGTGCCCATGCGCCCCAAGGACGCCAAGGGCCTGGCCAAGCGGGGGCGCTTTGACGCCGTGGTGAATGTGATGGAGGTGCTGCCTTCGGACATGCCGCTTGGCGGGCAATCGCAGTACCGGAGTCTTTGGACAAAGAAATAACCCCATGGGGGCGGACTTGCACCGCATACCGCGAGGAGGTTGCCCTCCCCCCGCCCGATTACTACCAGCTTCGGGTACGCCCACGGGGTCTATAAAGGAAAATACGCATGCTCGTAATGGAAGTCAAGATAGACAGCATTGAGGCAGGTCTTTCGCGCCTGGCGGAGCTGGGCCAGAACATGACCCCGCTGACGCGGGACATTGCGGAGATCCTTAAGGGCGGGGTGGACCGCGCCTTTAAGGATGAGGTGGACCCGGAAACCGGCGAGAAGTGGCAGCCGCTTTCCCCGGCCACCTTGGCCCGCCGCGCCAAGGCCGGGCACACCGGCAAGATTTTGCAGGTCACCGGCCAGCTGGCCGCCAGCATCCATAGCGAGTACGGCCCGCACCATGCCCTTGTGGGCACGGCGGACGTGCGCGCGCCCACGCACCAGAAGGGCGCAAAGAAGGGCAGCTTCGGCACGGCCAAGCGCGGGGCGCATACCGGCCGCCGCAGCAACGCGCGCAACTACACCGCGCGCGGCGGGGCCACCGTGGGCGGCTGGCTCTCCGGCAGGGCGCAGGGGGGCACCATGCCCTTGCCCTGGGGCGACATCCCGGCGCGCCCGTTCCTCGGCCTCGGCAAGCCGGAGGTGGCGGAAATTGAGGCGAGCGTGAAAAACGCCGTCAGGCGGGTTTTAACGGGGGGGTAAGTGCACGGGGTAGGCGTGTGTATACGTTGGGCTATTGCGGAAGTTCTAACGGGGTGCTAACGTTGTTAACAACGACAACCGGTTTGCTTCGCTGTGCACCAGAGGAGATGATGAATAAATCCTACCCGCCGACCTTCCACAACGGTGAGTTCCACTGCCCATTATGCGGAGTTTACGCTCAACAGACATGGAATGCGATGTGTTATCAATTTTTTAACATTTCATCTGTTCAAGTTGAAAACTTCGAAATTGCTATATGTACACATTGCAAGAGGCCATCGATATGGGAAAATGGAAAAATTGTTTTTCCTTCTGTAATCGGGGGGGTACCCCCGCATGAAGATTTACCAGAAGAGTTGAAAGCTGACTACCAAGAAGCTAGAGCCATTGTAAAACAGTCGCCTAGGGCAGCGGCAGCACTCATTAGGCTGATATTGCAAAAGCTAATGCCGCATATTGGAGGGGTAGGGGAAAATATCAACATTGATATTGCTGCCTTGTCCAAGACATTGCCCGTCGAAGTCCAGCAAGCAATGGATGTGTGTAGACTCATCGGGAACCAAGCGGTTCATCCTGGTGAGATTAATTTTAACGATACACCAGAAATCGCATATTCATTGTTTGAGCTGATCAACTTTATTGTTGAGGAATGTGTTGCAAAAAAGAAACGAGTAGCTGCACTATTTGATGGTCTGCCGGAACGGAAAAAACAAGAGATAGCTAAGCGGGACGGGAACACAGCAGAGTAGTATATTGCGGAAACAAAACGTGATGGAGATTTCAAATGCCTGCCCCAGACGATAGCGATAGCTCCACGCAGCCAGTTGTGATGCCGCTTGCAGATGTTCAGAATGCTGTGGACACAGTACCCCAAGCTATCTCTGGAGAGATTGTAAAGCAAAGTTGTGCTCCTGCTCCCGTTTCGCACCAGGAGAGTGATGCTGTCAAAATTGCCAGGATCAATGCTCAGGCGGAGATCGCAAAGCGCAAATGGACAGTCTTAGGGGTTTTCGGTTTTTTTGCTGTGTGGCTTGGATTTGATTGGTGGTCGAAACGGGATTTGAATTTTGACGCAAAGACAAAAGAAGGGTCTTCACTTTCCTTCTCTCTTACCACTCCCCCAAAGCATAAACAAAACAGCTCTGGCGAATCAGAAAGCTAACCGCCCCTACTGAACCCCTTCCTCCTGTCTCGCGCCCCTCTGCCACCGTAAAACCGGTGGCATGAAGCGCAAGCCCACCACCGCACAACATATCGCCAGCCTGACCATGCCCCTTTCGGGGGGCGTGGCTTTGGGTGCTGGCGCGTCGGCCGATTCCGACATGCCGCCGGGCATGAACGCCCAGCTCTTCCCCGACGGCGACTTCGCCGCGCGCGACGGCCGCCCGGCCAGCCTGACGGACGGCAAGCTTTCCGCCTGGCGCATGGACGCCTCCATCGCCGCCGCCCTCACCTCCCAAATAGACGAGCGCGCCACCCCGCTTGCGGTGGACTACGAGCACCAGCTGCTTTTGGCCAAGCAAAACGGCAAGCCCGCCCCGGCCTCCGGCTGGGTGACGCGCGTGGCCTACACGCCCGGCCGGGGCCTGTTCGCCGCCGTCAGCTGGACCGCCAAGGCGCGCGAGCACATTTCCGCCGACGAATACCGCTACATCTCCCCCGTCTTCCGCTTCGACCAAGCCACCGGCGCGGTGCTCCAAATTTTGAGCGTCGCGCTCACCAACAACCCGGCGCTGGACGGCATGGACGCCGTGGCCCTGGCCGCGCTGTTCCCTTCAACCACTACCGCAACAACGGAGGATTCCATGGACGAACTGCTGGAACGTCTGCGCTGGATGCTCAACCTGCCCGTCACCGCGACGGCCACGGAGGTCATCTCGGAGCTGGACAAACTCAAGGCCCAGCTTTCCGGGGGCGACGCCGCCGCCGCGAGCGTGGACCTGCTGGCCCTGCTCAAGGGCAAGGACGAAAGCATCGCCGCCCTTACCGACCAGGCCACCAAGCTGGCGGATGCGCCGGACCCGGCCAGGTTCGCGCCCGTGGCCGCGCTTACCGCCTTGCAGCAGGCCAACGCCGCGCTTGCCGCCAAGGTGGAGGCCCTGGCCAGCGCTGGCAAGCGCAGCCAGGTGGACGGGCTTATTCAGGCCGCCCTGGCCGACGGCCGCTTGACCGCCGGGCTGGAGACCTGGGCGCGCCAGCTTGGCGAAAAGGACGAGGCCGCGCTCACCGCCTACCTTTCCGCAGCCGCGCCCGTGGCGGCGCTTACCACCATGCAAACCACCGGCCTTCCCGGCGGCCAGCCCCCGGCGGCGGGCGCTGGCGTCGCCGCCCTCACCGCCGAGGAAGCCTACGCCGCTGAACAGTTCGGCCTGGCCCCGGATGATTTCAAGAAAGCCAAGGAGGCAAAGTAAATGGCCATCGTCACCCCCGCGCTCATCTCGGCGCTGTTCACCGTCTATAAGGCCGAATACCAGCGCGTTTTCGGCGAAACCCCCTCGGCCTGGCCCGGCGTGGCCACTCCGGTTCCTTCCACCGCAAAGGGCAACACCTACGGCTGGTTGGGCCAGTTCCCCAAGCTGGTGGAGTGGATCGGCTCGCGCGCCATCAAGGACATGGCCGCCCACGGCTACACCATCACCAACCGCAAGTTCGAGAGCACCGTGGGCGTCCCCCGCGAGGACATCGAAGACGACAGCGTTGGCGTGTACAAGCCGCTGTTCGAGGAAATGGGCCGCGCGGCCAAGACGCACCCGGACGAGCTGGTCTTCGCCCTGCTCAAGGCCGGGGCCGCCACCACCTGCTACGACGGGCAGTACTTCTTCGATACCGACCACCCCGTGTTCCCCAACACCGATGGCACCGGCGCGGCCGAGGCCGTGGCCAACTACCAGGACGGCACCGGCGCGCCCTGGCTGCTGCTGGATTGCTCCCGCGCGCTCAAGCCCGTCATCTTTCAGGAGCGCACCAAGCCGGAGCTGACGGCCATGACCGACACCAAGGACGAGGCGGTGTTCATGACGGACACCTACCGCTACGGCGTGCGCTACCGCTGCAACGTGGGCTTCGGCTTCTGGCAGCTGGCCTACATGAGCAAGGCGGAGCTGACGGCCGACAACTTCAACGCCGCCTATGCCGCCATGAGCAGCTTCAAGGGCGACGGCGGCCGTCCGCTTGGCATCAAGCCCACGCTGCTGGCCGGGCCCCCGTCCCTGCGCGCCAAGATTCTGGAAATCACCAAAAGCACCCGCCTGCAAAACGGGCAGGACAACATCAACCAGGGCGTCGTCGACCCGCTTGTGACGCCCTGGCTGGCGTAGGGAGGCCCACCATGCCCAACATCATCCGCATCAAGGCCGGTCCGGCCGTTACCAGCGGGCGCTTCTGCCGTGCGGGCCGGTGCTTCGGCACCGTGGCCCAGGACTTCGCCGAGGGCGACTTCACCAAAGAGGAGCTGGCGCGCCTCCGCGCCGAGCCCATGCTGGTGGTCGAGATCATCGCCGCGCCGCAGCCGAAACAGGCGGCGAGCAAGCCCGACGCCAGGCCCGACACCAAGCCCGACACCTCTGGCGCACAGGAGCCCGAACCGGACGCCAAGGCCGCCGAGCCCAAGGTCGAAGCCGCCAAGTCTGACGCCAAGCCCGCCGTTAAGGAGAACGGCAAGTAATGGCGTACGCCACCGTTGCCGACCTGACCGCGCTGTACGGCGAACAGGAGGTGATAGCCCTGACCGACCGCGAGGAGCGGGCGAACGCCGAGGAAACGGCGGGCACGGTGGACGCAACCGTCGCGCTGGAGGCCTTGGAGCGGGCCTCCAGCGAGGCGGACACGTATCTCGCCGTGCGCTATGCCCTGCCGCTGGCCAGCACCCCGCAGGCCTTGGCGTCCATCGTGTGCGACATCGCCCGCTTCCGCCTCACCGGCGGCGAAACCACGGAAACCACGCCCATAGCCGACCGCTACAAGGCGGCCATCGCCTGGCTCAAGGACGTGGCCAGCGGCCGTGCCGTGCTGCCCGGCGTGGCCACCGTGGCCGCCGGGGGCGAGGGCGGCGTGGAATTCAACACCGGCCGCCGCGTGTTCGCCTGCGCGCCGCAGGAGGAGCAATAATGGCTGTGGACATCGCCACCATCGAAGCCGCCATGCTGGCGCGCATCGCCGGGGCCAAGCTGCCGTATCTGCGCACCGTGGCCACCTACGGCGGCGAGCTGGACGAGGGCTTGACCGAGGCCGTGCGCCAGTTCCCGGCGGTGTGGATTGCCTTTAAATCCATGGGCGAGGGCCAGCCGGTCAACACCGCCGGGAGCGTGTACCGCGCCCCGGCCACGTGGGTGGCCTTTGTGGCCGCGCGCAACCTGCGCAACGAAGCCGCCACCCGGCGCGGCGACAAGGTGCGCGTGGGCACCTACCAAATGCTTGCGGACGTGCGCGCCCTGCTCACCGGCCAGGACCTGGACCTTGAGATCGACAACCTGCGCCCCGGCCGCGTGCAAAGCATGGTCAACGCCAAGTTCCAGGGGCAGGGCGTCAGCGTGTACGCCATGGAGTGGCACACCCGCTTCGACTACCGCGTGTTCGAGCGCGGCACCGGCCAGCCCACCACGGGCGCGGACGGGCAGCCCATGCCCCCGCTGCCAACGCTCTCGCAATTCGGCATCAACTACTACCTCACCCCCGGCGACGACGTGGCCGACGCGGTGGACCTGTTGACCCTGCAAGAGGGCCGGGCCGCCGCCGACACCGCCGCCGGGGAATAGGAGACCGCCATGCTTGTCAAAGCAGCCCCCGGCCTGCGCATGCCCAAGGAGGGCAAGCCCCGCCAGTACATCACCGAGGCCGACGCCGTGGAAGTGCCCGAGACCGCGTACTACCTGCGCGCCCTGGCCAGCGGCGACCTGCTGCCGGTCACTGCCGCCAAAACCGCCAAGGCTGCGGCCGCGCCCACGGCCCAGGCGAAGGAGTAACCCATGGCCGATACCATCACTTTCGACAGCATCCCGTCCTCCATCAGGAAGCCGGGGAAGTACATCGAATTCAACACCAAACTGGCAGTGCGCACCCTGCCGGACAATGGGCAGCGGTGCCTGCTCATCGGCCAGCGCCTGGCGTCCGGCACTGTGGCGGCCAACGTGGCCACGCAGGTGTTTTCCGACGCCGAGGCCGAGGCTTACTTCGGGGCTGGCTCCATGCTGCACCGCATGGTGCGCGCGTCCATCAAGGCATATGCGTACATGGACATCACCTGCGTCGCCCTGGACGATGCCACGGCGGGCATCGCCGCCGTGGGAAAACTGGACCTCACCGGCCCGGCCAGCGGCTCCGGCGTGGTTACCCTGCGCGTGGGCACGGACTTTGTGCAGGTGGCCGTTACTTCCGGCGACACCGCCGCCGAGGTCGCGGCCGCCCTGGCCGAGCAGGCCGCGCAACAGACGGACCTGCCCGTGACTTTGGCCGCCCCGGAAGGACAGGCGGGGGCGCTCACCATCACCGCCAAACACAAGGGCGCGCAGGGCAACAGCATCCGCCTTGCCGCCTCCAGCACCGCCGCTGGCATCGCCGGTACGGTCACGGCCATGGCCAACGGCCAGATAGACCCGGACATCACCAACCTGCTGGCCCTGGTGGCGGACGCGGGACACACCCTGCTCATCACCCCGTACAACGACCAGGTGAGCCTGGTGACGTTGCGCACGCACCTGGACTACGTGAGTGGCCCCATGGAACAGCGCGGGGCCTGCGGCGTGTACGCCCTGGTGGGCACCCTGGCCCAGGCCACCACGCTGGCTGGCGCGGTCAACAGCGGGCGCCTCACCGGCGCGGCCATTCGTGGCGTGTACCGCCTGCCTTGGGAAATCTCCGCCGGTTACGGCGCGGTCATCGCGTCCGAGGAAGACCCCGCTTACCCGCTTGACGGCCTGGTCATCACCGGCCTGGACGTGCCAGCCATAGGCGACCGCTGGATTCGCACGGAGCAGGAGGTGCTGCTCAAAAACGGCGTCACCCCGCTGGAGGCCGCAGCAGACGGCACGTCCGTGACCATCGTGCGAGCCATTTCGACCTACACCAAGGATACGCAGGGTGTGCAGGACGTGAGCCTGCTGGACCTCACCACCATCCGCACCCTGGATTACGTGCGCAAGGCTGTGCGGACGCGCTGGGCGCTGCGCTTCCCGCGCTCCAAGCTCTCCGCCCGCACCCCGCCCGCGGTGCGCAGCGAGACGCTCGACGTGCTGCTCAAGATTGAGGAGCTGGAAATCATCGAAAACGTTCTGGCCAACAAGGACAAGCTCATTGTCCAGTTTGACGGCCAGGACCCCAACCGGCTCAACGTGCGCATCCCGGTGGACGTGGTCAACGGACTGCACGTGCTGGCCGGTGTCATCGACCTGTATCTGTAACGCCAAGGAGAACAACGCATGGCGCTGAAAGAATACCTGGGGGCCATCATCCTTGAGATCGACGGCACCGAATACGAAGTGGAGAGCGTGGATGTGGAGCATAAGCCCAACCGGAAAATGGTCACAACCATGAACCGCAAGGGCAAGCCCAGCGGCTATTCCGAGGGCGTCCACGAATGGTCGCTCAAGATTGTCGCCCCTATTCCCGTCACTGGCGCGTTGGATTGGGACGCCATCAAGGGCGGCAAGCTGACCATATTCCCCGTTACCGCCAGCGGCACGCGCACCAGCTACCTGGATTGCGTGAGCATGGGCGATTCCAAATCCTTCGGCGTGGGCAACGAGGCCAAGGTGACCGTGACCCTCGCCGCCTGCGATGAAATCAAGGAGTAGATCATGGGACTGACGGAAAAGGGCACCCTGCGCTACGGCGTGGAAGTGGACGGCGTGCGCCACCTGGATTTTGAAATGCGCGTGGCCACGCTGGAGGACATGGAGGACGCCATTGAAGAGGCGGGCGAGGGCGCGTGCGCCGCGCGCGTGAGCCGCCACCTGTGGGCGCACACCCTGGTGCGCTTGGGCACGCTTGACCCCAAGGTCATCACGGCCGAGCTGTTGGCCACGTTGCCCGCCAACGAATACGGGCAGCTTTCCGCCGTGGAGGAAACCCTGCGGGGAAAGCTCGCGGCCGCGAACGTCAGTTCCGAGAGTGCCGACTCGCAGAACTAGCGTTGACGCGGCACGGCTTCGCCCTGGCGGACATCCGGGGGCTGACCATCGCGGAGGTGGAAAGCTATCTGGACCTGCTGGCGGACATGGCCGCCGGGAAGACCGGCGGCGGCAAAACCTACGTGAACCGGCGGCTGCTGCGCAAGAAGCGCAAGCGCGGCACATAAGAACAAGGGCGGACAATGGCCGACATGGAAATGCAGGTCACGCTGAAATTGCGCGACCAAATGAGCGCGGAAAGCGCCAAGGCGCTGGAGGCCCTGCGCCAGGGCGTCAGCGCCACCGCCACCGCCTTTGTCCAGTCCGCCAGGGCCAGCCAGGAGTCCGGCCGGGCGGCGGCGGAGGCGGGCAAGATCGGCCAGAACGCCGCCGCCCAGGCCACGGCGGCGGTGCAACTGCAAACCGCCGCCACCGACCGCGCGGGCAAGGCCACGCGCGACCTGGCGCGCGATACGGCCGAGGCCAAGGCCCGCGCCGATGACATGGCCAAGGCCTGGACGGACCTTGGCCACAAGGAACGCAATGTCATGGGCCTGGTGGAGCGCGTCCGCCAAGTGGACCAGTACGCACGCCGGGCCGAGCAGGGTTTGCTCGGGGCGGC
>Ga0183100_1001267_pt1 | contig 13349 bp, 9 predicted proteins | sample Biomet2_FD_127789 | JGI IMG/M metagenome (GOLD analysis project Ga0183100, IMG submission 127789) | Microbial communities from bioreactor (seeded with anoxic lake sediment) at LBNL, California, USA - Biofuel metagenome 2 | ecosystem: Engineered > Bioreactor > Anaerobic > Unclassified ...
GGGGGGGATGCAAGGGGGGCCGAGAAGGGGGCGTAGCCCCATAACCGGCCCCGCCTTGCCGCGCGCCGCGCAGGCGTCCCAAGCTTCGCCTAAGGGCGAAATAGTGCGCCCGCAGGGCTGCAACCACTCACAACACCGCGCCGGGAAGGCGAAATCGCACGCCACACAGGCGTCCCAAGCTCCGCTGGCGGGCGTAACCAAGCGCCCGAAGGGCAGCAAATACTCACAACACCACGCCGGGAAGGCAAAATTGCGCGCCGCGCAGGCGTCCAAAAAAGAGGCCAGCACTCACGCGCTGACCTCTTTCAATTGCAACGCACCGTGCGTTGGCAATGGCGATCCTTTTTAAGCCATGGGCTTGAGAGAATTGTTGTAAATGCGCGCTACGCGTTCCCGCGTGCCTTCCACAGGCGCAACGGAAATGAGCAGACCCAGCGAAGGGGTCTGTTCCACCAGATCACAGAACTTGTCCACGTCAGCGGCGGTCACGCCGAGGTCTACAAGCTTTTGCGGCACGCCCACACTGGCAAGCCACTGCTCCACAGCCTTGGCGGCCTGCGGAGCTTCTTCCGGCAGGCCCTTGAGGCCGGGGGCCAGGGGCGCAAGAATGTGCGCCAGCACATCGGGCCGCGCGGGGTAGCATTCCAGGATTACTGCGGGCAGCAGAACGGCAAGCCCAAGACCGTGCGACAGGTCGGGGCTGACGGCGCTCAGGGGGTGCTCAAGCGCATGCGTGAAGTGCAGCAGACCGTTATCAAAAGCCACGCCCGCCTGCATGGCGGCGTAGCACAGCTGATAGCGGGCCTTGAGGTCGCCGGGATCGGCAAGAGCGGCAGGCAGCCACTGGTGCACAAGCCGGATGGTCTCTGCCGCCAGCGAAATGGCAAAGGGGTTGGTGACAGTGGTGGTGGCGGCTTCCACCACATGGTTGACGGCGTCAATGGACACATAACGCGTCTGGTCGGGTGAAAGCCCGGTCATGAGCGCAGGGTCGTCAATGGCAAAGCGGGGGTAGATGCAATCGTAAGCAATGGCGGGCTTGTAGTTCAGCTTGGTCACAGTTGCCACGGCAAAGCGGTTGACTTCACTGCCGGTGCCGTGGGTGAGGTTGATGGCGATGATGGGCAGGGCCGCTTGCGGCGTAAAGCGGAAGCAGTACAGATCATCGCCAGTCTTGCCGGGGTTTGCCAGCAGGATGGCGGCGCTCTTGCCGCAGTCGATGGGGCTGCCGCCGCCTATGGCCAGCACTGCGCCCGCATTGACAGAACGGCCCAAGGCTGCGGCCTCGTCCACGCTGTCGGTGGTGGGGTTGGGGGTAACTCGGTTGTAGAGCGCCAGTGTGACGCCGTGTTTTTGTGCTGCGGCTTCAACCTTGTCCCAAGCGCCCGTGATTTTGTATGAACGCCCACCGCAAACGCAGAGTATGGACGTGATGCCCTCGCTCTTAAGCTGGGCAAGGATATCGTCTATTTTATCAATAGCGCCAACGCCCAGATAGGTAGTTGTCTTAACGCGGATTTCCCGCACATTCTTGTAATCGGCAGCCTGATCCCACATATGATCCTCCAGTGTGCTATGGCACATATCCGCCGCGAGGGCGGGTTGATTGAAATTTTGTTATTTTTTTCACATGAAATGTTTATAAGGACTTTCGGGCAGATAGTAAAGCTCTTTGAGCGCACAAACATTTTTTCACGCAAAATTGACAAACGGGAGGCGCTGCGCGGCGGCATGCAGAACGGGCAATGCCAGCGCGCGCAGAACTTTGAGGGGAGGGTGCGTTCCGCTGTGTGCGGAAGCAATCATTATGGGGTATGCAGGCCGCGATGCTCCTACTGAGGCAAAAAAGGAGGCCTCCTTGCGGGGGCCTCCTTCAGTAAATCAGGGAACCTGCTCGACAATGATTTTCTGAAAAATCCTTGTCGCAAAATGCGGGCAGACAGGCTTTTGCCCGCCATAAGCGAGCATTTCAGGTGTTAAATGTTCTAATGGCCGCGCAGCATCTTGACGGAGCAGAATTTGCCGCACATGGCGCAGACTTCTTCTGTCTTGTGGTCTTCGCGGCGTTTTTCGAGCATCTGCGGGTCAAGGGCGGCCTTGGACATGGCTTCCCAGTCCAGAGCCTTGCGGGCGGCGTTCATGGCAGCCTCGCGGGCAACTGCGGCGGGGCGGCCAAGGGCCACTTCGCCCACATGGGCGGCCACGCGCGAGGCCATGACGCCAGCGCGCACGTCCGCCTCGTCAGGCAGGGTAAGGTGTTCGGCAGGGGTGAGGTAGCACAGAAAGTCCACGCCAGCCTCAACGCCCATGGCGCCGCCGATGGCACCGGCAATGTGGTCATAGCCGGGAGCGCTGTCGCAGCACAGGGGGCCGAGCACGTACAGGGGGGCATTGTTGGTCAGGCGCTTGATGCCCTGAATCTGGGTGCGCACCTGATTGAGCGGCACGTGACCGGGGCCTTCGATCATGCACTGCACGCCGCGTTCAAGGGCGTATTTGGCAAGCTGGCCCAGGTTGATGACTTCTTCCCACTGGGCGGCATCGCCCGCGTCCACGCCCGCGCCGGGGCGCAGGCCGTCGCCCAGCGAAAGGGTTACGTTGTAGGGGCGGCAGATTTCCAGCAGGCGGTCGTAGTATTCCAGCAGCGGATTCTCACGGTTGTTCTCAAGCATCCAGCGGGCGAGCATGGAGCCGCCGCGCGAAACAATGCCCAGCACGCGGTTGTCCTTGACGGCCATCTCCGCACCACGTTTGGAAAGGCCGCAGTGTACGGTGATGAAGTCCACGCCCTGCTCAGCCTGTTTGGCGATTTCGGCAAACAGGGCATCGGGCTGCATGGTGGCGATATCCAGTTCCGCGTCCAGAATCTGCTGGCCCACGGCGTAGAGCGGCACCGTGCCGAGCGGCAGGGGGCAGGCCTTGAGCATGCCAAGACGCAGGGCGTCAAGGTCGCCCGCGATGGAAAGATCCATCACGGTGTCGGCTCCGGCATCAAGGGCGGCCTTGATTTTGCGTTCTTCCGTAGCAGGGCAGTTGCAAAGGGGCGAAGTGCCGATGTTGGCGTTCACCTTGATGCGTGAGGGCTGGCCCACAAGAATGGGCTTGAGGTTGGGATGCGCGGGGTTGCCCAGCAGCACCATTGTGCCCGCCTCTATGGCTTCAACAATGGATTCGGGGGCGAGTTGTTCTTCCTCGGCCAGATTGGTGAGGTGTTTGTCCAGCAGGCCGCTCAGAGCGGAATTCTGCGAACGAAAAGATGCAGACATGGTTGTGCCTCGCGGGTTGCGACGCAGGGCGCAAAAAAAGCCACAAGCAGCGGAACAGCGTCGTGGCCGCGGCTTCCCTACGGCAGTGCGAACTGCGTCAGGTTCATAGGGTCTGGGTTTATCCCACTCTCAGCCGCCAAACCTTACGATCCGCGGCTCCCCTAGCACTGGTTACATGAATACTCCGTATGCCATCTGCTGTAAAGCCCGCCTTGCCATGCCTTGCATTTACCTGCCCCGGCTGGCATAGACGGGATATGGCAAGAAAACGTTTTTTGAGTCCCTTCACCTGGCCGGTGTTGTCATTCCTTGCGGTTATCATTGCGGGGTCAGTACTGCTCGGTCTGCCTGCAAGCTGGGCCAAGGGGCAGAGCATCAGCCCCATAGACGCCTGCTTTCTCGCAACCTCGGCTGTCTGCGTTACTGGTCTTTCGCCGCTGGACATAAGCGAGGTGCTCAGCCCTTTCGGCAAGGGGGTACTGTTGTGCCTCATCCAGACCGGCGGGCTGGGGGTCATGACCTACACAAGCATCATTTTTCTGCTGTGGCGCAATAACGTGCCCTTCAACAGCCGCGAGGCCGTAAGTCAGGCCTTGCTGTGGGGTGACTTCAGTCTTGCCGCCTTTTTGCGGCAGGTGCTTGGGCTGGTTTTTGGCATTGAGGCAGTGGCCGCATTCCTGCTCTGGCTGCACGACCCTGTATTTTTCTACCCGTTCAGCGCCGTGTTTCATGCTGTTTCAGCCTTCTGCAATGCAGGCTTTGCCCTGAGCACAACCAACCTGGCTCTTTTTCGGGACGACGTGGTCGTTAATGCCGTTATTGCGTCCAGTGTTGTTCTGGGGGGCATAGGCTTTGGCGTGCTGCGGGAATTTCTGGGCATCTGCACGGGGGGGCGCATGGGCGCGCCTGTGCGCCGCCTCAGCCGCTTCAGCCGTCTGGTGGTGAAAACAAGCCTTTCAATTATTGTTCTTGGCTGGGTGGTCATGTTCGCCATTGAGTTCTGGCGAGGGAGCGTGCCGAGAACAATGGATGGATGCGCCGATCTTGCCATCACCATGTTTTTTCATTCGGTGGTGGCGCGTACAGCAGGCTTCAGTTCCATTGACCTCGCCGTGCTGAGCGATGCCACCCTGCTGGTGTTGATAGCCCTGATGTTTATCGGCGGTGGCCCCGGTTCATGCGCTGGCGGCATCAAGGTTGTGACTTTTCGCGTGCTTGCGGGCTACATTGCCGCCCAGTTCCGGGGCGACAGCCAGATTGTGCTTGAAGGGCGCGGCGTGGCGGCTGAGAATGTCAGCCGGGCGCTGACCCTTTTTTTTGCCTATTCAATGCTTGTGGGGATTTCGGTCTTTCTGCTTGCCATCACGGAAGGTGAAGTTATTGCCGGAGCGGGCACTCAGGCCGCATCCTTTTTGCGCCTGCTGTTTGAAGAAGTTTCGGCACTTGGCACCGTGGGGCTTTCCGTAAATTTAACGCAGGATTTGAGTTCTGCGGGCAAGGGAATCATAATTTTCAGCATGTTTGCGGGCCGGGTGGGCATTTTGAGCCTGCTTATGGCGGTGCAGAGCCTGCGGTCAAAAAAGGCCTACAGTGTGGCAGAGGCCCAGCTTCCCATCGGGTAGGCGGGCCTGCCCGGTCGTGGCCTGACGGTCAGAGAGGTAATTATGGCGGAAAAAAAACTGGAAATCGGCGTTATCGGCCTTGGCAAATTTGGCCTGCGCATGGCCTCCACCCTGGTGTCGCTGGGGCATACAGTGCTTGGCATTGATATGTCCGAGGTCAGGGTGCAAAGGGCGGAAGAAGCGCTGGATACCGTATACAAGGCCGATGCCACCAATATTGCCGTACTGCGGTCGCTGCATGTGCAGGATCTGGACTGGGTGGTGATCAGCGTTGGGGAAAGCGTGGAACAGTCGCTGAGCATCACCCTCAACGTGCAGGAGCTGAACGGCCCCAAGATATGGGTAAAAGCTTCCAACGAAGAACACAAAAAAATTCTGCAACGCCTGCATGTTACCCGCGCAATGGTGCCGGAAACCGAGGCTGCCGTCATGGCGGCCCACCAGTTGACCCACCCCGGCATGCTCGACCTTATCCCCAAGTACGGCGGCATTGCCATTCAGGAACTGCGCGTGGAAGAGTGGGACGGGAAAACCCTCATTGAATTGAACCTGATACAGCAGTTCAATGTTATGGTCATGGGTATTCGTCCGGCGGGGAAAAATGCCTTTGTTTTTGTGCCGCCCGCCACAACAGTTCTGCACAAGGGAGACTCTCTTGTGGTGGCCGGAAAGGCAGATTCCATGCGCATGCTCAAACCCTGAGCCTGACCCGATGCCGAATAGAAACAAAAAAGGCCTTCCCATGAACCGGAGAAGGCCTTTTTTCACGCTATCCCTGACGGGCGGGGCGTGGTTTGCCCACATAGAAAATGAACGCGCCCAGCATGACAATGACAGCCCCGGACAGGGCGTTTTTTTCCGCGCCGGAAAAGGCGATGAGGCAGAACATGCACGCGCCGAGCGATGCCGCCACCTTGAGCCATGCGGCCCGGTTGCGCAGACCATACCGCTTGAGCAGCGCCAGAGCAGAGTAATAATAGGCCGGGAGCGTCAGCAGCACGGCCACGCTGGTAATGCTGTTGAACAGATCCTGCGTGTCCCCCGCGCGGCTGACAAGCATCATCAAAAGCAGCATGGCGCTCATCATGCAGGCTGAAAGAACCAGCCCAGCCACGGGCTGACCCTTGGCGTTTTTTCTGCCAAAGATGGGCGGCAGGGTTCCGTCCTGCGCGGCGCGGCAGCCAGCGTTGGAAACAAGCATTATCCATGAGCCCAGCGAGGCCAGGCAGGCAAAGGCGGTCACTGCCGAAACCATGTCCGGCACCAGATGGGCCAGGGGCAGCCCTGCGCAGATATGCCCCATTGCCAGCGAAAAGGGCGCGCCGGATTCCGCCATCTGCTTTGCGGGAAACATGCCCGATATGGCCGTGCAGGAAAGTATGTACACAAGCCCGGCCAGAGCCGTGCCGATGAGGGTGGAAAGCGGAATGTTGCGCTTGGGGTTGTCCACCACGGCTGTGTTCACCGAGGCGCTTTCAACCCCTATGAAGCTCCAGATGCAAAGCACAACGGCGCTCATGACGGAGCTGCCCGCAGGTTTGCCCCCGGCGAGCCAGTTGGCGGAAAACACCGCAGGATCAAAATACAGCCAGCCCACAGTGCCCGTAATAAATACGGGGATCAGCAGCAGGACGACCCCGATGGAAACAAGCCTGCCTATCCAGGCCGCGCCCAGAATGTTCACGCCTGTGAATATCCAGATGAGGGCCAGCGATGCGAAGCCTGCCCACAGGGGATGCTCCAGCGCGGGAAAGAATACCGAAAGATAGTCCACGCCGGTTATGGCTACGGCCAGATTGCCTATCCAGTTGGCGTGATAATAGAGCAGGCCCGTCTGATAGCCCAGCTCCGGCCCGATTTCGCTGGCATAGGCTATGGGGCCGCCCTCCTGCGGGTCTTCCATGCCCAGACGGGCAAACACATAGGCCAGGCCCATGGCTCCCAGAATGGCCACCAGCCAGCCAATGACCGATATGCTGCCGATGCCCGCAAGGTTTGCGGGCAAAAGAGCAATGCCAGACCCCATCATGTTGCCCGCCACCACAGTGATGCAGGCGAAAAGACCAAGTTTTTTAGTGCCCGGCGTGGTCATGGCTGCCGTCCTTTTGCTGCGGTTAAAAATTGCTCTCCGGCGCTCCGGGGCAGGAATCAGCGGACATGGCTACTTTTTTATGCACAATACGCTGAAGTATTTTTTGCCATCGCGTTCTATGCGTTCTACGCCGTGGATGTCGCTTTCATAACCGGGAAAGGCATTTTCAAAGTTCTGGCGCGCCTCAAGATAGGCAAATATGGGTTCCGCCGCCTCGTTCATCACCTCGCCGCCCATCATGACGGGAATGCCTGGCGGGTAGGGCACAATCATGACAGCCGGTACGCGCCCGCGCAGGTCGGCCAGTTCCACGTATTCCACATTGTGGCGCACCACTTCATGGTAGGCCTCCGCAGGCCGCATGACCTGATCTGGTATGCCCTGAAAGGCTGCCTGCATCTTGTCCAGCAGTTTGTGCTCGCGGAAGTGCCGATGGATGGCGTTGCTGTGATCTCTGAGGCCAACGCACTTGTATGTTTCAGGAAAGGCGGCGTAGAGATCAGGCAGGGCCACGCTCAGCGGGGCATTGGCGTCATAGAGCTGCTTGAATTTGAGCAGGCCCGAGATGAGCGCCCCTTCCTTGGCCTTGGTGGTACCGATGGAGTTGAGCAGCAAAAAGGAATAATAGTCGGTTTTTTCGCACACCACGCGGTGCCGTATCAGGTAGTTGGTGACAATGGCAGCCGGAATGCCCGTATCCGCCATTGTGCCGTCTTCCGCAAGGCCGGGCGTGATGAAAGTCAACTTGATGGGGTCAAGCATGACGTAATCCGGCTCAATATCGTCAAATCCGTGCCAGTTGTTGTCGCTGTTCAGCACCCATGGAAGCTGGTTTTCTGCCAGATATTCGGCGGGCACTTCCAGAAAGTCATGCATACCCTTCTGATAAGGAACCCTTCTGGGCTGCCACATGCTGAAAAACCAGTCGCCCCTGGCGGTCATTTCCCGCTCCATGAGGGTGATCTTGCGGCGGATGCGAACGGCCTCGGCAATGGTGTCGCGCAGCAGCACCTCGCCGTCGTCGTCCATCATCTTGGTGGCCACATCGAGCGAGGCGATCATGTTGTACTGCGGCGATGTGGAGCCGTGCATCATGTAGGATTCGTTGAGTTCATCGCGGTTGATCCGCACATGCGTACCGTGCTTTACGTGCAGCATGGAGGCCTGCGAAAAGGCCGTGAGCAGCTTGTGGGTGGACTGCGAGCAGAAAATGGGCGGATGATCGGCCACATTGTCGGCATCCGTCATGCCATAGTGGTTCTCATACATGGGGCTGAAACGGGCGTATGCGTACCACGCCTCGTCAAAGTGCAGGTTGTCCACGCTCTTGCGGAGCTGCTTCTTGATGTTGGTCACATTGTAGCACAGCCCGTCATAGGTGGAGTTGGTGAGGGCGGACATCTTGACCCGGCAGCTTTTCAGCTCGTCAGGAATGAGCTTGTTGGCGGCGATTTTTTTATGGATGCTTTTTTCTGAAAATTCGGAAAGCCTGCACGGCCCGATGATGCCGCGCCGGTTGCGCCGTGGCGTCATATACACGGGGTATGCCTCGGTAATGACCATGGCATAGTTGAGCGATTTGTGACAGTTGCGGTCAACAAAGGCTATGTCGTCACGCAGCACCTGGCTGCGCCAGATGATCTGGTTGACGTTGGAGGTGCCGTTGAGCACATAAAAAGTTATGTCCGCCCCAAAGACTCTGGCGGAATTTTCTTCCGCATCGCCAACAGGGCCGTTGTGGTCAAGCAGGGAGCCAAGCTCGGGAACGGAAATGGAAAGGTCGGCGCGGAAGACGTTTTCGCCAAAAAACTTGTGCATGGCCACGCCTGCGGGGCTTTTGAGAAAACCCTCGCCGCCCATGTGACCGGGCGTGTGCCATGCGTATTTGTATTCATTGGCGTAGCGGGCCATGCCGCCGAAAAAGGCCGGATACACCGTTTGCAGGTAATCGCTGACCAGCACTTCGATGCGTCCGGCCAGAAAATCCACGGTATCTGTTATCTTCCAGATGCAGTCGTCCACCTTGGAAAGAACATCCGTGGGCAGATTCTCCAGCTCGGAATGATCAGTGAGCAGTACAACCGGGATGGTTTTATTGCGCAGGCGGATGTTCTCAAGCAACTCTGCTGCCGTTGCCTGCTCTCCGGGGTCTTCGCACTGTATGTCCCAGTCTATGATAACAGTTCCAAGGTCTGCGCGGGATGCAAAAATATTTATTGCGTCTTCATATCGCAGGGATATGAGAACAGAGCATCCCTTGTTTTCCACAAGCTGCTTTTTCAGGTCGCGCAGTCTGCAACCTTCATCTGTTGCCGCGTCAAATTCACCAGAAACAATCAGTACAGGCCATTCATGCTTGTCTATGGGCATTGGCGCGCTCCTTACCATTACAGCGGCAAGTAGAGGGTGTGCGCAGCAGGGGATGCCTGCGCATGATGACGGTGTGTTGTGCAGACTGAATGCCTATCTGTCTGTTTGTCTTTTATCGCTCAAAGTATAAACTTTGTCCATTTCTGTCTGGCTAAGGTTCAATAAAAATTATGCATTTTCCGTGAGGGCTTATGCAATATATTGAAGCGTCATTGCGGAATACTCTGGATATTTTTTGATATAACCCGCCATCGCGCGCGGGTTTGCACCTGTCGCGCATTTATGGAGCATCTTGGAAGTTGGTGTACGGCGTGGTTCATGTTGTCAGCCGATGCAGGATTGCGCATGTTTGCGCGCGGAGCGAGGGCGAGGCTTGGGGGAAATCAGCGGCTGGGGGAGGCGTCCTCGCCAGGCAGCGCCCACCATGGCAAGCTCCGCCACGCGGCGTTGAGCGCCTTTTCACGCGCGGGCCATTGGGGCGAAAAGCGGGCTAGCTCCTCCCTGTAGGCCGGGGAATGATCCATATGACGCAAGTGGCACAACTCATGCCAGCACAAGTGCTCCAGCAGCGGGGCTGGCAGAAGCAGGGCGCGCCAGTTGAGGCTGATGCGTCCCTCCGGATGTGCAGGGACGAGGGCTGAGCCGCTTTGGGCAAAGGATGGGGCCGCGTCATATGCGGCGGGCAGGGGCGGGGTGGAAAAAAAGTTGCGGATGCGCGTGGTGAGCTGTTCCAGCGATCTGGGGCGACCAAAAGCCCCTTGCGGCAGCTTTGACCGTTGCGCTACGGGCTGAGGGGGGCGGCCCCGGCGCAGGCGGGAGCAACTGCCCCAGCGTCCGCTCTGGTCCCGCACGCTGACACCCGCAAGGGCAAAGCCTTCCGTTGTCGCAAGCTGCTCCAGATACGGCGGCAGCAGGCGTGCTGCTTTTTTGCGGCACCACTGGCGCAAGGCCTGCGCGCATAAAGAGATGTCATCCACGGCGCCATACAGGCGCACCTGATCCGAACTTTCCACCAGCAGCAAACGCCGTGCACCGTTGGCAACCTGTACCGTGGCAGTTTTGCCGGTTTGCGCAGTGGCGGCTTTGCGCCCTGCTGCCATATCCCCACCGGGTACAACGGCAAAAAATTCGCCTGTGAGCGGCAGGGTGATGCTGGGCGGCAACTGGGGGGCGGGCACCCTGCGCAGCAGGGTTGTGCGGGCGCGCTCCAGCCACGGCAAAAAGAGCGGCAGGCTTGATTGGAGTTGTGCTGGTCCCATGGTCAGCGGGATAGTCAGCACAAGGCCGCCTCGAGGCGTGAGCGACAGCTTTGCCCTGCGCGAACGGGTTGAAAGGCGCACTGCCGCCGTCAGCCGCGTGCCATCGGCCAGGGTAAATTCTACCGTGGCGGGCAGGTCGTGAAGGGGGGTGACAGGGACTTTGCGGGCAGGCATGCAGCAAAGCTGCCATAGGCGGCCAAGGCTGTAAAGACTGCCTGCGGCATGGTTGTTGCTGTACTACCTGCGGAAAGGTGCATCCGGCAGATTTTGCCGGGTGCAAACCCGTTGGGCAGCCGCACCCAGGGTTTCTGTGGGGGAGCCACTATTAAAAATGATGCGGCATTTCGCAGCTAAGATTACTGCGGGGGGCGTCATATGAGTGCAACAGGGATTGGCAATCTGTTGGGTTCCAGCAACGCTGAGGCGGTTTACAAGGTTGGTCTGGGGTCGAATACCATCCGTACGCGCAGCGATTCGTCCGATTCAGGCGACACCGTTGATATATCTGATGAAGCCAAGAAGCTTTTTTCTGAAAAGATCCACATGTACGACAAAGGCTCGTCAACGGCTGCGACATCGCAATCTGCGGAAGACAAGGGCGATACTTCTGCCGAAACTGCCGATGGTGAAACCGGCAAAGCTGGTGGCGGTGGTTCGACCAAGGCCGGGGGCGCTGGCGGTGGCGGTAGCGACAGTTCTTCCGATCCTACCGAGAAGATCAAGAAGCAGATTGAGGCCCTGAAGAGCCAGCTTTCCAGCTTGGCCAGCCACGCTGGCAGCGGCAGCAGCGCGGCGGTGGAAAGCAAAATCCAGTCGCTCGAGTCGCAGATTGCGGCTCTCGAAGCACAGCTTGCCGAAGCGGAGTCTACTTCTGCTTGACATAGGAATGATTCCTGATTAGAGTGGTTCAAGAAGAGGGGCGCTGTTGACCATGCTCTTCTTTGCCGTTGCGCCAATAGGCGCGCAGCCACCAATCATTCCAAGGAGAAGACGCTATGAAATCGCTGAAAGGCAGCCAGACGGAAAAAAATATTCTTACAGCCTTTGCTGGTGAATCTCAGGCGCGTAACCGCTATGACTACTTTGCCGGGCGGGCCAAGAATGACGGTTTTGTGCTGGTGCAGGAAATTTTTGTAGAAACTGCCTTGCAGGAAAAAGAACACGCCAAGCGCCTGTTCAAGTTCCTTGAAGGTGGAGATGTGGAAATCACGGCGGCGTATCCTGCCGGGGTCATCGCTGACAGCGAGGCCAACCTTATCGCAGCCGCCAGTGGCGAAAACCACGAGCACACCGTCATGTATCCTGAATTTGCGGCTACGGCTGACAAAGAAGGTTTTTCTGAGGTTGCTGCCGTCATGCGCCAGATCGCCGTTGCCGAGGCCTACCATGAAAAGCGTTTTCTTACGCTTGCCAAGGATATCAAGGAAGGGCGCATGTTCATGCGCACCAAGCCTACGGTATGGCGTTGCCTGAACTGCGGCTGTCTTGTGGAGGGCGACCACGCTCCCGAGATGTGCCCCGCGTGTGCGCATCCCAAGGCCTACTTTGCAGAGCTTAACTACACGTTCTAGGCGGCATCGGCTCCGGGATTTTTTGTCTTGCCCGTTTTCACACCGAGGCTGACAGCACGCGATGTGTGCCAAAGGCACTCGCCGGACGAGATGATGTTTTTCACGTAACCACCTTGAATTATTGTCTACAGGTATCAGTCGATCTGCGTCGACCACAAGCGCCAAATCTTTTGGGTCTGGCGCTTTTTTTTTGCGAAGCGGCATGCGTCTGACGCAGAGCCGTCACCGTTGCGGGGCAGCATGCTGATGCGTGCCTTGTTGGATTTGAAAAGGAATCAACTATTTATTATGCAAAGTTTTTGCGTGTAAATATAGTTCGGGCAGTTGTCTTTTGCTGTTTCCCGCCATTTGAAAGGTATCTAAATATCTTGCAGGACTGGGGCTAAGTGGTTACAGCTAGTAAAAGGCATGTCGTTATATGGGTGGGGAAGGGACTCTGCCATCTATGTAATGTGGTCCATACTGGTCGATATGCCCACAAGCGGGAGAATGCGGACGGTGCATTTTTCAAGCTGAGGAGTCAACCGTGAAACAGATTATCTGGGGAGCCCTTTTTTCCCTGCTTTTGGCAACGGCGGCCACTGCGGCTGAAACCGGTTATCCCCCACCCCCGCCAGCGGGAAAGCCGCTTTCGGTCGAGGACTCCATCTATGGAGTGCTGCGTAATCATCACAATTTGCGGGGCATGATCGAAAACCGTGAGGTGCTGGATCATGAAGTAAGGCGCGCTCAGGCTGGCTTTGGCCCCCGCGTTGACGTTACAGGGCAGGCTGGCGGCAGCGTCTTGAGCGATTCGAGCACCCGCAGCCAGAACCTTGATTCGCAGATGTGGGGCAAGGTGGGCTACAGCGCCCAGCTTGTGCAACCCATATGGGATGGTTTTGCCACCCGTTCGCGCGTCCGTACTGCCAAATCCACTCTCGAATCCCAAAAGTACCGTGTATTCGATACTGCGACATCGCTTTCTCTTGATGCGATTATCGCCCATATTGATTTGCTGCGCCGCAGAAAAATCTACGAACTTTCCGAAGAAAACGTGGCCCACCACAAGTCTCTTGTGGGGCAGGCCCAGGATCGCGCCAGCCTTGGCGCGGACACTGCCGCAGACGCAACCCAGGCGCAGCCGGGCGTGTCGCGGGCGGGTCCACGACTCTCTGGAGCTGAGGCAG
>Ga0183100_1001268_pt1 | contig 13347 bp, 8 predicted proteins | sample Biomet2_FD_127789 | JGI IMG/M metagenome (GOLD analysis project Ga0183100, IMG submission 127789) | Microbial communities from bioreactor (seeded with anoxic lake sediment) at LBNL, California, USA - Biofuel metagenome 2 | ecosystem: Engineered > Bioreactor > Anaerobic > Unclassified ...
CCATGGTGGCAGGCGCACCGTCAAACCCAAGCGCTTTCATCTGCTCCAGATTCACAACCGCCGCTTTGCAGTTGGTGTTGAGGGGCAGCCCGTAATACTGTCCATTCCAAAGGTTGGTGGACAGCGGGCCGGCCATCACCGCATCCTTGAGCGCCGCAAAGCCCTCAAAGCTATCCATTGGCACAATGCCACCCAGTTTCGCGTAGGCGCTGGTTTTGGTAATGTCTACACGGGCCACATCAGGCACTACGCCGGTGCCCAGCGCCGCGACGATCATCTGGTTAAAATCACCGCTTTGACGCACAGCTTCCACTTTAATGTCCGGGTTGGCCGCTTCAAACATTGGGATGATCACATCATTGATCACAGGCGTTTCCGCATCGCCATAGGTATGCCAGAAGGTGATGGTAGTAACGCCTTCCGCGCCTGCCAGTGAGCACAATCCGGTCAGTAGAACCAACGTGGTGAACAGGGCAACCAATTTCTTCATGTGGATTCTCCTCCGTTCTTTTCCATTGCGTATTTCTTTGCGCATCAGCGCAGAACGATCATGTTCCAATAGGCAAGCTGCGGCATGGCAAAAGCAACTCCAGGATTGTTCTGATCTCCTGTGCGGGTAAAGGGCAAAGCTATCATCGACAGGTTTGCGTCGTCCGGGCTTGCCATAAGCACGGTTTGCACATCCCTTTCCGTGTAAATGGTTACGTTTGCGTTTTGTATAAGCGTTGGCGAATGCTTGGTTTGCTGCTCATCGCGCCACCCCTCATCCGTGCCCAGCAGGTTTATCAATTGATACACTTCGCATTGCTCATCTTCCGAAGCAAACCCCCATACCGTATCAGCTGTTCCCTGGTAGGAAACGGGTACGCCCGCAATATCGACACGGCACTGTACAGGCGTTTGCCCATCGCGAAGCAAGTTCTGGTATGCTACAATAAAATCATAGAGTCGGCGCATATGCGTTTGGAGTTCATCATCCATGCGTTTGTTTCGATCCGCCGGGAAATACTCGTCAGAAAGCATTCCATCCCCGTTGCCCAGTTCAATCCGCGCGCCGCCCGAGGCAAAGACCACCGAATCCAACAGTCGAACCGCGGGAGCGTTGAAGTTGGGCGTTTGGTTGCGGTAGTTTACATAGGCCGCCACAATCAGCGATTTTCCACCGCTTTGCTCAGCCGCTTGCCGAATGGCCTTGTGCAAGGCGTAATACCCGGTATAAGGGAGCCCGTCCGCATCACAATCCCATGGCCAAAACTCCGTATACAGCACATCAACATGGCTGCGGTTTACGTTTTCAATCCCCTGCGCGCCAACGGGGTTAAAGGCCAGCCAATGGTTTCCGATGGCCTGCTTCGCCGCATTGAGGAATGGCGTGTATCCGTCTTTCACATAGCGTATGGGTTGCCCGTCGTCTGCATACCCTAACGCGTCCCCTGACACGGTCATCATGGGGCCGTTTTCGCCTATGGTATCGCCGTGCCAACCGTCAAATGCAAACGCCTGAAATACTTCGTTCTGTTTAGCAAACAGGTAACGTTGCCAATCCGGGTTGCAAAGGTTGAAATACTGCAAAATGCCTACATCGCCAAGGGCAGCGTCCATATCACAGGTAAAATCCTGTCCGTTTGCTTTTACCAGCCGCCATGCAGGCTGTACGCCGGAACCGTCATGAAGATACGTTCGGTTCGCGGCATAAATCATGTTATAAGCCATGCAAGCCATGCCAAATTGATGCGCGGCTGTCAGGCAGGCGCGCAGCTTCCTGCCGTCTATCAGCCTGCCGGACCAGTCGGTCCAACCATTTAAATCGGGCGCAACCGGCTGATGGTGTCGGTATTGCCAATCATAAAACTGGATGCCGTTGATATGGTATCGGTTAAGTTCCGCCATCATTTTTGGGGGATCAGCGTTTTCGGTAAAATCCCAGACATACCCATACCGTGGAAAACGAGTCCAGCTGCTGGAACAATCCACCGCATGGTAAGTCGTTTCCAAAGGTTTGCCGTCGCAATCGATCGCCTGCACCTTCAGCAGGTAGCCAGTAAAATCAACGTCGGGTAAGGGTATTTCAATCACGATATGGTCGTCAGCCACGGGCTTCAGCAGTCGCGTTTTCTGCGTATCAAGAAACATCAATAGGCAGAGGATTTGAGTCGCGTTTCGCGGGATTCCTGTTACGGTGCAGCGCACGGTAGCTCCGGGTTGGTACATGGCCCGATTCGTGATGCATTCCATGCGATGTGCGCCTCCTTCCCGACAGCCTTGACGCTCTTGCGAGCGCGAATGCATATCGCGTGAATCCTTGTGTTTTGTACAGTCGCTCCTCAATTACATGCACAGCATAACAAGAGTAGGGTAAAGAATCAATATGTTATGCGCATAACCAACAATATATGTAAAATACAATGGTGCATTTTGTCGGTTTTCACCAATTATCCCTTCCGTTGCAACACAGATTGCCCTTTGATAACTCTGGTAGGAAGCGTCAAGGAAAATGGGCCTTCCAACGCGCCGCCAACAACCTCAAACAGCGTTTTTACCGCCCAATCCGCTTTTTTGGATACGTCCTGATGTACGGTTGTCAGGCGGGGTCGAACGATTTTTGCCAGAATATTATCGTCAAAACCGGTAACCGAAATATCTTCCGGCACCCGCAATCCCTTATCATACAGATAGGCCATCGCTTCTACCGCGTAGTAATCCGAAATAAACATCCAAACGGTATCATCGCGCTTTTTCCGTTGTTCCATCATGCGATCGTAGTCTTCCGGCCTGCGCTTGCGATCTTTGGATATGCACTGATACCGCGTTTCCGTCCAGGCGATTCCCGCTTCCTGCAAAGCTTCCACGTGACCCTCAAGCCTGCGGGCGTCCAATCCCCACAGTGTAGGTTGATCCCCGATGTACAGCATATTCCGATGTCCCTGTGAAATCAGGTATTTTGTAAGCCGATACATGCCTTCCCGGTCGTTGAGCCCAATATTATTGTACTGTTCGCCTTTATCAAAATAACAATCCACAAACACAATCGGCTTTGTTGTTACCCGCATAAGTTCCCGGCACTGATTGGCTTGCAGCCCCATGATAATTAAGCCGACCGCGTTCCAAGTTTGCGCGATCCGATGGATTTCCGCCGCGCTTTGCGCCGCATATAGCATGGTAAAGTAGCCATTGGCGCGGATGGCGTTTTCCAAAGCACCCAGCATTTCGCTTACAAACGGATCCTGCAAGGCCAGTTTTTCTTCCCGGTTTGGGTAGTTGGTTATCACGCCGACAATTTCGCTGTCGCCTTTCGCCAGCATTCTGGCGCCCATGTTGGGGATATACTGGTATTTCTCCAACTGTTCCCGAATGTTTTGCGCGGTTTCCGGCGACATTTTTTCCAGATGACCGTGAATAACATTGGAAACGGTGGCTGTGGATACCCCCAAAGAATCGGCAATCTGCTTGATCGTCACAGTATTTCCCTCCCGGTTGGTTATGCGGCTAACTTAGCATACCACAATCGACATAACAAGAAAAGCCATCTCCGCAATATCTGTGGAGTTGGCTTGCAGGATTCCGCCGCGCATACGCAGGCGAACAAGAGTTGCATAAATATGCATATTTCATTTTCTGCAGCTCTCTGTGATATTCCTTGTGTATTGATTACACAAGAGGCAGGTTTTGCTCGTCGCCTAGCTTATATTCCCTGGCGGCGGTGCGTACATAGGGTTCATCCAACCAGATGATCCCTGCCACTTCCAGCAGCGGCACAACAAAAGTCACATCCCAACCAAGCGGACACTCCACGCTATTGCACGCAATAGGCTGCGGCGTACCCAAACTGTTATCCGGCGTTGCCCACCATACGGTTGCGACTGGCGAGCAACAAAGCACATGCATTACAAAATTCTTCAGTGGTATTGGCATTTCCTTCCCCGTGTTCCACCCGTCGTTACGGCATCCGCACAGGTTTATCATGCCAATCAGTTTTCGGTTTGCATTCTCCCGGACGGTTAACCAAAGCCGGTCTGCTTCCCCCTCCACTGAAAAAGGCTCGTCACACCGGTACTCCTGATTATCCCATCCGGTATGCGTTAAAGATACATCCTTCAGTGACGTATCAAAAAAAAGCTCCTGATAACGTACGAAGAAATCCTGATATGCTTTGATCACTTTCCGCTGGGTTTCTGATAATACGGTATAATCCGCGTAATACCCCTGGGTAACCACAGCGTTTTTTTCTCCCAAAAATAACTGGGTGGCACCCAGCAGCGCGATTGCGAAGGAGAGAATCCGCTCTCCGGTAAGCGCGCGAAGCGCTTCCTCCGTGCGAAAAGGCGCGGGATAAGCTGCCAGCACCACAGGCTGGCCTCCCGGCAGTGCGTTTTGCACCGCCTGCCGCAAGTGGCACAAACGGCTCATGGGTGGCCAAAGCTCCTGATAAACGGCATCCTGCGGTACCATACTCGTAGCGCTCACCGGCCAGCAGCCAACATTGTTGAAAATCACATGCGGCACGTGCCCTGCGGTTTGCAGAGCGTTGGAAGCATCCACAAGCAGCGCGGGAAGCAATTGTCCCATGTCCAGACGCTCCCCCGTCGCGCTTAACGCGCGTTTCGGTTCGCCGTAGGTATCCATGTGAATGCCATCAAACCCCGCAATGTCCACCGCTTCTCGGTACTGGGCAAATAAGTGCTCCCGCCAGGGGCTATCCGGATTCATGTAATAAAACGTATCGATAAACACCATCGGTCTTTGCGCACCGGCATATAAGCCCCATGCCTTATGGGTTTCCCAAAATTCTCTGCTGCATGCATATACCGCGCCGTACGCCATGGCCAGCATACCGCAGGCATGGCACGCGGCGATCTTTTGCCGAATAATGGTCAAGCTATTGTGTTTCCCCATCATATCGGCATATTCATCCATCGGCGCAACCAGGGTATCATGGCGATACGACCAGTCATAAAACTGCACATGATCGATATGGTACGCAGCCAACGTTTCCACATCGGTAGGGTCATATCCATCCTCCGGGCTAAAATCGCACAGGAAGCCGTAGCGAACCACCTTGCCGCCGATATTTACACCTGTGGCTACGGTTGTAATCGCATCGCCGCCTACATACAGGGTTGCTTCCACGCCAAAGCAAGCGCCATCCTCTGCCACCGGCGGCAAAATGATCTCCGTGGTAGCGTCTATCACAGGCAGGCTGATATGATTCCATTGCTGGGATAACCGCCAGATGACGATTTCCGCGCGGTCTACACGCAGATTCTCCACCCGCAGGCACAATGAGATTTCTTCCCCGGGGCGATATACGCCTTTACGGGTGAATAGCTCGGTCATCCCTTCACTGCCCCCTCTGTTAAGCCCTCGATAAACTGGCGCTGAAACGCAAGAAAGATAACGATAACCGGCACAATCGCGATAACGGCCGTTGCGCTCATCAAATGCCATTTTCCTCCGCCAAACTGTTGGAAAAACACGGACAACGCCTGCGGGATATTCTGCTTTTCCCGCGACTGCAGAAAAAATACAGCCTGCGCGTAATTATTCCATACACCAAAACCATTCAGAATCACAAAGCTTGCTGTCGCCGGTTTTAGAACCGGGAAAATAATCCGCCAAAACGCTTTGAAACCTGTGCATCCATCCACAACCGCCGCTTCGTCCAATTCTCGCGGCAGCGAACGTACAAAGGTTGTATAAATGAATACAGCGGATGGCAGGCATAACGTTGCACAAACAAGCACCATGCCCCATAGCGTATTCACGGCATTCATCTGCCGCATCAGTGTGTATAAGGGCACGGTATTAATGATGCCGGGTATCATCATGCAGGCAATCAGCAAGCCAAAAATGCCGCGGTTTAGCCTTGTGTTTCTGCGCGCGATGGAATACCCTGCCATCCCCCCCAGCAGGATGGTTAGCCCAAGCGTGCCAAAGGTAATCACCGCGGAGTTGATCATTGCTGTGCCTATACGGCTCTTACCCCAGGCATCCACATAGTTTGTGAACGCAAAGGTCGGTACAAAGATGTTCCCCTCGTAAAAAACCCGAGACGGTGCATTGAGCGATAATACAAGCAAAACATAAAAAGGGATGACGCACATCAGGCAAATCAGTAGTAGCGTCAGGGCGCGAAAAACCCGAAACGGAACAGACGGACGGTTCATTTTCGACGCCCTCCTTAAGCCTTTTCCCGTGTCAGGCGCATGGAGATAAGCACCGGCAGCAGGATGATCGCAAACAAAATCATGGCAACGGCAGTGGAGTATCCGGTACGGCTGCCATAACACATACGCATAATGTAAATGCTTAAACTCTCCGTGGCATACCCCGGCCCGCCTTCGGTAAGCGACATAATCACATCAAACACAGAAAGCGACCCGATGATGTTTGTAACCACATTGATTCGGATAGCTGGCATCAGCAACGGGATTGTAACCCCGGTAAAACGCTGCCATGTACCGGCGCCGTCAATCATCGCCGCTTCGCGCAAATCCGCGGAGATGTTTTGCAAACCCGCAAGGTAGATAATCATTGTCATTCCCGCGTACTGCCATACGTTAACCAAAATGAGCACCAGCATGGTGGTAGGATAGTCTTTCATCCAATTGCCCAAGGTAAACGGCGCGCCAAGCTGTTCCAACGCGTGGTACAGGTACCCGCGACCCGGCTGTAAAAGAAAATACCAGATATAACCCATAATCAGCGGGCTGATGATCGCCGGCAGGTAGATGATGACCCGCGTCAGGCTTCGGCCATGAAAAGGCTTTTCCATCAGCAGCGCATACAGCAAACCCACAAGGTTTAGCAGAATCGCGCTCCCAGCCGCGAAAATCAGCGTTGTGCGGATGTCTCCCATCGCGCGCGCGTCCTGAAAAAAGCGCGTAAAGTTCGCAAAGCCTACGAAAGTGGCTTCCCCCATACCATCCCAATCGGTTAGGCTCATACCTATGCCGCGTATCAATGGATAAACAAAGAACGTTGCAAACAGCAGCAGCGCCGGCAGGGCCATATACTGTGTCCAATCAATTTCCCGCATACCGCGTTGCCTTTGTATGCTCAGCGGTTTTCTGCCTTGCATATGTCCATCATCCTTACTTCCGTTTGCTTGGGTGGAAAGGAAAAGGCGCCCGTTGCGCAGACGCCTTTCCTTTTCCGTGTTTACCGTGTTGCGGTTTAGAAACCTTCGTTCCAGGCTTTTTCATATGCCTGAGCAAAGCTTTGCGCATCGTAGGTACCAGCCAGTAGATCCTGCACCATACGGCCAGCGTCGTCCCCGGTGAAACCGGCAGGCTTTTCATTGGTAAAGCCGATATTTACAGCGCTGTTCAGCACCGATTTCACTTCGGCGGCAAAAGCGGCGGGAGCCCAGTTGGCATCTACATCCGTGAACGCGCTGGGGGAGCCGAGCGCTTCGCTGTACTTCTTCTGGTTATCCGCGGTAAACAGATAGCTCAGGAAAGCCTTGGCGGCATCCATGTTTGCGGTGGTCGCGGAAATAGAGTAGCCGCTATCCTCGGCACAGAGCACAACAGGCTTGCTGTCGGGCATATAGGCGGGGTAGGGAGCAAAACCAATCTGATCCGCCATATCGGGGTTTGCTGCCAACAAGCCGGAAAGCGCCCACATGCCGTTGGAGAACATCGCGGCCTTGCCGGTGGTGAAAGCCTCCACGCAGTTATCGCTGGTCGCGGTCAGCACGTCTTCGTTAATAAGGCCTTCCTTATGCAGATCGAGCAGGTTTTGGGCAAAAACGGCCATCGCGCCATCCGCCGCGCCAAAGTTCAGCTTCGCGCTGTCGTTTTCCAACATCGCCTTTTTGCATTCCAACGTGCCCAGCGTCTGCTTCAGGTAGCCGTGCGGGATAAACTCAATCAAGTGGCCCAGGTGCCACGCTTCCTTGCCAAAGATGAACCACGGGGTAACATCGGGCATTTTTTCCTTGATTACCTTCAGGTTGGCGACAAACGCATCCCAAGTGGTCGCGGGGGTCAACCCCAGATCAGCGTAAATCTTTTTGTTGTAGAAGAAACCAGCCATGGTCATGTTGGTGCAAACGCGGAATTGCTTGCCGGTTTTCAGATCGGTGCAACTATCGCGCATGGAAGGAACCAAACGATCCCACCACTCGTTTTCGGCGCTCAGGTCAAGGTATTTACCCTGATCCACAAACTCCTGCTCATAGGTGGTCATCACGTCGGGCACTTCGCCGCTGGCGAACTTCACTTTGATAATCGAGCTTGCATCCTTCTGGTATTCCTGTTCCACAACGATGCCGGGGTTTGCGGCGTTAAAGCTGTCGATGATTTCATTAAGCAGGTCAACGGTTTCGATCTTGCCGGTGAAGAAACTCACCTTCGTCTCGGCGAAAGCAGAGTACGCGGATACGCACAGTGCAAGCGCCAGCACAGTTGCCAAAACCTTTTTCATGGGTGTTCCTCCTCTTTGCTGCCCCAACAGGGCTTCACTTGATGATTCCATTATATCGCCTGTTTGTCAAAGAGAAATACCGTAGTTTTTTGATTCCGGTGTCAGTTTTTATGGTGGCGCCTTCATGACGTTGCAAACAGGGTGCGCCGGCCCTATAATAAACCATAAGGACGGTGATGGCCTGTGCGGGGCAGCATAAAGCAAAAACTGCTGGCAATAATCTCGGCGCTCATTCTGTTTTCCGTATTGGCGGTTACGGTGCTCACCTATGAAAACTACAGCGCGGATTTGATAGCCCAAAGCGCGCAAGCCACCGGCCAATTGCTGGAACAACTGGGCATCAATGTGGATACCTATTTGAGTGAGCTGTTTCGCCTTTGCCTGTCGCCCTATTTTAACCGCCGTGTAATGGAAGCCTTGGAAGAAACGCCAGTGACCGCCGCGGAAAAGCTGGCAAAGCGGCGTGTTGTTGAGGATTACCTGACCGAAGTTATGACGCTCCCGCGCAGCGACATTTTACGCGCGCACATTGTGAGCGATGAAATCTACTCCAGCAGCAAAACCCGATACGGAGCGGATATACCGGATGATTATGCCTCTGTGGATTGGTATCGGCAGGCCATTGCAAGTAAGGATGCGGTTTTTGTGCCTGCGCATACCGAAACGCAGGGAGCCATGCCGGTTTCGGTGTTTTCTGTTGTGCAGCGCATCAACAGTACCCGTGACAATGGTAAAATGGTCGGCGTTATTCGGGTGGATGCAAACTATAATGGTATTAAAACCGTGTGCGACCGCGCGGGAACCGGCGAGGGAAGCGCGCTGTATATCCTGGACCAAGCCGGCAATGAAATCTACCACGCCGATCGAACCGGCGCAAACGGAATGTTGGATCAGGTGCGCGTAACGCTTACGCAACACGGTTCGGATACCCCTTTTCTGTTCACCTTTGGCGCGACGGAATACCGCGTGAGCATTCAGGCGTTGCGCGTCACCGACTGGCGGATTGTGGATGTACGCTCCATGCAAACGCTTACGGCAGCTGCCACACAGGCGCGCAACAAGGCGTATCTATTGGCAATCCTGTGCGCCGCGCTGGGGATGCTCGTTACCGTACCGTTGGTGAAGAGCTTCCTTAGGCCGATTTTCCAGATTACCGGCCTCATGAGAACCGTGCAGGGCGGCGACCTGAGCGTACGCGCCGATACGGCGGGGCGGGATGAACTTGCGTACCTCGCAAGCTCCTTTAACGAAATGGTGGATCAAATTCATCGAGAAATGGAACGCAACAACCTTTTAACCCGGCAGGTATATGAGGCTCGCTATTTGGAAAAGGAGGCGCAATACGCCGCGCTGTGCAACCAGATACGGCCGCATTTCTTATTCAACGCGCTCAACACCATTCACCTGCTTATTAAAACGGGGCGCGGCGAGGAGGCTGTGCAATGCATTGACATGCTCGCAACCCTGCTGCGGGGCATGGTGAATACGGATCGGGAGATTACCCTGCGCTCGGAGATGAAAATTGTGGAAAGTTACTTAACGCTGCAACAGAAACGCTACCGAACGCTTAGCTACGCCTTGCCGGATGTAAACCGCCACGATCGCTACCTGCTGCCCGCGCTTACCCTGCAGCCACTGGTGGAAAACGCGCTGGTGCATGGCTGCGAACCCAAGCGCGGCAAAACGCACATCGCGATTGAGCTTGTGGAAAACGAACAGGAACTGTGCTTGACGGTAACCGATAACGGCATTGGCATGAGCGAAGCAACACGGAATACGCTGCAAAACGCGCTTGCAACCCCGACGTTGGAGCCGGCCGAAGGTGAGCCCAGCGTCGGGCTCATCAATATCTCAAGACGGGTAAAACTGCGTTTTGGCGAAGCATACGGCCTAACCATATCGTCTGTAGAAGGGCAAGGCACGACCGTGACTTTACACCTTCCGCTTCACCCCTGCGACAGCGTGGAAACGCCTTCGCGCATTGAATCGTAAGCAAGCGTTTGGCCGATGAGGGCGTGTTGCCTGTTTTAAGTCACGTTCTACAGGAATACGCAGCGCTTGCGCCGCACCGAAAGAAGGATGTGAATCCATGTACCGGGCCTTGATCGTGGAAGATGAAGATTTGATGCGGGAGTATCTGTCGGCGAAACTATCGGAGCTTTGCCCCGAATGGGAAGCTGCCGCCACTGCCGCCGATGGGATGGAAGCTGTGGAACGGATGGCACATGAGCATTTTGACGCCGTGATTACCGACATACGAATGCCCGGTATGGATGGGTTGGAGTTGACCCGCTACATACGATATACAGACAGGGAAATGCCGATTCTGATTCTGTCCGGGTATGATGAGTTTCAATACGCGCGGGTGGCCATGCGGCTCAATGTGTTTGATTATCTTTTAAAACCGATTAACGAGGAGGAGCTTTCCGCCGCGCTTTCGTCTATGGCCACGGTCGCCGCCGCCAATAAGGCAAAAGCGGATGCGCAATCTACGCTACAGGCGTTGGCTGGGGAACCCGCAGCGCTTGCCTCGCTTCGAAGCATGGCTCATGGCAAAAGCCTTGGTGTGTTGATGATTGCACCCTCCTTAACGCTTTTGCCGTCGGAGCGGGCAGAACAGGCGCGGCACTTGCCGGAAAAGATTTGCGGCGGCTTCTGGCACGCAGAGGCGCTGTCTTCCGGCGTTACGGCGGTTTTGTGCGCCGCAAGTGACCCGTTGCTGGTTGCCACGGAGAGCCGAGCCGTGTATGAGCATGTTTGTGATCAGTACGCATCCTGTTCTCTCCATGCCGGATTTGCCGCCTTTGATCCGGAGCACGCGCAGCTTGCCGCGTCCGCGGCGGAGGCGGCGCTGCGCGTAGCCCTCACCACCAATGTCGCATGGGTTGTCCAACCGTTGCTATATACGCAACGGCAGCATTTGTTGATGTTGGATGCAATGCGCGCCAGCCTTGCAGATACCATTGCAAAGCAAAGTTTGGACGATCAGCAGCGCGCTGCGCTTCTTGCCGCGCTTCGGGATATACCGGCATCTGCCGCGCTCCCTAGCGCCGTACATCTAATTTGGGATTGCGATGCTCCTGACCATGCCCGCGAGCAAGCGTTGCAGACGCTGCTTTCCCCCTCGGGCAGTTCGCCTGATAAGCCGCTCCCATCGAAAACCGCCGCTTCGGGCACCCTGCTGCCGAATGTGTATCAAATGCCCTCAAGCGCCTCTCCGTTTTCCAAGCCGGAAGCGGGTTTCGCCATAGAAACCACCGCAGGGATAGACTTGCGTTTCTCCTTGGCGGTAGATTTCCTGCTGCGGCCGGAGCAAAACGCAGAACCGGCGGCTTCCGCGTTGGTAGAGCGAGCGCGGGACTATCTTCGACTGCATTTTGCCCAACCCATCAGCCTATCAACCCTGGCGGATACGATGGGTGTGACTTCCGCCTACCTGAGCGCGCTGTTTCATCGGGAAATCGGCTTGAGCTATTCCCGGTATTTGCTTACCCTGCGTATGGAAGACGCGGCGCGCAGGTTGCTGGCAGACCCCGATGCTCGTATCAGCGATGTTGGGGAAGCTGTCGGTTTCCCATCCGCAAAGCACTTTTCGCATGTGTTTGGGCAGTACTACCATCTTTCTCCCAAGGAATACCGGGAGCAGAAAAAACCGCCACGGGGGTAATCCGCGACGGTTCAAATGCTGATCTTGCCCGGGCTATCAGAAGAAGCTTGTACCTTTACGCAATCGTACCAAGCGTTGGATCGTCGGCCTCACGCAAGCTGCATTTTTCGCGCGTCCTCATTGCATTGCTTGCAAACCGCTTCTTCGTCCACACGGCGCAGGCGACCGTTTTCCACAATAACGCGGCCATTCGCCACCGTATAATCCACGGGGCCACCAAGCCCGACCGTCGCTAGCATAGACCCAACGTCCTCCGTAGCTCCGGCCAACTCCAACCGTGTTTCCTTCACGGCAAACAAATCGCCCGCCATACCAACGCCAAGGTAACCAAGCTCGCTTCGGCCCAATAGCCTCGCGCCGCCACAGGTTGCCACCTTTAATAGTTCATACCCGCTGGGTGCGTTCGCCGCGCTCTCGTGTCGGTGCAGTAAATAGGCAATGCGCATTTCTTCCATCAGATTGGAGCCGTCGTTGCTGGCGCTGCCATCTACCGCCAAACCGACCGGTACTTGCAGCCGAAGCATGTCCGGCAAGCGCGCCGTGCCGGATGACAGCTTCATATTGGACGCGGGGCAATGCGCCACGCCGGTTCCGGTTGCCGCCAGCGTATGCAATTCTTCCTGGGTGAAGTGAATCCCATGGGCAAACCATACATCCTCGCCTAACCAACCTAACGTTTCCATGTAGGCAAGTGGTCGCATACCTGTTTTTTGCAGCACAAAGGCCTCTTCGTCCCGCGTTTCCGCCAAATGCGTATGCAGCCGTACCCCTAAAGCCCTAGCCAGGATTGCTGTCTGACGCATCAAATCCTCGGTAACGCTGAAAGGTGAGCAGGGGGCCAGCACTACCTGTCGCATGGAGAAGGGCTTTCCGTCGTGATACGTTTCCACAGCATCGCGCGATTCCCGTAAAATGGCGTCCACCGTTTGCACAACACAATCGGGTGGCAATCCCCCATCCTTACGGCTGAGCGACATACTTCCCCGCGACGCTGCAAACCGTACGCCGATGTCCTCCGCCGCCTGAAACTGTGCGGCTAAAAAGCCTTTGCTGTTTTGTGGAAACACATAGTGATGGTCAAAAACAGTTGTACAACCGTACTTTGCCAATTCCCCCATGCCAGCCAGCGAACTGTGATACACGCCCTGTTCCGTAAGCCGTGCCCAAATCCCGTATAAAGCGGTGAGCCAGTCAAACAGTTCCAGATTTTGTACTTTTGGAAGGTTTCGCGTAAGAATCTGATATAAATGGTG
>Ga0183100_1001271_pt1 | contig 13331 bp, 12 predicted proteins | sample Biomet2_FD_127789 | JGI IMG/M metagenome (GOLD analysis project Ga0183100, IMG submission 127789) | Microbial communities from bioreactor (seeded with anoxic lake sediment) at LBNL, California, USA - Biofuel metagenome 2 | ecosystem: Engineered > Bioreactor > Anaerobic > Unclassified ...
TAGCTCAATTGGTAGAGCAGCGGACTCTTAATCCGGAGGTTCAAGGTTCGATTCCTTGGTGACCCACCACGTAACTCCAGGCGGTTGGCATTGTTAAAGATGCCAGCCGCCTTTTTCGTTTCTTGCGCCGTCGCCATTGGCCTGTCTCCGTTTGTTTCCGCCCGCGGGCGCCAACCCGCCCCGCCGCATTCCCTGTACCCGTTGCCCATGGCGCTTGCAACAGCGGCGCGCAGCAATGCGTACCCTACCAGCGTCACGGCCCGTTGCGCTTCTCGCCGCCTTCCCCGGGCTGATTTGTCTTGGCAGAGCGCTTTCGGGCGGATATAGTCCCCAGCCGGGACGCATGCGTCCCCCCCTTCCCTGTAACTCAAGCGTCACGTAAGGAGAGCCCATGGGCTTCAGCTTCTTTCCCAAAGAGGTCCAGTTTTTTGACCTGTTTCAGGAACAGTTCGAAAAACTGAACGAGGCCGTCATCGCCCTCAGCAGCATTTTTCAGGAATTTGAAGACGTCGAGAACAAATGCAAGTCCATCAACCTCGTTGAGGAGACCGGCAACGAGGTGGCCAGGCGCATATCCAAACAGCTCTCCACGACCTTCATCACCCCCATTGACCGCGAAGACATCCACAGCATCAACGTCGCTCAGGAAGACCTCCTCAATCTCATCAAGGCCATTTCCACCCGCATCGGGCTCTATGATTTCCACGTCATCAAGTTTCCCGCCAAGAAGTTGGTCAAGAACCTCTCCATCATGGTGGAGGAGGTGGGACGCATGATGGACCGTCTGCGCCAGCGCAAGCCGGTGGAGGAAAACGCCAAAAAGATCAAGTCGCTCAAGTACGAGTGCGAAATGCTGCTGCTTGTGGCGCTTGGCGAGGTGTACGACATCAAGCTCACCGGGTTCGACGCCGTCATGGACATCGTGAAGTGGACCCACATTTACGATCGCATCGAGCAGGCAGTGAACCAGGCCGACCGCCTGGCCGACATCATCGAAGGCGTGGTGCTGAAAAATGCCTGATCTGCCGATGATGCTGGTCGCCATCGTGGCCCTGGCGCTTTTCTTCGACTATACCAACGGCGCGCACGACAGCGCCAACGCCATCGCCACAATCGTCTCCACCAAGGTGCTCTCGCCTAAAATGGCGGTTGTCATGGCGGCCTCACTCAATCTCGCGGGCGCGTTCATGGGCGAGCAGGTGGCCAAGACCATCGGCAGCGGCATCGTCAACGCGGACATGGTGGCCGGTTGCCAATCTATCGTTCTGGCGGCGTTGTTCGGGGCGATATTCTGGAATCTCGTCACCTGGTGCTTCGGCCTGCCTTCCTCGTCCTCCCACGCGCTCATCGGCGGGCTCATGGGCGCGGCGGTCGCCCACAGCGGCTTCAACTCCCTCAACCTTGTCTCTATTTTCGACAAGGTCGTCATTCCTCTCGTGGTATCGCCCTTCGCGGGGTTCCTCGGCGGATACATCATCATGGTCTGCCTCTCGTGGCTATTCCACAAATCCAAGCCACGCAAGGTGAACACGGTGTTCCGCAAGCTGCAAATCGTTTCCTCGGCCTTCATGGCCACCAGCCATGGGCAGAACGACGCCCAGAAGACCATGGGCATCATCACGCTCGCCCTGTTCCTCTCGCACGAGATTCCGGCCATTCACGTTCCCTTCTGGGTCAAAATCGCTTGCGCGTGCGCCATGGGCCTGGGCACCGCCACCGGCGGCTGGAAGATCGTCAAAACCATGGGCCACAAAATTTTCAAGCTCGAACCCATCCATGGCTGCGCGGCGGAAACGGCCGCGGCCCTGGTCATCACCGGGGCCAGCCACTTCGGCGCGCCCATCAGCACCACGCACGTCATCTCCACCTCGGTGCTCGGCGTGGGCTCCAGCAAGCGTTTTTCCGCAGTGCGCTGGGGCGTGGCCGGCAACATGGTGGTGGCCTGGATCATCACCATTCCAGCCTCGGCCCTTGTGGCGGGACTCGTCTTTTATGCGCTCCAGGCCATTGGCGTGAAGGGGTAGGGGGCTTCGCAGCCCCTTGTTGAGCCTGGCCCTGCCGCAGGGTGACGTCATTTGGTCTTTGGCCGACTGAAAGCCGGAGGCGTCATGCTCCCTGATTTTTCCCATCCTGCGGCTGACGTCCGCGAGCAGGCCCTGCGGGAGCGTTTTGACGCTGCGGCAAGGAGCCCGGCGGGACTGTTCAGCTATCCCACGGGCCCGGCCGGTCTTTCCGCCCTTGGCTACCCTGCGGACCTCCTCGCCTCCTTGCCCGCCGAGGTGCTTGCCTGCTACTGCGGCGTGGGCGATCCCTTTGAGCCCGATACCGTGCGCCGCGGCGAGACCATCCTCGACGTGGGCTGCGGCGCCGGAGTTGACGCCGTCGTCGCCGCGCGCCTGGCCGGTTCGCAAGGGCTTGTGGCCGGACTGGAGTTCTCCCTCGCCATGCTCGGCCGGGCGGCGCAGAACGTCCGCCTTGCCTCTGTCGGCAACGTGCTGCTGACAGCAGGGCGCGCCGACCGCCTGCCCTATGCGGGGGCCGTGTTTGACCGCGTCATCTCCAACGGTGTGTTCAACCTCGTTGCCGACAAATCCGCCGCCCTGGCCGAGGCGTGCCGCGTGCTCAAGCCCGGCGGAGTCATGGTCGTGGCGGACCAGGTGCTTGACGCGGCTGCCGGGGAGTCCTGCCCGCTGCCGTCCGTTCATGCCAGCCGGGAGGAGCGTGCCCGCGCTTGGGCCATGTGACAGGATGGCGCGCTGCCGGGAACGGGCTTCCTGGCGATGCTTGAAGCCGCGGGATTTGTTGCGGCCCGGCTTGTCCGCCGCACGCCGTTCAAAAGCTCGCCGACAACCATCGGTGCGGTTTTTCACTGCCGCAAACCCTAGTCTGACGGCCTTCCCTTAACTGCATCTTGACTTGCTTCCGGGCATATCGCAGGATGTTTAAGCAAAGCCTGCGGGCGGCTAGAGCCGCCCCGGCGCAACCCCCACCTGGACACGTGCGAGAACATGGCGGACGCGGAGAAACTCGGCAGCATTCTCGTCGTGGACGATGAACCCTTGAACATCATGGTGCTCAAGGGCGTGCTTGGACGCGCCGGCTATGCCGTAAGCAGCGCAGCAAGCGGCCCGGCCGGACTGGACAAGGCCCGCGCCGAGCGCCCGGACATGGTGCTTCTTGACGTGATGATGCCCGGCGAGACAGGCTTTGAAACCTGCGGCAAGCTCAAAAACGACGCAGCCACAGCGCACATTCCGGTGATCTTCGTCACCTGTTTGGGTGAGCTTTCCAATAAGCTCGCCGGGCTTGACCTCGGCGCGGTGGACTACATCACCAAACCGTTTATGGCCGAGGAAGTTGTGGCCCGCGTGCGCTCGCATATGAATTTCAAGCGCCACCAGGGAGCCATCATCGACGCCCAGGCCAACCGGCTTGGCCAGGTGCATGCCGCGCAGTTGGCTCTCTTGCCCACGCCGGAATCGACCCCCGAGGCGCGCTTCGCCGTGCATTTCCTTCCTGTTCTGGAGGCTGGGGGCGACTTCTACGATGTCATCGCCTTCGATGATTCCCACTCGGCTTATTTTGTGGCCGACGTGAGCGGCCATGATCTTGGCGCTTCGTTCATAACCTCCTCGCTCAAAGCGCTGTTCCGGCAGCACGCCGCCGCGGACAAAGCCCCGGCGGACGTGTTGGCCGCCATGAACCGCATTCTCTACGCCATCACCCCGGAAGAGGTCTACCTCACCGCCGCGTGCCTGATGCTGGACCGCGCAGCGGGCACCTATGCGTTGAGCAGCGCCGCGCATCCGCCCGTGCTGGCCCGGCTGGACGGCGTTTCGCGCTTTCTGAGCCTTGCCGGTCCTCCGCTGGGCATGTTCGAGACGACGGAGTACGACATGCTTACCGGGCCCACCCAGGAGGGCGACCGTTTCTACATGTACACGGATGGTTTGGCGGAGAACGTCGGCCAGTATGTCACCGGCGACGCCTTCCAGGGCAGCCTGCTGGCCTCGTGCGAGCACAACGCCGTGATGCCCCTGGGCAACGCCGTGTTGAACCTTGTTCGCGACATGGCGGGCGAGCAGGCCCCTGTGGACGACGTGGTGCTGCTTGGAGTGGACGTATGAACGCGCTTGCCCGCAGTGAAGCCACGGCAGGCGGCGTCCAACTGCGCTATAGCTTTCCGGCGACGCCGGAGAATGTGGAGCAGTTCATTGCGGACATTCATGGTTTTTTGGCCGAGCGCAATCTTGGCGGACTGGCCTTCGACATGGAGCTGCTTGCGCGGGAGGCGTTGGTGAACGCTGTGCAGCACGGGTCCGCCTCGGACCCGTCCAAAACCGTGCATGCCTCTTTGAGCCTTGCGCAGGGCCGACTTGTGCTTGTTGTGCGCGACGAAGGCCCTGGCTGGGATTGGCGCGCCCAGCCCGCGCTGCCGCCCGACCCGTCAAGCGAGTGCGGACGGGGGCTGTTCATCATGCGCAAGTACTCCGACGGTTTTTCCTACAACGACCCGGGCAACGTGCTGACCATTGTGAAGCACACGCCCGTGGAGGGACTGCATATGAGTGACGACACCACAATCCATATGGCCCTTGAGGCCCGCGTGGCCGCGCAGGACGTGCCCGCCCTGCGCGAAACATTGCGCGCGCATGTCCAGGGCGGAGCAAAGCAGATCCACCTGGACTGCACGAGGCTTGAGAGCCTCGACTCCATGGGCATCGGCCTGCTGGTGGCCACGCACAACTCCCTGGGCAAACAGGGCGGCGCGCTGCACTTAACCGGCGTGCGCAAGGATATCTATCATTTGCTCACGCTCATGCGTCTGGACAAGCATTTCTCCATCACCCCGGCCAAGGGGGAGTAACGCCATGCCCGAGGATTTTGGCGATCTCGTCCAGAGCTTTGTTGAGGACTGCCGCGAGCATTTGGACAGCATCGAGTCGGCGCTCATGGACATTGAGTCCGCAGGCGACGACCAGGACCCCGAGCTGGTGAACAGCGTGTTCCGACTGGCGCATTCCATCAAGGGCGGCGCGGGCATGCTTGGGCTTGATAACATCAAGACTCTGGCCCACAAGCTGGAAAACGTGCTGCACATGGTGCGCAGCGGTGAGCTTTCGCCCAGGCACGAGGTGATCGAGGTGCTGCTCAAGGGGTTTGACCGGCTCACCGCCCTGGTGGACAACATCAATGACAGCGAAAACATGGCCATCGACACATGGGTGGAGCGTTTGCTCGCCATTTCCAATCCGGTTGGCTCGGAACCGGCCGCACAGCTCGCGCCCGCGCAGATAGAAGTCGGCAAAACCGGCATCTTCGAGGTTGACGCCTTGAGCCTCAAGCAGGCCACAAGCGGAGGAACGGACCTCTACCTGCTGGAGTTCGACCTCATCCACGACATCCATGGCAAGGGGCGCATGCCCTTTGAACTGCTCAAAATGCTGACCGACACCGGGCGCATAGTGGATTGCAAGCTGGATCTCGCCGCGGTGGGCGACCTGGAGGCTTTCGGCAACAGCATCCCCTTTTATGTGCTCTTCGCCACCATACTGGAGCCGAAATTCCTCAGCGGCATGGTCAAGCTGCCTGATGAACGCGTGCGGCGCATTGATGAAGTGCCGGATGTCGTCACCGTGGCGCCCTCCCGCGACCTTGAGGAGGCCTTCGGTCCGTTGCTGACCCTGCGCGTGAAAGATGGCGCCGCCGTTTTGGCGCTGCCGGACGATGTTACCGGCCCGGTGCTGGAGAACCTGCGTCAAGCTTTGCTTGCCGCGCGGGAGCGCTGCTCCGGTCTCTCGCTTGATTGGAGCAAGGTTGACCGCGCGGACGTCTTTTTCTTTCAGCTTATGATGAGCGCGGACCACAGCTTCCGCGCGTTCGGCAAGCCGCTTTTTGCCATATCGCCCTTGCCCGACGATCTGCGTGTGTCCTGCGCCGTTCAGGGGCTTGGAGACGCCGATTCTCCGGGCTGCCTACTGCCTGTCGCCTGATTGCCCGGCTGATTTCCCCCTGCCGTCATTGGGCGCTGGTGGAGACATCTCCAGCGGTTGAATATGGCGCTCTTGACCGCTTGGGTTAACGCTGTTGCTTGGAAAATATATCTAGAAATAATCTAGACAATATTTAACATTATTGAATAGTGCGATTTTTTGTAATGCGAACAGCGTAGCTGCCTGCCGCGTCTGATTGCCCCCGCCTAATCCCGGGTGCCGGTGCCCGCGTTTGTTGAAAGAGTGCCCGGTTGCTGAGCGTCCGTCCGCGTGCACGGTTTGCGAAGGTGCCTCCCCACAGGTGGGCGTGTTGCCGTCGGCTCGGCGGCGATTTTATCCGTTGCATTCGCGCAAGGCGGCGGTGAGGCATCGGTCCAACTGGTTGGCAAAGGCGTTGCGGTCCGCCAGACTTAACGGGCCAGGCCCGCCGGTCATTACTCCGGTGCTGCGCAGCTCATCCATCATATTGCGCATTGTCAGCTTGGCCCCAATGTTCTCTTTGTTGTACAGTCCACCGCGCGGGTTGATTCCCGTCGCCCCTTTTTCGACCACTTTTGCGGCAAGAGGGATGTCCGCCGTGATGACGAAATCGCCGGTTTGGACAAGCTCCGCGATGGTGTTGTCCACCACGTCGAACCCTTGCCCGACGCGCAGGGTCTCCAGATACGGAGATGACGGTACGTTAAGCGTCTTGTTGGCGAAAAAGGTCGTTTTGATCTTCAGGCGCATGGCGGCGCGGATGAGAATTTCCTTGATGGCGTTGGGGCAGGCGTCGGCGTCGACGAGGATGTGCATGTGGACTCCAGCGTTTTTCCCGGGGAGAAGAAATCGTCCCCGGATCGTGCGGGGCGGAAACGGGTGCCCGCACCGTTGCTGCAAACTTTCCAAAGGCGGGGCAAACCGCATCCGCCTCGGATCGCAATTGTTTGAACGAAAAGGCCCCGCACCGGCGTAAACCGTTGCGGGGCCTTGATCTTCAGTGGAGCCAGCGCGGAGAATCGAACTCCGGACCTGCTGATTACGAATCAGCTGCTCTGCCAGCTGAGCTACGCTGGCTGACTCACGCGGAGCCTAGTTACACAAGGCGTCCCGCCGGGTCAAGATCAAAGTGCGTGAAAGGGCGCGCCACGCTGGTGTTTCAGCCCAATCTGTGGCCCCGGCTATTCTCCCATATGGGGATCATGGGCAGCAGCTCGCCTTGTTCCGCCTTGTCCGAGACGATGAGCAGCCCCTGGGCCTGAAGCATGTCCAAACGCGCCTCCCGGCTGCGCTCCAACAACGGCTGCGCCTGCAGCTCCGCGCCAATGGCCGAATTGGTGCATGCCACCAGCCGCTCCCAGCCGTGCTGTGCGGCCGCTGGCGTCACCGAAGGACGCGCCAGGATTGGTCCTGGCACCGGCAACGTGCGTCCCCGAAGCCAGCATATGGCGGGCAGCACAAGGGCGTGCATGAGGGTGAACACGGCCCATGGCGTGCCCGGCAGTGCGAAAAGCAAACGATTGCCGCGCATGGCGGCGAACATGCTTTTTCCCGGAGTGAGCGCAAGGCCGGTGAACAGCGGCGTAAAGCCGGCTCGCAGCGCAGCCTGCATGATGAAGTCGCGTTCGCCCGGACCTGTGCCACCTGTGGTGACGCAGCACTGGGCATCATCGTCGGCGAGCTTGCCCGCAATGGTGTCCAGCTCGTTGGAGCACACCTCCGCCCGAATATCTGGAACGCCGCGGCTGCGCAAAAGCCCGGCCGCAAGCAGCAGATTGTCCGCGGGCATTTTGCCGGGGGGCGTAGGACCCTCCAGTGCCGCGAGTTCGTTTCCCAGAGCCAGAACCCGAACGCGCGGAGGCACGTATGTTTTGGCCCGGCTTATCCCGGAAACCGCCAACGCCGCCAGAACGGTCGGCGTCAACTCTTCGCCCCTGCGCACAATGCGAGTGCCGACTTTGAGGTCGCTCCCCACGGCGCGCACATGGTCCATGGGGGCCAGCTCCCGCGTGAGGATGATTCCGTGCTCCGACTGGTTCACCGCCTCGCGAGGGACAACACAGTCCGCGCCAGGAGGAAGTGGCCCGCCGGTAAGTATCGCCGTGGCGTTGCCTATGCCGAGCGGCGGCGCGGCGACTGTGCTGGGGCGGATGAGCCCCGCAACGGTCAGGTGGAGGGGCATCTGCTGTGTTGCCAAGCGCGAGTCCAGGCTGGCCAGGGCGAAGCCGTCAACGGTGGAGCGCGGTTCCGCGGGCGTTGCGTGTGCGGCGAAAAGATCCTGGGCGCAAATGCGCCCCTGGCTCTCAAACAACGGGTTCTCGCGTTCCGGCAATTGGGTTTCGCGGATGTGGTGGCGTATGCGCTCAAGCGCCAAATCTCTGGATATGCGTTCTTCAGTCACAAGGCCTCCTTGACTGAAAGCCGCAGCAGGGCCGCGGTTTCGCGCAGGGCGCGCAGTTCGTCCGGGGTATTGGCGTTCTGGAAGGACAGCATGCGAGGATCCGCGGCAAGCAGTTCCTCCGGCGGCAACGGGTTGACGCGGACATGCTCGAAAAAGCGGATGATCTTGTGGTCGCCTTTGGCCAACTGCGCGGCGATGTGCGGCAGGCAGCGCCGCGAATAGAAGGCGCACAGCGGCTCGAAGTACCCATCCGCCTTTTGCGGCAGCACCACGTCGTCTTCGGGCTTCAAACGGTTGCGCAGCGCCTCAAGCAGCGCGGGGCGCAAAAACGGCGTGTCGCAGGCGGTGACGAACACATGTTCATTACTGGCGTTGGTCAGCGCGGTGTGGATGCCGGTAAGCGAGCTGCGGCCGGGCAGGGCGTCTAGAGCGAGCCGCCAAGGGGGATAGCTCGCCGCCAGCGCCGCAAAGGGCTCCGGCTCCTTGGCCACAAGCAGCAGTTCGGCAAAGCGTGGAGCGAGCAGCGCGCTGAGTCGCTCCAGAATGCTGACGCCGCCGACCTCCAGCAGGGCCTTCACCGCGCCGCCCATGCGGGTGGCCGCTCCCCCGGCCAGAATGGCAGCGCTGACGGGCGTGTCCGACAAGGGGGCAATGAGGGATGTTGATGACGCAACGTGGCACATTCGTGTACGATATACCGGATGCGCGGCTTTGGGCAACAGATGACAGGCGATTTTCTCCTGAAAGATTGCCACTTGCGGAAACTGCCCCTTGAGGACCGGCCCATGTCGGTGTATCCATATGATGCACGCGAATGATCTGTCGCGTACAGGGAGTGATACGTGGAGCAGCGCGCCTTGCAGTCTTTTTTCGCCCCTCGGACCGTGGCCGTTGTCGGGGCCTCCGCCACGCCGGGCAAGGTGGGGCACTCCGTGGTGGCGAACATGCTCGCCGCGGGCTTCAAAGGCAGGCTGTATCCGGTCAATCCCAAGGGCGGTGAGATTGAAGGCCTCGCCGTTGCGCGCGGCGTGGGCGAGCTGCCTAACGGCATCGATCTGGCCGTGTTTGCCGTTCCGCGCGACCATGTGCTGCCGGAGTTCGAGGCGCTGGCGGCCCGTGGGCTCAAGTCGGCCATCGTCCTCAGCGCGGGCTTCCGCGAGGCCGGACGCGAGGGTTTTTTGCTGGAGCGCCGTCTGGGCGAGCTTGCACGGCGCCACGCCGTGGCGCTGCTTGGGCCCAATTGCCTTGGCATGATGAACACCGCCCATGGCGTCAACGCCAGTTTTTCCGCCGGGCAGCCCCTCAAGGGCGATGTGGCCTTCTGCTCCCAGTCGGGCGCGTTGTGCGTGGCCATTCTGGATTGGGCGCGCGGCGAAAATTTCGGCTTTTCCAAGTTCGTAAGTCTGGGCAACAAGGCCGTGCTGAACGAGGCCGACCTTCTCGCCCATCTGGGCGACGACCCCGCCTCCAAGGTCATCATGGGCTACATGGAGAACGTGGAGAACGGCGAGGCCTTTGTGCGCACCGCGCGCGAGGTGAGCCGCAAGAAGCCGGTCATCATGCTGAAGGCCGGTTCTTCCAATGCCGGGGCCAAGGCCGCCAGCTCGCACACCGGGGCCATCGCCGGGTCCGATGAGGCCTACGGCGCGGCGTTTCGCCAATGCGGCGTGGTGCGCGCGCCGGACATGGCCTCGCTCTTCGCTCTGGCCGAGTCCTTCGCCAGCCTGCCGCTGCCGCGTGGCCCAAATGTCGCCGTGCTTTCCAACGCGGGCGGGCCGGGCATTCTCGCGGCCGATGCCTGCGAACGCACCAGCCTGCACATGGCCCGGCTTTCGCCAGAGACCATCCAGCGCCTACAGGCGGATCTGCCGCCCTACGCCTCGGTCTACAATCCCGTGGACATCATCGGCGACGCCGGAGCCGAACGCTACCGGAAAAGTCTTGAGGCGGTGCTGGACGATCCTCTCGTGCATGCTGTGCTGGTGCTCATCGCCCCCACGGGCATGGTGGAGCTGGAGGCCACGGCCACGGCCATCGCCCGCATCGCCAAACGGGCGGATAAGCCGGTTGTGCCCTGCCTGCTGGGCCGGGCCCACGGCGGCATAGGGCGCGAGGTGCTTCGCCAGGCCGGGTTGCCGTGCCATGTGTTTCCCGAACCAGGGCTGCGCTGCATAGAGGCCATGTACGCCTATGCCCAGTGGCGTCAGAAACCTGTGCCCGTGTACGAGCCGCCCCGGCGCGATCTCGACGTTGCGCGGCGCATTGTGGAAAGCGCCATGGCCGAGGGGCGGCAGGAAATTGCAGGCTTCGCCGCGCGGGAGTTGCTGCGGGCCTATGGTCTTGCCACCCTGGACACGATTCTGGCGCGCTCCAGCAGGGATGCGGTTGAGGCGGCACGCGCGCTCGGCGGAGCGGAGGGCGGGGCTATCGCTCTCAAACTCGCCTCGCCGCAAATCGCCCATCGCTCCGACGTGGACGGAGTGGCCCTTGGTCTTTGCGGGGATGACGCCGTGCGGCTGGCTTTTCAAACCTTGACCAACCGGGCGGCGCGCCTGCGGCCGGAAAGCGAGGTGCTTGGCTGCCTGGTGCAGCGTATGGCCCCGGAGGGCGCGCAGGAGGTGGTCATGTCGCTGCGGCGCGACGAGCAGTTCGGCCCGCTGCTCATGTTCGGCCTTGGCGGCGTGCATTCGCAGATTCTCGGCGATGTTTCCCACCACCTCACCCCCTTGAGCCGCGACGAAGCTTTTGGCATGATCCGCTCCATCCGCTCCTACCTGCTTCTCAAGGGGCTGGGGGGGGAGCCCGCGGCGAATTTGCGCGCCCTTGAGGACGCGTTGCTCGCTCTTGCGGCCCTGGCGCAGGACTTTCCGCAAATCTACGAGGCGGAGCTAGATCCCGTTCTGGTCAATGGCGACGGCGCCTTTGTGGCCGAGGCGCGCCTGACCCTGCGCATGTAGCTGTTTTTGTGCCAATTCCGCGCCCCGCGCGCGTGCAAGGAGAAGATGATGGTTGGCATCTACATCGGTTCCACCACCGGATATTCCGGGAAGAACCTCATCGCCATGTCCCTTGGGCTGCGCTTCAAAAAGCTTGGTCTCAAGGTTGGCTATATGAAACCCGTGGGCGCCGTGCCACGGGAGGACGCCGGCCCAGGCGACGAGGACGCCATGTTCCTGCAGGAGGTTTTGAACCTTCGCCAGGACCCCGCGCTGGTGACGCCAGTGGTGGTGACGCGTGAATTCGCCCGGCGCGCCTTCAGTGAGGACATCGGCGATTTGCTGCCCGGCATCGTTGCCGCGTACGGGGAGCTTTCAAAGGACAAGGACGTGATGATCATTGCCGGTTCGGGGAATTTCCTTGGCTCCGGCACCTACTGCGGGCTCGATGGCGTGAGCGTTTCGCGTGCGCTGGGGGCGCGCGTCGTGCTCATAGACCGCTACCAGAACGAACTCAAATACGACTATGTGCTACGCAGCAAGGAGGCCCTGGGCGACCGCCTGGCTGGCGTTATCCTGAACGATATTCCCGAGCACTACCGGGGCGAGGTCGACGAGCTCATTGCACCGTTTTTGCGCCGCAAGGGCGTGGAGGTCCTCGGCGTCATCGCGTCCGATCCGATCATGAGCGCCATCAAGGTGAGCGATTTGGCCGAGCGCCTTGGCGGCAAGGTCATTTCCGCGCACCACAAGGCTGACCGCGTTGTGGAGGATTTCCTCATCGGCACCATGCAGGTGGAGAACTTCCTGGCGCATTTCGTCAAGCACAAGAATTCCGCCATCATCGTCGGCGGCGACCGGTCCGACGTTCAACTGGTTGCCCTTGAGGGCAGCTGTCCCTGTCTTATCCTCACCGGCAATCTGCACCCCAACGACATTATCCTCACCCGTTCCGAAGTCCTGCAAACGCCCATCATCATGGTTCGCGAGGACACATTCGCCGTGGCCAAGAAGATGGAGAACATTCTCTCTCGGCACAAGCTGCGCGATATGATCAAGGTGAATCATGGCGTGCAGCTTGTGGCGGAGGCGCTTGACTTTGAACATTTGCGGCAGCGCCTCGGCATGGAGTGACGCGCCACTTTTTTTGAGCTAAAAGGAGTCGGCGTCCCCGCCGCCGCATTCGGCCGCCAGGATTCAAGACGCCCAAGCAGGCCCCAATTGGACCGCTGGTCGCGTTTCCAGGGAGCACCGGGCCAGATCACAGCCCCGCTCCAAGACACCACACAGGAGAATGCATGCGTCAGACAAACCGCATTGGTAAAGCCATCGTTCCTTGCGCAGCCGCGCTCATTGCGGCCCTATGGCTTTTGCCTGTTCAGGCCCAGAACTACCAGGAAGCTCCCGGCGCCGCTCCCGCCTACCAACCGCAAGAGCTTGCCGTTCCATTCCAGCACAACGAGCACAACAAAAAGGCCAAAATCACCAAGTGCGCCAGCTGCCACCATCCGCTGCCGGGCATGCGCCCGGTCAAAGGTAAAAAGGGGGCGACCGGAGCGGAGCGTCGCTGTTCCGACTGCCATCACGAACGCCCCGCGCCCACAGACCGCGCGGCCTCGCTCATGGTCGTTTCGCATAAGCTTTGCCAGGATTGCCACAAGACGAGCAAGAAGGGACCGGTGAATTGCTCCGGCTGCCATAAGAGCGACGGCAAGGCGGACCAGTCCGCCAAGCCCGGCATCCTGCTGCCCGCCGATGGTTTGTTCCCGGCAGGCGGCTTGTTGCCAGCCATGAGCCAGCCGGGAGGCGCGCAGCTTTCCGCTCCCGTGGAAGCGGGCGGCAACCAGACCGAATCCAAGTAGCCGCGCTGCAGGCACAACCAAACACTCGCACAAAGAAAAGGCCGGGTCGCCCCGGCCTTTTTTCGTGGCTACTTCCCGCGCCGTATGTTGTAAACCGCGCGCGCCTCGGCCACATGCCTGTCCGGGGCGTCCTGGCTCCACAGCACCACGTGCGCGTTGC
>Ga0183100_1001272_pt1 | contig 13316 bp, 10 predicted proteins | sample Biomet2_FD_127789 | JGI IMG/M metagenome (GOLD analysis project Ga0183100, IMG submission 127789) | Microbial communities from bioreactor (seeded with anoxic lake sediment) at LBNL, California, USA - Biofuel metagenome 2 | ecosystem: Engineered > Bioreactor > Anaerobic > Unclassified ...
TAGGAGTTAGCATGGCTGAGAAGCATAGTAATGCAATCCACCGCATCCCTTCAAACCCGCCCCTCCACCAACAACAGCTGTTTTCGCTGATTTCCGTGTTGTGCCCCCCGCGTCAGACCCGTAGAGATTCTGATGTTTGCCAATTAATCGTCGACAGCCGCCTACATTGGGCGGTCGAACCGATTGATGGCGAATCATCATGGCTATACCTGCCTGAAGCGGCTTACGTACGGAAAATCGCCGGCTGCATGGTGCTGACCCGCGACTAGGGCCCAACCGGAGACGAGGGCCGCAAGGTCCTCGCACCGGACAGCTTCGCCCACCAGCCGCAGGTTTATTTCAAATTAACCCGTGCGAAGTCTTGCCGTCCAAACGGACTGACGCGATAACCACTGACATTTTTACGCGCCACCACATACGCGGTGGGGTGCGCCAAGGGCAACCACACAGCCTGATCGTGGATCAGGTGCTGTGCACTCAGATACAGCTTGATGCGTTGCTTGATATCGCTGCTTTGCTTGCCGTCCGCAATCAGTTTATCCAGGCGTAAATCGCAGAAACGGGCAAAGTTGGTCCCTGACTGCACGGCAGCGCAACTAAACTGCGGCGTGAGGAAATTATCTGGGTCGCCATTGTCTCCGGCCCAACCCATAAATAACATCTGGTGCTCGCCCGCCTTGCCGCGTCGAATCAACTCGCTCCAATCCATCACCTGAATGTGGGTACGAATGCCGATGCGCGCCAAATCGGCTTGCAGTAATTCAGCACCGGCCTTGGGATTGGGGTTGAGCAAGCTACCGTTGGGGCGCACCCACAGCGTGGTTTCAAACCCTTTTGGATACCCGGCCTGGGTTAACAGTTTTTTGGCGCGCGCCACGTCGTGCGCATACGGGCGGATCGTGCGCGCATAGCCCCAGGTGTTTGGCGGATAAGGCAGCACCGCTTCAATCGCCGTGCCATCAAACACCGAATTCAGATAGCTGGCATGGTCAAACGCCAGATTGATTGCCTGACGCACGGCCAGCTTATCAAACGGCTTTTTCTGGCTATTCATGGCCACAAACGCGGTCATAAACGCCGGGGTCGACAGCACTTGCAGTGCCGTGTCGCCCCGCGCACTCAGTACATCTTGCGGTGACGGCGATAGCGCAATCTGGCATTCGCCTGCCTTTAGTTTTTGTAAGCGCACCGTCGGGCTTGGGGTAATCGCATACACCAATTGGCTCACCCTGGGGGCCGAGCCGAAGTAAGCGGGATTCGCCGTATAGCGAATCACGCTGTCTTTCTGGTAGCTTTTGAAAATAAACGGCCCGGTACCCACCGGCTTACTATTCAACTCTTCTGGATGCCCGGCAGCCATTAACTGGTGGCTATACTCCGCCGAGTAAATCGACGCAAACCCCATGGTCAACACCGACAAGAATGTCGACTCACGACGTGTCAGGGTAAAACGCACGGTATAGGGATCGATGGCACGGATCGATTGAATCAGGGTGGGAAACTGCATAGAAGTCGCATGCGGATAACCATTGGGGGCGACTTTGTACCACGGATTTTGCGGGTCCAGCATCCGGTTAAAGCTGAACACCACATCTTCTGCATTGAGTTTACGGCTGGGCTTGAAGTACGGCGTGGTGTGAAATGCCACATTGCGACGTAGCGTAAAGGTCACTTCTAAGCCAGAGGGACTGACGCTCCAGCGCTCGGCCAGTGACGGCACCACCCGCCCGGTTTCGTTATCGTAGTCAACCAAGCGGTTCATCACCGGGTCAGCGGTGGCATTGGTGGTGACCAAGGCGTTGTACTGCACCACATCAAACCCGTCTGGATTGGCCTCGGTACACACGGTCAAGGTTTTCGCCGCCCAGGCGGGGGCGATGGCAAGACTCAACAACACGATTAATCCATTGCGTACCAGCTGCATCTGCCTGTCTCCTCGTCACTTATCTCAGTCCAGTATAGGGTCAATGCCAGCCGGCAACAAAACATCTAGCTTATATGCATATTGCTGCATCACCGTCCGGCCATAAATCGAGTAATGGAATATACTTATCTCTAATTATTATATCCATGCTGGCCACATATTATGTCATTGGGATTGGAAAATACATTATTAGTCTTGATCGGTCTGTGCGCCGGATTTTTCTCTGGGGTGTTTGGCATTGGCGGCGGGGTGGTGATTGTCCCGGCATTGGTGTTTATCCTGCATTTTTCAATGCAGCGTGCGATTGGCACCAGCCTGGCGGTGCTTTTGCCGCCGATTGGCGCGGCAGCCGTCTGGTCGTACTACCACGCATCGATGGTGGACCTGCGCGCTGCGGCCATTTTAGCGCTGATGATGTTTGGCGGTGCCTGGATGGGTGCGCAATGGGTGCAGAAAATCGATGCCACACAGATTAAAACCCTGTTTGGCGTGTTTTTGATTGTACTTGGGGTCTACACCGTAGTCTCAAGCAGGGTCTAGCGCAGCCCTCGGGCGAAAAACTACAAAATTGGAGAACAAAACCTTAAGCGTAAATTGAAAGTATTGCCTTACTGAGATCAGTAATGTGGGATTTTTCATTCTGAGATCAATGACGATGCCCACAATATGCGCCTTGTTTCAACGCCTGCCACCGCTAAGCAATATGCTAAAAAGCCTGCCCCATGCTTTTGGGCGCGCTCACCCTACCGTGAGCAATACCCCGATTACCCCCACTCAGGCAATACCATCGACTGCCGTTTCGCAGAGGTCAGGTATCACGATAGTCGATCATTATAAACAGGGAAGGCCTATTCTCTTCACCACGATGCCAGTATCAATCGACACGTTTGTGTTAGATAAATTTATAAAAATCGTAAAAACTCGAAAGCAAGCCTTTACTTGCAATAGATTGCTGCGCAATCGTAATGTTAACCGGAGGGTTAATCTATCTGGCTCCATTATATTTAATAAAAGTCGAGATCTTATTTATGATTCGTCCCCAATTAATAGTTTAGGTGGGTTTGGTTTTATCATCAATCCGGATCAAGTAGAAATACAACATGCTTTTCCCTGTTCACCGATCACTTATAACTTGAGGCATCGGACTATCATCACCGACAAGCCCAAGCGTAGAGATGAAAACCCGAGCAAATACCAATTGTGTGCAAGGTCATATTCTCCTCCAGAATACAGAGTAACCAGTATGCAGACATTCCGAGACAAAAAATTCAAAGTAATTAATCATGCGTTGCATCCACGATCTAATTTAGAAATCCTTCAAACACTATCTAAATTTGTTGAGAAAGGTCGCGAGCGATATCAAACCATCGGAACAGAAAGGAATTTCACTGAAATCTTATTCTTACCAAAAAATAGACCTCAAGATATGATTTCTGCTGTATTTATCAATTTATCTCGTAATTCATCAGATAAGTTGGATGAAACGGCGGTTAATCAGAAACTAAGCCAAAACCAAAAAACAATCCTGACCCTATCAGAAAAAACCAATGGCGTGCCAATATTAGCGTTTTATAGAAAACCAGGTTCTGAATATTGCACGCTGGGTCTAATTAAAAAAGATGAGAATGGCAGTTTTGTTCTCAGCACCACCCCGATCAAACCGACAACGGGTCTAGAACAATTGCAAGGTCGTCTACGTCAGTAATTACGTCATGCGCAATTCACAGCCTATTTCTGCCTAAATACCAATAAAAAAACCGCGCCCCAGATTTACTCTGGAGCGCGGTTTTAATCTAAACCACCGGCACTAGCGATAATCGTCTATCTGTGGGCAGCTGCACACCAGATGACGGTCGCCATACACGTCGTCTATCCGGTTCACACTGGGCCAGAACTTGTTGTCGTACACGTGCGGCAACGGGAACAAGGCTTGTTCGCGGCTATAGACGTGGTTCCATTCGCCAATAATATCTGCCTTGCTGTGTGGCGCATGCTTGAGCGGGTTGTCATCCGCTGGCCAGACACCGGTTGCCACTTTATCAATCTCGGCACGAATGGCCAGCATCGAGTCAATAAAGCGATCCAGTTCGGCTTTGGATTCTGACTCGGTCGGTTCAATCATCAGCGTGCCCGGCACCGGAAAGCTCATGGTTGGAGCGTGGAAGCCATAATCATTCAAGCGTTTGGCAATATCCACCTCGGTGATTCCCGATGCGGCTTTGATCGGCCGCAGATCGATAATGCACTCGTGTGCCACGCGACCATTGGCGCCGGTGTAGAGCACTGGGTAGTGCGGCGACAGTTTGCTTGCCACATAGTTGGCATTCAACAGTGCATGCATGGTGGCCTGTTTCAAACCTTCGGCGCCCATCATCGAGATATACATCCACGAGATCGGCAGAATCGAGGCTGAACCAAATGGCGCAGCCGAGACTGCACTCTGCCCTTGGGACACGCCCGCAATCGGGGCCATCACATTGTTGGCCATAAACGGTGCCAAATGCGATTTCATCCCAATCGGCCCCATGCCTGGTCCGCCACCGCCATGGGGAATGCAAAAGGTTTTGTGCAGGTTCATATGGCTAACGTCGGCGCCAATATCCGCCGGACGCATCAGACCCACCTGAGCATTCAGGTTGGCGCCATCCATGTAAACCTGACCGCCGTTGGCATGCACAATTTGGCAAATTTCGCCGATGGCCGCTTCAAACACCCCATGCGTCGATGGGTAGGTAATCATCAAGGCGGCCAGATTGGCGCGATAGTGCTCGGCCTTGGCCTTGAGATCGGCCACGTCGACATTGCCAGCGTCGTCACACTCCACCACCACCACTTCCAGATTCATCATATGCGCCGACGCTGGGTTGGTGCCGTGTGCTGAACGTGGAATCAGGCAGACATTACGCTGGGTCTCGCCGCGCGATTCATGATAGCGGCGAATCATCAGTAAACCGGTATATTCACCCTGCGCCCCAGAATTCGGTTGCATGCAAATTGCGTCAAACCCGGTAATCGCCTTGAGCTGATTCGACAAACCATCAATCAGTTCTAGATAACCCGCCACCTGCTCGCGTGGAGCAAACGGGTGAATCTCGGTGAATTCTGGCCAGGTGATCGGCAGCATTTCGCTGGTGGCGTTCAGCTTCATGGTGCAGGAGCCGAGTGAAATCATCGAATGATTCATCGCCAGATCGCGGTTTTCCAAGCGCTTGAGATAACGCAGCATCTCGTGCTCGGTATGGTAGCGATTGAACACCGGGTGGGTCAGAATGGCATCCGTACGCATCAGTTCGGCTGGAATCGCATTGGCGAGCGTCGCATCAAGTGCGGTCAGATCGGCGTCGCGCCCGGTGCAGAGTTGCACCAAGGCGCTCAGATCTTCCATCCGCGTGGCTTCGTGAAAGGCCACGCCCAGCACCCCGCCGCCAACTTGGCGCAAGTTGTAGCCAGCATCGCAAGCCGCCTTAAACACCGCATCGGCACGCGCGCCCAGATCAATCTCTACAGTATCGAAGAAGGCATCAAACACCAGTTTGCCACCCTGAGCGCGCACGGCTGCGGCAAATACCGTGGCTAACCGGTGAATGCGCAGCGCAATGCGTCGCAGCCCTTCGGGGCCGTGGTACACCGCATACATGCCGGCCATATTGGCCAGCAATACTTGCGCGGTACAGATATTCGAGTTGGCCTTTTCGCGGCGGATATGTTGCTCGCGGGTTTGCAACGCCATGCGCAGCGCCATTTTGCCCTTGGCATCGACTGAAACCCCGATAATCCGCCCAGGAGCTGAACGCTTCATCTGGTCTTTAAAGGCAAAGTAGGCTGCGTGTGGACCACCAAACCCCATCGGCACGCCAAAGCGCTGGGTTGAACCAACAGCAATGTCGGCCCCCAATGCAGCGGGGGATTTCAGTAGCACCAAGGCCATCACATCGGCGGCCACGACCACGACTGCGCCACGCGCGTGCGCAGCGGCAATCACCGGGCTCAGATCATGCAATTCACCATCCGCACCTGGATATTGGAACAAGGCACCAAAATAGTCATTCTGACCGGCTTGCTCGGGCGCGCCGAACACCAGTTCGAAGCCATAATATTTGGCGCGGGTTTTGAGCACGTCCACCGTTTGCGGCAAGACATTACGATCAACAAAAAAGCTGGCTGAGCGTGACTTAGACACCCGGCGTGCCATCGCCATCGCCTCGGCGGCTGCGGTGGCTTCATCCAGCAACGAGGCATTCGCCATCTCCATGCCGGTCAGGTCGATGATCATTTGCTGAAAATTCAGCAGCGCTTCTAGGCGCCCTTGGGCCACTTCGGCCTGATAGGGGGTATAGGCGGTATACCAACCAGGGTTTTCCAGCACATTACGCAAGATGACGCCAGGAACCAGCGTCGGCGCATAACCCATGCCAATGTAGGACTTTTTGATCTGGTTTTTGGCTGCCAGTTTTTTGAGCTCTGCCAATGCCTCCACTTCAGGCTTGGCATCCGGCAAAGACAATTTTTGGCGAAACCGGATCGCAGCCGGAACCGTCTGGTCAATCAGGTCGTCAAGCGAGCTTGCACCGATATCGGCCAGCATGGCTTGCGCATCGGCCGGGGATGGCCCGATATGTCGCGCGCTAAATTCACTGCGATTAAACAACTGAGAAAGCGTCATTTTCTTCAATCCGCAAGGTAACAGCAAAAAGCCCTGCACGACCGTGCAGGGCTTTGTTTATAACTTATTCGCCGATTTCGACCCCATAAGCGGCGGCATCCATCAGGCTATCCAGGTCAGCCGGGTTGCTAGGCCGAATCTTGAAGAACCAGCCCTGACCATATGGATCGGTATTCGACAGTTGCGGCTCAGCTTCCAGAATATCGTTGATGGCCAGCACTTCGCCGGCAATCGGACAGTAGACGTCAGAGGCGGCCTTGACCGACTCGACCACACCGGATTCTTGGTTGGCGGTCAAGACGGCCCCAACTTGCGGCAACTCAATAAACACCACATCGCCCAACAATTCTTGCGCGTGGTCAGTGATGCCGACTGTCACTACGCCGTCTGCCGCAACCCGCAGCCATTCATGGCTCTCGACATATTTCAGATCGGAAGGAATGTTGCTCATCTGATTCAAAGCTCCCTGTAATCAATTCAAGTAGTGTTGGGGTTTAATCAAAAACTTTTTTGCCATTGCGCACGAACGGCATTTTGACCACTCGCACATCAGTCAGACTGCCGCGCAGATCAACTTGCGCCGTGGCGCCGGTGTCGCGCGGCACACGGGCAATCGCGATGGAATGCTTGAGCGTGGGTGAAAAGCTGCCGCTGGTAATCACGCCTTCGCCCACGCCGGGTACTAGCACCTTCTGACCATCGCGCAAGACTCCGCGACCTTCGAGCACCAGACCAACTTGCTTAAATTTCAAACCAGCCTGCTTGGCAGCCTCTAGCGCAGCACGGCCATTAAACGCACGGGTTTGCGGCTCCCAGGCAATAGTCCAGCCCATACCGGCTTCCAGCGGGTTCACCTGGTCGTCCATATCGTGGCCATACAAATTCATACCGGCTTCCAGCCGCAGCGTATCGCGTGCGCCCAGACCGCAAGGGGCGACACCGGCAGCAATCAGACGGCGGAACAAACTGGCCACCTCGGTGGCAGGCAGCATGATTTCCAGGCCATCTTCTCCGGTGTAACCGGTACGGGCGATAAACCATTCGCCGCTAAAATGTCCTTGAAACACCTTGAGGGCATGTACTGAGCTGGCGGCTTCGGGTTTGACATTACAGAATTTAGCGATGGCATTCGGGCCTTGTACCGCCAGCATGGCCAGGTCGCGACGTACTTTGAGTGTTACCTGAAAACCAACCCGCTGTTGTTCCATCCAGGCCAGATCTTTTTCGGTGGTGCCCGCATTCACAACCAGGCGATAACCGAAGGCCGTCAGATAGACAATCAGATCGTCTACCACACCGCCATCCAGATTCAGCATGCCGGAATACAAGGCTTTACCTTCAAAGCTCAGTTTGGCGACATCGTTAGCAATCAGTTTTTGTAACCAGGATTTGGCATCGGGACCGCTAACATCAACCACGGTCATATGGGATACATCGAACATACCGGCGTCGGTTCGAACCAGCTCGTGTTCTTTGAGCTGTGAACCATAATGGATGGGCATTTCCCAACCAGCAAAATCAACCATCTTGCCATGTGCGGCCAGATGTTCTTCAAACAGGGGCGTACGTTTCGGAGCCGTCATGGCGCGTCCTTGAAGGGTGAGTAATTCCTCGAATGCTCACACCCCTCTGTCCTGACACCTGAGATTTTCCGGCGTAAAGCCGTTAGCCCCTTCGGTGGACGCGTCGCGCCGCTCTCCAGAGTTTGTGGACGTTGACCGTCCAATCATGCAGTCCTTTTGCCTGAGCGATTGCGGGTGCACTTGCGCCTTCGGCGGTGAAAACCTCTTCACACTCTCCTGCATGAAGAGCCGATTATCAGGGCTGGCCTCGCGCTTGGCAAGCCGCAGAGCAGAAGACTTTCAAATAGTTTCACTGAAAGTAATCTGGCAAGGCAGCGAGCAAACCACCCACCATCATGTAGGGCTCACAGCACGATAAGCGTTTTTTGCAAGTTTAATTTTCTGTCATCCAACAGACTGCACGCCTTCAGTTTAATAGCATTCAGGCGTCAGATTTTGATTATGTCGATACCGTTAGCCTCACGCTCTGGCTGGCATGGCATTGCCGCTCATCTTGAGCCTCCACGCCGTACCGTACCCTTGCGGACACGCCCGCCCGAGCGGGTAGAGTTAGAGCAACACCTGGGCTTTGCTCATGCGCCACAAGGTTTATATGAAGAGTTGCAGCATCGCTGCGGCCCGTTTGACTCAGGCGCGCATTACATTAACGATTTGGCGAGCGCGCGTTTAAACCAGATCGTTAGCGCACGCCATACCGGGGTTCAGGCGGCAAACGGCAGTTGGCTGGCGGCTAACCGGATTCAGATTGGTCGAGTCGCACAGCTCGTCACCAGCCAATACCCGTTGGCCGAGCAGTTGGAGCCCTATTTGCTCACCTTGATGCAACAACGCGTGCCGCTATTAGTGGTACTGACTTCCAAGCAAGAGATGCTGCGCGCGGACCTCGCACCCTATTTTTGCCAAAACAGGCACTACGGCTGCGTAGCGGTTAAAACCGCCCCAGGCCAACGCAGCGTATTGCCACACGGTTTGGCACTGCAGTCCTATGATTTGACGCTGTCCTCCAACGACCAGCACTGGAACCTGAAAGTCGTGCAGGTTGAAAACTGGTCAGCAAGCCAACTGCCATCGAGCGCAGCATTGCACGCCCTGGCACTCCAGCTGCAACAGCAGATTGGCCCAAACCCGGCTGCTGCACCCTGGTTGCATGGCGTAGCCGGCGTGGGTCGCAGCGCAGTCCTCGCGGGGGCGCTGGCCCTGCTACAGCCAGAGGTCCGCAGTCTAGAGGCAATCGTCACCGAAATGCGCATCAGCCGTGCCCCTAACATGCTAGAAACCCCGGCCCAGTTGGATCTACTGGCCGACATTGCCGAGCAATTGCAAATAGCACTGTTAGATCGGGATGTCGGATAAAGGCGATTTTTGAAAGCCATCACTGTAAGACTTGCTTAGGATCAGGTTAACGATCAACCCAGTAGGTCTGCCATCTGGCGGATGCGCTCGCAGCATTTTTTATTATTAAGGATCACCCCATGCCAACAACCATAGCTCGGCTGCCCTTAAGCGATCGGCAGCAAGCGGCTGATATTTTTAGGGACAACTTAGAATACGAAGATAAAGGCAGCATCGGGATTAACAAGCAAGGCGACGTCCTGCTTTATTCTGGGCGTCTTTGTCGACTGCTGCACCCGATGCAGAGCAAGCGGGTTGATCAATTACTTCGATCAATGAATGGGGGCCAACTCTCATCACTCAACCGGTTGCCGACGACTAAGCAGATCAAAAGAGCGCTAGCGCTGATTCCCCAACCGCTAGACCGCGCCAGCCCTCAGACCAGGGCTGCGGCCCCGGTTCAAACCAAACCGGTTCACAGCGAGGTTCACCCTGCGGAAATTTGCCAAGCACTCGAACAGCGACTCGCGTCACCGCTTATTGCGCTTAACAGCTATGCCGAGGTAGCCGGCGCACGCTTCCCTAGCATTGGCACTGCATGCGCTACCCTGCAGACTGCGCCAGACGGAACACCACTGCCGCTCAATCAGATCAGTATTAATCAGCAAGGCTTGGGCTATGCGGGTCAGTACCCAACCGCGCCACACATGGGTGCCTATCTGGAGTGGATACTACAGACCAAGCCATCGGTACTGGTGGTGATTTCCAACGAGCAGGATGCCGAGAGGTTTAAGTTTCCCACTCCGCGCTATTTCGAACAGGCTAAGCAGTACGCCGATGCGAACGGCAAACCGATTTCGGTTCGCACACCGAAGCGAGGTGAAATGTGCATCCAGCAGGGTGGGCAGTCCCACACCCTTAAAGTGCTGCATATTGGCGATTGGGTCGACAAAACCGCGCCCACCACCCAGCAGCTTCAGGCTTGGGCCGCTCAAGTCCAAAAGTTTGGCGGACAACCTTTGATACATTGCAGTGCCGGGATTGGCCGCACCGGAACCCTATTTACACAAATCGCGATGAATAAGCATGCGGATCAAAGCGTGGAACAGATCATCCAGCAACTGCGTCAACAGCGCTCGCCGAGAATGGTACAAACCCCAGAGCAACGGACCGTACTGGTAGAGTCTGCGCTGAATATGGGCCGTCAGGTGCTAACGCCAGAGGAACCGGTATACGAAAACTTGCCACGGCAGAATGAACTGGTCTATGAGAACTTCAAAGCCAACGCCACACGTAAGACAAACCAGGGAAGGCTATAAATATTCTTGCGCAGCAAATAATGCCGAGTACTTCCCCTTTTGTGCCAGTAATTCGTTGTGCGAGCCCTGTTCGCTGATTCTGCCTTGGTCCAATAGCAGTATCCGATCAAGGCGGGTGACGGTGCGCAGACTGTGCGTGATGACCAGCACTGTTTTGCCAATGAGCGCGGTATCCAGCAGTTGCAGCAAAGCCTGCGCCGTCAGGCTGTCGAGACCTGACATGGCCTCATCCATCACGAGGATGGGGGCATCTTTGAGCAGCGCGCGAGCAATCGCGATACGTTGGCGCTGGCCACCGGACAACCGACTACCGCCTTCGCCCGCCAGGGTGCTGTAGCCCGCAGGCATGGCAGCGATGAAGTCGTGGCACTGTGCCTGTCGGGCAGCCGCCATCACTTCATCGTCGTGAGCATCCGGCCGACCATAGCGGATGTTGTCCATCAGGCTACGGTTAAACAACGTCGGGTCTTGCGGAATAACGCTGATCTGAGCGAGCAACGAAGATCGCTCACTGAGGCCGATATCCTGCCCATCGATCAGAATATGGCCCAACTGTGGCTCGGCAAGTTGCAGTAGCAGGCGCACTAAAGTCGTTTTCCCCTCGCCGGACATCCCGACCAGGCCAACACGTTGCCGCGCGGGCAAAACAACGTGCAGATCCTCGAACACCGGTTGCCCCGAAGGGTAGCGAAAATAGACGTGCTCAAAAACGATTTCGCCCTTGCCTAGCACGAGCGGCGACGCAAGCCCGTCTCTGGCCGGTGCGCAGGCGGGCTTGACCAATTGCTCGACCCCATTGGCGACGGTGCCGAAACATTCAAACAGATCGAGGAAGCGTTGGCTAAGGTTGTGCGCATCGTTGATGATCACCAGGTTGATGCCGGCGACCAGCGTGAATTCGGCCAAGCCGATGCTCCCGTGCTGCCATAGGTACAGCGCCGTCATCAGTGAGGCAACCGTAAGCGCCGCAGCGCTCGCCAACTGGAACCAGCGAATCGCCTCGAACTGACGCAGTGCGCGCACGACAACCTGCCGCTCACGGTCGAGCCAGTGATCAAGCAGTCGACGCTCGTGCCCTAGCTGGTCGAATATTCTGGCAGTCGAGAGACAAGCGACGGCATCGGTGAGAAAGCCACTGGTTCGACTGCGCGCCTCCGCCTCTGCCATCGCGTGCGCACGCCGCCGCACGGCAAGCCAGACCGAAACACCGGCAAAGGCTATGGCCCAGACAAGCAGAATCGCAGCCAGCAGTGGCGACGTGGCGAATAGAAGGACCAGCGCCGAGATAAGCGCGATGCCGCCTGGCCAGAAGTCAAACAACACGATGCCGGAGATCTGGTCGACACCGATCGCGGTGTCCTGGATACGTTGTGCCATGGCGCCGCTATCAATGCCCTCGGCCCGCATCGGCGGGTGCCGATGCAAGCATGCGGTCAACTGACGGACGATGCCGTGGCGCTGGCGCGGCAACAACGTTTCGTACAGCGCCCCGGCAAAGCGCGCACACAGCATTTCACTGAACACCACCAACAGAAACAACACCACTGGCACGCTCAACGACTCGGGCATAGCCGATGCGGGCGAGGCAGTATGCGTGGCGGCAGCGATAATCAGGCTGACGGCATAGGGGATGAGCATGTTGCAGGTAGCCTGCCCGCCCTGTAGTCCAAAGATCAGCGTGTAGCGCCGCCATTCTCGGCGTGCACAATAAGCAAGAAAGCCAAACGCTGCAGTCGGCGGTAAGGTATCAGAATCGTGGACATCACTCATATCGTAGTAAAACCTTCGTCAAACATTCTCGATCAAGGAGAAAAGACGACTCTGATGCAGGTGATGGAGTTCCCGACAGCGCAACTAAGCACACAGCTTAGCGCCCAAAATCATAAGGGGGATGGCAGCCGCAGCATGCCTTAGGAAAGCTGACCAGCCTTATCCGCTAACAAGGCCGTATTGTGTCAGTAGAACCTGGTACTCGTGGCTGTACTAACTGCCACGATCTTAAGGTAGTATCAGCCCTCGCTACGAAACGAAGGCTGATGCTTTTTTCAATATATCTATATCCAGGCGAAGAGGGTTGGCTTTTTGTTTGATCAACCACAAACCGCCGGACCGGGTGCCAGCGGTTCAGAGCTAGGCGCGCCGCCGCAGACAGTACAGGTCCGTACGGCAAGGCGGCGCAACAACGCTCTGGGCCGTTGGCGCTCGGTCAGCCCATCAATACCATTCGATACCGTCGATTTCGGTGGTAATGATGGTACCGGCTTTACCTTCTACGATTTGTTCGATGTCTTCCAACGCACCAATTACGGCACGTTTGCCAGTCAGGCGCGCAAATTCGCAGGCGGCTTCAACTTTAGGGCCCATCGAACCCGCAGCAAAGCCCAGCTTGTCCATTTCGTCCGGGTGAGCACGCTTGATCGCACGCGCTTCTGGTGTACCCCAACCGATAAACACGGTCTTCACGTCGGTAGCGATCAGGAAGTAATCTGCTTCCA
>Ga0183100_1001273_pt1 | contig 13299 bp, 10 predicted proteins | sample Biomet2_FD_127789 | JGI IMG/M metagenome (GOLD analysis project Ga0183100, IMG submission 127789) | Microbial communities from bioreactor (seeded with anoxic lake sediment) at LBNL, California, USA - Biofuel metagenome 2 | ecosystem: Engineered > Bioreactor > Anaerobic > Unclassified ...
GGGGCGGTGCGGGGCGCTACCCTCAAAAGGCGACGGGAGGAGCCACTATCCGATAATATTCCCGAGTCCCCGTCGCCGCCGACAGTCCGGCGCCCCGAACCGACGCTGTCAAGGGTGGCGGTGAACAAAGGCATCAGTTGGCGCGTTCCTTCTCAAGCTCGTAAGGTGTTGTGCATCTGGCTATTTACAACCCCCTAAGCTTATCCTGATCAAGCATCTCAACGAGCACGTTAACAATGTCCGGATCGAATTGAGTGTCGGCATTGTCAAGCAAGGTTTGTCGAGCCTCATCGATGCTCATAGCCGATGCGTTTGCAGACTGATGCCTCATGCGTTCGTAGCTTTCAGCCACCGCGATGATTCTTGCGAGCAAAGGAATTTCATTGCCCTTGAGCCCTCTAGGATAACCGTGACCGTCCCAGCGTTCCTGATGAGCAAGCACCGGTTCGGCAAGACTCAGCGTATCATCAAACGCGTTGAGTATTCGGTACCCAACGATCGGATGACGCTTGATTTTATTCCACTCATACTCCGAAAGATGATGGTTGATGTTCAGAAGTAGCGGATCCAGAACGATTTTACCAATGTCGTGAAGATACGCCGCATCCGATAGGTTGCGAATATCGACGTCTGACAAATGCATCTCTCGCCCGATGGCCTGCGCAATCTCCCTGACCGCCTCCGAATGCTCCCGTTCCCGTATGCTGCTGTTGTGTAATGCTGTGACGATATCATCAACAGTACTCTTACGAACCGCATCCCGCTCGAGTGTCTTGGCTTGATACATAGCCTCTTCAGCCTGCCTGAGAACTGAAGCGATATCGGCGTCCATATGCTCTTTGCAGGAGAATCCCAACGATATGCTGCCCTTGATGGATCTGATCTTCTCCTTGGCAAATTCCACCTTGATCCGCTCGATGAGTTTCTGCGCCTCGCCTGCCTTCGTTCTGGGAAGAAGTAACACAAACTCATCACCACCCCATCGGGCGATTAAATCATCTTGTCTGCCACACCGCCGAAAAACATCTCCGATACATTGTAAGAGTTGATCCCCATACGCATGACCGAATACATCATTTGTTAACTTCAGCCCATTGACATCCCCCATGACGATCGTCAGAGGAAGATTGCTATCCTTATCCAGTCGCTGCATCTCATCACTGGCATACCTTCGGTTGTACAATCCCGTCAGCGGGTCACGGAAGCTGAGGTACTCAATTTGTTTCAGCTGTCTCATCTTCTCCGTCACATCTCTAAAAACCAAGACAACGCCCGTTGTTTCTCCCGACTCGGATTGGATTGGCGCCGCACTATCCTCAAGATTGTAAGTCTTCCCATATTTTGAAACGAGTACTGCATGATTGCTCAATTCTTGCGTTTTCCCAGATTTCAAAGCATCAGCAATCGGATCGGCGATCTGTGCTGATTTTTGTTCATGCTGTATCACAAACACCTGTAAGTAGTTATGGCCCAGAGCTTCCTCCAGACTCCATTCGGTCAGTTTCTGCGCGACCTGGTTCATCATTTCCACATTGCCATCACGATCGACCACCAGCACACCATCACCGATGGAGACTAGGGTCTGCAGGTACCTTGAACGTTCAAACGCCAATTTTTCCTGAATTTCATGCCGCTGAAGCGTGTTCCAAGCGCCATTCATCAAAAGTGACAATTCCAGGACGTCCGTGTCGTCATAATCATAAGGCTTGTTCGCCAGCCCAACCACCGCCACGATATGCCCATCGATGAAAACCGGTACAGACAGAAAGCGTTCAAGCGCTACATGTCCGACTGGATAGCCTTTCTTGAGTGGATGCGGGCCTTGAAAGTCGTTGAGCATGATCGCTTTCTTCTGTCGCACGACTTCTCCCCATATGCCTGTGCTCTCAAGCGCATAAAGTGTTTTAGGATTGACGACGCTGCAGCTTTCCATGACGCCTCTGGTCCATGAGTTGAGCGAAAACTCCTGGCGTTTGTCATCATACAGATAGATATACCCAAATTGGCTATCGGTAAGACTCAAAGCTTCATGAAGCACATAATCCAATTGTTCTTGTTGGTTTGGGAAGTTACGCGTCAATATATCCGAAAGGATGGAAAGACGTTTGGTGGTTTTCTCCCGTTTTCTCTCTTCCATCCTTTGCACTGTGATATCGCGAATGTACGCGCCCACTCCCGTTTGTCCGTCTGGCAACGTAACGGGGAACTTGGTCGTCGCCAGTATTTTCCCACCCCAATGGGTTTCATCATGCAAAAGAGATCCTGTCTCCAGGACGTCTACGTCTGTCTTTCGGCGGAGGTCCGCAAACTCTTTCTCAGTCAGGGCATAATCGTCGAGGCCAATTACCTGCTTGGCAGATTTTCCGTAAAACGCCTCGAACGCCGGATTGACAAACACATATCGCAAGTTGGCATCCTTTAAGTAAACCCAATCGCCTTGCGCGTCAATAAATGTTCTGAGCATTGAATTGGTATACGCAAAATCGCGGTTGGCGGCCCGTATGCGCCTTCGGCTGCGAATGACAAGCGCGAGCAGGATGGAAAGCAAGCCGAGCCCCATTCCTGTGATGATGAATCCAATCGTGTTGCGTTTATTTATCTCTTGTTGAAGTAACACTTTATCCGTTACATCATGTACAATCGAGAATAGAAGGCGTCTATTCCCAACCAAAACTGGGTAGGAAAACACTTCAACATTTCTTATTTCTCCACTGGAGAGCCGATGCCTGAATACGAAGTAATTACGCTGCTCTGCCGCGGCCGCCTTCATTTCTTTTTCAATCTCCTGCGGTGTAAGCACATTGATATCACTAATACGCATGGAGATTAGTTGATCTTTGGCATAACCATAGAATACGGATGCCGCATTGTTCGCATCCACAATGGCGCCACTGTCGGGATCTATCAGCATCATGACGGAGCCATGTTGACTGAACACCCCGGATAGATCGTCGATGTTGTCCAACGTCTGGGCTCGTGCAGTCATCCCTATCCATGAAAGACTGAACATGAGCAGTAGTGCGAATGCTTTAATGAGGCAACGCTTCATTATTGATCGCCTCCCCGTCCTGCTTTTTTGCAGCGTTCTCTTTTTGCTCACGCATCAGGCTCACAAACAACAGCGCAATATCAGGATCAAACTGCGTGCCCGCATGACGCTCAATCTCCTCAAGCGCGAATGACGGCTGCAAGGCTTTGCGATATACCCGCGTCTCGGTCATGGCATCATAGGCGTCGGTCACAGCCAGAATCCGGGACGGCAACGATATCTCGGTCCCTTTCACCCCGCCAGGATACCCCAAACCATCCCAGCGTTCGTGATGATGAAGGATATACTCAGCAATGTGCTCAAGAGCGGGCGTTGACATGGCAATGCGATAGCCGATTTCAGAATGCAGTTTCATCTGCGTCCATTCCTCTTGCGTCAAAGGTCCCGGCTTATTGAGGATGCTTCCGTCCACGCCGATTTTTCCTATATCATGAAGCATCGCAAATAGCTCAATGTCATCCAGCATCCCTTGCGACGAGCCTAATTTGCTGGCGACCATGCGCGTCAATTTCGCTAATCGCAAGCAATGCGCCTCCGACTCCTGACTCTTCACGTACAATGTGGCCATAATGGAAGCAACGATTGCATTATGCGAGCTCTTCTGATTCAAGAGCTTTCGGTTTTTCAATTGATTCTCAGCCGCCTGGTATACCTCTTCGAGGCTTTGACTGTCTGATTCTTTTGTACTAAGTCCCATGCAGAGACTCACTTGGTATTGCGTTTTCGTTTTTGTGCGATTGTAGCTGTCGACCAAATCATTGATCGTGGCCGCAACGCGATTTGCCTCGTCACTGCTGGTTCGTGGCATCAACAACGAAAACTCATCACCGCCAGTGCGAGCGAGCATGTCATCTTTTCGACAGCAACTGTTGATCAGCTTTGCTACCTCTGCAATCAAATAGTCGCCTTCAGCATGTCCATATGCGTCATTGATCATACGCACGCCGTTGATATCGAGTATTGCAAAAGATAGCGGCCAATTGTCAGGTGTATCGATATCGCACTTGACCTTCTCAAAATGGTTGCTATTCAATAATCCGGTTAGAAGATCATGCTGCTGAAGATACGTGATCTGCTCTTGACGTTTTCGCTGCTCTGTTATATCCACAATGATTCCTTCAAGAACCTGTACCGTACCATTATCCTCGAAAACCCCTTGTCCGGTCTCCAGAACCCATTTCTTCTCGCCCGATCGGGTTCTGATCTCATACTCCTGTCGGAATATCGCCCTGCGGTTTAACACGCGTTTCCATTCTTCCCAGAGCATGTCTCTGTACTCGACTGATATCAAGTCATTGAATGAAATATCTCGGTTTTCAAGCAAGCTGTCAGGAGAATACCCAGTTAGTGCCAAGCATCCGTCAGATACAAACAGCATGGTCCACTCTTTATCATATTGGCAACGGTAGGCCATGCCTGGCAGGTTCGAAATTAAAACTGATTTACTGCGCTCACTTTCTCGCAGCGCATGTTCGATTTCTTTTCTGGTTGAGATGTCCTCAAGCAGGCAAAGATGTACAAATCGTCGATCGGGACTTGGGGACAGATGCGAGATAATCATATTCGTCCATACTGACGAACCATCGGGTCTTATGAAGCGTTTTTCCATCACATATCCATTGATCTTTCCTGCTTTGAACTGCGCAAACTGCTCCAGATCTACCTGTAGATCTTCAGCGACTGTGATTTCTGGCCAACTGATCACGCTTAATTCATGATTCGAACGACCAAGAATACGCTCAAACATTGGATTCATTGTCATGTTACTGTATTGCGACTGCGTCACAAATTGCTTGTCTTCAACGATGGCGATCCCTATCGGGGCATTGTTGAAGACGTTGCGATAAAGAGCCTCATCAAACGCCAATTTTTTGCTTTGCCCCTTCAGCGCTGTATGGAGCATCCATATACGAAGTAAAGAGAAGGAGAGAATTAAAACGCTGACAACCACAACAAAGTCTGGAATCATTCGTAGCCATAAGGTATGATTCCATTCAATAGCGGAATAATCGATACCCAAAACGGCGATTACCGCATCGTTGTTTGGGTCTTTGATCGGAACCAACGCGCTGATCCAGGTTCCCCAGCGATCTGTTACCGCTTGGGTGAGTTTCACTGCGCCGGTTTGAAAAGGTATCCAGTCTTCAGGCGTCGCTTCCGTATATACTTGACCGGGTGGTGAATAATCGAGGGAGTCGCTTTCTTCAGAATCCATCAGGAAAACAATCTGGCTGGATCGCTCGGCCAGTATATAGGCGAACCGAATGGGGTTTGCAATGTTTACCAAGCGTTGCAGGCTTCGTTTTGCCATCTGATACTCAGCACTGTCTAAATCGGCTGAATCCCCAGATAGCATCGCGATATGTTCCGGATGCAGCATCGCTTCGGCTGACTGTGCCAAGACGATTGCTTCTGTAGAAGCACTATGTTCGTATCTTGACCATGCAAAGTGCAGATAGAAGGCGCCGAAAAATACTATGACAATAGCCAGCATCAGTGATATCACGCGTAAATGCTTGGTATTAGTCGAATCGAGACCGAAAGTGATCGCGCGATTGGCTTGTCGTGCCATTATAACACCCCGTATCCTTTTCTGGAGGTCCGCGCAATATGCTATGCGTGACCTCCTAACCATGCCGTGGAAGAAACATAAGCCTATCGCATCGAGTGAATCAATCGACTTGGGATAACAGAAGGCCTCACTTCGGGGAAGCGTAGTTCTCGGACAGTCGACAATGCATGAACATGTTCCAAAGGTTCAGCAACTCATTCGTATCGGGTTGCCACGCCGTCATGATTACATCAAATGTGTTGTTCGTGCAAAACTTCCAGAATAATGACATTGCATGATCAACAGTATGCCTCACTAATCCGCTTCTTATGCAGGCCATCATGGCTGGCAGCAGTAGTTCGCTTTTTCGCTTTTGATCGTTGTATAGGAAGTTTTGTATTTCCTCCCGCAGTTCCTCCGGCGGAAATAGGGAATAACGTAGAAAGAAACGAGTTTCCGGAACATGGGTCATGGTGTATTGCATGATATACAGGAAATACCCCCGAAGGTAGCTCTCGGGATCATCGATTTTGTCGGATATGATGTTTGGAACACTGGACAGATATTCATCCAGCATCTTCTCTGCCAAGGATAGGAACAATGCTTTCTTAGATGGGAAATGATAATACAAGGTGGGTAATTCTGCATCGGCCGCTCGGCAGATCGCCCTGATCCCAGTAGCCTCGTAGCCATTTTCCAGAAACAAGGTAAATGCAGCATCACTGATCAATTTCGCTTTGCCAGACTCGAGGATTCTGTTTTTCATAGACTATTCCTTTCATATCGCACTACCAATATGGATAACAAAATACCTTTGCGCATATTCATTGCTGTATAAAATTCTTATCAATCGTTTGTTTATTATATCACTCCCTTGGAATATCGTCAATTGCGTTAGTTTTGCAAATTATATAAGCACGATTGTAGGTCTACAATTCATATTGGACAACGAAGAAAAGGAAAGCATGATATGGCAAGATAAGGTTAGCTGAGTTACAACGTACCAGTAAACTGAAAGGGCCTTACTCTCCTAATACTGCATTTATCAGGAAATGAGTTATCGGCTGTCTCAGAGGACACATGTCAAGAACCATGGCGTAAGCCAAGCAAGCCGGAAGTACATCAAGAGCCGTTCGTATATCTGTTTGTGGCTTTCAGAACGCGTACAGTTTTATCCTTTCTTGTAACCATTGCGTTTCTCTGCTATACTATATTTGAAAGAACGTTTGAGAATAATAGATAATTCAGCCTTTTTGCTGCCTAGACATTACACGTCACTTGTGCTGAAAGGACTGGGCTTATAATAGCAATGTCATCATGAGCGATGCAAAGGAAAAGGGTATCCCCGTGGCTTAAGCGGGGCAACTATCCCCTTATTGACGAGAGTTCTATCCGTTGTGGACGCCTATGACGCCATGACACAAGTCGGCCATACCAGAAAGCCATCTCCCCTGAAGCTGCTGTTGCGGAGCTTACTGCGAATGTGGACAAGCAGTTCGACCCTGACGTCGTTGCGCTGTTCCTGAAGAGCTTGCAACGCAATAGAACCATCGAATCATGACCGCGCCTACTCTAGCCAATCTTGCAGAACGGAAGTGAGATCATGGGTTACGCTGACTTCACCAGAGAACAGCTTCTTGACCACATTAATGAAGTCGAGCTAAAACTGGCTCAAACGCACGCAAAGATGGACGCTCTCCTCTTGCTTAACCGACAACTACTGCGCGAAAAGGAGCAGGAAGCGGCGCTTGACTTCGCTTGGAGCGGAAATCTGGGTCATTGGTATTGGGATATCCGCAGCAACCATGTCACATTCAATCCGCTCAAGGTGATCACGCTCGGTTATGACGTCTCTGATATCCCTGAAGAGGTACCATTTCAATTCTTCACGAACCTTCTGCATCCGGACGATTACCAAACGACAATGAATGCGATGAAAGCGCATCTGAACGGAGAAGCGCCGGTTTATGAAGTGGAGTACCGTATCAAAGCAAAGGACGGATCATACCATTGGTATTACGATCGCGGAAAAATTACCGACATAGATGCAAACGGGAACCCTGTCTTTCTCGCCGGTATCGTATTTGATGTTACCGACAAGAAGCGCAAAGTGCAGGAGTTGGAAGCGCAAAACCAGCTTTTGGCGGAAGAAGCGATGCTGGATGGGCTTACAAAGATTCGAAATCGACGTGCTCTGGTCGAGGTATTGCAGCATGCGATAGACGATCTCAAGACCAAAAATGGATCTACCCTCAGCATCGCCCTTTTCGACATCGATGATTTCAAACGAATCAATGATACAAAAGGTCATATATTTGGGGATAAGGTACTCACAGAGCTTGCTGAGATTTCTATGCGTTCGATCAGGGAACCTGATGTGTTTGGCCGGTATGGCGGTGAGGAATTCCTGTTGGTACTGCCCAATACCGATAAAGAATCTGCATTCTTGATCGCCGATCGCATACGAAAACTAGTAAGCGAGCAATGCTTCTACGGCGATATCCATGTGACAGTCAGCGCCGGTATATCGGAATACCTCGGCGGAAGTATTTCGGATTTTATTAAGAATGCTGATGAGAATCTGTACATCGCAAAGAGAACAGGCAAGAACAAGGTGGTCTAGACTGCCCGAAAATTTGGATACTGGCAAAACTCGTTGATCAAGAGACGTTACTCCCGTAGTGCTTTTGCGATCATCCGCATTGATCAGCTGGCATAACCATTCTACTGCAACGAAGTGGTTTATTTCCGATAAAGCCTTGCGAAATAATTTGCGAAGCCTACCGAATGGGTGAATAAAGCGCTTATGTATTGTACATGCTTATTATGGTCAAGAATATTCGTTAACCACTTAGGATAGAAAGGACGGCAGCTATGAACACCAAAACCAAAGCCTGGGTCAACATGGGACTCTTTCTGCTAACACTGCTCATCAATACGCTCGGGGCGTTCGGATTCATCAACGGGTCATCACAAAAGGAAGTCTCGGACACATACCAGACGCTCATCACGCCAAGCCCTGCTACCTTCAGCATCTGGGGCGTTATCTATACGTTGCTCCTGATCTCGCTCATCTTCATGATCGTTAAGCATAAGGAGGAGAGAACTGCCAGCCTGATCAATACGATCAGCGTTCCGTTCTGGGTGTCTTGTGTAACCAACATTCTCTGGATCATCGCTTTCTCGTATAAATTGATCGGTATCTCGACTCTGCTGATCCTTGCGTTCGTCGTAACCTTGGCCATCCTTAACGGAAAGCTTAAAACGCCGGATGGGTTCGGCCATAAGGTCAATGCGCTGGCATTTGGGCTATACAACGGCTGGCTGATCATCGCGACAGTGGTTAACGCATCCGCGTATCTGGTCAAGCTGCAGTGGAACGGCTTCGGTTTGGCTGCGGATGTCTGGGCGGTGATCATCCTGATCGTTTCGCTGTTGCTCACAGGACTGATTCAGTGGCGTTTGCGTAATGCCGCACTGACGCTGCCGCTGGCCTGGGCATACTTCGGTATCTGGCAGCAGCATCAGGCGCAAGGCTTTTTTGCAGGGCAATACACAGCGATCGGCTGGATGGCAATCGTTATTGGCGCACTGTATATCATCATTGCAGGCTTCGTCTTTATCCAAAACGGCTACTGCTTGCTTCCTAAGCAGAAAGCGTAAAGCAGACTTAACTACTTCACTGGGAATGTCCGCTGTGTAAAAATTACGTCAAGCAGGGTTTGCTCGAAAAGCAAACCCTGCTTTTTAACCAGTGTGTTTATTGTCGCAATGCAAATATCAATAGCCAAAGCTATTGAGTAACATGAAAACTGATTTCAATCTTGGGTATCTGCGAGGCTCATCCTACTTCGTTTTCGTTACGGACTTCGACGGATACTCTTTACCGCCGCCCACGTTCCCCGACGCAGTCACCTTGTAAGTTCCACTGCCGACAGTGCTTGAACCGCTTGCATACGCCTCGTTCCCACCGGTAGCGCTGTCCGATCATGAATTCACATAGGTCCAACTGCTGCTATTTTTCTTGTACAGGGTCACGGTGACAGATGCACTATAGGTACCTGTCGGCATAATGGATCCACTGCAGATAGCCTTTTCACCGCTGAAAGTCAGACTGGCGGAGACGTTGCTCGTGTAGGTGTAAAACGGCGTGATGATCACACTAGCGTCATCGTCCTCATACAGTGCACAGAAGTACCTATATAAAACACCTTGGCATCGTTCTATAGATGCTTCCCGTCGAAACTCAAGCCATGACGATCAAGGATTACATTTAGTGCCAAACAGTCTATCATCCTTTTCAGCTCTTTGGCGCGGGTGCCTTGACAACAATCAGTTCTAGGGTCTCTGGATGCAAATTTTTCACGTTCATTTCGGTTTGAAAAGGAATCTTCAGCAATGTACCGGCTTCATATACATGATAGCTTTGATCATTCAGGCTTATAGATAGCCGCCCCCTGACAACGGTCATATAAACATTCGAGTTAGAAAAATGTTCGGGTAGTCCTTCGTTTGTATTAAAAACCATATGAAGATAGTGAATGTTCTCGTCGAAGATGATTTTCTCCACGGCTTTATCATTTCCCCTGGAAAGCGCGAATGTCTGTTCAATCATAATCGTGTTCCTCTTTCTGTATATTGATGGATACCACTTAAGCTAGGAGTTCAACAGTAATCGTGTTGTGAAAACAAAGCTTTAGCTTCCGATTCTCGTGTAATGAATCGCTGCTTTAGGACAAATCTCCTGGCAATTCGTACATTGGTGGCAGAGCATGCTGTTAATCACAGCTTTATTCTTGCGATCTATAACTTTGATCGCATCGGAGGGACATACTTTCTCACACAGTTTACACCCAATGCATGCATTGTGGTCAACACTTTTTGACGCTCTTGAAAAGCGGCCAAAGGTTCTTTGCAGCGCGCCAAAAGGACAAATCAGATTGTGAAAGACAGCCGGCCGATACCGAAGCGTAACAATCACGGATACTGTCAACCAAAAAGGCAGGACGGGTAGATCTATGTGGAACAGTCTTTTGGAAAGAAACATCATAGCTATGCTGACAACCAGCGCTATCCATGAGAAATATCCGTTTTTCAACCACTTTGGCGTGCTTTCTGTTTGTATCTTGAACTTCTTCGAGATCCATTCCACGGGAAGCATCAGGGTGTTCATCGGGCAGGCATAGCCGCAGTAAATCCGCCCGAACAGTAAGGCCGCAAAAAGGCTGATAACGAACAGCATAAGCCAAAGCATAACGTTGCCGTTGAGTAAAAGCATCAAGAATAATGCCAGAAACAGGATACGTACGATCGACGCAAAATACTTCATGATATTTCCTCCTGTTTGTTGATGGTGATTGCCTTGGATGGGCATTTCTCCACAGAGGTAAGTATCGCTTGCATTGTTTCCGGCCTTTCGGGCATTTTTATCACGATCGCTTTATTGTCTTTCATCAGGTAGTATTCCGGGTACAACTTCACACACAGACCACACCCAATGCAATAGTCTTCGCGGATTTCCAGCAGTCGCGATTTTTCCTTTCGTGTCGGCATATCTTTCTTTTTGACCAAAACACCAGTGATGTAGGCCATCAGAAAGATTGCAATCACGGTAAGAACCCATCTGAGGATCATGAAATCGATCCCCAGAAACTTCGCTTCGTTCGCCAGCATAGGAAGCTTGATGACCGCCCATGTGCTGAGGATAATGACGATATTCGGTATACTTGCACCTTTGCCCAACAGCGCCTTGCTGATTGGAAACGCCGCATAGATCGGGCCCGCAGAGATACTGCCCAGTAACAGTGCGAGGAGGTTTCCCCTAAACCCTGATTTTTCGCCAAACCCACGCATGATCATTTCTTTGGGAATCATTGCCTCAATGACCACTGTCAACAGGAATATGACCGGCAGCACCTGCATCATCTCAGCAAGGTAGTATACGCTGTTATTGATGGATTTCGCCGCTTTATCCGGCGATAGGATAAGGACAGTCAGATACATCAGAGCCACCAAGAGCAGCAGTTTATTCTTCTTTAATACAGTGCCGATATTCATTGGAATACCCCCATTGTCAATGCGATCATGATAGCGAAACCGAAGCTTAATCCATTTCTGACAAGCGTAAATTTTGTCCCGAACTCCTTCTTTTCAAGCGGGAACGTAACCACGCCGACCATCGTCAACGTCGTTAAGAACGCCACTGCCGGAATGATACTGGCGCCAACATCGACCAACGAACCAACCAACGGAAACGCAACGAAAGCGGGGATGAGGGTTATGCTCCCCACAAGCGCCGCAACCACTGTGGACATCAATGTGTTAGCCGATCCCAAGACCGATTTGATCATCTCAGGCGGTATGAATGTGAGCACAAGACCGATCATGAATATGATGGCTACAATATCACTGAGCATATTGCCCATCATGCCTTTTGATTTCTTCATGGCAGCAAAAGTCTTTTTCTTGTCCTTTACCAACGAGATGACCGTGAGTACAACCGCGATAACATAGAACACAATCGTAAATATATCCATGCGTGCCCTCCCTATTTGATTCATCTTCATGATAGTGATATAATTAGCGCTAGGTAGTTACCAAGGTAACTCCTGAAGGGGATGATTCTCTGAACAACGTTCTTGTAAACGCAATGCAAAGCACACTGATGCATTCGTTATCTCGTGATGAGATCGCTCGTTGCTTGTCAGACGGAAGCTTTTTTGCAGCATCCTATGGGAAGAACAGTGTTGTCCATTTTGATGGGGAGATCTGTTCCAATCTGGAAATCATTCTGAGTGGCAAAGTAGTCGTACAACGAATCGACGAATCCGGAAATCTGATGGTAATCGCTGAATTCATCAGTGACGATATCTTGGGTGGGAATTTGCTGTTTTCAAAAAATCCACATTATCCGATGACCATCACAGCGATGCTGCCAACAACAATTCTTAAAATTAAGAAGGATCGATTGTTTGCGCTGTTCTCTGACAATCAGGCTTTTTTGAAAAGCTTCTTATCGCTCATTTCCGACCATGCAACAATCCTTGGAGACAGGATCAAGCACTATGTCAACAGAACCATACGAGAAAGCATAACCAGCTTTCTGGAATACGAGCGGAAACAGCAAAACTCAAACAGAATCAAGATCTCGATGTCAAAAAAAGCACTGGCCGAGAAAATCGGCGTTCAGCGCACATCATTATCCAGAGAGCTAGCAAAGATGAGAAACCAAGGATTGATCACCTTTGATGCGGATTTTATTGAAATAATCGAGTGAGATTGTAACTTCATCTGTCCATTTGGTATACTGCGGAAAGCCTTTGGCCGGGCTGTGATTTTATCAAAAATGGCAGATGCCGAGCTGTATATTGGTTGCAAAAAGTGTGAAAAAGTTTTTCCGTTTCTGATAATAGCGGTGAATGGAGAGAAGCGGAAAGCCAAGATATCAAAACCCCATTAACCCCAATGAAACGGCAGTTCAGCGGCTTGTCCGGTTTCGGCAATTCGTTATCAAAGAAGTGCCTGAAATACTGAAGAGTGATAGGATATGGTTGTGTGAAGAACGAGATTCCTTACTTCGTGCAATCCATAAGCAAAAAAAACAGGAGAATGGCTTCACTCCTGTTTTCTGTTGCTGTGGCAACCTATCGGGAGGGGAATACCACCACCAACAGCATCTTAAACGGCCACGCAGCCCCGC
>Ga0183100_1001274_pt1 | contig 13295 bp, 15 predicted proteins | sample Biomet2_FD_127789 | JGI IMG/M metagenome (GOLD analysis project Ga0183100, IMG submission 127789) | Microbial communities from bioreactor (seeded with anoxic lake sediment) at LBNL, California, USA - Biofuel metagenome 2 | ecosystem: Engineered > Bioreactor > Anaerobic > Unclassified ...
TGTTGAAATCCGCGAATTTTCTGTGTACTTTGAAGTAGTGTGGTCGACATTTTGCCTCCTTGGTTTTCGTTTTGAGAGACAAAAACTATAAGGCAAATGTCGACCTTTTTCCATCTATTCAGATTTTCAAAGCCTATTTTGAGGCGAATCGTGGCTCAAAACGGAGAAGAACCACAACGGAGAGATCGTAACTTGCGAAGCGTGCAACCAGGAATTTGTCATTGAGCCGATTGCCGAAGGGGAGGACAACGCACCCCCTGAAGCAGTTCCTGAAGTTGTCCGGAAAGCGGAACCGGAGAGGCCGACCCCCGAACCGGTTCCTGAACCCGTTCCCGAGGCCGTTCCCGAAGCGGCGGCCAATCCCAATATGATGTTCTGCCGGAATTGCGGCAAACAGATTGCGCGCGAGGCGGTATTCTGCCCTGGTTGCGGGACAAAGTACGGACCCGTCGGAGAGGACAAATTAAGCGGCGGGACCATTCTGATTCTGTGGCTGCTGCTGCTGGTGCCTTTTGTCGGCGGAATCCTGGTCGTTTTCGTCTCCAGCATCCTGTATTATGTCTGGAAGGGTTCGTATCCGAAGAAGGCAAAGGCGGTCAATCTCCACGGCTGGCTTGTCTTCCTGGTCGGTATCCTTCTCTGGATAATCCTCTTCCAGCTGCGCTAAGTCTGCATATCCACAAAAAAAACGCCGCTCATCGAGCGGCGTGTACCATTGCAATACAATGGCATCCCAGTGTAGACCTAAACGAACTGTTTGTGGTTACTTTTTCGCTTGCAGGTTAATCATTTTTGTGGCATGATATCGTCCATAATAGGAGGCAATCATGTCAAACAACAAAATTAAAAAAGATCCGCGTAATGTGCGGATACACGATGCTCGGAACCAACAGGCGATTTTCGATTCGCTCCGGGAACTCGGCGCCGGGCGGTCGATCCTCATCGATAATGCAGATTCCGCGATTGGCGGAAACGGGGTGTTGGAGCAGGCCGAAAAACTCGGCATTCCGATCCGGGTGGTGGAGTCGGACGGTTCCGAGTTGATCGCCGTCAAACGGACGGACCTGGCTCCGGACGATCCCAAGCGGAAAGCGCTGGCGATCGCAGATAACCGCACTGGGGATCTGTCCGCCTTCGATGATTCCAAGCTGGCGGAACTTCTCGACGAATGCGGCGCTCTGGCCGCTTCCGCCGGGTTCGATTCTTCCGAACTCGAAAAGCTGGCCATCTCCATCGGAGAGGACGGTCCGGAGCAGCCGGTTGATCCGGAAGCGCCGGAAGTTCCGTTTGCCGAAGAGTTGCTGGAAAAGCACAATTACGTCGTCCTCTTCTTCGACAACGATGTGGACTGGCTCCAGGCGCTTTCCCTCTTCCACATCCAGACCGTCCGGGATTCCTGCGCGCGGCCCGGCTATGAACGCCGGGGCATCGGCCGGGTCATCCGTGGGGCGGAAGCAATCAACCGCATCAGGGGGCTTGCGCGATGAAAATTTCCGTATGCGCTCCATCCTACCGCCGCCCCGAAGTTCTGACGCTCCGCTATCTCCCCTTCTGCCGCGTCTACGTCGATCCTGCCGAAGCCGCCGATTATCGTGCGGCCAATCCCGGCGCCGCCATCGTCGAATGTGCGCCCGGCATCCAAGGCAATCTCTGCCGGGTCCGCAATCACATTCTCGAATGTGAGTTCGCCGCCGGCGCCGATGTCGTCGTATTGATCGATGATGATATGTCCGGCGTGTCCTATTTCGAGGGCCGGAAGCGGATTCACGATGTCCCCGCGTCCGGCTTTCTTCCGTTCATCGAAAAATTCTCCGTTATGGCGCGGGACCTGGGCGCATCTCTCTGGGGCGTCAATGTGAATCCCGATCCGCAATGCTACCGGGACTGTACGCCATTCTCCACGGTTAGCTACATTGGCGGGCCGTTTCAAGCGTTTCTCTCAGGCGGTGACTGCCGGTATGATGAGCGGTTGCCATTGAAGGAGGATTACGACATGACGCTCCAGCAGCTCAACCGTTACCGGGTGGTGCTTCGGGTCAATAAATTCTTCTATCGCGTCAAGCAATCCGAGCAGGCGGGCGGATGCGCCATGTACCGGAATCTTGCCGAAGAACGCCGCCAGCTCGAACTCCTGCAGAAGAAATGGGGAAAAAAGATCGTCCGGTTCGACACCGCCGACCGCAGTCACAAGAGCAAAAAAAATCGGACCGTAACCTTCGATTACAATCCGATCATCAGACCACCGATCCGCGGAATCTAGGGGAACAAGAGAATCCGGTCGGCTTGTAACTCTTCCGCCTTTCGTATCGCCGCTTTCCGCGCCTCCGCATAGGTCATGAAATCGAACCAAACCGCCTGCCCGGCAATGCTGAATCTCCAGCATCCCGCACCGGCGGGCTTCTTTTTCATGGCGGCGATGTAGTTTGTCGTATCGATTCTCATGGCAACCTCCTGTTGTTCGGATTACGCTTTGCAAAGTAATCCAAAATTGGAAGCTGTCAATCGTCGAAAACCCGCTAAACAGCAGAATAAGCAGGGTTTCGCCGGATATGTTGTGTTTCTTGTAATTCCCATCTACTGCATGTTGTATTTTTTTTGCTATTTGCACAGTAAATGAGTTTGAATTAATGACTTACAACAGCTAGATTAAAAGTCAAAGAGCTCAGGGGGGTATTTGTATTGGGTGATACAAAACCTGAGCGGGTCAATTGAATTTGTTTTGGAGATGAATCCCCGGAAACTCAATAAACCAGTGTAGATACTGCTTATTGTAGTTCCAATCCGGGAAAATTCAACTTTCCAATTGAACAAATTTGCTAAAATTTGTGGAAAGGAGGACCGGAATATGGCGAAGGTCAACAAAGATGCCGGAACGGGCAAGTTTGTCTCTGACAAGTATGTTGCAAAACATCCGAAGACGACTTACCAAGAAACCACCAAACCCAAGAAGAGCAAGTAATCTACTTCTCTTCGGCGGCCGGGGAAATCTCCCCGGCCATTTTTTTTAGAGCTTCGGTAAAGAAATATTCCTGAAGGTAGCAAAGCGGTTCTTCGTTTCCCGGTTTTGTTTTAATTCCGATGCGATTCAAAACCTTCAGTGCGGCATGATTGCATTCATGCGACAACGATCCAAGATCAAAAATACGCATGAAGGAGAATTTTTCTATCCAGATAAGCGCCTCTGCCCTGCCGGAATCGAAACTCAATATGGAACTCTCCCCGCCATAGAATTGCTGTTTCTCTTCGGGTAGCCCATAATGTTTCTTGCAATATCCGGCATACTCCGAATAGGAACCGATAACAATCCGCAGGGGGATTCCATACATTTTCTCAGAAATGATAATAATTTTCACTCTAATCCCTCCTGTAAGTTGGGGAAAGTGTCAACCTAAAAAAAATCCGGATGGGTGAAAGGACAATCCCCATCCGGATGAACCGCAGAGCGGTTTTGACTATTCTGCCTCGATCATCACCGCGGACGGTGCGCTGGTGTAGATTTTCAGCGTGCGCCAGCTTCCGGTGACGGTCGTTTCCGTCCCTCCGCCGGGAAGGTCACGCTGCGCCACTTGCATCTGGCAGCATCCGGCCGTCATAATCAGCAGCGTCGCAATGATGATTGAGAGCGTCTTCACTATTCGGCCGTCCTCGATTTCACCGTGTCGGTTTGGGTTTTCAGCTCCTTGTCGGAATAAATCCCGTCTCCGACAATCGGCGTTGTCGAAGCGGTGTAGACCGTGACCGGAGTTTCCCCGGATGATTTCCAGGCATAGGCGGCGTCACTGTTGTCGCCCGCCTCGTAGCGGCTGTACGTCGTTCCAGCGCTGTCCGTGATCGCGGAAACAACCACATCCGCCGCCACCGCCGCAGTTCCGTTCTCAGCCGATTTCAACAGTGCCAGCGCTGCGATAAACTTTGCCGCCCCGGCTCCGGTATCCCCGCTGGCTCCAACAAAAATTTTGGTATTGGACTCGGCGCTGGCATTGGTGAGACTGGTGAGAACCCCTGCATTCACCGTGCTGGTAAAAATCAGCTTCCCGCAGTCTTTGTTCTGTTTGACCAGCGAATTCCCTCCGGTCCAAATCCGGAAGCTCGGCAGCACATTTTCGCTGGAACTGGAGACTGACGTTTCGACGACGATTCCGGTCGCGTTGGTCGAGTTGACGAGGATATCGTCTTTGAGCGGCGACGCCTTGGTGACTTTTGTGACGTTTCCGGCGCCGTCATATTCGGTGACGGTGTCGCATCCGGTCAGCGCGAAGAGCGCGGTCAGGGCTACAAGGAGAGTGATGATTGCGTTTTTCATGGTAATTTCCTTTTTTTGTTACATGGTTTCTTTTTTGGTGATATGCAAAAACGCCGCGTTGAGCAGCGCCAGCACCGATCTTGCCGAATAGCCGGAGAGCGCGATTGCGGCGGTACGCAGATTTTCGCTCCACCCGGTATCCAGCGTCAGCCAGTGGATCAGAAGGCCGCTGAAAACAGCGATTACGATTTCCGGAATAGCGATTCGGAGCGAATACGCCTCGCCGCGCTTCTTCCCTGCCACCGTCCGGGTCACACCGCCGAACGCGGCGAGACCAATCACCGGCAGCAGTTCCAGCAGTTTGAGATAAACAGATTTCACTTATCACCTTCTTTCTTATATTTGAACGCGGTCCACCCGCCTACCATCAGGCAAATCCACAGCCGAAGCGCCCATTTTGCCACTCGCCTCTTCCGCGTATAAAACGCCATGCGAAGCCCGTTGCAGAAAAACTCGAAATCGGCCGTCCAGCGCTTCCACCACGGCCCCCCGATCTCGAATCGGATATCGTGAATAAAAGACACCGGAACCAGTTCGGGAATCAAAGAATTGATTAACTCCCGCATCCAGTCAGGCATCCACGCCGCCCCGATTCCGTTGCAGACGCGCCGCACCCGGACGCGGTCGAACAGTAAATCGACGCCGGAGAGTTTCGCCGCAATTGCGGTTTGAATGATCTCTTCCACTTTTTCTTCGGAGTACATGGCTATTCCTCCGTTTCAACCGGCAGATAGCGGATGAGCTTTTCGAGGACGCTCCACGCGGCCAGGCCGTCGCCGGAAACCGCGTTGTAGTTCAGCTCGATGTCGTGGATCAAGGCGAGAACCGTCGCGCTGGTTTCGGTCTTCTCCGCGTCGGTCATGGCGCTGGCCTTGATTGCCGCCGTCACTTCGTCGCTGGTCGCCGTGGCGGTCAGGCCGAGCGTCGTCAGTAGGGCCGAATACTGCCGCACCCGCGTCGCCAGCGCCAGATTCGCCGCGTAGTAGGCCGCGTAGGTCTTCGCGTCGAGCTCGTCCTGCGTGTAGCCCTTGACGGTCAGCCCGAGCGCCGCCAGATCTTCGGCGCTCTTGAGCACGCCCGCGACGTACAGCGGCACCCGCATCGGTTTCGTGTAGGTTACGTCGCGGACAACAAACGGCGTCTTGATGTCCAGTTCGTTCCCCGCTTCGTCCACCAGAATGTTCAGCACAATTTTTTCACTCATGGTAAAAATCCTCCTTATGATTTTCTGATTGCCAGCAGATAACCGTAGATGTTGTTGGCACCATCCCCGGTGATGTCGAGCCATTCATGGTTGTCGTGGTTCGAGACGATGGCCGGTACATATACAGGTTCAGGTACGGCATCCCAATCAACACCCGCATAAAAATGGTATAACCCGCTGTCTTCGCCGAGCAGGTAAAGGTCGTTGATTCCCGTGCTGGAGGTGCTCCCTTTATGCACCGCCTTGACAAACCTGACTGCGCTCTGGACGGCGGTCGGAACGTATCCGTTCGCCGGACGCCAGAGCATCAGGTCGCCGTCGCAGATGCCGAACCCCATATTCCCGATGCCCTCTCCGACAAACGTCCAGCCGGTCAGCGTACCGACCTGCGTGAACGTATTGCCGTGATCCGCCGTGTCGCCCATTCCGAGCAGTCCGGCCGAGTTGGTTCCGACCGCGAAGAGCTGCCCGGCGCGGATCGCGAAAATTACGAAGTCTGTCACCCGGGCATACGTCCAGTCGGTCAATGCGCCGATCTGCGCGGGGCTGTCCGTCCCCGCCTGGCCGATGCGCTGGCCGTCCAGTCCCCACGTGTACAGCTTGCCGTCGCAAATCCCGGCGGCGCGGTTGCCGTTGCAGGACACGGAGCTCCAGCCGGTCAACGCGCCGATCTGCGTGATCGGTCGCCCGGAAAGAGGGTTGCTCGCAAATTCGCTGTACGGCACGGCATATCCCCACGAATAGAGTTCGCCGTTGCGGATTCCCATCGAGTAGCCGAGGTAGCGCGACTGGTCCGCGTAGTAGCGGGCGGTCGCGGCAACGTCCGTCCACCCGGTTTCGGCGCTGGCGAGGGTGGGCTGGTTCGTTGCTCCGGTAAAATACCGGTTGCCGAATTCATACAGCTTGCCGTCCGCGATCACCGACGAATGGACGATCTTGTTGTTTATGACAACCTTGGCGCAGTCGAACAGGTTCACCACCGCCAGCCGCTCGTAACCCGTAGCGTACGGATTCTGGTTGACCGTCCACCACAAAAGAACGAGAAAAGATTATTGGCGTCATGCTTTCCGGTCATTTGTCTGATGCGAATTCTGCCATATTCAATGCGAGGCTTGAGACAGCGAGCAAAGAGGTTGATCGCCTGACGGACCGGGTTGATGGTCTATCGATGCTCTGCAGTTATGCCGGATATCGTCCAGAGACCGCCAAAAGGGCAGTCGATCAAATCATATACATGGCTGACGTTATGAAAATGGCTGCATCGGAATCGCCTGATGAAATGAGAGCGATTCTCCTCACCAGGATAAAAAAAGTAGCGGAACAACCCGATGGATCATTCCGCTACTACTTCAACTATGCCGAAAGTTCGTCTAACGATAAACAATGGCATCCCCACGGGGATTCGAACCCCGGTTGCCGGGATGAAAACCCGGTGTCCTAGGCCTCTAGACGATAGGGACGTCTGGAAAACGTTTCTTAATATATCGCTCTGATTCAAATTTACAAGTCGCGAAGATCCCTATTTTTACCCGGATTTGAGGCAAAAAAAACGCCGCTCATCGAGCGGCGTGTACCATTGCAAAACAATGGCATCCCCACGGGGATTCGAACCCCGGTTGCCGGGATGAAAACCCGGTGTCCTAGGCCTCTAGACGATAGGGACGTCTGGAAAACGATCCTTAATATATAACCCTGATTCAAATTTACAAGTCGGAACGGTTCCTATTTTCCTGTTTTTTTCAAAAATCTCAGGCCCGGTCGGCTTTTTTGCGATTTTGTCGGCTGAAATACTTGTAAAAAAGCAGAAATCAACTATTGTAATAGGGCGTGGCGGCTTAGCTCAGTTGGTTAGAGCGTCGGAATCATAATCCGCAGGTCCCTGGTTCGAATCCTGGAGCCGCTACCAGTTCTCCTTTTTTGGCGGCTTAGCTCAGTTGGTTAGAGCGTCGGAATCATAATCCGCAGGTCCCTGGTTCGAATCCTGGAGCCGCTACCATTTTTCTTATTCCTCATCCGTCCCGGAGAATTGATTTTTTTGAAAAATATTTTCGTTTGCTATTGACATCAAGCCCCTTATCCGGTATAATTATTGTCAAGATATACGATACACGGGTAACCTATTTCGACAATCGGCAATCAAGGAGGCTGAAGATGAAGCGACATTTTACGTTGATTGAACTCCTGGTGGTAATCGCCATCATCGCGATTCTCGCATCGATGCTGCTGCCCGCTCTCAACAAGGCGCGGGAACGGGCGAAGGAGACGTCGTGCCGGAACAACCTCAAGCAGATCGGCGTCCAGTGCATGATGTACGCTTCCGACAACAAGGACCGGCTGCCGCAGGCCACCGGAGGCATGAGCTGGGAACAGAAGCTGCTGAACAGTTCGTACATTCCCTATTCCGGGCTGGGCGTCAAGCTGGTCAAGTGCCCGGCGGACACCATCATACGGACGGCGACCGGCCATGCGCCCAAAAGCTACCGCTGCAACGGCTATCTCTGGGCCGACGCCGACGCCTCCTGCCTCAAAGGCGCTTATGCCCAGGTGAAGAACAAACCTTCGCAGTTGATTTCGCTGGTCTGCGCGCCGCAGGCGCTGATGATCTGCTATTCGGGGTCCAGCGCGTTCCAGTACACTTACGGCATGTCTTCGCAGTGGACGCACGGCAACTACGGCACCTATCTCTTCCTCGGCGGGAATGTGGACAAAATCACGTTCTCCGCCTCCGACAGCGGCGCTTACGGCACTACCATGTGGAAACGCCACTGGCGCGCCAACAAAACGGAATCCGAATAGGCGGTTCCGGTTGAAAAACTCGGTTTCTGCAATATATTTCCAAATGCACGTATGAACCAATGAATCCGGTCGAACAATGAGCGCCAAAGAGAGCAAAGTCAATATCAATACCATCGCCCGCGAGGCGAAAGTCTCCACCACCACCGTGTCGAACTTCATCAACGGCACCGAGGTGTTCCCGATTTCGCCGGAGACCCGCGACCGGGTGAAAAGCGTGATGCGGCGTTTCAACTACCGCCCCCACATCGGCGGCGTGCTGATGCGCCGCGGGGCGCAGCGCTGCGGCAAGATCGGATTCATCATGGGGGAAGACTGCGAGGGGCCGATCTATAAAACCGTCGGCGTTCCGCTGGTTCAGCGGTTTCTGTGCGAACTGGAACAGGCGGTCGCCGCCCGGTTCGGGCTTTCGCTGGAAATCCTCCGGATCAACGACGAGGATTCGTGGGAGGAGTGGAATTCCAAGCTGCTCGACCTCGAATGCCTGATCAACTACGGCCAGCTCAACAGCATGATGTGCGACACCGTCTACCGCCGGAATCTGCCGATGATCGAGGTCTACTCCACCGAACAGGTTCGCCGCCACGGCGATTTCACCGGCGTCGAGGAGGAGTACGACTTTCTTTTCTGGCGGAACGAGCGGCAGATTGAGGCGATCTTCCGGAACTTTTACCGGAAAGGCGCGCGGAAATTCCTCTACGTCTCCAGCCATAACATCAAGGCGCTCCGCCCGGATTTCTACGGCTTCGACGCCGAGGCGAAGCTGGACGGGTTCAAGGAGGCGCTCGCCGCGCATCCCGACTGTTCCGGCGAGGTGCTGACCCCGCCGCATTGCAGCGACTTCAACATGTTCCGGGAGTTCGACCTCGTCCGCGAACTGCTCAAAGAGAAGAAAGAGGCATTGCTCGCCGCCGACGCGGTCATCTGTCACAACGACATCGTGGCCCACGGCGCCGCCTCGATCGCCATGGAACTGGGGCGTCACCCCGGGAAGGATGTGTTCTTCTCCGGAGAAGGCTTCTACCGCGAACTCCAGTATTGGTACCCCGCCATCACCACCAGCCGCGTGGACTATTCGGTCCTGACCGGAAAAATCTGCGATCTGGTCGAGCTGCGCGGTTCCGGGAACCAGGAAAATCCGCAGAAAATCGAAATCCCCACTGAACTAGTCAACCCATAACGGGAGCTGTCATGAAGTGCATTCCATGCCTGTTTTGTGCCCTGATTGTCTCGATTTTACAGGCCGCGCCCCGGCCTTCCGGTTTCCTTTTTGAGAAAACCGACCATTTTCTGACTCCCTCCGAGGAGCTTTATTACACCTATCTGGTTCCGGCGGGCGAGGAGAAGAGCCTGGCGAAAGGGGTCGAATTCGTCGTCAGCCGGGGCGGCGTTACCGTCATTTCCGGGACTTCCCGGGAACAGGTCGGGAACTCCGACGGCGTCACCGCGTTCCGTCTCCTCGGTCGCAAGGGGGTGAAGGAACTCAAAAATGGCTGGTACGACCTCGCCGTCCGCCCCGTCTCCGAAGACGGCAAGGGCGATTTTTTCCACCAGAAGTTTTTTGTGCGCAACGAAAAATTCCGCTGGCGCGTGGTTTATCTGCTGGACAGCGTTACGCCGGAAGGGTTCGCCTTCTGGGCCAACGAACCGGACGACGCCCGGATCGAGCCGCTGCGCAGCTTCCCCGACGAGGGCGCTCCCGACTGCGTGGTGGTGTCGAGTTACACCCCGCTTTCCGGCGAACGCTTCGAGGCGCTCAAGAGATTCGTCTCCGGTGGCGGCACCGCGCTCTTCTTCGGCGTCAATGCTCCCCAGCTCGACGAGCTCAACCCGCTCAAACTCGACCGGGCGAACCTCTACCCCGCCGCCCCGAAAGGCGGACGCTATTTGCTCAACGCCTCTCTCGCCGACGGCGCGAAGATGCTCCGCGAGGCGGACGGCGCGCTCCTGATGGCGGAAAAGCCGTTCGGCAAGGGGAAGGTGATCGCCGTCGGCGACGGCGTCAAACCGGGCGAGCTTTACCGGGAGATGCTTTCGCGCGGACTCGGCGTCAAGCTCGAAGCCGCCGCCCGCCCGGCCTCGATCAACCCGGTTCCGGACGAAGAGGGGTTCCGCGAAGGAATCAGCCGTCACAATTTCGGCCGGTTCGGCTATGTCAATGCCGACCGGATCAACGCGATCAGCCTTCGCCCGGAACACTCCTTCCGGATGTGGGATGTGGAACAGGACAGTTTCGGGGTCAGCTTCACCGGTTCCGGCGAACCCGGTACTCTTGCCGCCGTGGAAACCAACTGGCTGGCCAAGCACCTTCACGCCAGCGGCGGCCGCTGGGGGGAGGGGACCGAACTCTTCTGGGGGCTGGGGACGCCGGGCGTGCTGCTGCGCAATGCGAAGGCCGCTTCGCTGACCTTCGAGAGCCCGATGCTGGGGAGTCTTGCACTCCCGGTCAAGGGCGGAACGCGGGTGATTCCGCTTGCGGACGGTGCGGTCGACCTCTCCGGCCTCGCTTCCAACTGGCTGCTGGTCTGGAAGCGCACCGACCGCTTCGACGCCTGGCCGCTGCTGCTCTCCTTCAACTCGAAAATCCGCAAAGCCGAGATGAAGGGCGGACGGCTTGAACTCACCTTCTCCCGCCCCGGAATTGATCTTTCGGTCATGCCACTGGCCGGATTGAAGCATGACACGCCGGAACAGACGCAGTCGTGGGAAAAAGGGCTGCCGCCGGAACTTGCCGCCCGCTGCGCCCGCTGGAGCCGGATGCTCGCCGCGCGCACCGTGGACTGCGTCGAACGCTATCAACTGGACGAGGCGAAGACGCGCGTCATCATCCGCAACGACTTCCGCTATCTGGTCGTTCCGAACGACTGGGGCGTCCAGCCGGAGTTCGTCAGCTTCCTGCCGCCGCTTCTGCCGCTCTACCGGGCGACCGGATTCGCCACGCTCGGCGACGGCGCGGCCGATCTCGATTTCGCCACCTTCCAGGGGCCGTTGTGGGGGATTCCGGGCAAGCGCGCCGAGTACACACTGACGGTTCCCGATCTGGAGTATCCGCTGCCGGTGGCGACGACCGACCCCGCGTTCTCCTCCCCGGCCAACCGGGCGCTGTTCGACCGCATCGCCGAACACCTCGCCGTGGCGGGGTCGGGATATATTGCGCCCAATTATTCAATCGTGGAACGCGACTCCAAGCGGGTATACCCCGAGCGCGAACTCCGTGAGGCGTGCGCGAAGAGCGGCCCCGAGGCGGCGGAGTGGAAGTATATCGACCTTCATCGCACACTCGGCGGCGTCACCGGAAACCTGATGTTCAAGCCCTTCCTCGACGGAACAGCCGGGTATGACGAGACCCGGACCCGGCTCGATGCGAAGATACTGCGCAACATCCGGCGCGATATCAACTTCTTTCAGTACAAGACTTTCCTGCGCTACCGGCAGGAACCGGTCACCGGGGCGAAGTACCTGATGGCGTTCATCGCGCCGGTGCGTTACAACGACGGTTACTGGATGTTCCACGACATGAACGAGACCGCCGGAATCTTCGCGCAGACGCTGGCGCTTTACAGCCGGATGATCGGCGACCGTGAATTCTTCGAGCGCAACGAGCCGTTCTTCGACGCCTTCATGAGCAACTACTTCGTCTCGCACGACTGGGCGTGGATGGCCTCCTGCGCGGTGGAGTGGGGTATGGGCAACAACATCGACATGCTCAACGCCGAACTCTCCGGCTGGGCCGGGGTGGCGCGGGTCAAGGCGTTTCTCGGCAAGGAGACGGAGGCCGATTTCGCCCGTTATGTCGCGGCGAAGGCGGGCGCTTCCACCGGGGCGCGGCTGCTGATGAAGGAGTTCTACAACTCGCTCAACTTCCCGATCCCGCCGCACTTGGCGCCGGTCATCCACGAAATGGCCGGAATCAAGCAGGAGGGAATGACGCGGAACGCCTATCTGCCGCTCGGTGTTTCACAAGGCTACGGCGAAGGCTGGCCCTCGCTCTGGCCGACCTCGGTTTCCGCCGGGATGCTCAAGCACTACGTCGACGGCAAGGACTTTTACAGTACCAGCAAGGGGGTTCCGGCGGAACTGCTCGCCTTCTACCGTTCCAGCGAGGCGATGGCTTCTCCGCTGCGTCATTACGAGGCGATTTACCGCGATGCGGCGTACAGCGCCAAAGCGCCCTATCTTTACAGCCGGATCGCAGGCAACGCCTTCTTGAAAAGCGACCGCGCCGATCTTGAGAACATGCTGTTCCGCACGCTGGGGATGCCGGGTTGTTCGGCGCAGGTGCTCGGCGCGGGGCTGGCCGACTGGGAGACGCCCGCGATGGTCATCCTGCTTGATCTCCTGCGGCGCAGCGTCGGGGAGGACCGCAACGCGGGGACTGTTCCCGTCGGGGATGAACGGGGCGGAAAGTTCTCCTGGGAGACCGCGAATAGCGGCCGCACGCCGATTCGGGTGGTCTCGGTCGACGCCGAGCCGGAGAATGTGGCGGACGGTGCGGCGGCGATGTGCTTCGACTTCCCGGCTGCTGCGCCGGGAGTGCAGCCGGTGGTGTTCACCCGCTTCGACCGTGAAGCGGTGGCGAAGGGCGGTTGCCGGGCGCTGTCATTCCTGATCAAGACGGAACAGCCCGGCGAACTGGAATTCATCCTGCCGCGGCAGGACTGGGTGAAGAAGATGACTGCGCGATTGAAGCTCGACGACAACTTCCGGAAGTGGAAACGGGTCCGGCTGGAGTTCGACCGCGATTTTCAGCGCGACGGGGTGAAGCCGGACGAACTGCGCGGGGAGCTCTTCCTCTACAACCGCGGAACGGCGCCGCTTAAAGTTCGCCTTGACGGGGCCCGGTTCGAGCCCTGAACCCGGACAAAAGTTTCCGGCACCGGCACGTTTGCCGGTCTGGGGTCCGGGGGCGAAGCGCCCCGGCCGCCGGAGGCATGAACCTGTCGCTCACTAAACAGCTCAATTGCCGAACGAGTTCGGGCGCGAGCGGCAGCGCGG
>Ga0183100_1001275_pt1 | contig 13282 bp, 13 predicted proteins | sample Biomet2_FD_127789 | JGI IMG/M metagenome (GOLD analysis project Ga0183100, IMG submission 127789) | Microbial communities from bioreactor (seeded with anoxic lake sediment) at LBNL, California, USA - Biofuel metagenome 2 | ecosystem: Engineered > Bioreactor > Anaerobic > Unclassified ...
CTTTTTTCAAAAAGGGGTTCCCTCCCCCACCGCTCCCGCGTACGTGCTCGTTATTTACACAACCATAAGGCTGCGCCTTCGATACCGCGCAGGATCTTGAGGCTGGTGGTGGCGAAGATATGCTTGAGGGTGGAGGGCTTGTGACTGGTGCGGCCGATGGCCACGGCGGCGTATTTGTGGGAATTGGCTTCGTGCAGGATGGTTTTGGCCGGATTGGATGAGGTCAGCACTTTGACGGAGATGCGATCGTCAGCGATGCCGTTATTTTTGATTTCGGTCCGCGCCCGACCGAAGATGGTCTCCGCGTCCACGCACTGGTCGTCGGAACAGACGTGAAGCAGCGTGATATTGTGTTCCGGCTCACTGCGCAGCATGTAGGCCGCATGATCGGCCACGCGCAGGCATTCGTCGGAACCGTCCACGCAGACCAGGACATTTTTGCGGCCGCGTTCGGGATTGCGGCAGATCCAGATGGGGAACGTCAACGATTCCCAAAGGATGCGGTGCGAAACGCTATCGGACACCATCTCATCGAACCAGGACAATCCCCGACGGCCGAGCACCGCTGCATCGTAGAGGCCTTCTTCGGATTCCTTGACGATTTCCTTGACCGTGCCCAGTTGGCCCTGGGAAAATTTGATCTGCACCTGTTCTTTGGAAAAGCCCATGGTATACAGCCATTCGCGGGCTTTTCCCATTGCCGGCGCGCCATGGATTTCCTTATCGCGTTCGATATGGATGGCGGCTTCGGGATTGGTCTCCAGGTTGATGGGGTCGAGCCGCCAATCCGGCTGGCGCGGCACCACGTAAAACAGAGTCAATTTGAGATTCTCACGATGCTCAAAAAAATTATAGACGAACCGCAGGCTCTGTGAGGTCACGAATTCGTTACTGACAGTCACCAGCAGATGCGTTTCCATGCGAATATCCTTGAGGCGGGGCATTCCCGGTAGAGGGCTTTGTTTCTTATCACGATAAAACATCTTGCGCGAACTTGGAAAGGGATTATCCTTCATACCGATGCTGATTTTCATTCTCAAGGAGAGACAAAATGGACAAACTCCTCGTCCTCGTGATTGTCGCGCTGGCGGCCGGTTATGTGATCCGGCGCTTTTTCTTTAAAAAGGGCGGCACCTGCGGCTGTGGCTGCGCATCCTGCAATGAAGGTCCAAATCGCTCCGGAAAGGGAGAAACCTCATGCTGCCCGGGCGGCGAACGCCGTTTGTAACGTATGTCTGCGCCTTCCTGTGCGGACTGGGACTGTGGCTGACGGACGGTGGGGCTTGGGCCTGCACCTTGTTCGGCGTCAGTGGCGGCGACGTTTCCGGAGGCGGCACGCTGCTTGTTAAAAACCGCGATTGGAAACCGGACCATACCCAGGAAGTGACCGTGGTTGTCCCCGAAAGCGGGTGGCGCTTCGTGGGACTTTTTGCCCGTGGCGGCGCGGCCCCGGGCCTGCGGGCCGGCGTCAATCAGGCCGGACTGACCGTGGTTTCGGCCACGGCGGGGAGCCTCCCCGAAGAAGAGCGGCAGGGCGAAGCCGGCAGCAAGGGCATTTTGCGCCGACTGCTGACGGAATGCGACTCCGTGGCCCAAGCCCTGTCGCGGACGGAGCTTTTCGCGCAGGCCAGACCCGGCATGTACTTGTTGGCGGATCGAACCGAGGTGGCCCGGTTGGAGATTGGTCCTGCCGGCCGCTATGCCTTCGACCGGACGCGCCAGGGCGCGCTGTTTCAAACCAACCATTATCTTTTGCCGGCGCTTGCCGAGGCCAATGTCCACATCGGAGCCTCCAGTCAGGCCAGGGCTGCCCGCATACAGGAACTCTTGGGGCAGACGCAGCGACCGGCCACGTTGGACGCCCTCCTGGCCCTCAGCCGGGACGCCGCAGGCGGACCGGATCTGGGCATCTGGCGGACGGGCAAAACCCTGGAGAGCACACGCACGCTGGCCACCTTTGCCGTGGCCATGCCGCCGGCAGGGCCGGGCCGGTTAGTGGTGCGGCTGGCCAACCCGGGCCAACCGGAACGGACCGTGGACCTGCGTTTGGACGCCGGGGCCTTTATTTACGCCGTAAGGGGGAGGCCGGAGCCTTCGCCACGACTTAGCGCCACGTCACACGGACAGGTTTGCGCGGGGGCAGATACTTGAGGCGATTGAGCGGATAGCCGAGCATCAAAGCGCCATAGACGTCGTGCCCAGCCGGCAATCCCAAAAATTCGCGGACCGATGCGGACTTTTTGGCCACGGAGCACAGGATGCCGGCCCAGCAGGTGCCAAGGCCCAGGGCATGGGCGGCCAATTCGGCGTGGGTCAAGGCGATAATGCAATCCGTGGCCGGGGGAATGGGCAAGGAGGCGTCGGCATGGACCAGCACCAGATGGGGCGCGCCGCGCAGGATGGTTTCCCGGCCGGCGTCGAAGGGATGCATGAAATAGGGGTAGAGGTCCGCCTCGCGTAAAGAATCGGCGCACAGTTCGGCCAGGGCATGGACGTCCCGGGCGTGTTCCAAGACGAGCCATTCCATGGGCTGGCCGTTTAAGGCCGTCGGGGCGAAACGGGCCACTTCCAGACAGCTTTCGATCAATTCCCGGGGCACGGCCCGATCCGCGAAATTGCGGACCGAACGGCGCGATGCCATCCAGTCGTGCAGTTCTTTGGGGGACGCGGTCAACGGCTTGGGCGCGGGCAGCAGGGCCTTTTGATTAATGCCGCCAACGCGCAGGCAGCCCTTGGGGCACACCGCCACGCAGTGCCCGCACAGGATGCAGGCCGCTTCCATATGAGCAACAGGGGTGGGGAGTCCCGCCGCATCCTGTTCGATCAGGGTCAGGGGACATTCCAGGGCGCAAAGCCCGTCACGGGCGCAACGCTCGGGATCTACTTCGAAATGGGCCATGACGGCTCCCTCGGGGCATTCCTCCGGGCGATGTGCCGCAGGCATCGCCCCAAGGGTTGGCCCGACGCATGCTTACAGGTTTTGCCGCACCCAGGTCACCAGTTCGTTGGCGCTCCTGGCCCCGGAAATCCGGGCCGCCTCCCGGCCGCCTTTAAACAACACCATTGTCGGCACGCCCTGGATATGCATCCGGTCGGCAATGGCCATTTCCTCCTGGGTGTCGCACTTGGCCAGGATGACCCGGGGATGGAGCATGGCGGCGGCCTGATTGAAGGCCGGGGCCATGCTGCGGCAGGGGGCGCACCAGGGCGCCCAGAAATCCACCAGCACCGGCAGTTCGCTTTTGGCCAAAAACGGCTCGAAATTCGCCGTCGTCAGCGTCACAGGGTGGGGTTCGAGGATGGCGACGTGGCATTTGCCGCAGACCGGACCGCTGTCGAGACGGCCGGTCAGGACACGGTTGACGGCGAGGCACTTGGGACACACCGCATGGATGGCGTCAGGCATGGCTCCCTCCAGAGGCATCGGCAGCAGGACCGGGCCGGGTTAGGGAATCACTTTGGGTACGGACCGCCCTATTCACTCATGGAAAAATCCACCCGGATCTTAAACAACCGATCGGCCGGCAGGTTGAGAATGGAGACGCCGGTTGCCGCCGTGATGCCGGCCAGGGCGTCGCGAATCGCTTCCCGGGATTCGCCGATCATGGTGAACCAGACGTTGATGTCGTGGGCGCGCAAATAGTTATGGGTGACGCCGGGATGAGCGTTGACGACACGGATGAAGGCGTCGAGCTTTTCCGGCGGTACCGAGGCGGCGCACAAGGTCGATTTGAAACCGATCTTGGCCGATTGGAAGTTGGCCCCGATCCGGCGGATGATGCCCTGGGCCTTGAGGGCCCGCACCCGGGCCAGGGTTTCGGCCTCGGTCAGTCCCACCTCGCGGCCGATGGTTTCGTAAGGCCGGGGGGCGATGGGAAAGCCGCTTTGAATCCTATCGAGAATGCGTTTATCCGTGGCGTCCATGGTCACCGTGCGTCAAGTTTGCGGCAAAAAAATTCTTTTTGCCGTGTTGCGTCGTACAGAGGCGGCTTCCCGGCGGGATGCGCCCTTGGGGAAGAGAATAAGACGGATTGCGCCCCTTGTCATCGCTACCCGAATGGGTAAGTGTTGCTATAGGCTGTCCGAAGTTTCGCGATTCTCGGACAAGGAGACGACCATGATGCGTCGCATCGTCTGGATGACCCTTTTCCTTGTGCTGCTAGGCTTGTCGGGACTGTCCGACCGAGCCCAGGCCCAATATTATCCCTGGCCCGGCTATCCGCCGTATCCTCCGGTCTATCCGCCCTACCCGTATCCGTCCCCCTATCCCTATTACTCGCCGTATCCGGCCTATCCAGTCTATCCCGATCCGGATGTCATTGTCATCAATCCATGGTGGCCCGGGCACAGACCCCGACCGTACCCACCGGGACCGTATTTCGGTCCTGGTCCCTTCCCTGGTCCGGGACCGGGGTTTAGGCCGCCTGGTCCTAGGCCCGGTCCCTTCCCTGGTCCGGGACCGGGGTTTAGGCCGCCTGGTCCTAGGCCCGGTCCCTTCCCCGGACCCGGCCCAGGGTTCAGACCGCCCGGTCCGGGTCCAGGTCCGGGATTTGGCGGCCCCGGTGGCGGGGGTGGTCATGGTCCCGGCGGCGGTTTTGGCGGTCCCGGTGGCGGGGGTCCGGGCGGCGGCCGCGGGCGCTGACGATTTTTAGCCGCGGCGAGACGCTGCCCAGTGGTTCCGAACCGAAACCGAATCCGCCTTTCGCTCCCACACGCAAGCATCCTGTCACCCTGGCGTTTCCAGGCTGGCAGGATGCTTTTTTTCGAAATGTTGCCTCTGTCTTGATTTTGACAACTGTTTTCATTAGCAATGTGCAACCGCTGCCGTTTCCGGGACGACAGACCTTCCGTTGCGTGGACAATGGATTCCAGAAGGAGACCTCCTGAAAAAAGGAAATAATTCACAGACGCCATGGTTGCGCAGATAAATTGTCATACAACGCTGTAATCGTGGCGCGGGTATGACGCCGAAAAATCAGGAGACTCAACCAGCGGATACGGAAAAACCGCTGTCCTCCCCTGTTGCCATTTCATGATCGGTTTGCGTTGTCCTTGCAAAAAATTCACCTTGTGTCTTAGAATGCCATAAATCGAAGAGGGTAGGGTACAAAGCGGGCGTCCCGTTTCACTGCGGATGTCGTCCAAAACTCTTCATGAGCGATTGGCCTGTTGGAATTTTCTCCTCTATGTTTTCAGAGAAAAGGAGCGACGGTATGCAATGGTTTTATGACATGCGCGTCGGCAAGAAACTCATCCTGGCATTTTTGCTTATGTCCATCACAACAGCGTTCGTTGGCTTTTTTGGCATTAACGGAATGGAAAAAGCGCAAAATGTTGTTGAAATTTTATATCAGCGGCAACTCCTTGGAATATCATATATCAAAGAGGCTAATATAGATCTTGTCTATATTGATCGTGCCATAAAAAATATGCTCCTTGCTTCAAGTCCTGAAGAAAGGACAAAATACATTGATAATGTAAATAAATACAAACGACTGTACCAGGAAAACTTTGAAAAGGCGCGACCTCTCTATTATACAGAAAAAGGGAAGGAAGGCATTGCCAAGCTCATGCGGGCCTGGGAGGATTTGCAGCCTGTCATAAACAAGATCATGGAGACCGTCAAAACCGAGGGTCTGGCCGCCAATAGAGAATCCGTGTCCATTTCCATGGGAATTGGTCGGGAAAAAATGGACACCGTGGATGATCTCATCACAGACCTGTCCCGTATTAAGGAAGACACCAGCCAAAAATACAAAATCGATGTCACCCAAGACTACCAATCCAATCGCCTGCTTCTTATCGGCATTATCGTCGCCAGCGTTTTGCTCGGCGTTGTGTTCGGCGTCAGCATTGCCCGGGCCATCAGTCGCCCCCTGGCCAAGGGCATGGATTTCGCCAAGGCCCTGGCCAGCGGCGACACAAGCCAGTCCCTGACCGTCAAACAGGCCGACGAAGTGGGACAATTGTGCGATGCGTTACGCTCCGTCGCCCGCGCCGAAGCGGCGGTGGCCGAAGACGTCTCCCGCATGGCCAAGGGCGATCTGGAAGTGACAGTCACGCCGCGTGGCGCCAAGGATATCCTGGTGCATTCCCTGGGAGGCCTTCTCGAGGCCGAACGCACCGTGGCAGCCTTGGCCACCAAGCTGGCGGACGGCGACCTGCAGGTGGAGGTCCAGGAACGTTCCGAGCGCGACACCCTGATGCGATCGCTTAAGGAAATGGTCGGCCGGTTGACGGCCATCGTCCAGGAAGTCCAGTCCGGCGCGGAAAATGTGGCCTCCGGGTCCGAGCAGATGAGCGCCTCCTCGGAATCCCTGTCCCAAGGGGCGTCCGAACAGGCCTCGGCCGTAGAAGAATGCTCCTCGTCCATGGAAGAAATGAGCAGCGGTATCAATCAAAATGCGGATAATGCCCGGCAAACCGAAGCGTTGGCCCGCAAGGCCGCCGAAGACGCCCGGGCCTCCGGCGCAGCCATGACCAAGACCGTTGCGGCCATGCGCGATATTGCCTCGAAAATTTCGATCATTGAGGAAATCGCCCGGCAAACCGATCTGCTGGCCTTAAACGCCGCCATCGAAGCGGCCCGGGCCGGCGGACAGGGACGCGGCTTCGCCGTCGTGGCCTCGGAAGTCCGCAAGCTGGCCGAACGCAGTCAGGCCGCTGCCGCTGAAATCACCAAGCTGTCCTCGTCAAGCCTCGGCGTGGCCGAAGGGGCCGGGGAACTCCTCGACAAACTCGTGCCTGACATTCTCAAGACCTCCGAGCTGATCCAGGAAATCGCCGCCTCCTCGTCGGAGCAAAGCGCTGGAGCCGGTCAGGTCAACCGGGCCTTGCAACAGCTCGATCAGGTCGTGCAGCAAAACGCCTCGGCCTCGGAAGAACTGGCCTCCACGGCCGAAGAATTGTCCTCCCAGGCCGAACAGCTCCAATCCACGGTCAGCTTCTTCCGTGTCGCCGGGCAAACGAACAACCCACGGCCCGGCCGGCCGGCCGCATCCCCCCGGAAAAAACAACCCCGGGCCATCAGTCCCACTCCGCCGACCCGGCCCGCCGGCACAGGCCTCAAAGACGTCCTCGATCTGGACGCAGACGACCGCCAATTCGTGCATTTCTAAAACTGCCGGGCGGCGCGGCTTCGTCAGAAGTTCGCGCCGCCGGCGCACCGCATCCCCTGATGCCGGCACCCGATCTTCAGCGTTGCGTAAACTGTCTGACGAGCGCTTCCAGTGAAATGCCAAGGATCTGACAAAGCGCTTCCAGCTCAATCAGGTCAAGGCGACGCTGGCCGCTTTCGTATTTGCTGACAAACGATTGGGGACACCCCAACCGGGCAGCCACTTCGGTTTGGCGCAGGCCGGCCTGCCGGCGCAGGGTAGCAAGCAAGGCTCCGAGCGCGGCAGACCGGGCGGCAAAGTGGGCGGACTTCATAGGGAGTCCCGGACATCCGTTGCGAAATATCCCAAAATGGAATATCCGAGGTGGTCACCCCTTTTGGGCGTTGGAGAAAGGGGTTCTTGGAGACAAGAACCAACGAGGGAAGCCGCCGTTCCGAGGATCACAATACAGCCGCCCTCTAAAAAAATCCGACGCATCTATCACAGCAAAAAGTAAAGGGGACATAACCATCGGAATTATATGCAAATTCCAGGCACCAAAACGGCTTCAATCTGGCTCCCTTCCTTCTTCAAAGCTTCTTTTTCGGCCCCTACAGGACAACTTGTCAAAAAAACAGTGTCAAATCAGAGAGAAACAAGCTGTTGCATAGCAGAGGACTATCGGAATTACCAATATATTCCATAATACGTTTCCGAAACCGGCAAGCGAACGGATATTTTCCGATAAAACACACAAGGGAAACGGAATAAAACCGTTTCCGAGCGCCGCAGAAGCAAAGCCGCACAAATCCCCCCGATCTGAAGATGGCGCAACGGCAACTGTACAACCAAGCGACGTTCATAAACACGATCTGATTTACACCTTAATTATTTTTCCTTTAAAATATATTTACTTATACACTCAAAAAGAAACCAGCATCCCCCGACATTTCCCGCTCTTTTTTCTGGACAATACAGGGTAATACTGGGATATCATGACGTATAAGAAAGTTTTCCCGCGTTGATCCGAAAATAAACGCAGGAAAATCTCATGCAACGCCTGCAACAGACGGCGTTGGAAAGGAGTAGTTTGCACAAGAAAGGGAGCTGTGCAGGTGAAATTCCTGGCAACACGAAAGCCAGCAGATCGAAAATCATGCACGATCGGCTGGCAATGACGCAAAATGCCCGGCCACACGCACACAAGTCTCCCTTTGCAAACGTCTTTATTTTTTACGCCCGGCGATAGCACAGCTCCTTCGCGCGATGGCAGGCAGGCCACAGCAGCAGGCGCGTCGAAAAGCGTGTGATGCAAAGCCGGGTACGGGGCAGTTTTTTTCAGAAGGTTCAATGCAGCATCCAAGGAGAGCGCCATGCAATGGTTTCTGGACATGCGGGTGGGGAAAAAACTTATTGGATCCTTTATCGTTATGGCAATTATCACAGGCGGCGTTGGGTATCTTGGATCAAGCAATATGGGGGTCATAAATGATCTTCTTATTGGTATATACACTGACAACCTTGTCCCTGTACTTAATGTCAGCAACGCCAATGTTGAGCTTGTAAAATACTCAAGAAATCACTATAGATTAGCTCTTTCAGACAATAAGGATGAAATACTTGACTACAAAAATAAGATAGCTACTAATATCTCCAATATGAAAAGGAGCCTTGAACTTTACACAAGCGCAAAAATGTCTGACAAAGAAAAAGATCTATTTCGGAAATTTAATACTTCCTTTGAAATATACCAAAATACACTCAAAAAAGTTGTGGATATCGCTCTCGCTGGCGACAAGGCCGGCGCAACGCACCTTATGTTGACAGAAGCCATTAAACTGGGAGCCGAACCCGATGCGCTCCTGGGGGCCATCGCCGAAGAGAACCAGCAACAGGCAAAAACTGCGGCCGCAGATGCACAGGCAACCTATGTCCATTCCAGGGAGGTCATGTTCGGTTTAATCGGGGTGGCCATAGCAGTAGGACTGGCCCTTGGGCTGGCGATCTCCCGGGCCATCAGCAAGCCCCTGATCGCCGGCGTGGAATTTGCCCAGGCGCTGGCCAACGGCGACACCGGCAAGAGTCTGACCGTCAATCGGGCCGATGAAGTGGGGCAGGTGTGCGACGCCCTGCGCACGGTGGCCAAGGCGGAAAGCGGCGTGGCCGAAACCGTCTCGCGCATGGCCATGGGCGATTTGCAGGTGCAGATCAAACCGCGTTCCGAGGCCGACATTCTCCTGCATTCCCTGTCCGGACTCCTGCAAGCCGACAAGAACGTGGCCGAAGCGGCCCATAAGATGTCCCAGGGCGACCTGGAAGTGCAAATCACCCCCCGCTCCGAAAATGACGCCCTCATGCACGCCCTGGTCGCCTTGCTCGCCGCTGATCGCAATGTGGCCTCCCTGGCCGGCCAGCTCGCCGCCGGCGAACTGCGCCTGGATGTGCGCGCCCGCTCCGAGAACGATGCCCTCATGCATTCTTTCAAGGAAATGGTGGGCCGGCTGACCTCCATCGTCCAGGAAGTCCAGTCCGGTTCGGAAAACATGGCCTCGGGTTCGGAAGAGTTGAGCGCCTCGTCCCAGTCCCTGTCCCAGGGCGCGTCCGAACAGGCCTCGGCCGTTGAGGAATGCTCCTCGTCCATGGAGGAAATGAGTTCGGCCATCAACCAGAATGCCGACAACGCCCGCCAGACCGAATCCCTGGCCCGCAAGGCCGCCGAAGACGCCCGGGCCTCCGGTTCGGCCATGGCCAAGACCGTGACGGCCATGCGCGATATCGCTTCCAAGATCTCGATTATCGAGGAAATCGCCCGGCAAACCGACCTGCTGGCCTTAAACGCCGCCATCGAAGCGGCCCGGGCCGGGGAGCATGGCAAGGGATTTGCCGTCGTCGCCGCGGAAGTCCGCAAGTTGGCCGAACGCAGTGGAAGCGCCGCCGCCGAAATCACCGAATTGTCCTCGTCGAGCCTCGGCGTGGCCGAGAGCGCCGGAGCGCTCCTCGACAAGCTCGTGCCCGACATCCTCAAGACCTCCGAACTGATCCAGGAAATCGCCGCTTCATCCGCCGAGCAAAGCGCCGGAGCCGGTCAGGTCAACCGGGCCCTGCAACAGCTCGATCAGGTCGTGCAGCAAAACGCCTCGGCCTCCGAGGAACTGGCTTCCACGGCTGAAGAGCTGTCCTCCCAGGCCGAACAGCTCCAGGCCACGGTGGCATTCTTCAAGGTGGACGGCACGACGTCCCAAACAGCCCGCAAGGCGCTGGCCCAGACTTCCCCGGCCAAGCGCAAGCCCGTCCGGCCCCAAACGCCCGTCGCGAGATCCAAGCCCGCTGAAAAGTTTGTTGATCTTGACGCGGACACCGACGACGATCAACATTTTGAACGGTTTTAGCACCGCGATTGCCACACAACCGGTGCCTTTTGTAGCAGACAATGCTACGGACAGAACTGCCGCATACGATCCGATCAACGGATTTCGCGGACGCCAGACGAGCAGCAAGGCAGGGAGTATGCGCCATGCAGGAACAAACATCTCAGGATTCCATGCGGTTTCTAACCCTGACCCTCGGCAAGGAGCATTTCGCCATCGGCATTGATTCGGTTCGGGAAATTCTCGACTATACCGACGTCACCCGCATTCCCCAGGCGCCGCCCTACATGCGCGGCGTCGTCAATGTCCGGGGCGCGGCGGTGCCGGTGATGGATCTCGCCCAAAAACTCGCCCTCGGCGAAGTCGGGCGCACCATCCACACCCGCATCGTCATCATGGAGGTCATGCGTAACGAGGAAACCGCCGTGGTCGGCGTTCTGGCCGATTCGGTCAAGGAAGTGCTGGAAATCCCCATGGCTTCCATCGCCCCGCCGCCCCACCTGGGTTCCCAGGCCGGGGCCGCCTGCCTGCGGGGCATCGCCAACCATGAGGGACGGTTTATTTTGCTGCTGGACTTAAGCCAGGTCTTCGCCACCGACGAAATCCAGGATTTGTCGGCCATGCTGGGCGGCAACGACGTCGAAACGCCCGCAGCATAATACACGTCGGGGAGGCAGCGCATGCAGTTGGATCAAGGAGCCCGGGCCTTTCAGGAAGAAGCTCTGGAACTATTGACCGAAGCGGAAGAAGTCCTGCTGGCGATGGAGGACAATCCCCACGATACAGGACTGATCGACCGGCTGTTCCGGGCCATGCATACCGTCAAGGGGTCAGGAGCCATGTTCGGCTTCGACGAAGTGGCCCGCTTTACCCATGAGGTGGAAACCGCGCTCGACATGGCCCGGGCCGGCACCTTGGAAATCACCCACAAGGGCCTGAGTCTGCTGTTGCAGTCCCGGGACCATATTCTCCATATCCTGGCGACTCCGGACGCCGCCACAAGCCTGCATGACGCCTCGGACGCCCTGATCGCCCGGTTGCGCGCCATGACCGGACAGGCGGGGCAGCAGACAACGGCCGCAGCCCCGACGCAGACCACCTCCGAGGCGGGACGCTGCCAATCCCCCGGCACATGGTGGATCCGTTACCGGCCCCATCCGGACTCCTACCTGACCGGCACCAACCCGCTGGCCCTGCTCACCGAATTGGACGCCATGGGCCAGATGCTGGCCATTGTCCATGTCGAAGCCATTCCCGAGCTTGCGACCATGAATCCCGAGTCCGTGCTTGAATGGTGGGATATCCTGCTGCGGACCGACGCCTGCGAAGAAGTCCTGCGCGACGTGTTTGTCTTCGTCGAGGATGAACACGATGTCTCCATCGTCCGGCTGGCCGGGGAATTTCTGCGCCAGGACGATCTGACGGAATTCGCCGGCCTTGTCGGCGCAGCGTCCATGGAAGAAAGCGCCGCCGTCCGGGCCGAACTCGAATCGCGGGTGGCCGCCCTGCTCGCCAGGCGCACGCCGATCGACGAACCCCGGCATGGCGCAGAAGAACACCCTGGGGGCGGCAGTCCTTCCGCCGCTACGGCCTCGGCCACTATCCGGGTGGAATCGACCCGGCTCGACCGTCTCGTGGATCTGGTCGGGGAACTCGTCATTATCCACTCGCGCCTGCAACAACGGGCGCTGGCCCATGAAGACGCCCATGGCCGGGCCATTGCCGAAGATCTGGGACGCGTGGCCGCCCGGCTTCGCGACGAAACCCTGCGCATCCGCATGGTGCCGATCGGCGGCATGTTCGGGGCGTTGCGCCGGCTGGTCCGCGATCTGTCCATGGAACTCGGCAAAGAGGCCGTGTTCGAGGCCGAAGGCGCCGATACGGAACTGGACAAAAGCGTGATCGACCAGCTCAAAGACCCGTTGGTCCACATTTTACGCAACAGTCTGGACCATGGTCTGGAATCGCCCGAAGTGCGCGCCGCCGCCGGCAAACCGGCCCAGGGAACCGTCCGGTTGCAGGCGGCCCATGACAGCGGTGAGGTGCGCATCGTCATCACCGACGATGGCGCCGGCGTCGATCTTGAACGGGTCCGGCAAAAAGCCCTGGAAAAGGGCCTGCTGGCCCCGGGCGAGGAAGCCGACGAACGCCGGGTGATCGAATGCCTGTTCGAACCGGGATTTTCCACGGCCAGCGCCGTCAGTAGCGTTTCGGGCCGGGGCGTCGGCATGGATGTGGTCAAACAGAGCATCGAAGGCCTTCGGGGCCGGGTACTGCTCGAAACCACCGCCGGACAAGGCACGCGCATGACCATCCGGCTTCCCCTGACCCTGGCCATCATCGACGGCATGCAGGTCAAAGTCGGCAACGAATATTACATCATCCCGGTCAGCTCGATCGTCGCCTGCCAGGAACGGCAGACCTCCGGCGAGGCCACCCCCGTCGACACCATCCCCTGGCAGGAACGCTTGACGCCCTGCGTCAGCCTGCGGGCCCTGCTCGGCGTGGCCGGCCAACGCCCCCCGTATGAACGCATTATCGTGACGCGGGTGGAAGACGATGCCGTGGGACTGGCCGTGGATGTGGTCATCGGCCAGCAGCAGGCGGTCATTAAACCGTTAAGCGATATCTACCGGGGCGTGGACTTCGTTTCCGGCACGGCCGTCAATGGCGACGGCGGCATTTCGCTTATCCTCGACGTGCCGCGTCTGGTGCGCTTTGCCACGACGACGGCGGCCGCCGCCGGCAAGCTCTAATCGCCCCCGGCCACCCTGGAAAGGAAAGGACGGACGGCAGCCCCGCACCGTTGCGGCCCTC
>Ga0183100_1001276_pt1 | contig 13278 bp, 11 predicted proteins | sample Biomet2_FD_127789 | JGI IMG/M metagenome (GOLD analysis project Ga0183100, IMG submission 127789) | Microbial communities from bioreactor (seeded with anoxic lake sediment) at LBNL, California, USA - Biofuel metagenome 2 | ecosystem: Engineered > Bioreactor > Anaerobic > Unclassified ...
TGATATTTAAGTTATAGTAAGAGGTTTCAAAACCATTATTTCACATAACAAACTAATCGAAATTATGTTTTGGCGTAGTCTTTTATATAATATACTCTACTCCTAATTGATGTAAAGAGTAGACTAAATGGTTATCCAATAAGGAAAAGATTGCTTAGCATTCATTCTTAGACTGCTTAGTACACCTTTAATTCAAAAAATAATGTACTTTTGCATAAAAAGTAAACATATGAGAAAGTATAAATTTCCTCCTTATCTCACAGAAGGAGATAAGGTTACAATTATATCCCCAGCCGGAAAAATAGATGAGAATTTCCTCAAAGGAGCTAAAAAAGTGCTTGAATCATGGGGGCTGACAGTTTCTATTTCCAAGCATGCCTCCAGCGAAAACGGCAGGTTCTCGGGAACAGTAAAACAGCGCGCAGCTGATCTGCAGCTAGCCATGGATGATGAACAGACAAAAGCTATTTTATGCAGCAGAGGTGGCTATGGCGCAGTTCATTTAGTAGATCAGGTTAACTTTGCCAAGTTCAACGAAAATCCTAAATGGCTTTTGGGATATAGCGACATAACATTGCTTCATGAATTGATGCAGTATAACGGACATGCTTCCCTGCACTCGCTAATGGCACGACACCTCACGGTTGAAGCAGAAAACGACCCATGCTCAATACAATTAAAAAAGCTGCTTTTCGGTGAGCTTCCATCCTATCAATCACCACACCACAAACTCAATATAAAAGGAAAAACTGAAGGAACTCTGCACGGAGGTAATCTCTCTGTTATGTACGGATTGAGAGGCACACCCTATGATTTTCCGGCAGAAGGAAGCATTCTTTTTATAGAAGACATAGGCGAACGTCCATATCACATTGACAGAATGATGAATAACCTGAAACTAGGCGGAGTACTGGAAAAAATTTCCGGACTTATTGTAGGACAATTCACAGATTATGAAGAAGATCTTTCCATCGGTAAAGAAGTTTACGAAATGATTGCCGATATGGTAAAGCCATACGGATATCCCGTTTGTTTCGATTTCCCTGTGGGTCATGTGGCAAACAATGTTCCGTTAATATGCGGCGGTGAAGTTGAATTGACCATAGACGGAAAAGGCGCACAGCTAAGTTTCAAATAATCTGCACATCCGTGTAAATTTGTGAAATCTAATTAGAAAAAAGAATTAATATCCCGAAAGATTTGTACTTTTGGAATCGAAAACAAAGTAACGTAACAAAATGAAAAAGAATTATTTTGCGCTTTCTTCGGCAATACTACTTTTTGCGTGTGCTTCGTGCGGAATCAGCAATAATAAATCAGCCAGTCAGCAAACTGAAGAAACAGCTGTAGTGAAAGCTCCCGACTTTGATGCCGACAGTGCTTATAACTACGTAAAAGCACAGGTTGGCTTTGGCCCCAGAATGCCAAACACAAAAAAGCATGCAGAATGCGGTGATTATATAGCTCAGAAGCTTGCTGCAACAGGCGCAAAAGTAACCAATCAATATGCCGATGTTATAGCATATGATGGGACCGTTCTTAAATCACGCAATATAATTGGTTCATTTAGTCCGGAGAATAAGAAGCGCGTATTGCTCTTTGCTCACTGGGACACCCGTCCTTGGGCTGACAACGACAAAGATGAATCAAAGCATCATACTCCAATCCTGGGTGCCAATGATGGCGCGAGCGGTGTTGGTGCATTGCTTGAGATTGCGCGTCAGATTGGTAAGAAGGCTCCGACTATTGGCGTTGATATTATTTTCTTTGATACAGAAGATTATGGCACACCTCAGTTCTATAAAGGAGAAGATAAAGAAGACAGCTGGTGTTTGGGTACTCAATATTGGGCAAAGAACCCACATGTTGAGGGATATAGTGCACGTTTCGGTATCCTTCTTGATATGGTTGGAGGAAAAGGCGCGACATTCTATCGCCAACCATCCGATGAATCAGCTAATTTTGTAGTGAAAAAGGTTTGGGATAAAGCTAACGCTCTAGGATATGGAAGTTACTTTATCAATGAAGAAGGCGGAGGAGTTACAGACGATCACATTTTCGTAAATCGTATAACAAAGATACCTTGCATAGATATTATCCCTACAGATAAAAGCAACCCTCAGGGAGGATTTGGTTATTTCTGGCATACTATGGATGATAATATGAATGTGATAGACAGATCAACTTTAAAAGCAGTTGGGCAAACTGTTCTTGAGGTTGTTTATAACGAGAAATAATTTCAGAAAAGATCAACTAATATGACTATTAATGAATTGCAAGACCAGGTAATCGAAGAATTTAGTGACTTCGACGACTGGATGGACAAATATCAGTTACTGATAGACTTAGGAAATGAGCAAGAGCCTCTTGAAGAACAATATAAAACAGAGCAAAACCTCATAGAAGGTTGCCAGAGCCGCGTATGGCTTCAGGCCGATGAAATAGACGGTAAGCTGGTCTTTAGGGCAGAGAGCGATGCTCTGATAGTAAAAGGAATAATAGCTTTACTTATAAAAGTAGTATCAGACCATACTCCGGACGAAATATTGGAAAGTGATCTGTACTTTATTGACAAGATAGGATTAAGAGAACATCTTTCTCCTACCAGAAGCAATGGATTGCTGTCTATGGTAAAGCAAATGAGAATGTATGCATTGGCATTTAAAGCAAAAGAAGGAAACTAAAAGTTCCTTCTTTGCTCCTTTATAAGAATGATAAGGAATAATAGTACAATTAATCCGGTAGCCGCCATAGCTATAGGCCACCATTCATAATCCAGAGTTAAGAAAGATGCTCCGAATAATAATGCTGACAAAACAAAAGATACTATATCTCTCTTAAGCCTTCTTTTCTGTTTTAATCTCTCATGAATCTTCTTTTCACTTATAATTAATTCGCAACCCACAGATCGTATAAGCATACGCATTGTTTCAGGAGTTATGGCTCTTGAATCATATTCTACTTTCATTAACTTATTTACGGGATTAACATTTACATCCAGAACTCCTATCTGAGACCGGATAATGCGTTTAAGCCAGTCAATTTTATCTTTATGACTGATATTTTCTAATAGAAATACCCCCTTCGTTATTGCATCCATATCATTAAGAATTACAACAAATTACTTTATAAAAAGAGCCTAGGTTTAATATCTTATGAAAAACAGCGAACTCCTCCGAAACATCACTTTACTTCATTTAATATAGAAAACAAAAAGAAATGGGGAAAAGTTCATTTTTCTTTATTTTAACTCAAGGGCATAGTAAATAAAAAGCATCTACTTTAAAAAAGCAGATGCCCTATAATTGTATGATAAGAATTGTATCTGATAATCTATATTTGACTCTTAAAGATGCCTTTAACGTCGGCTTGATCTTTGTGAAGCTGAGACTTTAGTTCTTCTATGCCACTAAATTTAATTTCAGAACGTATATGTTTAACAAAATACACGCGGATAGCCTTGCCATAGATATCATCATTAAAATTAATAATATTCACCTCGATAGTACGATTTATACCATTATTTAGTGTAGGTCTGAAACCGATATTTATCATTCCGGCATATTCTTGTCCCTCAACATCAACCCGAACGGCATAAACGCCATTGGCTGGAATGATCTTTGAAGAATCAACTTTCAAATTGGCAGTAGGAAAGCCTATCGTTCGGCCTATTTTGTGCCCGGTAACAACTAATCCATCCAGATAATAGCTATAACCAAGATAAGAGTTTGCCTGATCTAAATTGCCGGATAAAAGAGCTGTACGAATCACTGAAGAACTTATTTTATGTCCATCAATCGTAAAAGCTCTGGCATGAATTACATCCATGCCTATTTCTTTTCCATATTGATAGTAGTCTTTAAATCCTTCGCTGCGATTGTGCCCGAAACGATGGTCATATCCTATTATCAATGAGTCTACTTTAAACTGTTTTTTCAGAATTTCAAACATAAAATCGTGTGCTGATAATCCTGATATATCTGATGTAAAATTAAGGAGAAAACAATAATCCACACCTGTTTTATCAAGAAGTTCCTCTTTTTCAGAAAGTGTAGAAAGAAACTCCATCTTATAATCAGGATCAATAACTTTCCGCGGATGCACAGGGAATGTTATCAATGCAGTACGTAGTCCTTTATCAGCTGCTACAGCCTTTACTTGTTCTATAAGGTATTGATGTCCTCTATGCACACCATCAAAAAAACCTATAGTAGCAACACAAGGCTCAATAGCATAGTTTTCGGAATCGCAAATGATCTTCATCGTTCCTCTATTTAAAAATATGACCCCAGTTTTCCTGATCTTTGGGAGTATAAGTGTGGATACCTAGCGACTCTGCTACTTCGCAGTTAGCTTTTGAGTCATCAATAAAAAACGTTTCTTCAGGGATTATTCCTGTTTCAGTTAAAACAGTCTGGAATATCTCTTCGGATGGCTTTAACTGATGCAACTTATACGAAAGAAAAATCTTTTCAAAAAAATCTTCTGCACAAAGGTTTTTATAAGAGAAAAATCGTTCGCAGGACATTCCCCAATGTATCTCATTTGTATTGCTCAAAAGAAATACAGAATACTTTTTGCGAAGTTCCAATAAAAGATCAAGCTTATAGAAAGGTACATCTACCAGAAAACTATTCCAGGCATCGTCAATCTGTTTGTCACTAATATCTTTGCCTGCAAAAGTTCTTAACTCCTCATGAAACTCATCAGATGTAATATCGCCATTCTCCAGTTTCATTAAAAGTCCTCTCTGGTAGTAAGGATTAAGCATTTCTTCAATGCAATCAGCGCCAAGGGTTTTAAAGGAACGGATGCAACGAGCACGATCTAAATCAACCAATACACCCCCAAAGTCTATAATAAGATTCTTAATACTATTATTCATTTCTAGTTATTCTTCAGGCGTCTGATAAAGCGAATAAATTCACCTGTCCATAATACGATTGAAGTCAATCCGATTATCAGAAGCCAGGTTTGCAGACTTAAAGGTTCTGTTCTAAAGACTTTACCACCGAATTGCACAATCAAGAATTGTCCTCCAAGAATCAGCAACAACACAAATTCCAGTCCATAAGATTTCGAAAGACCTTTAAAAGCCGAATCAGTAGTGCCAAATACTCTTGCATTAAATAAATTCCAGAACTGAAGCATTACAAACGTTGTGAAAAACAAAGTCAGATTGTGAACAGTCATCATCCCATCATCACCTGTATAATAAGTTATCATTCCAAGAAGCAGAATTAAAAATATCATTCCAACTCCCAGAATATTATAACGCATTGCTTTTGATATTATAAAATCAGTTCCCTTGCGCGGCTTTTCATCCATAACATTTTCACTAGGAGGAATAGAAGCTAATGCCAAAGCAGCAAAGGTATCCATTATAAGATTCACCCACAGCATTTGAGTTACAGTAAGCGGCAATTCTGTGCCAACAAAAGAACCCAACAATACAATTAGAAGCGCAACAAAGTTGATCGTCAACTGGAATATAATAAACCTTTGGATGTTTTTATATAAAGAACGTCCCCACATCACAGCGGTACTAATGCTATTGAAAGAGTCGTCCAAAAGAGTTATATCACTTGCTTCTTTTGCTACAGAAGTTCCTGTTCCCATAGAAAGGCCCACCTGAGCATGATTCAAAGCCGGAGCATCATTTGTACCATCACCGGTTACCGCAACAACAGCACCCTTCTGCTGTAGTAGCTGAACCAATCGTTGCTTATCGGTAGGACGTGCACGAGACATTATTTTAAGATCCAGAACCCTGTCTAATAATTCCTCATCGCTCAATTCTGCAAATCCTGCACCTGTAATATGATTCCGTTCTGTATCTGTTTCATTCCACAAACCAATCTGGCGGGCAATTTCTTTTGCAGTCCCCGGTGTATCTCCGGTTACTATCTTAACATCAATTCCTGCCGACTGACATTTAGCAACAGCAGCGGGAACATCCAGACGAATAGGATCCGAGATGGCAACAACTCCAAGGAAATTAAGATCATTCCCTGCTACCAGATCAACACAATCTCCTGTAGCATTATCATCAATAATTTTGTATGCGAAGCCTAAAGTTCGCATTGCCATATTCTGATAAGCCAATAACTGAGTTTCAACCGTTGAGCGATATTCTGAAGCATTGACAGTGTTATCTCCCAAAACTACTTGTTTGCATTTGCCTAAAACTATTTCGGGAGCACCTTTTACATAAAGTATCTTCTTACCAAGCTGTGATGATTTAACCAAAGTTGCCATAAACTTTCTTTCAGTAGAGAAAGTCAGCTGATCAAATACTTTTGCATTTTCACGAAGTTCGAGATAATTCACATTCTGAGAATCGAGCCACAGTAAAAGAGCCACTTCTGTAGGATTTCCCACTCCTTTAGGTTTATCATTCTCACCTGTATCTTCAAGAAAAGCTGTAGAATTAACACAAATACCTTCCTTTATTAACTTGCTGATATCATCATCATCTAGTTTACCAGATTCTTTAAGGCCATAGAACTTTGTTTCATGAACCTGCATAAGGTTCTGAGTAAGTGTTCCGGTCTTATCAGTACAAATAACAGTTACAGCACCCATAGTTTCGCAAGCATGCATTTTACGAACAAGGTTATTAGTAGAAAGCATGCGACGCATATTTAATGCCAGACTCAAAGTAACACTCATTGGCAGACCTTCAGGCACTGCTACAACAATAAGAGTTACTGCCATCATGAAATATTTAAGTACTATCTGAAATATTGCCACATAAGCCTGCCAGTTATTTACTTCTGATGAATAATCTAATCCGTAAGCAAAAAAGGATATCGTACTAACCAGAACGAAAGAGAATATTCCCATCAATGACCAGAACCATGATGATTTTCGGTTTATAGCCAAAGAGAATTTATGAGGCATCCACATCTTTATAGCGGAAATCATTAGTCCAAGAATTGCAGCAATAGAAAGGCTTTTCGGACCAATCAGATTTTCATAAAGTCCACCCTGATATTCTACCGAATTTATAAATAGGGCATCTTTTATAAAGAACACCAAAAAAGTAACAACAGCTACAGAAAAGCCTACTGTTCCAATAAACTGGGCAAGTTTACTTAACTGAATATTAAGAGGCGTAGGCTCCTGACTTTGTTCTGTAGATTGCTTGGCAACCTTTCCTATTTCTGTCGCATCGCCAACACGAAGAACTTTCATAATACCATGACCATCAACGATAGTTGTACCACGCATCACCATATTTGATGCATAAGTAGCTTCTTCGTCAAACAGAGATTCCTCGGTTGTTTTATCAACCACAGGTTCACCTGTTAAGTTTGACTCATTAACCTGCATCGATATTGATTCAATCAATTCACCATCAGCAGGAACTTCTTCGCCTGTTTCCAGAATAACTATATCGTCAACAACAATATCTTTACGCGGTATCTCATGTACTTTCCCGTTACGAAGAACTTTTACTGCTGTTTCTTCATTTACTGCGTTAAGTAAGTCAAATTTCTTTCCAGCATCATATTCAAAGTAAAATCCAATGCCAGTTGCCAGAAATATGGCAAAGAAAATACCTATCGTTTCTGCATATTCATTCTCCATAATGGAGATTAATAGCGAAAAAACGGCAGCTACAAGTAGCACCCTTATAACAGGGTCCTCAAATTTTTCAAAATAAAGTTTCCATAAAGACTGACGTTTAGGAGGAGTTAGTAAGTTTACTCCATTCTTTTCCCTACTTTCAAGGACCTGCTTGTCATTAAGTCCAATATGGTAATAATCCTTCTTCGTCTCTGTCATATAAGTTCAGTTGTTATTTTAGTTTCTTTTCATAATCACCGGATTGTAATATCTGAACAGCCTTAATAACACTTTCGTTAGTCTGGTTCATAATATTATAATACTCATTCATATTCCATAGATCTCTTGCAATAAGAGCCTTTAACTGTGTTTTCAATAAAGGTTCAGAAATTTTAAGTTGCTCTTTATTATAAGTTACTTTTGCTTCAGTACCCATTGCAACTAATTCGTCAATTAATGAATTGGTCACCACAAATCGATCTTTAAAATCATTAAATGACTTGTATGTATCCAGCAACTCTTTTCTATGTTTTTCAATATACTTCAATGTAACTTTCAGTACAGCTCCTTTTGCCACAAGATTTCTATGATAATCTGTATAAAGAGTTGTATCCATAGGAACAAAATAATCAGGCATTATGCCACCACCACCATAAACAATCCGTTCTAGTTTCTTCGTTTTACATTTCAAAGAATCAGGAAAATGGATACTATCAGAATTCATCATCTCCCCTTTGTTATAACGGTTTATAAGATCCATATTGTATTTTTCAATATTTTCATATGGCTTCTGAATACATCTTCCGGCAGGAGTATAATATCTGGCAACAGTTAAACGGATCATTGAACCATCTGGTAAATCAATAGGTCTTTGAACAAGGCCTTTTCCAAATGAACGGCGACCAACAATCAATCCTCTATCCCAATCCTGAATAGCCCCAGACAAGATTTCACTAGCCGATGCTGAAAATTCATCAACCAAAACAATCAATCGGCCTTTCTGGAATTTACCTGTACCCTTTGCAAAGAATTCACTTCGGGGAGAACGTTGTCCTTCTGTATAAACAATCAGCTCCTTTTCTCCCAGAAACTCATTAGCCATATCTATTGCAGCATTCAAATAACCACCTCCATTACCTTGAAGATCCAGAACAAGGTCTTTCATGCCCATATTCTTCAATTCATTAAGAGCTTTCGAAAATTCTTCAGCTGTTGTCGATGCAAAGCGGCTTATCCTAACATAACCTATTTTATCCTGGATCATATAAGATGCATCCAAGCTATAAAGAGGAATTCGGTCGCGTTTTACAGTAAAACCGAGCAAGTCTTTTACGCCTCTTCTCAATACTTTCAGGTGAACAATAGATCCTTTTGGTCCTCTAAGGCGACGCATAATCTCATCAGTACTCATCTTTACACCTGCAATCACAGTATCATTAACAGTTACAATACGGTCACCTGCAAGGATTCCAACTCTTTCTGAAGGCCCACCTGAAACGGGTTGAATGACAAGTAAACTATCTTCGGCCATATTAAACTGGACGCCAATTCCTTCAAAATTACCCTGTAACGGTTCATTGAGTTTCTTTACTTCTTCTGGATTAGAGTAAGTAGAGTGAGGATCAAGAGTAGATAACATCTTAATTATTGCATCTTCTACTATTTTATCTTCATTAACCTTGTCTACATAAAGATTATTAATGGCAAACTCTGCCATATTTAATTTACGGGAGGCAACTGTACCGTAGTTTTGAGCCTGCAAACAAATAGGAAGCAAGCACATGATTAAAACAAATATCTTCTTCATTAAACGACCATTTCTCATCAGAGAATCATCCCCTTAGGGATAAAACAACTGATATCTTTATTATACTGTAATAGCTCTCTAACAATTGTGGAACTGACACATGTTAATTCCGGTTCTGTGAAAAGTAATATTGTTTCAATTCCAGCCAGTTGTCTGTTTATATCAGCAATGGTTTCTTCATATTCAAAATCTTTCACAGTGCGTATGCCACGAACAATAAACTTTGCTTCTACAGCCTGAGCAAAATCAATTGTCAGTGAATTATAAGACATAACCTTTATTCTTGGTTCATCCTTATAAAGGGTACTAATCATTTCCACACGTTTTTCAACCGGGAAATAAGTTTTTTTGTTTTCATTGATTCCTATACCAATGATTATCTCATCCATAAATGTCATGGCACGCTTTACAACTGAAAAGTGGCCTACTGTAAATGGATCGAATGTTCCCGGGAATATTGCTCTTCTCATAAATTAAGCTACATCTTCTTCAATAACCAAGTTCTCTATGATAAAATTCTGACGTTCCATGGTATTCTTTCCCATATAGAACTCTAAAAGCCCTTTTACCAAATCATTTCTTCGTAAGGAAACCTGTTCCAAACGTATATCTTTTCCAATAAAGTGCTTAAACTCATCCGGTGATATTTCTCCAAGACCTTTAAATCGGGTAATTTCCGGATTAGGAGATAACTTATTAATCGCACTGATCCTCTCTTCTTCAGAATAGCAATAAATAGTTTCTTTCTTATTCCTAACGCGGAAAAGAGGAGTCTGAAGAATATATACATGCCCTTTCTTTATTAAATCAGGGAAGAATTGCAGGAAGAAAGTTATCAATAACAGACGGATATGCATTCCGTCTACATCGGCATCTGTTGCTACAATTACTTTATTATAACGCAATCCTTCAATACCATCTTCAATATTCAAGGCAGCCTGAAGCAGATTGAACTCTTCATTTTCATATACCACTTTTTTAGTCAGGCCAAACGAGTTGAGAGGCTTTCCACGTAAGCTAAATACAGCCTGAGTATTTACATCACGGCTTTTTGTGATAGATCCACTAGCAGAATCGCCCTCAGTAATAAAGATGGATGAATTTTCCTGGTCTTTACCTTTTAGATCGTTTAAGTGAACACGACAATCTCTTAACTTACGATTATGCAGGTTAGCCTTTTTAGCACGTTCACGGGCTAGTTTAGTTACTCCGGCAATAGCCTTACGTTCTTTTTCAGAATCTTGTATCTTTTGCAGCAAGATTTCTGAGGTTTCATGGTTTATGTGAAGATAATTGTCGAGCTCACGCTTTACAAAATCACCAATAAACTTACTCACAGAAGGTCCGTCCGGTCCAACATCCTTTGAACCAAGTTTTGTTTTTGTCTGCGATTCAAAGACCGGTTCTTCAACCTTTATACTTATTGCACCAACCATTCCGGTACGAATATCAGCATAATCAAAGTTCTTAGGATAATATTCCTTTATTGTTCTCGCTACAGCTTCACGGAAAGCAGCAAGGTGAGTTCCTCCTTGTGTGGTATGTTGTCCGTTAACAAAGGAGTAATACTCTTCACCATACTGATCACTATGAGTAAGAACCAATTCTATATCATCACCTTTAAGATGAATTATAGGATAAAGCGGTTCCGTAGTCATATTCTCATTCAGAAGATCGACCAATCCATTTTTGGAATTAAATCTCTTTCCGTTGAATATTATAGTCAGCCCCGAGTTCAGGAAAACATAATTCTTAAGTAATGGTTCTATGTGTTCCTTTTCGTAATGATATTCTCTGAATATTGTATTATCGGGAATAAACTCGATTAGCGTTCCATTATCGCTGTCTGTTTCAGTTATAGGATGATCATGGACAATGTTTCCTCTCTCAAATTCAGCTGATTTTTCCTCTCCCTCTCTGAAACTTGATATTTTGAAATATGAAGAAAGTGCATTAACCGCCTTAATACCGACACCATTCAGACCAACAGACTTTTTAAAAGCTTTGGAATCATATTTACCACCGGTATTCATTTTCGAAGAAACATCAATCACCTTACCTAAAGGAATACCACGTCCATGGTCACGGACAGTAACTTTTCCGTCGGTAACAGTAACCTCAATTGTCTTACCGAACCCCATCATGTATTCATCGATGGAGTTATCCATTGCTTCTTTCAGCAACACATAAATACCATCATCGCCATGAGAACCATCGCCCAACTTACCGATATACATACCAGGTCGGCGACGAATATGTTCTTTCCAATCAAGGGTCCGAATATTTTCCTCGGTATACTCTGCGACCTGAATTTTTTCTTCAACTCTTTCTTCCATAATTATAAATCTGCCAATAACTACAAATCTATCTTTTTAACAAACGCACGGCGACGTTTATGTTGAATTGTTTTAAAGTATTCCCATTGAGCCTGGACCTTTCCATTCATCTCTAACTCAGGGTTACTTTCCGCAAATATACAACCTTCTTTTTGGTAAACTGGTATTAAATCGGAAAATAATAACGCATTTACCCCCTTGTTTTGGTATTCAGGTTTGATAGCAACCAAAAGAAGATCAATGATTTCTCTTTTTCCCCAGAACAAACCTTTTAATAAGTGAAACCATCCAAAGGGAAGTAATCTGCCTTTTGCTTTCTGCAATGCCTTAGATAAAGAAGGCATCGAAATTCCGGCACCCACAAGGTTTCCTTCCTGATCCACAATAAGAGGAACCATTTTTAAATCAACTACCGGAAGATACATTTTTACATAATGCTCAATTTGTTTCTGAGAAAGAGCAGAGTAACCAAATAATGGGCTATAGGCTTCATTCATCAAATCAAAAATTGCCTGTCCGTAATCTTTTGAAAGTTGCTTTCTGGAAGTATACTTAAGTACTCTAAGATTATATTTCTTTTTGATAATATCTGATATTCGCTGATGCTTTTCAGGCACTCCATCCTCCGGAATATAAATTTGAAATTCAACCCAGTCGGCTTCTTTCTCATACCCCAACTTTTCCATATGTTCAGCATAGTATGGATAGTTATATGTAGTTGACATAGTACTTAATTGATCAAATCCTTCAATCAACATACCTTCAGCATCAAAGTCTGTGAATCCAAGCGGTCCCTGAATATTTTCCATGCCATGCTTTTTACCATACTTCTCTACTTCTCTAAGCAGAGCTTCGGATACTTCTTTGTCATCAATGAAATCAATCCATCCGAATCGAACATCCTTTTTGTCCCAGGTTTTATTGGCACGATGATTAATTATTGCAGCAATTCTTCCTACAAGTTTACCTTCTTTGTATGCTAAAAAATATTCTGCTTCACAAAATTCAAAAGCAGGATTTTTATCCTTGCTGAAAGTATTAAGCATATCATCATAAAGGTCAGGAACTGAATAGGCATTGCCTTTGTATAATTCGTAATTAAATCGAATAAAATCTTTAAGTTCTTTTTTATTAGAGACTTGTTTTACTATTATTGCCATAAATTCTATAAAATATTAAGATTGCAAAGATACTCTTTTTCAACAAAAAATATTAAAACCGCTCTATTAATGTAATTTAAAGACCAATTTATGCGCAAGATTATCTTCTAAGAATCAGAACTTGTGACATTTTATAATTACTTTCTGATCATTAGCTAAAGTAGTGGCAAAGAGGTAAGTATCTCCGCCATCTGAAAGTTTCAGTCGCTTACGAAGTTCAGCAACGGAAGAAGGGAAGTTACGCACAGTGATGTTAGCCTGCTTTAAATTGCCAATACTAGCTTTTACTTCTTTTTTATTCAGACTAAAGACTGATTCACATTCAAATTTACGTCCTGGAAAATCCATAATAGAATCATCAGAAGTATACAAATGACTATTAGGATGAAACTTGTTTAACTTG
>Ga0183100_1001278_pt1 | contig 13272 bp, 4 predicted proteins | sample Biomet2_FD_127789 | JGI IMG/M metagenome (GOLD analysis project Ga0183100, IMG submission 127789) | Microbial communities from bioreactor (seeded with anoxic lake sediment) at LBNL, California, USA - Biofuel metagenome 2 | ecosystem: Engineered > Bioreactor > Anaerobic > Unclassified ...
GTTTAAGATCCTATGCAACTCGCAGGTCGAATAATCATCTGCTTTGATGTTTGGTTCAAACAGGCTCGTTTCAACGCATCATTCGTGTTCGATGTTAATTTTGACCTGATAGTTTTTGTTCCGGGCATCAGACGCTTTCATCAGATACAGGCCCTTCGGCAGCCTGGCAAGGGACAGCGACGTGAGGTGTCGGCCGGCCAAGGCCAATTGCCCGGAAAGATGGTACAAGCGGCAGTCGGTGAGTTGCTGAAACAACAAACAATCAGCCTTCAGCGAAAAAGGTTGTTTTGAATACTTTTTTGATTCAATCGATGTTTGCACCGTATTGATGGCCTTATTCATACCGGCAACCGTCACGGTATCTGCCGTACCATCCGGCACACTCAGATTACCCCACTGTCCGACAGACCGGACCGTGTAGCAAGGTGTTTTTGAGTAAACAGCAGTGTCTTTGTACGAGGGTGCCTCCGTCACGCCAACAGCCGAACCGTCTGCATAAACAACATATCCATTGACACCGTCAACAGCTGGCCAAGACAACGTTTGACCGTCTGTGGCCACTGTTGTAACCGGCGCCGGTGCCACAATTCTGGAAACAGGATCGAAAACCGGTGCCGAAGAAAAAGAACCAGCCGTGTATATCTTACTGAGCAGTAAGTAATTATTAACTTCTGAATCAGTTAGTTGATAGCTCCATGAGACGCGTTGTGACACATCAGCCAAGGCTGCGCCGTCGGCTGTCAGGCTGTTATATTCTGCGAAAAAGGCGGAAGACTCATTACCGGACCAGGTCGACCAGCCCTCAGGCCTGATGTGACTGCCAAGCCGGCAATTCAGATACAGGGAACCGCACTCAATGTTCCAGGGACGTCCGAGATAAACAGAGCCGGTTGCCAGCTGACCATCGCTGACGACCTCACAGTCTCTGAAAATGAGCCCGTACCGGAGCGTCTTTCCCGACGGGAGGCTGGCCGAATAGGTGATGTCTTCTGGTGCCGTTATAAACTGGCCCCCTTTCAGGCTTTTAATGGTACATTGGTAAAAATAGCAGGTGCCTCCTCCAAATATAAAATCGGTGCCTCCTTCAAACGTGGTCCGATAAAAGAAAAACCGGCGCCCTTTCTTGGTATAATGTGTATCCTGAAACCCCACAATCCGGCAATTCTTGAATGTCTGCCGGTCTGAATAATTAAAAACAGCGACCGCCTGCTTGGACGTATAGGTGTTTTTTACCGTGATGTTTTCCATATAGAATTCACCGGTGGTGTTGACGGTCAACGTGGCAGACTGGGCATTTCCATAGGTAATGTTGCTGGTTCCGGTGTAATACGGTTTGACCAGCCCGTTATAATCATCCCAGGAAATGATGACGCTGTCCGGATTTTCCCCGATCAGGCTGATGGCCTTATTGATGGAACTGTTGTTGGCACCTAGAAAGACTTTCTCATGGTAAACGCCTTTCTTGATGAAAATGGTCGTTCGCCCGGTACCGGCTGGAGCTGCATTGATGGCATCCTGAATGGAAGTGTAATTGCCGGTACCGTCTTTGGCTACGGTCAGGTCATAAACGGTTGCCTTCGATAAGGTAGTGGTCAGTAGCGCTATGGCTACTAGAAGTTGATTTTTGTTCATTCTCTTGAGATTGGTATCCAAACTGACATTTCCGAATGCCCACGATTATTCCAGGCATAATATGGGACCAGTCTGATGGTGACCGGCGTCGTTTTCGTGACAATTTCCCTGTAAAGCGTACCGGTCCAGTCTGTGGGCTGCTGAGCCAGTGCCTTTCCTTCCAGCATGGTGACAGGACTTCCTGCTATGACTGTACGGACCGGGTTAAAGGCAGCTGTCAAGGGTATCAGGATGTCTTCCGGGCGAATGCCGGAAGGCAGGTCGACCGATTCCAGGCAATACACCAACGGACCGCGCATCACGGTAACCTGATTTCTGGTTTCTTCTACCAACGGATTTGATTCGACAAAACGGACAGGCATCGGCAGATCAAGCTCGACCACATCATTAGCGGTCCATTTTCGATGAAGTGTGCAATAGTGACCAGGCAACAGCGGCACACCTGCCGGTTCACCGTTTACTGTCAGACTGGCGTCCTTGCACCATCCCGGAATTCGGAGAACAAGTGAAAAGGCCTGTTTGGGCACTTGCTGCATTGCTATCCGGACGTGTCCGTCCCAGGGATAGTCGCTTGTCTGCTTCAACCGGACCGGCATTCCGTTTTTCAGCTTGGTCTCCAGCGTATTACTGCCGTATAAATTCACCCAAACACCTTCATTGGAAAGATTATAGGCATATTGCTGCGATTCGGCAATGGTACGGAAGGTGTTGGGAGGACAGCAAAAACAACTGATCCAGGGTTGCCGCTCCTTAGATTTACCTTCAGACCAGCGCAGCGTGTATGGAAAATCATCAGAGGCAGCCAGTGGATTGGTATAAAAAAAGCACTTGCCATCCAAACTGATGCCTGAAAGGACACTGTTGTACAAGGCCAGTTCCATGATATCAGCATATTTTCCGTCTCCGGTGAGCTGAAGCATCCGCCGATTCCAAAGAACATTGCCGATGTTGGCACACGTTTCGTTATGGGCCGTCAGGTTCGGCAACTGAAACGACCGGCCGTAAGCCTGGTGTATTTTCTGAATGGAATCCGGGGTATAATTGGTTCCGTCCGGGGACGTCCCGTCGTATAGAGCCCCACAGGCGCCGGTCACATACATTTTGGTCTGAGTGACATCGTCCCAAATCGAATTCAGACTGTTCAGCAAGCTGTCTTCTCCTGTTTCCATGTATAAATCGGCCACACCGGCATACAAGTAATTGGCACGAACGGCATGGCCCATTGCCTTGGTTTGACGGCGAAAGGGAATACGGTCCTGGTTATCGTCAGTGCCGTTTTTAACCAGACTTCTGCTATCGATCAACCCTTTAGCCAGCTCCAGATAGTCTGGATTGTGCGTTGTGCGGTACATTTCGATCACTCCCATGTAATGAGATGGACAGATCGCGTTCATAGCCAGTTTGTCCGGGGCTTGTTTGTAGTAGCGATACAGATAGTCGGTTGCCTTGATGGCTGCCTCCAGCAAGGTGCGTTCGCCGGTTGCGCGGTAATGGATGCAAGCCGCTGTCATCAGATGTCCGAAGTTATAGGTCTCGAAGTTTAGCCGCTGGTCAAATTCGGAATGTTCACCCGGATGATTTTTGTCCCGGATAAGCACCTGGGTATGCAGGTACCCGTCTTTTCGCTGACAGGCAACGATTGTTTTCACAAACCGGTCCATCAGTTGCTTCAACCCTGGATCTTTCGTGATGGCATAGACCGAACAGCAGCCTTCAAACCATTTGTACAGATCACCATCGAAAAAAGCCGGGTCTCTGAACTCGCCTGTTTCGTAACCGGCCGCTATTTCAAAATTCCGGTAGGCATGACTTAGTTTAGGATCATCAAAAATACGCCAGAGGTTGAGCAGCATGGTATCCTTGCAGACATTAAACCGGTCGGCCCAGAAGCCACCGGTCCACACGGCCTTGTCCATGTCAACACTGTACAGCTTGGCAAAAGGACTTTCTTCGGTCTGGACCAGGCCTTTCTGCTGAGCGGAAACAACCGGGCAGGCCATCAATAATGCAACCGCTGTATAACTAACAATTCGCTTCATCGTTGTTCATTTTATCGGCCGGTCATCGGTACAAAACGGAAAAGCAGTAAGCCGGCACAGGCTGCATCCAAAAGAATCGTCGTTTCATCTGAACGTTCTTTTTGTTCAAGGAAAGATGTAACGCCGCGTGCTGAATGATCAACTGCTTTGACGTTTGGTACAAACAGGCTTGTTTCATCAGATTTGTTTTTTAGTTATTGATTAGGGCACAGGTTTCGGAAGTGGCATTCCGGCAGATTCCAGTTGAAGCGGACCCAGCAAGCCGGCCTTCAGTAATTTGTTCGACGAGCTGGGATAGTTGGCATTGGTCCAGGTCTGTCTTGCGGAGACAGGCAAGGCTGCTTCTTTCACCAGGCGGTTGAACCAGGTATTGCTCACACGGATTTCAAGCTGGTTTGAGCCTTGTTTCAACGCCTTCGTCACATTCACCCGGTATGGGGGTGTCCAGGTAGCACCACAGGCTTGTCCGTTCAGAAAAACTTCCGCCAAATCAGCGACCTGACCAAGATTCAGCCAATACTGAAGACGGTTGTCCACGGGTGCATTCAGCTGAATCGTGTTCCGGTAGACAGCGGTGCCTGAATAATATTGAATCGCCGTATCACTCAGTTCGGTCCAGCTGACGAGCCGGTCAAAGCTAACCGGTTTACGACGGCCACCGGACAGAGTATCAAAGGTAACAGACCATGGAGCATCCGGCTGGCAATCCAGTGCCGTAACGACTTGAGAAGGCCCATGCATAGCGGTTTGTGCAGCTGGGCGTTCAAAGACGACGAACATCGAAGCATAGGGCGGCAGGTTCAGCTGAAAGCTGGTACACCCTTTTTCTGACACCCATTCCGGCACGTCATTGATGATGCCGGTGACCGGATCGTAGAGTTCCGGGACTTTACCGGCTACCCGCAAGGTCACGGCCAATTGACGGGCGTTGTTTTGCTGATTTGAGATGAAATACACATCCAGGTCTTTGTCAGCCCGGTGCGTCCAGGCGATGGTCGAACCAACCGGTTGACCATTTTCACTGACATCCACGTCGCGCTTTAGCCCCAGGGGACTAAAATCCGAATAGATCCAGGGAATCATGGAGGCGCGGGCAAGGTCTTCGGCCAGTGAGTCCGGTGTCAAGACCAGGACATCGGCTTTCAGCAATTTCCGGAGTACCTCCCGAAGCTGTGTTTCTTCTGCCTGATAGGGTGTTACACGATCCGGAGCCATCGCATGCGGCAGCGGTACAATGAGCAACTTGTACGAAGCACCGTCCGGTAACGTGAGACGGCCATGATCCGCTTTTGCCAGCCGGAACAGCACGTCCGGGTTGAAGGTATCATACGCGTAACCTTGTAAAGCATTTACCCAATCTCCAGCCGTAGTGATCGTGGCTGTGTGACGAACTCCGGCAGGGCTTTCCGTCATCGGCACCCCTGAATTTTTTACTCTGAGCTGTTCCTGCTTGACCCGTTCGTCACCGAAAATGCCAGGTAAAGAAGGAACCAACCGGTCAGGCAGGATGGCTCTTCGCGGCAGCTCCAATCCGTTGAACACGGCGATATCGGCTACCGGATGGCCGGTTTGCAACAAAGCCTGGCACCTGGTTATGTAGTCGATCCATGCTTTAGCCGGTTTCCACCAGGTTTGATCCCGCTGAAAATACAAACCGATGCCATCGAGTGTCATGCCTGGTTGCTTGCCGGTATACGGGTTATGGGTAAATACATGAAAGACCAGCCGGTTGATGCCGAGAGCAAACTGTCTGTCCAGTAATGGTTTCAAGCTGGCCGGTGTCTCATCCCAATGGATGGCCAGTTCGGTAAATCCTTCAGCCTGAATCACGTTCTTGCCATAGACATGAGCTCCGGAAATGGCATCCAGAAGATCATTGGGCTTATCGTGAGTCGGGCTGTTCAGCCAGAATTCACCCATCGGCAGGTCAACGGTTTGGTCATGAAGCATGCCGTCGCTCATCATCGTCGGTGCGACCGATTCGGCACTGACTTGACAGCCTTTGGCATGAGCGGCATCAACCATCGTTTTGAAAAAAACAGCGTTGATCAATTCGGAAATGGTTTGACGGACATCATGCAGTACTTGCTCGGACTGCCTGACCGAGCCGACCGGAATACCGGCCATAACCGGCAGATAAGGGATCAGGGAATACCCTCGGTGCTGTTCGAACGCCTGCGGAAACGTAACCGACCAGTTCTGACTGCCACATTCCCAACTATCAATGTGCAGAATGTTCAGCACACGGGAAACCAATTCCGGGCCAGCGACAGCACACGCTTGGCCGAACCAACGGTCAAACTGAAGCTGAACGGCGGCCGGATTGAATTTGTCACATTCCAGCCCGGCACCGGCTCCACCCGTTGCATTGGTTTGCCCGGTCGACGTATGTCCCATCCGCAGGATGGTCCAGTTCCCTTTCGGTGCCTTCCAGTTGAGCTGGCCTTCTTTTGTCAGACAGGCCGTCAAATTAATAAGCTGGTTTTCAGGCACACAGAGGGTTTCAGGAAGCTGAGTTCCGGTCGTTGCAGGGCTTAATCGCCAGACGCTTCCGTTCTTGCCCTCAAACTGATCAATTTCCGGCTGAGCCGACAACCGGATCCCGGTCAGTTTCAGTATCGGTTTCCATTTGGCATTGTCCAGATCTTCTGCCCCCGGTTCGGACCCTTCTTTCGTCCAATAAAAACGGAAATACCTGGCTTGTGTTGGCGGGATGGCGTGCGTCACATCGGCCGCCGTATTCTGCCAGCCATGACGCGGCGTCTCCAGCTGAGCCACAAACCGGAAATGAATGCCATCATCGCTGGCTTCGACCCTGAACCGGTGGCACTGATAGTTGGTGCCGTTCACGTTCGTTACGATGGAACGGCAGAGAAATGGCTGCTTATATTCGTATTGGATCCAGCATGGTTGCTCATTTCGATACACACCTTTCTTGGTTTTATCCGCTAAAAAGTCCAGGTTGGAAACGGAATCGACGGAGGTGATCCGGAAAGGCCCGGATTCGCTGGCGGTAACACCGGAAGGTGCCGGATAGGCAAACACCGCGATATCCCGGTAATAACCTTCCCTGGTTTCCGGCCGTAGCAACTTGAGGTGAAGCATGCGGCCGCCTTTGACACGCGTCTCTGTCCAGACAAGCTGTTGCATGGACAATTCGGGCGTAATCCAAGGCCCTCCGGCCAAGGCAAATCCATCGCAGCTGTGCATGGCTAATTTTAGCTGCTGTTTGTCTGCCTCCTCCAAGGTGAACCGGATCAACTGCCACCATTCAGGCGTCAATTGCTCAACAACCGGTTCATACATGGAAGGCGTTTGCTTTCCTCGGATCGGCATCAGGTAGGCGCCTTCCAGACCAATGTCGTGCATGGCCTGCAGGTCAGCCCGGATACCCTCGCGAGAGACACATCCATGCATCCAGTACCAAAAACACCAGGGCCTGGCGGCAGCATCCGGATGCAGGAAGGCCTGTTGCACCGGCGAAACGGTTTGTGCCTGTCCTTCAACAAGAAACAGGCCGAGCAGGCATAAGACCAAGTGTATTCGTTTCATAAGAAATAAGTGATTCATGTTCGTTCCGGTTGATAAAGTCACCCATTTAAAAGACAAAGCTGATTCGGCCTTTTTGTAGCCCTTGTACCCATTTGGCCTGCGACGAAGGGCCGGCCAAATCCGTCGCGTTGACCTTGTTGCGCACAGCCGGAATCACGTTCAGTATGGCGATACCGCTTTGAGGCAGGGTGTACAAAATAGCATCCCGTCCGTCACGAGGGGTATAAACACCCAGATAAGTACCGGGCGTGTCGTTGACTAGCTTGAAACGACCTTCCGTGGTATTGAAATCGATCCACCTCCAATCAGCAAAATAGCCCTTGAACTCCGGATAGGTGAAGCTCTCTCCCGGAACAGGATCGTTGTAATCCGTTTTCCAGACATCCAGGGTCGTTCCCTGCAGGCGATTCTGCCAAACACGGTACGGTCCTTTCCCCAGCCAGCGTTTGGAAAGCATCTGATTTTCAGGGTAATCAAATCGGATGCCCATTAATTCGACAACGCCATCATACCGGTAGGTATAATCGAGCGATACACTTCCGTCAGCGGCGATGGTCCAGACCGCCGTGCAAAAATTGCCGGAATAATCTGCCTTGACCACCACCTTACCGATCGCCTGCTCTACCTTGAACGTTTTCAGCGGACTGTCTCCGGAAATTTCCTGATACACCCTGTCCTTACTTTTAGCCGAAGGATCATCGTGATTGAAATAGCCATCCAGGCACCGGTCTGCCCGGCGAGCAGCGATGAACCGAGGGCCCTGGCCAAAAGACAACAACTGCCCGGAACGGGTGACATGCAGCAGGACGCCGGTTTTCACACTGAAGCACAGGCTCAGCTGGCCGGCTTTTACCGTACACAAACTATCTGATTTTTCAACTGTCAACGCCGAAGAAGGACTGTCTGTAGGAAGGGCGATTTGTTTCTGGATTGGCCATGACCAGGTCCATAGCTCCTTGCCAAACGGATCGGTGGCTGTCAGCATCAGCGCATCCGCCTTTCGCCAGTCAGCCGGTAACGTGAGCTTCAGTTCACCGGAAGCATGCGGCAAAACAGACGGTCCGGTCAGCTGTCCGGAAGCCAGCACCGTATGGCCGGCCTTGTCTGAGGACAGGTCCGCCATACGAATCAGTTTCCATTCAAACCGGCATTGATTCAACGAGGTGAAGTCATACCGGTTTTCCAGGTGCAAGGTGCCGGAAAATCGGCTGTCAAAGACGGGAGCTGTCACCTGAACGGGGCACCAAACGTCTCTGACCGTATAAAAACTACCTTCTTTTTCATGGTGAGGGCCGACGATGCCGTCCGGGGCATAATTGCCACAATTGTCAATACGACCGTTCTGGTCGGTCCGGACAACCCCTTCATCCACCAACGCCCAAAGAAAGCCACCGGCACATCGCGGATGGTTGCGCATCATTTCCCAGTAATCCCACAATCCGGCACCAAGGCCACCATCGTAGAGACCATGCAGAAATTCAGTCGGCATAAACAAATCAGGTTGGCGCAGATAGGCTTGCGTTTCTCCGTAAGAACGGTAATGCATGGTTTCGAACCCGCCAAAATTGCCCTGAGGATGGATGACAGGGCGCTTCTGAATGTCCCATGAACCGAATGCCTGGTCCAGTTCCGTATTCCAGCCCCCTTCATTACCATTCGACCACCAGATAATGCAAGGATGGTTAGCATCTCTGGTCACCAATTCTTTGACCAGTTCCTGTCCGGTTTCGGTATCGTATTTTCCATGCCAGCCTCCCAGTTCATCCATGACATAGAGGCCCAGTTCATCACAGGCATCCAGAAAATCAGGATCAGGCGGATAGTGGGACAAGCGTACCGCGTTCATATTCATTTCCTTGATGAGCCTGACATCTTCATAATTGGCTTGTTTGCAAAGCGTACGCCCTGTTTCAGGCCGGAAGCTGTGCCGATTGATGCCTTTGACCAAGATTTTCCGGCCATTGATGTATAAGCCGTCTCCCTTTCGCACCTCGATGGTTCTGAAAGCAAAGCGCTCGGTCACAACATGTCTGATGGCTGTCCCCGCTTTCTGGCTGAAACGGACGTTGTACAAATCCGGTGTTTCGGCTGTCCAGGTCTTGATACCTTCGAACTGGCCTTCCAGATGAACCTGATCGCTTCCAGGTCTCAATGAGGCTGTTAACGGTTTGCCGACAGGCTTGCCCTCCACATCCTGCACTTGAGCTTCGACCGAGCAAGGGCCCTTCGGGGCATTTCCAAGAAACAAATCGGCTGAAAACCGGCCGTCAGCGGTTGCATTGATGCCAATCCGGTCGATAAACTGAGCCGGCAATGCCTCCAGGAAAACCGGCCGGATAATGCCGCCAAAATTCCAGTAATCTCCGCGCCGTTCAGCCAGATTCACCTGTGGATTGGTTGATTCCTTGCTAACAGTCACTTCCAGGACATTGTCTTTTTCCCCGAAATAAACCCTGTCGGATACATCTGCCTTAAACCGGTAAAATCCCCCTTGATGAAGTTTGACCGCCTTTCGCTGGTTGATGGTAGCTGAGCAATCGGTCATGACACCTTCAAACACCAGCCTAATGATGCGTCCTTCCCATTCGGGAGGCAACTTGAACGTGTATCTGTATTTTCCTTGTTCGCTGGCAATGCCGGGAGGATTAGGCTTACCATAAAACGGCATGCCGTACTGGTAGGTTCCAAATCCTTGCAATTCCCAACAGGAAGGCACGTTTATGGTGGTCCATTTTCCACTGTTCCGCCCATCGGTGCAGAAGAAATCCCAGGGAATGGCATCGTCCGAACCATGTCCGGAAAGATACTGAACGAAGGTTTCAGGAGTCTCTTTCCAAACCGTTCGGGCAGTTTGCGCAGGCAGGTTTGTGCCGATCAGCAAGAGGCCTCCGGCCAGCAAATACATCCGTTTTTTCATCGTAACAAGTGCCTTTTTCATTTTTATCGAATCGGTTTCAACGTCAAGTTCAAGGTATAAGCCCGTTTTTCCGGTGCATATTTCTTCAACACCCCGGGTCCGCAACTACTGTTGCCAAGTCCCATCTGGAAGGCATCCAGCGACAGGACAACAGCTTTACGCGGGGTCAGCTGCCAGGTATTCGTGGCTTGATCCAGCTCTTCTGTCGTCAGATGCAAGGCGGTCATCGACAACGTATCCTCAGCCGTTACCAGCAGGCCCTTACCGCTGTCATCGGTCAGACTGAGCCAGTGCACGCCTTCTTTGTTTCCGCAAGCCTGAGGACGCGGATATGGAACATACTGCGCCGTAACCGTACTTTTCCATAGGCCAACCGGTGTACAATCCTCGCGATCGATGTAGTTTTCTTCGGGGCCGTGACCATACCAGTGCAATTGCTCCAACTGGCCTGAAAGTTGCATGACAAGCCCCATCCTTGGCAAATAGGGCAAGTCACCGGCAGGCTCGAACCGGTTTTGAATGGTCAGCGATCCGTCACCATATATGGTATAGATGGCCTCATGCCGGACAGCCCCTGTTTTGGCACGGCAGGCCACTATCACTTCCAGTTTCAGGCTGTTGGAAGTTTGGCTGATGAGGCGGAATCCGGTCAGTTCGTATTGAAGGTGATCGATTCCGGCATTCTTCCAATCTTTGGCCAACCAGTTGCCAAAGCCCTTATCATTGTCGGTATAGGCTCTATAACATTGGAATACAGGTGCCTCCACCATCATTTCCCGCCCGTTGGATTTCCAGGAGACCAGGCAACCAGGCTTTTGCTCAAAGACAAGGCTGAACGTCTTTCCGGTGACATGAATGGAGCGATCGGCCGGTTGACTGACCGTAATGGACGAATCATTTAAATGACCGGGCTTAACAACCGGAGGAACAGGTACGTCAAGTCGTAGCTGTTCGAAACCGGTTTCAAACCCGGCATCAGCCCAGTTAACAGCCTGTTTCACATGCAGACTGACCCGAAGGAAATAGTCCGCTCCGGCAACCGGCCGGATCGTTTTTACGGGAACAGCCAGGTCGGCTGATTGTCCGGCCTGAATGGAGGGCAGGTTCAACACGCCGGCCTGCAGGGCCTTCCCGTTGGAAAGAACAGTCCACCGGCACTCGAAGGAAGAAAGATCCAGAAAGTGATTGTTGTTGGTCACCGACAACACGACTGAACCCGGTTTGAGCTGCTTACCCTCAATCCGGAATGGTTGATAAATTTTCTTGACTTGCAGGTATTTGGCGCTATACGTTCTGTCAGGAAAAACAATGCCGTTCAGACAGAAGGCACCGGAATTCGGTTCATCTCCAAAATCCCCGCCATAGGCAAAATAGGATTTACCGTTGGACGCTGTCCGCCGGATGCCCTGGTCTACCCAGTCCCAGATAAAGCCACCCAGCATTCGTTTGTTGCTGTAGACTTCATCCCAGTATTCCTTCAAATTGCCCAACGCGTTGCCCATGCAGTGGGCATACTCGCTGGCCAAAACCGGACGTTGGTCACCGGCATCGCCGGCCAGTTCCAGCCAACGTTCCCAACGGGCATTTTCCGCTCTTTCCGAAACAACCTCACCGGCTCTTGGCGGATTCAGGTAATCATCCATCGTCCGGGGATAAAACCGTGCAATCACATCCACACAGGCCGGATCAGCTTCGACGGGATCAGACGGCTTGCCCATCCTGAATTCACGGCCTTTTCCCTGAGCCCCTTCATAATGAATCAGCCTGGTCGGATCGAATATTTTCAACCAAGCGGCCGTGGCGGCAAAGTTCGGTCCGAGCCCGGCCTCATTTCCCAGCGACCAGAACAAAATGGAGGGATGATTCCTGTCTCTGACCGCCATGCGGATCGTCTTATCCATGAACACGCCACACCAGGCCGGATCCGAGGCTAATTTACCTCTCAAACCGTGTTCTTCGATGTTAGCCTCATCAATGACATACAAACCATATAGATCGCATAGTTCGTACCATCTGGGTGTATTCGGATAATGCGCACAGCGTACGGCATTGATATTGGCCTGTTTCATCAGTTTAATGTCCTTGATCATCAATTCATCCGACAAAAAATGGCCGGTTGACGGGTCGAATTCATGCCGGTTCACACCCCGTAAACGAATGGGCTTCCCGTTCAGCAATACCTGACCGTCTTTGACTTCCACCGACCGGAAACCGACAGCCTGCCGGACAGCTTCCACGACTGTTCCTTCGGCATTTTTCAGCGTTACAATCAACGTATACAAATAGGGCGTTTCAGCCGTCCATTGCAACGGTTCGTGAACGGTAGCCGATAGCCAGGCAAAGGCTGGATATCCTCTCTGTGGTGTTCGTTGATTTAGAATGGCATCCTTATTGTCTTTATTCAGTACGGGTTCGGCATCCTGGACCAATGGCCTGTCAAACAGGCTATGCCCTTCCGCATCATACAATGAAGCCTCCAGGGTCCAGCCTTTCAGAGGGTTATCATCGTAGACGGCCAACTCCGGCTTGATTTCCAGGTCAAAGTCCTTAAAACCGGCATCAGGAACGGTCCGGACGGCAATATCCCGGATGCGGGCATTGGCCGTTGAATACAGCCAGACATCCCGGTAAATACCGCTCAGCCGCCACATATCCTGATCTTCCAGGTAACTGCCGTCACAAAAACGATAGACTTCCACGGCCAACAGATTGCGACCAGGTTTCAGGTACGCTGTCAGATTGAATTCGGCCGGTTCCATACTGCCTTCGCTATAGCCTACCCGCCGGCCGTTCACCCATAGATAAAAAGCGGAGCTGACCCCGTCAAAATGAATGAAAACCGGCCGGTTTTGCCAGTCTGGCGGTAATTCAAACCACTTGCGATAGGCACCGACAGCATTTCGTTCTTTAAAGGTCGTATACGAGCTATCCGGCGTGGATGTTACAAAGGGCGGATCTTTTTTGAACACATAACCTGAGCTGGCATAGACAGGTGTACCATATCCTTTCATTTCCCAATTGAAAGGGACCTCTGGTGTATCCCAGAATGCATCATCAAACGCAGGTTGAAAGAAACCGGCCACACGGGCGGCCGGATCAGGAGACCAAGGAACCCCCCACGACGCGGCTAAG
>Ga0183100_1001279_pt1 | contig 13263 bp, 10 predicted proteins | sample Biomet2_FD_127789 | JGI IMG/M metagenome (GOLD analysis project Ga0183100, IMG submission 127789) | Microbial communities from bioreactor (seeded with anoxic lake sediment) at LBNL, California, USA - Biofuel metagenome 2 | ecosystem: Engineered > Bioreactor > Anaerobic > Unclassified ...
AAACTGTTGGTTTGAGCGTAAGATGTATACGAACAGAAAATGGTTGCAGTAAACAATAGTAGCTTTGAAGCAGAATAACTTAGTCTCATAAAACAAATATTAATTGTCAATATAAAGCAAAAATACTCTTTTTATCTGTAGAATATGTATATTTGTGCACATTTATATAAATTGAAAGAATGAAAGAATTTGTAATTTCTGAAGCGCAGACAGAGAAGGCGGTCTTGGTGGCTTTGATCACCCAGACACAGGATGAACGAAAGACAAATGAGTATCTTGATGAACTTGCGTTCCTTGCCGAAACGGCAGGAGTGGAGGTGGTGCGTAGTTTTACGCAAAGACTTGATACTGCAAATTCTGTAACTTTCGTAGGAAAAGGTAAGCTACAGGAAATAAAGGAATACGTTACCGAAAACGAAATTGGTATGGCAATCTTTGATGATGAATTGTCTGCCAAACAAATCAGAAATATAGAAAGTGAATTGCAGGTGAAGATACTTGACCGTACTTCACTTATTCTCGATATTTTCGCCATGAGAGCTCAGACTGCCAACGCGAAAACGCAGGTAGAACTGGCACAATATAAATACATGCTTCCACGATTAACTCGTCTTTGGACGCACCTTGAACGTCAAAGTGGTAGTTCTGGTGGTGGTAAAGGTGGCTCTGTGGGGCTTCGTGGCCCGGGTGAAACTCAGCTTGAAATGGATAAGCGTATCATCCTTAACAGAATGTCACTGCTGAAAGAGCAGCTTAAAGAAATAGATAAGCAGAAAGCTACTCAGCGAAAGAACAGAGGACGGATGATTCGTGTGGCGTTGGTAGGTTATACTAATGTAGGGAAATCAACATTGATGAACTTGCTTGTTAAGAGCGAGGTGTTTGCCGAAAACAAACTTTTTGCTACGCTTGATACTACGGTTCGTAAGATGATTATCAACAATCTTCCGTTCTTATTGTCGGATACTGTTGGGTTCATACGTAAACTGCCCACTGATCTTGTCGATTCTTTCAAGTCTACTTTGGACGAAGTAAGGGAAGCTGATCTGCTATTACATGTGGTGGATATTTCACATCCCGGATTTGAAGAACAGATTGAAGTGGTGACAAAGACGCTGAATGATATCGGCGGCGGAGGCAAACCTTGTATCATTGTGTTCAACAAGATTGATGCATATACTTATGTGAAAAAGGCCGAGGATGATCTTACTCCGATGACCAAAGAGAACAGAACACTTGAAGAACTAAAGAACACGTGGATGGCAAAGATGAACGAGAACTGCATTTTCATCTCTGCCCGTGAAAAAGATAACATAGAAGAATTTAAGGAGTTGTTATATAATAGGGTAAAAGAATTACATGTTCAGCGCTTCCCATATAATGATTTCCTATTCCAGATCTATGATGAAGACAACAACGAACAATAGCAGATAAAATAGCATGAAAGCATATAGAATACTAACTGAAGATGAGATTCTTCGGCTGAAAAGTCAGTCATGTCTGGCCGATGACTGGAATAAAGTATTTGTTTCAGACAGTTTTAAAACTGAATACATACATCATACTCGTTTCTCGGGAGATGTAAAACTTGGTTCGTTCAACGGTGAATTCACTTTAGCCGGCGGAATAAAGAAACATGCCGGATTAAGACATGTGACACTTCACAATGTTACCATTGGTGACTGCTGCTGCATTGAGAACATACAGAATTACATAGCTAATTATGTAATTGGAGATCATACGTTCATAGAAAATGTTGATATAATCCTTGTTGATGGTGTTAGCAAGTTTGGCAACGGAGTTGAAGCGGCTGTTCTTAATGAAACAGGAGGTCGTGAAGTTCTTATAAATGATAAGCTTTCGGCACATCAGGCTTATATCCTGGCTCTTTACCGTCACAGACCTGAACTAATAAGCAGAATGAAAGAGATAACCGACTTTTATTCTAATAAACATGCATCAGACGTAGGAACTATTGGTTCTAATGTTATGATTGTGAATACCGGATCTATTAAGAATCTTCGTATTGGTGATTTCTGTCATATAGAAGGTGCCTGCCGTTTGGAGAATGGTAGTGTCAACAGTAATGCTGCAGCTCCAGTTCATATAGGTTACGGAGTAGTTTGTGAAGACTTTATTATTTCTTCTGGCTCGCATGTTAGTGATGGAGCTATGCTGGCTCGTTGCTTTGTTGGTCAGGCATGTCAGCTTGGTCATAACTATTCTGCTTCTGATTCATTATTCTTTAGTAACTGCCAGGGCGAGAATGGTGAAGCATGCGCTATCTTTGCAGGTCCGTTTACAGTTACTCACCATAAGTCTACGTTACTTATTGCCGGAATGTTCTCATTCATGAATGCCGGTTCGGGGTCTAACCAAAGTAATCACATGTATAAACTAGGTCCAATTCATCAGGGAACTCTGGAACGTGGTGCAAAAACTACTTCCGATTCTTATATCCTTTGGCCGGCACGAGTAGGAGCCTTTTCTCTGGTGATGGGGCGCCATGTCAATCATGCCGATACCTCTAATCTGCCTTTCTCATATCTGATAGAGCAGAGAAATACCACTTATCTTGTTCCGGGAGTAAATCTTCGTAGTGTGGGTACTATTCGTGATGCTCAGAAATGGCCAAAACGTGATAAAAGAAAAGATCCGAATAAGCTCGATTATATAAACTACAATCTTCTTAGTCCGTATACCATTCAGAAAATGTTTAAAGGTCGCCAGATACTGAAAGATCTGAAACGTGTCTCAGGCGAAATTTCTGAAATATACTCTTTCCAAAGTGCAAAAATTAAGAATAGCTCTTTGAATAAGGGTATTAAATTCTACGAAATTGCTATCAATAAATTCTTAGGCAACTCAATCATCAAACGGCTTGAAGGTATTGATTTCAAGAACTCTGCAGAGATTCGTGAAAGACTGAAGCCTGATACAGAGATTGGAGCAGGAGAATGGGTAGATGTTTCCGGTCTTATTGCACCTAAAAGCGAGATTGATAAGTTGCTTGATGGAATAGAAAACGGAGCAATAAACCGCCTTGATGATATTAATAGCTGTTTTGAAGCAATGCACAATAGTTATTATACTTATGAGTGGACATGGGCTTATAGTAAGATTCAGGAGTTTTATAATCTGAATCAGGATGAGATAACGGCACAAGATGTTATTAAGATCGTGAAGATCTGGAAAGAATCAGTGGTGGGACTAGATGAAATGGTTTATGCAGATGCTAAGAAGGAGTTCTCATTATCTTCTAAAACCGGCTTTGGAGCCGACGGAACACGTGCTGAAAAAGAACAAGACTTTGAACAGGTGCGTGGCGACTTTGAAAGTAATCCTTTCGTAACGGCAGTGCTTAAGCATATTGAAGAAAAAACAAATTTAGGAAATGAGTTGATCAACCGTATCAGTCATTTATCTTAATTATAAACGGAGCATAAAGGACATTCAGTTAATCATCTGATATTACAAAGTTGCAGGTTTAATTATAACGAAAAATACTATTTGTTTTCTTTGCGGAAAAACAGATAGTATTTTTTTGTATTACCATCCTTTTTACTCCAGTTAAGAAGAATTATCCTTTTATCAATATTCAAAGAGGAGTTTTATTAGTATATTTGCGGTTCGAAATTTTACTTAAAATAATAAAGATATGGCAACACCCCCGTTTAAGTATCAGGCTCCGTTCCCTATGGGAAAAGATGAGACCGAGTATTATTTGCTTACCAAAGAACACGTTTCAGTAAGTGAATTTGAAGGAAAAGAAATTCTGAAAGTAGATTCAGAAGGATTAACAATGCTTGCTAATGCAGCATTTCGTGATGTGGCTTTCATGCTTCGTCCCGAACATCAAAAGCAAGTAGCTAAGATCCTTGCTGATCCTGAAGCTAGTGAAAATGATAAATATGTAGCTCTGACTTTCCTTAGAAATGCAGAAGTTGCAGCAAAAGGTCAGCTTCCTTTCTGCCAGGATACCGGTACAGCGATTATTGTTGGAAAGAAAGGTCAGCAAGTCTGGACTGACGGATGTGATGAAGAAGCTCTTTCTAAAGGTGTATATAAAACTTATACAGAAGAAAATCTTCGCTATTCTCAGAATGTTCCTTTGGATATGTACAAAGAGATCAATACAGGATGTAATCTTCCTGCACAGATTGATCTTTATGCAATTCAGGGTGCTGAGTATAAATTCCTTTGCATAGCAAAAGGTGGTGGCTCTGCCAACAAAACTTATCTATATCAGGAAACAAAAGCTTTGCTTAATCCTGAAAAATTAGTTCCGTTCCTGGTTGAAAAGATGAAGACACTTGGTACTGCTGCTTGTCCTCCTTACCACATTGCTTTCTGTATCGGTGGTACATCTGCTGAAACCAACCTTAAGACAGTGAAACTTGCTTCTGCCAAATATTACGATAACTTGCCTACTTCAGGAAATGAAGGTGGACAGGCTTTCCGTGACGTTGAACTTGAAAAACAAGTATTGCTTGAAGCTCAACGCATGGGCTTAGGTGCTCAGTTCGGTGGTAAATACTTTGCTCATGATATCCGTATCATCCGTATGCCTCGCCACGGTGCTTCTTGCCCTGTAGGTATGGGGGTTTCTTGTTCTGCTGATAGAAATATCAAGGCTAAGATCAACAAAGACGGTATCTGGATTGAAAAAATGGAAGATAATCCGGGCAAATATATTCCTGAAGAGTTGCGTAACGAGGGTGAAGGTAATGCTGTAAAGATTAACCTAAACCAACCAATGGCAGATATTCTGAAAGAACTAGATAAATATCCGGTTTCTACCCGTTTGTCTTTAAATGGTACAATCATCGTAGGTCGTGATATTGCTCATGCAAAACTTAAAGAACGTATCGATGCAGGCTTAGGTCTTCCTCAATACGTTAAAGATCACCCAATCTATTATGCAGGCCCTGCTAAGACTCCTGCTGGAATGCCTTCAGGTTCTTTCGGACCAACAACTGCCGGACGTATGGACTCTTATGTTGACTTGTTCCAGGAAAATGGTGGTAGCATGATTATGATTGCAAAAGGTAACCGCAGCCAGCAAGTAACAGATGCTTGTCAGAAACATGGCGGATTCTACCTTGGAAGTATAGGTGGTCCTGCAGCTATTCTTGCTCAGAATAACATCAAAAAAGTAGAATGTCTTGAATATCCAGAATTGGGTATGGAAGCAATCTGGAAGATTGAAGTAGAAAACTTCCCTGCATTTATCTTAGTTGATAATAAGGGTAATGACTTCTTCAAACAAATCAAACCTATTTGCGTCAGCTGTAAATAATTCAGATATTATTATAATATTAAAGCCTCGGTATTCAAAGCTGAATACCGAGGCTTTTTTAATATATATGTTCTGTAATAAACTTAGTCGAGAACTTTATTCAAGACTTCCTATAATGCAGAGACTAGTTGCTTAAGTTTTGTTTCTCCCATTTTTAAGTTATATTGAAAATTGATAAGTCGGGTACAGGATTGTACATAATTCTCTTGTGCCTGATGTACTTCAAGAGAGGTTGTTTGTCCCAGTCGCAGGCGTTGCAGACTTATCTCCATATTTTCTTTCGCCAATTGATTGTTATCTTTCTCAATCAGAAGAAGATGTTGCTGATTCTCGAAATCGGTTAATGTATTCAGAAGTTCAGTATTCATTTGCAGCTTTACATTTTCTAAATCAAACTCAGCTGATTCCAGTTCTTTTTTGGCTACGGATATTTTTCTTTTTGTTTCTCCACCATTGTAGAGAGGTATTGATATTGTTCCTCCAATCTGCGGGCCAAATGAACGGTTCTTTAAAGTACTTCCTTCTGAATTGTTTGTTTGCGATAAGTAATACCCTCCTTTAAAACTTAGAGTGGGAGAGTAAGCTTTCTGATTTTCTTTTAAAGTGAGCTGAGCAATATCTATTTGTTTTTTGAAAGACAAGATACTGGCATTTGAAGAATTAAGCTTTTGTATTAATTCTTCTTTATTGGGCAGATATTCCTGCTCAATAGATTCAGAAACATCAAATGTTGCTTCCGGATTCTGACCAAGTATGCGGTTCAGTGTTTTTTTAGCTTCGCTGATAACGTATTGCTGATTTATCTCATTTTCCATTGCCACATTTAAATCGATTTTAGCCTGAAGTAAGTCTGTCTTTACCAGAGTACCTGCATTAAAACCAGTTTCAGCTATTGTAACACGTTCTTTATTATAATTGATAGCTTCATTTATTGATTTAAGCTGTTGCTTTTGTCTTACGATATCGTAATATGCGGCAATAACATTGTAAGTTGTCTCTAAAACTTTTGCCTGGAACTGAAGATCTCCAAGTGCCTGGATTTCATTCAGCTTGTTCTTGGTAACAAACATTTTTCCACCATCGAACAAAGTCCAGTTCAATTCTGTATTTGCACCGATTGTTGTGCTCGACTGAGAGGGATATTTGTTTATTGTTCCGCTTGACAGTTTCTGATATACATTATTGTAGTCGTAAGCTCCGGAACCGTTAATGTTTACAGTTGGCCTCATTCCTGCATTTCCGGGAGTATTATTCAGCCTTGCAATATCAGCATCATTACGAGCTATTAATATATCAAAGTTATTTTTCAGGGCTGTCTTTATTGCATCGTCCTGCGTCAGTACATTGTTCTGTGCCTTTGACACAGAACAGACTGCCAATAAGAGGATTATATATAATGTTCTCATAACTTATTTTTTATTTTTACTTGAAATAGCAATATATGTAACAGGAATTATGAACAGCGTCAGTATTAATGAGAATGTTAACCCGCCTACTACCACAATACCTAGCGGAACGCGGCTCTGTGCACCGGCACCAAGAGCCAGCGCAATAGGTAAAGCTCCGAATAGTGTTGCCAGTGAAGTCATTACGATAGGACGGAAACGTGCGGAAGCAGCTTCGAAAGCAGCAACTCTTTTATTCAATCCCAGTTTACGCTTCTGGTTGGCAAATTCTACAATAAGAATACCGTTCTTTGTAACAATACCTATAAGCAGGATCATACCGATTTCAGAAAATATATTGAGCGTTTGTCCGCAGGCCCATAGCGATAACATAGCTCCGGCAATGGCCATTGGCACTGTTAGCATTATAATGAAAGGATCCTTGAAACTTTCAAACTGTGCTGCAAGAATAAGATAGATAAGCAGCAAAGCCAGTATCAATGCAAAAGATATATTAGAACTACTTTCTGCAAAGTCTCTTGAAGAACCGGACAGTGCTGTATTAAATGATTTATCCAACAGCTTATCTGCGATTCTCTGCATTTCGGCAATACCTTCTCCTAATGTTTTACCTTTAGCTAGGTTGGCCGATACGGTTGCTGATTTATACCGGTTATAGTGATATAGCATTGGAGGATTACTATTTTCCTGCATCTTAATAAGATTATCCAGCTGTATCATATTTCCTGTGCTTGATCTGACATATAAGGAGGTTATATCTGCCGGTACATTTCTGTCTTCTCTTGCTACCTGACCTACAACATAGTATTGTTTGTTGTTTTTCAGGAAATATCCATAACGGCTTCCACTATATGCAAGGTCTAATGTATTTGAAACGTCTTTCTCGCTTACCCCTAAACTGTTTGCTTTAAGTCGGTCAACCGTAACATTCAGTTCCGGTTTGTTGAATTTTAAATCAACATCCACATTGCTGAATACCGGACTATTCTGTGCTTCATCCAGGAATTTAGGCAGTACTTCATGTAACTTATCAAAATCCAGATTCTGAAGTACAAATTGTACCGGCAATCCTTTGGAACTTGAAGTCGCAATGGTAGGTTCCTGACTAGGAATAACCCTTGCATCCGGGATTGAAGCATAGATCTTTGACAATTTATCATAAACATTTTGCTGCGAAACCTTTCTTTCAGAAGGATCTTTCAGAAAGGCTATTACACCACCTGTGTTAGAACTGGCATTACTTCCTCCGGCATATCTTGCAAGAACATATTGGGCTGCAGGAATAGAATCTGTCGTGATCTGTGCAACCTTGTCTATTAAGTGTTGGGTTGTTGTGTATTCAGTACCTTCAGGAGCAGTTATGGAAGTTCGGATGTAGCTGTGATCTTCCAAAGGAGCGAGCTCTGATTTTAAAGCTCTGGACAGTGTGAATATCAGCACCAGGCAGAATCCTAGTATTGAGTAAGCCACCCATTTGTTCTGGAAGAAATAGCTTAAAATCTTTCTGTATCCCTTTTCCATTCCGGTAAAGAATGGTTCTGTAGCTTCATAGAATTTTGAATGGTGTGATACTGAACCGCCTAACAATACATTGAGCACAGGAGTCAATGTTAGAGAAACAACAGCCGAAATAAGTACGGCACTAGCTACTACAATACCGAATTCCCTAAAGAGTCTTCCGGTGAATCCTTCCAGGAAGATTACAGGAATAAACACAATAGCAAGGGTTAGTGACGTTGAGATAACAGCAAAGAAGATTTCTCGTGTTCCTTCAAAAGCAGCTTGCCATTTGTCCATTCCTCGTTCTATTCGCTTGAATATATTTTCTGTAACCACAATACCATCATCAACAACAAGTCCTGTAGCTAGTACAATTCCCATCAGTGAAAGCACATTTATGGAAAAACCAAAAATATACATTATAAAGAATGTTCCTATTAACGAGACCGGAATATCGAGAAGTGGCCGTAATGCTATGATCCAGTTTCTGAAGAATAAAAAGATGATTATTACCACAAGGAAAATAGCAATGAGAAGTGTTTCAATTACGTCTCTTACTGATTGTCTTACGAAAGTTGATTTATCACGGGCAATACTTAATTCCATCCCCTTAGGCATGGTTTGCTTTATCTGATCCAATCTTTTGTAGAATTCATTTGCAATCTGAATGTCATTGGCACCCGGAAGAGGGATTAAGTTGAGCATTACTCCTGTTGTTCCGTTTATGGTTGCACCCGATTCATCATTCTGAGGTCCTAAAACAGCTTCGCCGATATCTTGTAAACGAACTACCTGACTGTCAGTCTGTTTTATGATGAGATTGTTAAAGTCGTCTTCTGTAGTGAGACGCCCATGAGTCTTAATGATAAGTTCTGTTGCGTTTCCTCTTATCTTACCACCTGGCATTTCAATATTTTCCTTACTTAATGCATTGCTGATATCAGCTGCAGTAAGATTATAGGCTGCCATTTTCTCAGGATTTAACCACAGACGCATGGATGGTCTCTGTTGACCATAGATCGAGACTGAACTGACTCCCGGGATAGTCTGAAGTTTTTCCTGCAACACATTCTCAGCATAATCACTCAATTCTATGGAACTCATAGTATTACTTTGAGCTGTAAGCATGATGATAGGGTCACTGTTGGCATCAGCTTTTGTTACCGTGGGTTGTGCATCGATATCCTGAGGTAATAATCGTGTAGCTTGAGACACTTTATCACGTACATCGTTGGCTGCTTTTTCAAGATCGGCTCCCAGATTAAATTCAACTGTAATGGTACTTGTACCGATGGATGATTGTGACGATATGGATTTTACTCCTTCAATACCATTGATAGACTTTTCCAACGGTTCGGTAACCTGTGATTCGATAATTTCGGAGTTGGCACCGGTGTATGATGTCTGAACTGTAATTACCGGAGGATCAATGGCTGGGTATAGTCTTACTCCCAGAAAATTGAAGCCAACCACACCCATAAGTATAATGACAAGGCTCAGGACTATAGAACCAACAGGCCTTTTTAGTGCAATATCAGAAATAACCATGATTATTTAGTTATGCTTGAATATGATAATTTAGATTTTTCTTTCAGGAACAGAATACCCGAAGTTATTACAGTGTCGCCCGGCTGAAGCCCTTCGGTCACTTCTATCTTAGAGGACTTACGGATTCCTGTTTTTATATTGACGAAATGAGCCTTGCCGTGGTGAGCCACAATTACACTTTTATTTTCTTCCTGCGGAATAATTGCCTGTGTTGGAATAAGAAGCGCATTCAAATTTTCTCCCAACCTTAATTGTATGTTAGCAAAAGCTCCCGGAATTAATTCTTTCGATGCAGCATTTATTAATGCTCTTACTTTCAGGTTACGTGTTGAACTTTCAATGCCTCTTTCTGTTGCCATAACTGTAGCATCATACAGCTTGTTTTCATTATACATGGAGAATCTTACCTTCATGCCTACGCTAATTTCTGAAGTATATTTTTCAGGAACATAAAAATCCAGTTTCAGTTTACTGCTAGTTCGTATTGTTGCCAAAAGAGTAGAAGAACTAACTACAGCTCCCACACTGACATTTCTCAAACCAATTGTTCCGTCAAATGGAGCTCTGACTTCAGTCTTTCTGATCTGTGCCTTTTGCTCTTCAATGCTTGCTTTTATTGTGTTTACTTGTAAAAGGGTCTGGTCGTAGTCATTCTGACTAATACCTTTTACCTTTATCAGTTCCGATTGTCTTTTATAAATACGTTTTTGAACGGAAAGCTGAGCTTCCAGTTTCTTTAATGTGGCTTTCAAATCATCATCATACAGCTTGACCAGTAAAGTTCCCTTTCTTACAAACTTTCCTTCAGGAAGATTCAGTATTACTATACGTCCGGCAACCTCATTTTTCAGGTCTACCTCATCATAAGCGGCAAGTGATCCCGTAACTGTGATATCCGAAACCAGAGTTGTAGGCTCAACTACAAATGCATCGACCTTTTTTTGTCCTTTTTCTTTTTTCTCATGTTTCTTGTCGTCAGAGCTTGAGAACCCTACTCCAATAAAGAAAGCTGTTAGTAGTACAAGTGCAGCTGCGATCCCAATATTTATCTTCTTTTTCATTTAGTAGAATTGATTTTATATGATAAAAGATTCTTTTCTATAAGTCTAATTGTGGTATATAATTCATTGATTTTTTCCGGAGCTAGTCCCTGTAGTGCTTTTCCCGACACTTCGTGGATAGTATTCTTTATATCGGGGATAACTTCTCTTGCTTTATCTGTAATTTGCAATTCGTAAACCCGCCGGTCCTTTGGATTCTGCACTCTTTCAACATAACCATTCAATGAGAGATAATCTATAATCCGTACTACCTGTACTTTGTCACATGATAGTTCATTGGCAAGTTCCTGTTGGGTAAGTTTTCCTCCTCCTGCTTCAATTAATAAAAGAGGATAAAACGAACGTTCTATATCTAAGTGGGAAAGGTTCCGCTGAAGATTGGCTAAAAACATTTTGCTAATCTTTCCCATTATTCGTCCGATAGGCTCTCTTATAAGTTTTTCCTTTTCAGTACTCATACTGTGCCTTTTTTAATGTTGCAACAAAAATAGTTACTATTGCATATAGTTATCACTGTTAACGGTTTGTTTTTGTATATATTAACCATTAAGTAAACAGGTAATTCTTAATTATAGTTCTGATTTATAGTTGCTTATTTGCTTTTTGCCTGAATTATTACGGCAAAAGTAGACAGTGTATTGCCTTTAGCCAAGTAATTGCTGTTACATTCTGATGAATATTTCACTTGAAACTAAACTGGCATTTATAAAAACAATATGGACTGAGAGTGCTAGAAAGCCGATCTGTATTTGCCTTCTTCCTTATCTTCCAGAATATTGAGGTAAGATGTGTAGCGTGATTCGCTGATAAGATGCTCTTCTACTGCTTTGCGAACAGCACAACCCGGTTCGTGGCGATGGGTGCAGTTGTTATATTTACATTTATCAGAGATTTTAAATATCTCTTTAAAGTAATGGCCTACCTCTTCATCTTTCATGTCGAATGTACCGAAACCTTTTATTCCCGGAGTGTCAATGATGTATCCATCTCCCGCAACGGAAAACATTTCAGAGAATGTGGTGGTGTGCATCCCTTTATTGTGATAGGTTGATATTTCTGCGGTTTTTATATCTATATCAGGTAGGAGGGAGTTGATCAGGGTAGACTTTCCTACACCGGAATGTCCCGAGAAAAGAGTGATGTTTCCTTCAAGGGCTTGCTTAATATCCTCAAGGCCGTCTCCGTTTCTGGCAGAGATCTTTAAACAAGGGTAGCCTATTTGTGTATAGAGTGTGATAAGTGCGTCGAGATAACGCAGTTCGTCTTCACTGTATGCATCTATTTTGTTGAACACTAACTTTACAGGTACCTGATATGCCTCAGCTGAAGCAAGAAAACGATCAATGAAAACGGTTGATGTTTCGGGATAGTTGACCGTTACAACGAGCAGGCACTGATCAAGGTTGGCTGCAAGTATGTGTGATTGTTTGGAAAGATTGGAAGCGCGACGGATTATATAATTCTTTCTATCCTCAATTTCTGAGATGAAAGCCGTGCCTTCCTGATTAATAATAATATGCACATTGTCGCCCACGGCAATAGGGTTGGTACTTCTTATTCCTTTGAGGCGAAAGTTTCCTTTTATCTTGCACTCTACCAAACGGCCGTCTTCGGTTTTTACCTGATACCAGCTTCCTGTGTTCTTTATTACTAATCCGCGCACTTTATGTATTTTAGTTTCGGTGTTAAAAACTTCAGGGAATTGAAACCTGAAAGAATCAATTCCCCGGGTAGTTTTTATTATACCGTCATAATTTCTTTTTCTTTTGCAGCCAGCAAATCGTCTACTTTCTTGATAAATTTATCATGAACTTTCTGCAGACGTACTTCAGCATCTTTTTCTTCGTCTTCGGCCAAGCCTTCTTTTTGTAATTTCTTCAGGTGGTCAATTCCTTCGCGACGTGCGTTACGGATACTGATTTTAGCTGTTTCAGCATCTTTGCTACATTGCTTTGCCAATGCTTTACGTCTTTCTTCAGTAAGAGGAGGAATACCAAGGCGGATGACTTCTCCGTTGTTTTCAGGCATAATTCCTAATTCAGAGTCAATGATTGCTTTCTCAATAGCCTTGAACATGTTTTTATCCCAAGGTTTGATTACAATACTTTTCGCATCTGGGGTAGTGACAGCAGCCACATTATTAATAGCTACCATGCTTCCGTAAGAATCTACGCGGATTCCGTCGAGAATTCGGGTGTTTGCCTTTCCGGCGCGAATATGAGCCAGTGATTCATCAAGATACATAATGGCCATGTCCATCTTATCTTGTGCGTCGTTAATACAACTGTTTACGTCCATCTTCTTTTTGGTTTTATAGTTTATTTCTTTCTTTTTCAGTTTCGAATGAGCAAAAATAGCTGATTTTTTGAAAACATGCAACAGTTAAGCACTTTATCCTTGTTGTTTAAGCAGATGTCCCGCCGCTTTTAACCTGTTTTCCGGTCGGAAG
>Ga0183100_1001280_pt1 | contig 13259 bp, 17 predicted proteins | sample Biomet2_FD_127789 | JGI IMG/M metagenome (GOLD analysis project Ga0183100, IMG submission 127789) | Microbial communities from bioreactor (seeded with anoxic lake sediment) at LBNL, California, USA - Biofuel metagenome 2 | ecosystem: Engineered > Bioreactor > Anaerobic > Unclassified ...
CTCGGCGGTCTCCGGTTCTCGAACGCGGCCCGCCCGCCGGTCCAGGACGTTCATCCTGGGGTCCACGGTGGCGAAGTTGCAGCGGAAGGCGATGTCCCCCCTGTGGCCCTCAAGGCCTACCCCGGCCGCCTCGAAGGGTCCCCTGCCCGTGTACACCTTGTAGGGGTCGTAGCCCAGTATGGCGAGGTGGGAGGTGTCCGAGCCCGGCCTGATGCCCGGTCCGATCACGTCCATGCACCCTGAGGTCCCATTACTCGCGAACCAGTTCAGGTTCGGCTTGTCGGCCGACTGCAGCGGGGTGCGGTACCCGAGCTCCTTGACAGCCCGATCTCCCAATCCGTCCATGACCACGATGAGGATCTTCCTGCCGGTGTCCATCTGATCGACCGCGTTATGAACGAAGAATATAAAAAAGGCGTGTGGCCCGCCGTTCAGGCCGCGGACCTGGACCATACTCCCTCGGGGAGGGAGTCATAGATCCCGAGCTCGGCGTCCACGGTCTCGATGGACGGAGCGGCATACTTCTCGACCTTATCTGCATTGAGGCCCCAGTAGAACACCCTCCAGGTCCTGCCGTTCGGTAGGACGACCTCCTCCCAGTGGGTGGTCAGGAGCTGAACGTCCTGGAGGAAGTAGAACATCCTCCTGTCGTCCTGGTCAAGGGCATTGTCGATGATCTCGTCCTCGAATCCGAAGTAGTTCAATACCCTGATCGAGATGTCATCGGCGACATCCTCGGTGACCTCCATCTTGTTCTTTACAGCTCTGGCCAAGGCCTCATAGGTTACTATGTTCCTAATGGTGCTCATCCCTTCTCTCCTCATACCTATCTGTATGCACTACTATATAAGATGAATGAATCATTCGTTCAATGTGGGTGGAGCATCAAGGGCGTCAGAATTGAAAAAATAAAAATGGTTGGGGAGGGGTTTCAGATGACGATATTGCCGTCCTTGAGGATCTGCGTGTCGTCCACCCAAATGGAGGGGCGCTTGACGAGGCAGTCCTGATGGATCATTGCCGGCCCATCGTTGTCATAGTTGAACCCGATGGCGAAGTGGCAGGTCTGTCCGACCTTCTCGTCCTCCAGCATGTTGTTGACCATCTTGGCCTTGTAGTTCAGGCCGATGCCCAGCTCACCGATGTTGCGGGCGTTGCGCTCCTCGGCCACCAGGCCGTTCTCCCTGGCCCTGCGCTCCCCGCTCTTGATGACCTCCAGGAGCGCCTCGGCGTCCGGACCCCCGCTGACCTCCTTGATGAACCCGTTCTCGAAGTCCAGGCGGACCGGCTCCTTGGGCTGCACGGCATTGGGTATGAGGTCCAGAGTACCGTCGTAGACGATGGTGCCCTTGGTGGAGCCGACCACCGGGGAGACGTAGACCTCACCGCAGGGGACGTTCCCGCCGCTTCCCGGCGTCCGGAAGTCCCCGTCATCGGCATACCCCAGGCGGCCGTCGATGGAGATGGTGACGTCCGTCCCGGCCGGCGAGGGCACGTGGACCCTCTTCCCGCCGTCCATGACCTTCTTAAGCTTGGCGGCGTTGGCCCTCATCTCCTCGTAGTCGAGCACCACGCACCGCTCGAAGGTGTCCCTGGTCAGCGACGGGGACCAGAACGAACGGAGCTTGCGCTCGCCCATCAGGTAGTACTGGATGTGATCGTACTTCTTGCCGTTGTGGCCGATGTAACCGATCTTTTGGCCGAACGGGTCCTTGCCGGTCTTGTAGAACGGCACGGAGATGAAGATGTCGGGGCATTCCCTAATGGCCGCCAGAACGGTGTGCTCGGCGAACTGCAGGATGGTCTTCGGCTCCTGTACGATCATCACCGGCTTTCCGCCGAGCGCCTTCGTCTGGTCGAACAACGCCCGGGAGATGTCGAAGGAGTCCCCCTCGAAATTGGTAGCGATCACCACTTCCTCGCCAGGCCTGAGCCCGAGAACATCACGCATGGCCACCAAGGCCGCTTCTTCTAGCTTGGACATTAAAACCCTCTATGTCACTTCTGGATTAGCAGCGGCTTGTGCGTATAATAGGCTTGCGTGGGAGACAATGGCACGATGGGTGAACAAAAGACGTCTGGCTTCCGTTGGGAACGGAAGACAATGAAAAAAGAGGGAAGTCGTTTGGGGAGTTAAAGGTCCTGCTTAGAACCTTCTCTCGCTGCGTGCCGGCTTGTGCTTTTGGTAGCATTCCCGGCAGTACACCGGCCTTCCCTCAGTCGGCTTGAATGGGACCTGGGTCTCGGCTCCGCAGTCGGAGCACTTGGCTGGATGCATCTCACGGGGCTCGTCGCGCCTATAACCGCCTCTTCTGTCGTTCATACGATTACCTATTGTTGCTTTTCCACACGCCATTCGGCATGTGTATGCTCTCTCCAATTCATAATCGGGTATAAAATAACACCTATTGCACACATCGGCAAACGAAATTAACAATGTTCAGACGTCGGGCTCGACGCTTTCTGCTGATGTCGATTCGCTCCTTGCAGCTGACCCGGGGCCTTGACAATGTTTATATGGTGAACTATTCATCCATCTTCCCCATGAACAAGAACGTTCTGTTGGTCCTTGTCGTCATCCTCACCCCGATCGTGATTTTGGGAGTCCTGGCCCTTGCCGGGGCGCAGAACTTCGAGGAACAGAAGGAAGCGGCCGAAAATCAGGAAGGGGGAGAGAACGCTACCGAGGCAGCCTCGGTACTAGTGCCGATGGAAGATCTCGTGTCCGTCTCCTCGCAGTCCCTTGTATCGTCCCTGGCCTGCCAATGCCTCAATGCCTGAGGCACTACCAAACCCCTTTTGATGTTATTTCTTTGGCCACACGTGATCTGAGATCGTGAGGTCGGTGGATTTCGGCCAGGGCGTCACCGATAAGTAAAATTCACCCACTACGGCCTCACATCTCCTTTATAGCCCCGACGGCGCACCGTCATTCCTTGTTCCGGGAGGTCTTGGGCTCAGAGGTCATGACGATCCTCACCCTCTTCCCGGGCGGGACACTGATGACGACCTCATCCCTTATGCTCCGCTCGGCGACCTCCTTCTCCTTTCTGACGCTCTTGTTCATCTTCAGCATCTTCTCGCTGGGCTCATCGAGCAGCATAATGTTCAGCTGCCGTGCCTCTTCCGATGCCGCCAATATAAGTTCTCCCAATGTCATCACCTGCTAGTCCGTAAGCTGAGGAAGGTCAGGACCGCCGATCGCCCGGAACCGGGAACAGGTGTACCCGCCTGCCCAAGGGCAAAGAGCTCCCGTTAGCTGTTCCCTAACACGCATCCTCCGATAGTGCTTTCTATCGAATCTCGCCCGCAAGGAACGTTGCCGGGGTATCATCGAAGAATATTAAGTCTTTCACCTAAGAGTGCGTTCTCGATACGCCATCCCTCGTTCGTCTGGAACGGGCGCCGCGGGCGAAGGGAGCTTGATGACGGTCCAGCAAAGGCTCGCATAATAGACCCTGAATAATACATCTGGAAATGATTATTAAGGGCTCGTTCTAAACTGACCCCTCAAGTGATAGCATGACCACCTCGAACCCACCCGATGCTCCCAAAGGGGGCATTCCCAAGATGCTCATCGTCGGCATCGTAATCGCCATCGTGGCGATCGCGGCAGTAGGCGGAGCATATGTCGTGTTGAACAGTAACACAGGAACGTCGGACCAGAATGGCCAGAACACTGGTAACAATGATGCGAACACCAACATCAACCAGACGTTCCACTATGACCTCGCCAACGGAGATTACATGGTGTTCAAGATGGCCACCGAGTCCTCCATCTTCTCGTTCAACGCGACGCTCCGGTGGCAGGTGTCCAACGTCACCGTGACCAGCTATGACGTCATGGTCAACCAGACCTCTGATTTCGTGCTCATCAGCAAGACCTGGACGACCCACGTCAACATGACCGATCAGATCGGGTCCGGGATTGTGAGCGACAACTACACGAAGGGCGTTCTGATCGGGAACGAGACGCTGTCCACACCTCTGGGAGACAAGAATGTAGAGCATTGGCGTGTCACCGAGGTTGCGGACAACACGACCACCATGATGGACTTCTATGTCGGTAAGGACACCAAGATGGTCTACAAGTGGGTCATCACCGTCACCGACCCCAGCAACCCCAGTATCGACTCGACGGTCACCGGGTGGCTCGAGGACACCAACATCGATACGATCCGGAATGGGGACGGCGCCTGAGCGCGCCGATCCCCCTTTCGGCCCCCGCAGCGGATCCAGATGAGGTCCTTGATCGCAACGCCGGCCCGGTAGGGGGAAAAGATGCACCAGGTGGTCGATGACCCGGTCTTGACATCCCTGGCAATGCCCACGCCGCGCCTCATGACCTTTCTGGATCAGTATCGATGTCGCCGCCAAGGGGCGATGGGCGGACTGGGACCTCAGCCTCCGAGAACCCTGTGCCGTCCCGGTCAATGAGATCAGGGATCGCTCTATCCCTCTTCGCTCGGGTTGGTATACGAAGATGCGTACAGCTTCAGGACCGGGTAGGAGTTCTCGACCAGGGTCTGCATCGCCTTCCTCAAGTGCTCTCCGTAGGTCGACTAGAGAGGCCGACCTTCTTCGCGACCACGTCCATCCTGGTGCGGGCCGGGAAGCTCAGCAGCCCATGCTCGTATGCGGATACCAGGACCTCAATCTGCTTCTCGGTGAGGCCGCCGAAGAATGGCACCGGGGCGATGCCCATCTCCCGCAGTGCCCCGGACTCGTTCCTGGACCTCATAGACGTGATCTCCACCTGCCCGTGCAGCTTGATCTGGGAGACTCAGCGCTGGACCGCGGCTCGGTTCGGAGCGAACAGGCGGAGGAGCTCCCATCCGCCGATATGGGTGTTGGGTCCAATGTGAAGGCAGCCGTTCTCCTCGGCGATGCTGTCCAGCTCCGCACCATAGCAGGCGCAGCTCCTTATCATGGTGATGGCCGAGCCGCCCTCCCTGACCAACCCCTGTAAGGTCGCCACCTCTCTCAATTCGGCTAAGGCACTGTCCAGCTCACTGGGCTCTCGGCTCGAGACCTGGAGGACGTCCGTGGACCCGTGCACCACAGGAGCATCCTGGTGTTGGGGAAATCGGTAGAAAGCTTGCACATGGACGAATCATGGCGGATCTTGAGCTTGACATCGATGACCTGCATGCACCGTAATCGCGCCTCGGAGATTATACCCGTTCTGCCGCCCTAGGGCGGCGAGGTCCGTGTCCAGACGTCCTTAGATCCGGCCGGTCGTGGTAGCCATGATACCGCCCCAGGGCGGTAGAAGGCTCATTCCGAGAGGCTCCGATCGAAGGCACGTGATCCAAAGCTCGTTAGAACACGATGCGCTCGATAGGCGGGGGCGGTCTACACGGCAAGAGCTAGGTGCTTATCTAGATCATGAGTGGAAGGACAGGGGCGAGTGGATACTCGTTGAGAATGCGGTATCTCTTTCCAGTGTCAAGAACAATAGGGTCAGAGCAAGCGGGTCGGGACAAAGGGGCCGTTCTCCCATCGTCTTCTGCAAGCCTCTTTTACGAGTTATCGGCAGGCTTGTTAGCGTGGTGCGGCCAGAAGCGAGCAAGCGTAAAATGCTTTGATGCCCTGGCGATCCAACCTGTTCACACCACGATCTTTCGTATTAGCCAACAGACGATGCTCAATGAACCTGTGACGGATGAGCGGCGCCGATGGAACGGGCTGACTGGTCGAGCCTCAGTTTAAAAGGATAATCATATCCTTATCAATAATAGTACATTATATGATATTCTTTATTTATTATATTAAATTGATAATCTCATCCAGTAGCGATCTTATGGTGATGAAACTATGAGTATCAAAGCAACAAAGATCGGAGGAACAAGTGTGCTGACCATCTTAGGCGTGGTATGCCTAGCATCGTTCATGATAGCGGCATTCACTTGGTCCTCCCAAAACACGGCCTCGAAAAGCCCGAAAGAAGTGATCCTTGGGGCCCCGTCGGTCAATGAATGGAACACTGCGAACTACTTCGAAGCTAACAAGGTTTATACAATCACGATGCCAGCGACTTATAATTACCACAGCGGGACGACGATCACCTACTACATCGGAGTAGTGGCCACTGCAGGCCAGGGAACGATCGAGGTCTCTGATTTCGCAGTCACTATCTCGGGCGTCACCGCAACCCTCTCGGAGAGCTCGGCCGGGGTATGGACATCAACTCTGATCACCGTCAATAGCCCGACCACCAGCGATGACATCACAATTATCATTGTGCCGACAAATAATGCCCTTGATCTTGGCAATGTGTCGTTCGCGATCTCTGCGCAGACCTCGGCATGAAATGGCAACGATTTCCAAACCCCTTTCACTTTTTTACCTCGCAAGTTTGAGGCCGTCATAGGTCAGGAGGGAAGTGTCCATGGAGGAGAGCCAGCAGAGAACGCTCAGTCTATTCGCCCTTGTTTCTGGCATGATCATAACGCTCCAGATGATCCCCTTGTTGGGCACCCCGCAGCCTCAGTGGCAAAGAGGAATAGGGCTCATACAGGGCGAGGCAATACTCATCTTCCTATCCGCAGTCATAGGATCCAGCATCGCCCTGATGGTCTTCGCGTTGCTGACAATCCTTCCTCGCCTTATGCCAAGCGTTGACCGGGAGAGACTGCACCTGGTCCCATTGATCGCTGGTTCTGTCCTCACAACGATCGGCTTGGCCACCGTGAACCTTTCAGGCACCGTGAGCGGGACAACCCCATCGACGTTGCCAATAGGCATCGAGATGCTCAGCGTCGGCACGATCTCACTGGCGCTGTTCGTCTGCACGATGGGCAACAGGTGCATGATAAGGAACGTGCCCAACTACGCCTTCCTGCTGTTCTTCCTCTTGCTGGTCCCTGCCTCTTTCCTGATCGATATCTGAGAATTATCGGCGACGGGGTGTGCTGGTTACTGTAGTTGGAATTTCGTGACATGAGACATGCCGATCTTTGAGGAAAATCGAGCCATAGTGTAGGGGTTGGGATTTGTACTCAAGGACCACACTAAGAATAGGATCCTAAGTCCGAAAAGAGAAATCTGGATGCGGCCATTTGATCATTTCCTGCCCACCGATAGTATACAAACGTGCTGCCCGGAGCTCGGTTTGAGGTTATGGTTCCCTCTTAAAGCCTCCACCTATCGTTCATTAAGCCGTTGGCCCCATCCAGTAATCCCATTCTTTTCTCCAGGTTCTATTTGGCCTAGTGATAAGCAAGATCGTTTAGTACATCGCCGTTCATCGGTCACCATTGACGATGACTCTCGCTCCAGTTACAGGTGAACAATTATAGATTAGATGGTAACGTGTTTTTTCCCATGACTACCACCCAGCGACAATTGGAGGAGACCGATCGGAACAAGGAGCTGGTCCGGCGAGCTTACGATGCTGTGAACAGAGGAGCAATCGATGAGTTCGGGAACTTACTCGCTGATGATTTTAAAGAGATCGACCAGAGGGGGAAGACCAAGAACAAGGTGGAAAGCATAGCCGAGACCAAGGACCTGAAGAGAGCGATGCCTGACCTGAGATACGACATCCAGGAAATCATCGCCGAGGGCGATAAGGTTGCAGTTGTGGACACCTTCTCAGGCACTATGAAGGGGGAGATAATGGGGATGCAACCAACCGGTAAGAAGATGAGCGTTCCCGAGGTTGATGTGTATAGGGTAAAGAACGGCAAACTGATCGAGGTCCGCAGTGCGCTCGACACAGGTTTCATGATGGAGCAGCTTGGCTTCATGAAATAATGGTTGGCGCCGCCTACACCGAGTTCGCCACCTTTTGCCTTCTCAATTTTTCATCTTTCTACTCGTCTTGATCGTGAATCAGCAGATCGATTCGCCCATGTTGGCCTTTCAGAAGGTATCTTCGTATCTTTCCTTGCTAAGTATTGAATCCAACGCTTCCCATGGCCCTCCGCACTATCGATACTCGCTTTCTTCATCAGGGGCACATACGGCCGAATATTTTGAACAATGACAAAACCGCTGTAGAAAAACGATGAGGTGTAGGGTTGGGATTTGGACCAAAGGACCACTAAGGATATGATCCTAGTCGAAATGCGCTCGGAGCTAGGTATGGCGCATCGCAATCTTACACGGCTAACGCTTGCTCGTTTCATCGCGTATGGCGCACTAGGCGGTGTCGAAGTCCTTGCTATCGAACCCTGCTAGGATGGCGCATCCTAGGCGGCTAATGGCCCTTGCCGTTCGCCCCATTGCTCCACTATTAGCAAACCCTGTTACTATGGATTGAACACGGCATAATGCAATTGAGCTGCCAGAGCGATGCGCCTCGGGGTCCGAAAGACCACCTGGCAAGCGCAATATGAGGGATCAATAGCTGCTTTTGTGGTCCAGCCCGAGGGCCAGTTTGGGAGACGAGGCACCGGCGGGCACGTACATGGCGGCGGTGGTCACGTCCCCGTTGCGGATGACATACCTCACAGGTTCGGTGCTATTGTCTCTCCAGGCCTTGAGGTCGTCCCTGATGTTGGTACCGGCCACTGTGGCGGTGGCCATGCCCACCGGTATGAACGAGTTCAGGTGGCCGATGGAGCCTTGATCCAGGTGGACGATCAATATGGAGTGGGCCGGGGCCCCTACTTCCAGGTCGGAGACGTTCACCTTGTCCGAGGCCAGGGACAGTGACCCGGGCTGGAACTGGACCAGATCGTAGACGGCCGAGGTGTTGGAGGTCAGGGCCCAAAGCTCCGAGCTGATGGCCCCGCGGATCATGTAGTCCATGGTCAGCCACTGGCCGCCGTGGCTGATGCGGGTGTAATCCGCGTAGGCCCGGAAGAAGAGCTGGCCGCCCTTGGAGAGGTTGATCGTCAGATTGCCTTGGTCCGGAGAGAGATCGATCGAGCCGTGGATCACCGCCAGAGTACCGGCAATGTCGGAAAGGGTGATGTTCACCGCGGCCCGGTCGGTGCCCCAGACGTCGGTGTGGTCGATGGCCATTACGTTAGCTCCTTGGGCCAGGCCGATGGTGACGGTGGTCTCGTTGACGGCGGCCAGGTGGATTGTTCCCCAGGGGTTGTTGTGCACCATCAGCTGCACCGACGGGGAGCTGGCCGAGAACATGGACAGGTTGAGGGTCCCGTTCGTTCCAGCCAGACTGGATATCTGCATCGCCTCGAACACGGTAGCCTGGCTCTGATTGTTGTAGACCTTGTAGGAGGTGATTGAACCAGCGCCCCGATCATAGTTAAACGCCACGAACTTGCCCGATACCGCGCTCCCGGACTGGGAGAACGCCCCGAGCATTTCCAGGTCCTCGGCCCTCTGTATCAATGAGTCCCGGTCGGCCGACCCAGCCGTGGTCACGAACCCGGCACTATCGGCCAGAGAGGACGTTCCGTTCTCGGTCTGGTCGATACCGTCGTCCACGCTCCCGCCCTGTGGCATTATATCAGATTGGGGAGAAGAGAGCAATGCGAACGTTCCAAGCAACAATATGGCGGCGACCAAAACGGCCGTCAGGAACTTTATTTTTTTACTGGCCACATCGAAATAAGGCGAGATACGCCTTAATAGCAGTTACGATGGTTGGCCTATCTGGGATGTCGGACCTTCCTGGGGCTTACCGCCACAGATGGAGCTTGCCCCGCTTGTCCGACCAGTTCTCCAGGCCATACTGGCGATCGTTGAGTCAGATGTTAAAAATGGTGTAGGGGGTGCGATTTGAACGCACGGACCACTAAGGATAGGATCCTAAGTCCTGATAATATTTATGAGGATACATCCATAAATATATTTCTTGATCCCGGCCGAAAATACACCGGCATAGGTTTCTGAGAAATTTGCCAGAAAAATAGGGGGTGGCGGCTGCTTTCAATGTGAAACCAATTTATCCTCTGATTAGATATGGCCCTGTGGCTGACGGGTTGACAAGTACTTGGGAGGATTTCAGGGCAAAGGCATCGGGTTCCTGCGGAGGCTGCCCAAGGAACAAAGACAAAATGCTGGTCCTCTTTTCCCGACGTGGTCCGAACCACCAAGTGAAGTATGTAATCATATCGCAAGAACCAGGATTCTGGCTTCGTTCGCTTTCAACCAATGAGGCAGCGGAGGCAAGATTGGCCAAGGTGGCGAAAGAAGGTGGACCCTTGGACGATCTCAAGCGCTCGAACCCACTTTCCAAGGTTGTTCAGATATTTTCCAAGTTCGATCCGGCCGATGGGCAGATATATTGGACCCACGCACTGAAATGCGTCCCCTCCACGAGCGACCGAGATATCAACAAGGAATGGCGGAAGGCGGCGACTCGGTGTGAAGAGCACTTCCTCGAGGAACTTAAGATGCTTGGAAAAACAGAGTTAAACATTCTGGCCTTCGGCAAATATGCTCTTGAGCTCTGTCTACATGCCTTCGATGGACAGGACATCGACCAGGAGCTAAGCATCAGCGAATTCATGCAATCATCGCGGCTGCCTATCACCTACAAGCACAGGTTCAGAGACGGTTCGTCCAAGACATTGAACTTATTTGTGTTCACTAATCCGTCCAGTGAGGTCGTGAAGGTCATGAGGAGTGGCGGAAAGATGACCGTGGAAGAGATTCAAGACCTCGAGATCAAGCGCATCCAGGATACGCTGCGTAAGCCTCGTTCTGGTTAAATTCCTAATCAGCGAATTTAGAAAATGAGTGCAGGGGTTGGGATTTGAACCCAAGGACCACTAAGGATAGGATCCTAAGTCCTCGAAACGGGATATCTGGCTGCGGCCATATATCTCTTGCGCTCCTCGCTTCGCTCATAGCGCCACGCCGTTGGCCAAGTAGCAGCTAGAAAGGACCATATGCAACACCAGCTTGATTGCTGCCCGGCTCAGCTTGTTAACAATCTACATCTCTGGAGAAAACTTAAGCTGATTGACAATCATCTCCTTCCGGGTTGTGGGGTTATGGCAATCACCAAGGAGTATCTTGATAGAGCGCAGCTGAAGAAGTACCAGGGGATCATGCTGGCGGCAAAGTAACAGAACATCAACGAGGCCGACATGGTCCTCCGCCTGGTGAAGATGTTCGAGGATGTCTTTGGCTACGATGCATTCAAGGAAGTGACGAGGGAGGCGCAGCTCCGTGACAAGTATGTTGACCTGATGCTGAAGATCGACAACGTCCCACGGCTGCTCATCGAGGTCAAAGCACCAGGCGTAGCCCTGCGTGACCGACAGATCGAGCAAGCTCAGAATTATGCTTCACGCAACAACTATCAGTGGATGCTTCTCACCAACGGCATCGAATGGAACCTTTACCATCTGACATTCAGCGAGGGCATAGAGTACGAAAGAGCGTTACATATCGACCTCTCCGAGGACGATCTTGCCAAGTGTGCTGCCTCGCTTGATGTTCTTCACCGCAAGTCCCTTGGAAAGGGAGGACTGGACGATTTCTGGGCTTGCCAGGTCGCATTGAGCCCGGCATCCATCTCCAAGGCGATATTCCGTGAGGATGTTCTGAACGCTATCCGACGCAACGTGAAGAAAGAGACTGGCAGGACGATGGACATTGAGGATCTAGCCGAATCCATACGCAAGATGTTCTCCCAGGAAACCAGGGAGCTCATCGGACCTGTCAAAATCCGTCTAACGCCAGCGGCTCCAAAGGTTCCGAAGAAACCGACCACAGACGTTCAACCCGATGTCTGTCCTACCTCCGAGGCCGAGCCGCCAATGGATGTGAAGGAAGAATCTTCTCCCCAAGACTGAGAAAAATAGAAGGGGGGTTGTTCCCCCTCATTATTCTCACCCTAGCGGATATACGCTGTTTCTAAATATTATTCGTAGACTCTATACATTTAAGCTGAATGGATTGCATCAGGGAGCGGGGATCCTTATCAGTGGAGGTCTTAAACATACGATTCCGGTGGTCCTCGCCACCGTGGTGATGTGCGTTGGATTGATGAGTGGTTGCACCTCGACAGCTTCCGCCTGGTCAGCCTCAGCGACATCGACACCGTGTTACGCTTACGTCGGAGACACGGTATCCTTTGGAGTGGATTTTATTAACACCGGGGGCAACAACATCTATGTGTTCAAAGCTTCCTTAATAGTAGACTGGGGAGCAAACAACACCACCTATGGAATAGGCTATTTTACCTACAACTGGCCGGGAGAAGGGGGCCCGTACCCGTGCTCATTCACGGTCCCCGATGTTCCCCCGGGCACCTATAACATGTCTATCAGGATTCTCGGTCAAGGGGATGGGGAGGAATCCGCTGAGGATAGGATTTTCCCAATATCACCTCTGACCGTAATGGAAATCCCTAATCTGACCGTAAATGCAACTTCATCTGGGACATCGGGGCAGGCTCCCTTCACTGCCTCGATGAGCGCTGTGACAGATGGTGGAGTGGGGCCGTTCACTTATACCTGGGATTTTGGGGACGGCCATACGGGTTTTAGCTCATCACCATCCTGTAATTACACCTATTCCACAAACGGAAATTATACAGCGACATGTTGGGTGTCTGATAGTAAGGGCCAGACGGCCAACGATTCCATTACGTTCAACGTAACGAGCAGTTTAGGGAACGATGTCTCTGGATGGATCGGCCCTTTGATCATTGTCGGGATCATAGCTGTGATCGTTGCCGTCATCGCCGTGAAATTCGTGGTGGCAAGGAAAAAGTAAGACCACTGTAAACATTCGGGGGGTCCACCCCCAATTTTTTCTACACTGCCTTCGCCCAGTACAGTTCGTGGGAGCAGAAGGAGTACTAATACACTGGGGACGAATCTCCAATCGCCACATAAAAAATAAGGAGTAGGGATGCTAGCCCTCAAACATCTAGCCATCCTTCGCTACCTCCCTCTTGGGGCACTCGGCAATCGAGCAGGGCACAAGCTTATCGAGTCGAGAACCCTCATCCAGTAGCTTCCATTTCGATAACGCATCGTTTAACGAAATTCCAAGCTCCTTGAAGCTCGGACATGTATCTAGACTAACACAGGAATTTCCCTTGCTAGCATCGGTTATAACTACAATATCACCGAAATTTTCAGGGGAGTTGTGGAGGTAGCTTGCAAGGGCCGCCCGAAATAGTGCGGACCTGCTCTCCATGCCTAGTTTCGCAGCTAGATCGTCAATCTCCTTCATTTTCTCCTCAGTCACCTTTGCCCCTATTGTTACCAGTTTGCCGTCGAACACCTTCTTCCTTCCCATTACTTCATCTCCCAATGTCGGAGGGCTTCGAGCATGTCCACTATCCAGTGATGCAGCTCAAAAGCCCTCCAGTTGTTTTC
>Ga0183100_1001281_pt1 | contig 13247 bp, 11 predicted proteins | sample Biomet2_FD_127789 | JGI IMG/M metagenome (GOLD analysis project Ga0183100, IMG submission 127789) | Microbial communities from bioreactor (seeded with anoxic lake sediment) at LBNL, California, USA - Biofuel metagenome 2 | ecosystem: Engineered > Bioreactor > Anaerobic > Unclassified ...
ACCGACCAGCAAAACGCCGGCAATACCGTGACCATTACCGACGCCACCGGAAAGTTGAAAGATACACTGGGAATAGACCCGTCCGCAAAGGCATCCTCCATTACCATGCCTGACGCCGCCAACCTGGTAGATACCACCGGTACCGTGGGCAAATATTTGTCTGAGAAGACGTTTTCCATGACGGTGGACGGCAAGACCAAGACCATCACCATGCCCACCTATAACGATACCCCCGCAGACTTTATTACCGGGCTGAATACCGCCGTACAGAACGCCTTTGGAAGCAGTGTCTCGGTTGCGTTGGGCAGCGAATCCAAGCTGACGATTACCGGCCAGAAGGGTTCCACCATTGCCATCTCCGCCACCGCCACCGTGGGAAAGACTCTGGGTCTTGGCGGCAGCACAGCCACAAGTTATCTCAACATCGGCAAGACGCTGGGAAGTTTGCTGGAGCTGACAGCTGCCACGGACTCCACCGCGGAGAAATTGGGAGGTATCGAGGGTAAGGCCCTGAAATCCACCACCGCCATCACCTTGAACAAGACCACCGGCACGTATTACGACGCGGACGGCAACCTGACCGATGCGAGTGGCAGCCGTCTGGGTAGCGACGGCAAGCAGCTCTATGGCTATGAGTTCGAGATCAGTGGAAAGACGCTGACGTTTACCCGGGATACCACCATGGAGTCGGTGATGACCACCATCAACTCCGACAATGATATCGGTCTGACCACTAACTTCTCCAAGACTACTAACATGCTCCAGCTCAGTGCCCAGGAGACCGGCGCCTCCAACCAGGTCGAGATTAACGATACCATTACCGATGAAGACGGAACGAAAAAGACCAATCTGGCGGCGCTGCTGTTCGGCGCGGTGAACGATTCGGACGGAACTGCCGCCGGCATAGTCACCTCCGGATCGTATACCAAAGGCACCGATGCCATTCTCAGCATGAGCGTCAACGGCGTTAAGATGAATGACATTACCCGCATGGACAACAACTTCAACGTGGACGGCCTGTCCGTCACCCTCAAGGGGACGTATGGGTATTCTGCAGATGTGGCCAACGAGGACGGAAGCGTCACGCCCGGTACGCTGCAGGCGGGAACCGCAGCCGTCACGTTTACCACCGCCGCCGACTCGGACAAGATCGTGAGCACGATCACCGACATGGTCAAAGACCTCAACGAGATCCTGAAATCGGTGCACGACGCGTATGCCACCATGCCCAATTACAAGAGCGATAAAAGTCGCTATAAGCCCTTGACCGACGACGACAAGGCGGACATGTCGGACTCCGAAATCAAGACGTATGAGGAGAAGGCAAAGCAGGGGATCCTGTTCGGTGACAGTGATCTTTCCAGCCTTTACAGCAAGCTGACATCCGCCATTTCCCCTGGCGGCTCGTCTACCGGCGCCCTTTCAAAAATTGGCATTTCCACTTCTTACTCTGATGGCGTTACCTCCGTCAAGGTAGATGAGGACGCCTTGCGGGATGCACTGAGCAACGATCCCGACAGCGTACGCGATGCATTTACTTCTACCACCGGAAGTAGCGGACTGATGGTGAACGTTAGCAAGGTGGTGTCGTCTTACGCCGCTACCACCGGCTCCACTAAGGGCATTTTGGTGCAGAATGCCGGTTCCGTCTATTCGCCCTTGTCGCTGCTGAATAACACCCTGCAGGACCAGATCGATGACTATGACGATGATATTACCAAATGGCAAAATAAGCTCTCCGACAAGGTTGACTACTATACGCAGATGTTTACACGGCTGGAGACGCTGACCAGCTCAATGAATTCCCAGAGTTCCATGCTCTCCGGCATGCTGGGCAGCTGAGGCGGCGAACCGCATTAAGAGGGACGCGAACGAGAAAAAATGGAGGAACAGGCATGGAAGCACAGGGTTATCAGCAATATAAGCAACAGTCCGTCAACACCATGACACAGGGCGAGCTGCTGATCGTTCTCTACGATGAATTGGTCAAGCGGGCCGCTCGGGCGGACATTGCTCTGGGCCAGAAGGACTATCCGCTTTTTGAGGCGTCGGTGGACCGGTGCCTTGATATTCTGCATTATCTGGACGATACGCTGGACCGCCAGTATTCAATCAGTGCGGAGCTGCATCGGCTGTATGATTTTTTCTGTTACGATTTTAACCGAGTAAAGGCTGGGCGAAATCAAGAGGAGCTGGCAAAGCTCCGTCCCATGGTGACGGAACTGCGGGACAGTTTCCGTGCGGCGGAAAAGGACACGTCTGAGCGATGAGCAAGATGTGGGAGGAGACCTTGGCTGGGTTGCTGGCGCTGGAGCGCAGGATTTTCCGCAAGCTCAATGAGACCATGGAAATCACGCGGGAACTGGCGGAGGCAGTGGACCGAGAGGATCCGGTGTCTATAAAAATGCTGCTTTCCAGCAGGCAGGCCCCGCTGCTGGAGCTGCAGGAACTGAATGCCGCGATGGAATTGAAGCGCTGCGATCTCAGCGGTATGGACGAGGCGGCGTTTGACCGCCTTATCACGGAGGGCGGCGCGCCGGAAACCCCGGCGGAGAAGGAAGTGGCAGAGCAGATGGTGTTGAATCGTCGGATTCTTAATCAGTTGGTGGAATTGGACCGACGGGTCAATGAGAAGCTCTGCCGGGAGAAATCGGTTTATCAGAAGCGCTGAGGCGGATTCTTTTAAAAAGAGAAGCGGCAGAGGAACTCGCCCGTTTTGGGGCGGCCCTCTGCCGTTTTATGTTCGATTTGCCGGCCCATCACGGCTCCGCCGGAGAGAGAAGCCATAATGGGGCGCCGTTGTTTCGGCTTTTGGACAGCTCGTCCAGAATGATCTGCGGGTCCCACACAGTGAGACTTCGGTCCCGGCTGTTGGGGTCGGCCACCAGAATACTGCCGTCCAGAGTGACTCCACGCAGAAGGATAAAGTGTCCGCCATTGGTGAAGTGTCCCTTTGACATCAGGGCCACGGCCACCTTCCCGGTCGCCAGTTCCAGCCGCAGGCGTTCGGCGTCGCAGTTGGGAAGAGACTCCGCCTTCAATCCGTAATCTGCGGCCGCACCGCCCACGATGGAGAGGTAGGACCCGCCGTGCCGTGCCCAGTATCCGTTTTCCACGGCCCACTGCGCCATTTCCTCCGGGTTTACCGTCTGGTTTGTCAGGCTGGAGACTGCCATTGCCAGGGTCGTGGGTCCGCAGCCGTATTGCCCCAGATGGTCTTTCCCGTAGGGCTGGTCGCACCAGGCTTTGTCCGCCTGGTTATAGTAGACGATCTCGCGGTTCCCACCGGTGAGAATCTCCCCGGACTCCCGTTGTTCCAGCGCAGTAATGGTGGGGTCCGCCGGGGCGGCGAGCTCTGCGTCCGGCTCGGCAGCGGCTTGGTCTTCCAGAGGCTCCGCCTCATTCTTCTGAAGTGCACCGGCGGTGCGGGAGACGGCGGACGCCGCCTTGTCCCATGCATAAGAAACGCCGCCCGACACCGCAGACCATGTGGAGGATGCGGCCTGACGCACAGGGGTGACAATCGTCTTGTACAGCGCAGGATCGGCGATTCGGCACGCGGCCAGTTCCACTCCTCCAATGCAAAGAACGGCCAGGAAGAAGATGGCAGTGATTTTTTTAAAGTGGGAGCTGCGCCTCATGAACTGCCGCCTCCTTTTTAATTCTGGAAAATTTGGGGCTTTTCAGATCGCAAATTTTGTATTATGATAGAGTACGGAAAAAAGCGAAAATGCAGTTATTCCGCCGCAGTTGTCACGTTCCTGAAAGCCTCTCACCGCTTCCGGGGAGAGAGTGCTGAAAAGCCGCAACATACGAGGATACTGAGATTATAGCAGATACTGAAAAAAATGTATAGTTTTTAACTGTCGCAGGGCGCGGCAGAGATGGAGAACAAGCCTGATGCCGACGATCGAATTGAAACAAGCAACAAAACGCTATCGCATCGAACACGGACGGCTTGAAGCTGTCAGTGGCATCGACCTCACGATCCGTCAGGGGGAGTTCGTGTTCGTGGTGGGCAGCAGCGGCGCGGGAAAGAGTACGCTGCTCCAGCTGATTGCCGGACAGATCCGCGCGGACGAGGGCCTGGTGCTGCTGGACGGTGTGAATGTGGCACCGCTGCCGTTGTTCCCCTCGGCGAGGGTCCGCCGGAGCTTCGGATATGTCGCTCAGGAGTCGCATCTGATGCGGCGGCGTACGGTTTATGAAAATCTCATCATGGTGGCCCGGGTCAGCGGACTGACGCGGGAGAAGAAGCTGCTGGAGCGGACGCAAAAGGCCCTGGGCATTGTAGGCTTGGGCGGCGTGGGTGAGAAGTACCCCGGAGAGCTTTCCATCGGACAGGCCCGGCGGGTGGAGCTTGCCAGGGCGCTGATCAACAGCCCGCCGATTTTGGTGCTGGATGAGCTGACCGCCAATTTGGATGAAGACAACATCTGGGACATGATGCATGTGCTGACGGAACTGAACCGGCAAGGGACCACGGTAATTATGGCCACTCATGCCAGCATGTTTGTCAACATCATGCACCGCCGAGTGGTGACGCTGGTGGATGGCCGGGTTGCTGGCGACGTGGCCGGCGGACGGTACGGAGAAATCAAAGGACGAAAATCAAAATTTACTCTGGATCACTGAAAAGCGTATAAGATGCCGACGAAGACCGACGACGCGGTGGCGATGATAGGTGAGAAATGCGAAAAAAATAGCGGACTTTGCGTCGATAAAAAACGGCGCGGTCCGTAAACACAGGGGGATGATCCACCGTGGAAGAAGTACGCGGAGAACAGGGACAGGATATGATTTTTGCGCTGGACATCGGTACCAGGAGCATCATTGGTATGGTGGGCCGGGCAGAAAACGAGCGGATGCACATTTTGGCTGTGGAGAAGCAGGAGCACAGCAAACGCGCCATGATCGACGGTCAGATTGAGGACATTGCTCAGGTGGGCAAGGTTGCTGCGGAGGTGACCGCCCGGTTGGAAAAGCGGCTGAACTGCAAGCTGACGCGGGTATGCATCGCCGCCGCAGGGCGCGCGCTGCACACGGAGTCCGGACACTTTGAGCTGGAGCTGCCGGAGGTCCGGCGGGTCAGCAACGATCTGATCGGTCAGCTGGAGGCGGGGGCCGTGTCCAACGCCGAAGCCGCCCTGAACAAGAGCGGCGAACGTCTGGGCCGATTCTATCTGGTGGGATACACCGTCTCACGATATCTGCTGGATAACTATCCCCTTTCCACGCTCCGCGGCCACAACGGGCAGAAGCTGGAGACGGATGTGGTGGCTACCTTCCTGCCCGCCGAGGTGGTGGACAGCCTGTACTCCGCCATGCAGGCGGCGGAGCTGGAGGTGGTCAGTCTGACGCTGGAACCCATCGCCGCCATCAACGCCGCTATCCCGGCGGAATTGCGGCTTTTGAACCTGGTCATGGCGGACATTGGCGCGGGAACCTCCGATATTGCCGCCTGCCGGGACGGAAGCGTTGTGGGCTATACCATGGCTACCGTGGCCGGAGACGAGATCACGGAGGCGATCATGCGGGCCTATCTGGTGGACTTTTCCACGGCGGAGCGCCTGAAGGCGAAGGCAGCCAATCAGGAGACGCTTCATTTCACCGATATTTTGGGCTTGGATCAGGAGCTTCCTGCCGCCGAACTGAAGACGGCGATCCAGCCCGCGATGAAGCAGTTGGCGGATGAGCTTGCCCGCCGTATTCGGGAGATCAACGGCGGTGCGCCGTCGGCGGTGTTTCTGGCGGGCGGCGGCAGCAAGCTGGAGGGGCTTATGGACGCGGTGGCTGCTTCCTTGGAAATGGATCACCGCCGGGTAACGATTGCCGGGGCAAACTTCAAAGCCAGCGCCTTTTCCAACGAGGAAGAGCTGAACGACCCGGAGTATGCGACGCCGCTGGGTATCGCCATCTCTGCGGGCCTTGGCCTGATTTCAGACAGTTACCGGGTCCGGCTGAACGGCCAGCCTGCAAAGCTCTTCCGCAGCGGTGTTCTTACCGCGCTGGACGTTTTACAGATGAACGGCTATAACTATGCCGCCCTGATTGGCAGGACCGGCGCCTCTCTGGCGGTTACGATTGACGGACGGCGGACTCTGTATCGCGGGGAACCCGCCATGCCGTCCTCTTTGCGTATCAACGGACAAGAGCTTCCGCCTTCCACGGTGATTCAGGCGGCGGATTCCATTGAATTCACGCCTGCCTGTTCCGGGAAGCCGGGCCGGCGGACTCTTGCGGAGGCTCTGGGAAGTGAGGAGGCCGCAGCGTCCTGTCTGGTAAACGGAATGCCCGCTGCCCCGGATTACGAGCTTCACTCAGGTGATTCCATTGAAACGAATGTCATGATTCCTGTGAAGGCGTCCGCCCCGTCTGCACAGCCTGAGAAAGAGGATGGGGAAGGTCCGCAGCCGGTTCGGAGTATGCCTGAACCCAAGACTCCGGAAGAGAAGGAGAACATTCCGCCCCGCCAGTTTTTTTTGAACGGAAATGCGCTGGAGCTGCCGGCTAGGCCGGAGGGCGCACCCTACTACCTGATGGACCTGCTGGATCACTCCGGGCTGGACTTCGAGCATCTGGACCGGTCGGTGGTGCTGAAGGTCAACGGCGAGAACAGTGCGTTCATGCGTGTGCTGAAGGATGGAGACAACGTCAGTATCCAGACGGAGGAGACCCGTATCTGAGAAAAGCGGCGGAATGGAGAAATCGGACTATGCAGAGATATATTGCCCGACAGGCTATTTTTGACCGGAACCTGCATGTAACGGGGTACGAGCTGCTCTACCGTGCGGGTGAGGATAGCAGCAAAGCTGTATTTTCGGATGGCGACCGCGCCACCCGTATTCTGTTGTCCGACGCGCTGATGGTGTTTGGCCTGAACAATCTGACCGACGGGCGGGTTGCATACGTCAATTTTACGGAAAAGCTGGTGCTGAGCGATTTTGTGCTGTTGACAGACCCTCGGCAGATCACAGTGGAACTATTGGAGAGTATCCATGTGACGGAGCGGTTGGCCCGTCGGCTGAAGGAACTGAAAGACAGAGGCTACCGTCTGGCGCTGGATGACTATACGGGAAACCCGGCCTTTGATCCCATTTTGCCGTTGATCGATGTGCTGAAGGTGGACTTCCTCATGACCGATGAGAAGAAGAGGGAGGAGATTGCCGCTAAGTTCCGCCATGGCCGCATGACGCTGTTAGCGGAAAAGGTAGAGAATCGGGAGACCTATGAAAAGGCCCTCCGACAGGGCTATCGCATGTTTCAGGGGTTTTTCTTCCAGCGGCCCACAAATATGCAAGGGGAAATGCCGGGTGTCAACATTGCTTCCTATATGCGCCTTCTGCGGGAGCTGAACAAGCCGGATGTGGAGCTGCGAACCTGTGCGGAGATGATCCGCGCCGACGCGGCGCTGACCTTTCGCCTGCTGAAAAAGGTGCGGACGCTGCAATATTACCGCGGCAATTCCGTGCAGGTGATCGAGCGGGCCGTGGCCTATCTGGGCATCGATGAGCTGTATCACTGGGTGGTGCTGTTGTTGGCCCGGGATTATAATGCCACATGCACCGATGAGACGGTGCGGGAGGCATATCTCAGAGGGATCTTCACCGAACGGCTCATGGAGCATGCCGGTTTTTGCAAACAGAAAACCTCCGGTTTTCTTGTGGGAATGTTTAGCCTGATGGACCTGATTATGAACCGGCCCATGAAGGACCTGCTGAGTGAAGTCAACTTTCCCCGAGAGGTCGAAAGGGCCCTACTGAATGAGGGTGACAGTACGCTGAAAAGTTTTCTGGAATTTGCCGTCTCCTATGAGAAGAAGTTTGCCGGACTGCCCAAATTGAATATGGAGACGGATGTGGTGTTCGAAGTGTATATGCAGTGCATTAAGGATACGGACTGGGCGTTCCGAGGCGAGAAATGAGAACGGGACTGCTCGGCCATGCTTGATTCTTTTGCCTTTTAGACAAACGAAAGGGAGGCGAGGTTATGTTAAAAGGGAAACGGCTTTGTATGGCGCTGGTCCTGACGTGCGCTATGTGCCTTTTGGCGTCCTGCGGCAGTAAGCTCCCCGACCCACCAGCGGATTATACCCTGAACGGGGATACGGTGGAGTCGCTGAACACCGTATTGGGCGAGGAGAACAGCGGCAAAATGACGGAAATGGAAACTCCGGATACAAAAACCGATCGCGCGTCATCCTCAGCTTCAGGCGGCGGGGAAGAGACCTGCTTTTACACGTATGAGAAGCTGGAAACCGGCGGCGAGAGCGTGCGGCAGTACGTGGAAAAACTGACGGCGGAGAAAGATGGGTTCCGGGTTGTGGACGAGACCGACACGGAGACAGACCCGCCGGACTATACCGCAGAAACGGGCAGCGTGGCCCTGGCCAAGGCGGCGTCAGAGGACGGAAAGATTTTGCGAATGGACATCTCCTGGACCGCTACGGACTGCCAGATCACGCTTACCCGCCCGGAGGGTACGGTGGGCGAGACAGCAGCGGAAACGGAGCCGATGACCTATGTGGATGCGGTAAATTTTATGAAGTCTCTGTCCCCGGCTACGCTGGGTCTGAAGGCTGACAGTTTGGCAGATTATTCCGTCTATCCCATGGATGGTGCGGCGATGGTGGACGGTATTTTGTGCCTGAAGCTACAAGTTTACCCGCCGCATGGGAAGGATCAGGCCAACGCCATCGCGGGTACGTATTTACTCTCCGGCGATAAGAAGCACCTCTATCTTTTGAAGGATGACAAGGTGAAGGAACTCCCTTTGTAGAAGAAACCGGGAAGGCCCTGGGAATTGAAAATTCCCAGGGCCTCGGTTATAGAACAGCCAGCGATGCTGCGAGCGTTTGCCGGGCATCGCTGTTTTACCCGGCCCCGCTAAAAGATGACCGTTATAGGATCGCCGAGCACCTTTGACGTAAAACGAGGGTTCCGACTATATCGTCGGGACCCTCGTTTCAGTCTGGTTGAGTTCCATTCCGGTGATGGAAATAAACGTTCAAGATCGGATTTTCGGTTGCGTCCCCCGCTTACTTGGCCGTGTTCTGGCTAAAGCGCTGGAGAATCGTTGCGACCTGTGCGCGGGTAGCGCTGCCGAAAGGCATCAAGTTGCTGCCACTGCCCTGCATAAGATTCGAACCGCAGGCCCACTGCAGGGCCGGGATGGCATACTCGCTGATGGTCAGCGCGTCGCCATAGCTGAGAATGTTGGTGTCCTCGCCCACAACACGGACGTCATAGCCCTTGAACTGCGCATAGCGGTAGAGAATTGCCGCCATCTGCTGGCGGGTGATGGTACCCGTGGGGTTAGAGCCGTCAGAAATGCCGTTTGCCACAGCCCATGCCTTGGCCTTCGCCATGTTGGCGGGCAACTTGCCGTCCATGCGGGCCAGCACCATCCAGATCATCTGGCGGGTCGTAGCCGCGTTGGGGCTGAAGGCCGTGGCAGAGGTGCCGGAGAACAGGCCGTTGTCATAGGCATAGGCCACGCTGCCATAGCACCACGCGCTCTCGGCCACGTCTGTGAACGGGAAGTCAACTATTAAATACGGAGACAGATGCTCGGTGGTAAAGGTCACCTTTCCGCTTGCGTAGCTGGCGGTCTTCGGTTCGATGGCGCCGTCGTCGTTGATAAACCAGACGGCAATGCTGTCTGCGTTCTCGCCGGACTTCAGCGTATAGGGTACGGAGACGGTGATCTTGCCGTCGCCGAAGGTGCTGGTTCGGGTTCCGTTCACATAGAGGTTTACGTCCACCACAAATGCGGTTTCCATCTGCGCGCCAAGCGTGGCCTTCTGCGTGCCGGTGAGCTTGCTGCTGTTGACGGTCTCCACGGAGAGCTTCACATCGCCCCTGCCCTTGACCGCCGCCAATGCGGGCTTGTCAAGTTTAACCGTACCGGTGGACAGGGCAACTTCAAGGCCCGCGGAGCCGGAAGCGTTGTCTACCGCCGAAGTAACTTTAGCCGGAATGATAACCGTATCCGCCTTCGAGCCGGACACATCAATTTTGACCGCACCGGTTTGCGTACCGGACGCGATTTCTTGAAGCTGCGCGTCGGTGGCTGCAATTGTGGCGGTGTCACCAGAAACGGAAACGGAGACCCCTGCGTCGCTCTTATAGGTGTAGGTAACGTTACCAATGGTGACTTTGTCTTTGTCGGGATTCAATGTTATACCGGGCACCGTTGCTGCTGCCCAGCCATCGTAAGTTGTCGGTTCCAGTGCCGACACCGGCAGCAGGGTCAGTGCCATGCAAACGCACGGTAGGATGCTGAAAATTCTCCTTCTCATTTCGATTTCTCCAACTCTTTTTTAATAAACTTCAGTAATTCCATAACGCTTTCAAATTCGGCGGGTCGAGCGCTTTGTCCGGTGATACGTCCCTGCCACTCGCCATTTTCAGCGCCGGTGATGGTCAGTAAAAAAGTCTGTTCCATTTTCTCTCCTCTATGTTTCCAGATACTCGCCAAATTCCAGAATAAATTCGGCCATGGCGAGGGATATCCTGTGATCGTTTTCAAGCGGGGTGTTTCCCGTATGCAAAAGTGCCATCAGAGTCTCCAGCGACTGGCTCTGCAGAACCAGCGCCCGCAGGATTTCGGTCTGCTGTGCGTCTTTGGCAAAGCAAATTCGCCCTTGAAGCACAAGGCCAATTTGCCCGCCCCGCTCTGCCAACGTGACGCCGGGTTTCAAGGTCAGTATAATTTGATCCATTGCGCCCCCTATAGCAGACGCAGCTTTTCAGCTGCGGCCCTGGCTTCGCTTCGGCGCTTGACGCCCAGCTTCTGCAAGATACGGCTGACGTGGGTCTTCACCGTCGGCAACTTGATTCCTAATATCTCTCCGATCTCCTGGTTGCTCAGGTTCTGACAAAGCAGCTTGAGCACTTGTGTCTCCGCCGCTGACAGCGGCTCCAGGGCCTGTACCTGCGGTTTCAAAAACCGGGGATACTCCACCGCCTGCGCCCGCGCGGCGGTAATCAATTCGTCGAGATACGCCGCGTCAGCGTTCCAGCCGCATTTGCCCAGCAGCGGCAGAATCGCCGCGCCGTACTGCGCCGCGGGCCAGATGAATTGATACGCAAAGCAGGAGTCCAGTGCCGCGCAAAGCGTTGCTCTCCATTCCGCGTCGCCCATACGCTCCATGCACAGTGCTGAGAGTATTTTTATATGGATGCCGTCCATCACACGCCCGCAGTGCTCGCAGTAGGGCGTTAGCCGCGCCAGAAGCAACAGCGCATCGCCGTAATTGTCCTCGTAAATTTGCACCATTGCCCGCGTCAGGTACTGGTAGCGCCACATGGCCCACAGCCGCACATCGTTCTTCGGTGCTCTTTCCCGCAGCCAAGCCCGCGCGGCGTCCGTATCGCCCAGCCGGAGATAAATGCGGCAGAGCATCGCGTCAATGTTGGGAAGAAAACGCGTTTGCCCGATGTCGAGGAATTTCGCGCGTAGGCTTTCAATGGATTCCCGCGCCGTTTGCGCCTTGCCTTGCGATACCTGTACCCGCGCCAGTAGCCCAATTACCGCGAATTCAATGTCCGGCGTGCCTCGTGCCTGTATCTCGCCCAAACGGGACATGAGGGTGAGCAGGCGCTTCGATACGTCTTCTCCCTTTTCAAACTTACTCTCGCACACGGCGCAGTCGGCAAGCCCTACGCCGTCCCGCCCCAGAACAGTTTCCAGTGGTTTTTTTATGGTTGCGTACAGCAGATCGTCCTTCTTCGACCATTCGCAGAAGTCCTTGCCGCCGTTCATGGTGCTGGGCAGGGTGCTGGTGACGGAAAAGGCCGGTACCTTGAGCTGCTTGTCCGTCATGACCCGGAACACGCTGCCGATGACCTCAATCAGGCCCCTGCTCCCCCGCTGGGGCAGGGCAATGTCCAGATAGGCAAGCTTTCCCTGCACGTTTTTGTACTCGGAATCGGTTCTCTTGAGCTGCGCGGCGTAGTTTTGCAGTACATCGTACCACCGCTCGGAAGCCTCGTAGTCAAAGCACAGAGAGGTCAGCATGCTCATGCCGCATATCAGAGCCGGAGATTTCAGAATTTCCTCGTCCGGAAGAGCGAAATAGTAGCTTTGCAGCTCGTGGTAGCGTCCGACGCCGGGATGATGCTCCGCGTTTTTCACCAGCAGCGCGGACACCATGCTCTGATCTCCCGCGCGGGAGTAACATTCCAGTGCTTTGTCTTGTTCGTCGTGCAGCTCATAGTAGAGTGCTGCGCGGCTGTACAAACTGTGCTGCTCCGCGTCGGTGAACTTCTGGTCTATTATCCACATCAAAAATTCTCGAAAGACGGGCCAAAAATGAAAGGTGTCCACACCATTGAACAGAAGCATGGTCGTGTCCCGCTGGATAATACCCAACAGTTCTCCCACATGGGGGTCGCCGCTGACCATTTTCGCAAGCTCCAGATTAAAACAATCAAACGGCGCAAGGCACACCAGCAATTGTTGGAGCGGCGCGTCAAAACGGCGGTAGACCGCCTCATCAAAGTAAAGAAACAGCTCGCGTTTGGCTGTATTTAAAGTGTCCTCACTGTACGCCCCGCCGTTTCTCAACTTGCGGCAGAGGATAGCCATGGCGAGGGGATAGCCTTTAAAATCCTGCTGGATTGCACTCATATCACCGGGGCTGACCGTGATGCCCCGGGATTCCAGCATCCGCTCTGCGGTGACGCGATCAAAGAACAGAGCCTGCGCTTCTATGGTGAGCAGGATGCCCGCAAATTGGAACGGCATCAGCCATCCGGGGACGGCTCCCCGGCCCAGCAGAAGGAAGTGCAGGTCCGCTCGCATGCGAATCAGATTACAGAGCGCTTCGCGGCGCTGTGGTTCCAGCAGATATTGCAGATCGTCCACCAGCACCGCGTCGCAGTCCGGCGTGATACTGTCCGGCAGAAACTCCGCAGACACAGCATCGAGCGCACAAACGATATGCCCAGCAAGCAGTGCCGCCGCCGTTGTGGTCTTGCCGAAGCCGCAGGGCGCGGAAAACAAAATGACCCGGCAGTGTTCCCAGCCAGTTAGAAAAATTTCTTTTAGCGAGGGATTTATAATGGCAGTAGCGCTGTCGCCCATGAGCCGCCTCCTTTGAATGATCCGTATATTTACAAGAATTATTTTCCATATATCGACTAATTGTAGCAGAAAAGATTTGTTTTGTAATCCATCCAAAGTATGATTGATGGGGGGATTAAGTTTTTTTATTTTCTCGGATTTATGCCGGATGGGCCCAC
>Ga0183100_1001282_pt1 | contig 13245 bp, 7 predicted proteins | sample Biomet2_FD_127789 | JGI IMG/M metagenome (GOLD analysis project Ga0183100, IMG submission 127789) | Microbial communities from bioreactor (seeded with anoxic lake sediment) at LBNL, California, USA - Biofuel metagenome 2 | ecosystem: Engineered > Bioreactor > Anaerobic > Unclassified ...
GAGGTAACACTCCTTCCCATTTCGAACAGGACAGTTAAGGTCTATAGCGCCGATGGTACTGCACGGGTGACTGTGTGGCAGAGTAGGACGTTGCGAGGTAATTGTAAAAAAGATAGTTATTATAGCTATCTTTTTTTTATTTATTTGTATATATAGTTTATTTTTAAAATCATATTTTAATTTTAAACTTATTAGTTTAGTATAACGACTAATTAATTTAATGTTCTTTTGTACTTACTTGTAGTATAATATAACTACAAGTTTATGAATAAAGAATTTTCGTAATTAGAACTTATATATGAAGAATCAGTACTTAGGGTAGTAAGAACACCTATGAAAACGTATAAGATTATTATCTGAATTAGATATAGATAAAAAGGAGCTATAATTGACTACTTAAGTAGTCAATTATAGGGTTAAAGAATTATAACTTATTTAATATTGCAATCAATATCTTAAAGATATTTTAAATTCTCATTATCATTAAGTAATTCCATAAAAATTCTATAAAAGTTCTAATTAAATTTCTACATTTATATTGATTTACGTTAGCAAAAATATTGTAGCTCATTTATTGGAATTTACATATTTCAAAATACTTAGAGATATTTTTTAGAATGTCTATATTTAAATTGATATAATTATATTTTAATAATTGTAAATACTTAAAAGAGAAAATTATTATAAGTTTTTTTCTTTTTTTATAGTTATGTAAACAATTAAATAAGTATTGAGTTTTAGTATAAACTTTAAATTTATTTACATTATTTAAGTAAAATCAACTGTTTAGGCATTGTCTATAATAAGTAAAACTTAAATTAACGAGACATTTGAAGTATTGAATTTACTTGTATTGTTAATTAATGGATGTAAAGACGCTCATTTATAGTTAATACATTTTAATACGTAAATATAGGGGATTAATTTCAAAAGAAAATTAATTCAATTGATAAATTTTATAGAAAATATACAAAAACAAGTGAAATTTATTATAAAATTTGGTAATATATATATATACTAAAAGTTAAAGGAAAAATATGTAAAGTTAATACTATGAGAGGGATACAAATATGGATGGGGGTATGATTTAATGCAAAATAAGCGTAAAATCAATAAAGTTAACAATAAAGAGGAAATGAGAATTGAAGAAAATATAAATAAACCAATAGAACAAGATAAGAAGACAACGATAAAAGAAGGTTTTTCTATTAGTATGAAAGAAAGAAATACCAAAAGTGCAAGTAATGCACAAAAGGAAGTTACTTCAAATGAAATGATAAAATCAGAGTCTAATAAGGTTCTACCAACAATTAAAGAAAAAGAAATTATAGTAAAAAATATTGAAGTTAAGGTTGAATCAAAACCTAAAGAAACTGTAAAGAAAACTAGTACAAGAAAAAGTATAGCAACTAAAACTTCAGTAGGATCTGAAGAAAAGCAAGAAAATGCTTTAAAAATGCAAGAGAATAAGAATAGAGAAATAGATAAAACAAAAGAAAATATAGCTAAAGAAACAGAAGGACAAATAGTTGATAGAATTGTCAAGACTGAAGTTGGAAATGATAGGGAAACTACTGCAATCAAAACATCAACTACGAAAAATGCATCTTCAAAATCAGTAGCTAAGACTACTAATAGTAAGACCGCTAAAACTACTGCTACAAGAAAATCACCTTCAAAGAAATCAATTCAAACACAGACTAAAGTAGTTGTTGAAAAAGAAGTAAAAACACAATCTAAGGCAGAAGGAATAAAAAATACAGTTAAAAAGGTTGTGGAAAAAGTGGATAAGACTGATATAACTAGCTTTAACACATACTTATTTCATCAAGGTAAAAATTATGAAAGTTACAACATATTAGGAGCACATATTAAGACTGAAAAAAGAAAGAAAGGTGTACAATTTGCAACTTGGGCACCTAATGCTAAGGATATATATGTTGTTGGAGATTTCAATAATTTTGAAGTAAAAGATGAATATAAACTTGAAAAAATAACTGAAAACGGATTATGGAAAGGCTTTTTAGCAGAAGCTAAGGCTGGAGATAAATACAAATACTGCATAATAGGAAAGGATGGTAAAAAAGGAGAATATAAAGCTGATCCTTATGCAATACAAACTGAATTAAGACCAGATAGTGCGTCAATAGTATATGAACCTAAAAATTTCAAATGGAATGATCAAAAATGGATTGACCAAAGAAATAAAATAAATGTCTTGGAAGAACCATTAAATATATATGAAGTACATTTAGGTTCTTGGAAAACAAATAAAGATGGTGGATTTTTAACTTATGAAGAAATTGCTGAAGAGTTACCTAAGTATGTAAGAGAAATGGGATATACACATGTGGAAATTATGCCACTTGTTGAACATCCATTAGATGCTTCTTGGGGATATCAAGGAACAGGATATTATTCGCCAACAAGTAGATATGGAACAATAGAAGGTCTTAAAAAATTAATAAATAAACTACATGAAGAAAATATAGGAGTAATAATGGATTGGGTTCCAGGACATTTCTGTAAGGATTCTCATGGATTGTATAAATTTGACGGAACACCAACATATGAATACCAAGAAGAGTGGAGAGCTGAAAATAAAGGTTGGGGAACTTGTAATTTTGATTTAGGTAGACCGGAAGTAAAGAGTTATTTAATATCAAATGCATTATATTGGTATAGAGAGTTTCATGTTGATGGATTAAGAGTAGATGCTGTATCTAGTATTTTATATTTAGATTATAGTAGGTCATATGGAGAATGGGTTCCAAATAAGTTTGGTGGAAATGGAAATTTAGAAGCAATAGATTTCTTAAAAGAATTAAATACTGCAGTTTTTGCAGAATATTCAACAGCACTTATGATAGCAGAAGAATCAACATCATGGCCTAATATAACAAAACCTACAAATAATGGTGGGCTAGGATTTAATTTAAAATGGAATATGGGTTGGATGAATGATACATTGGAATATGTTGAAATAGACCCTAAATATAGAAAGAATAATCATAGAAATATAACATTTGCAATGATGTACAATCATGCTGAAAATTATTTATTACCGCTTTCACATGACGAAGTTGTTCATGGTAAAAAGCCACTAATAGATAAAATGTGGGGAGATGAATGGAATAAGTTTGCAGGACTCAGAGCATTTATGGGTTATATGATGGGTCATCCGGGTAAAAAATTAGTATTTATGGGATGTGAATTTGGACAAACAATAGAGTGGAGAGAATACCAAGAATTAGAATGGAATTTAATTGATGATTTAGAAATGCATAAAAAGACACACTTATTTTGTAAAGATTTAAATAATTTGTATATTAATAATAAAGCTTTTTGGGAACTTGATCATGATGATAGGGGATTCAATTGGATAGAAGCAGATAATAATGAGCAAAGTATATTAATTTTCACTAGAAGGAGTAGAAACGATCAAGATACATTAATTTTTGTAATAAACTTTACTTCTAAAGTATATTATGACTACCAAATTGGAGTACCATTCCTAGGAAGTTATAAAGAAATATTTAATACTGATGATAGTAAATATGGTGGTTCAGGGCAAACAATGGATGATACATTAATATCTGAAAAAACACCATTCCAAAATCAACCATATTCAATAAAAATAAAAGTGCCACCAATGGCTACATTAATATTAAAAGTAAATGAAATCAATATAAAGCAAGAAGTTAAAATAATTGAAGAATTATTTGTTAAAGAGAATGATCAACTTGAAGAAATGAATCAATAGAAAGAATATAACGTGAAACTTTTTGGTTGGAGTTTTATACTCCAACTGAATTTAGTTAATAATTAATAAGATATAGATATGTTTATTATGCTAAGGGGGATAAAGAATGAGAGTTTTATTTGTAGCATCAGAAGCTGGTCCATTTATTAAAAGCGGAGGCCTTGGAGATGTTGCGGGAGCATTACCTAAAGCACTTGTACAAAAAGGTGCAGATGTAAGAGTTGTGATACCAAAATATAAAGAACTTAATTGGGAAGTAAAAGATAAATTAAGATTTAATAAATGGTTTAATGTCAGAGTTGGTTGGAGAGAAGAATTTTGTGGAGTCTGGGAATGTGTATATAATGGAGTCACATATTATGCTTTAGACAATGAAAAGTATTTTAATAGAGACGAAATATATGGTTTTTATGATGATGCAGAAAGATTTGCATTTTTTGATAGAGCTGTACTTGATATGTTAAGACAAATAGATTGGCAACCGGACTTAATTCATTGTAATGATTGGCAAACAGGTATGATTCCTGTATTACTGAAGTTTCAATATAAAAGAAATGATATGTTTTATTGGAATATGAAATGTGTGTATTCAATTCACAATATAGCATTTCAAGGAGTTTTTGATCCTCAGATATTACCAGAGTTATTTGGGTTTGATATGGAACTTTATAATAATACATGCTTGAAATTTGATTTAGGTGTAAGTTATATGAAAGGCGGTTTATATTATTCTGATATAATCACAACTGTTAGTAATAGCTATGCAAATGAAATACAAACACCTGAATATGGTCAAAGATTAGATGGCGTATTAAAGGATAGATCCTATGCACTAAGAGGAATAACAAATGGTATAGATTATGATGAATTTAATCCTAAAACAGATAAATTTATTAAACAGAATTATGATATAAATTCAATTAAAAATAAAGTGATAAATAAAACTGAATTGCAAAAGGAATTAGGATTGACGGTTGATGAAAATATTCCAATGATAGCAATGGTAACAAGGTTAACACATCAAAAGGGGATTGACTTATTAGTTAATATTTCAGATAGATTATTACAACAAAATGTGCAATTAGTAGTTTTAGGTACTGGTGATAAGCAGTATGAAGATCATTTTAAATGGTTAGATTATAGATACGGAAGTAAAGTATCTGCAAATATTAGATTTGATAATGCTTTAGCAAATAAAATTTATGCTGCATGTGATATGTTTTTGATGCCTTCACTTTTTGAACCGTGTGGACTTGGACAATTAATAGCACTTAGATATGGATCAATTCCTATAGTTAGAGAAACTGGCGGGTTAAAAGATACTGTTACGGCATATAATGAATATACTGGAGATGGTAATGGATTTAGTTTTACAGATTACAATGCAGATGATTTGTATAATGTAATACAATATGCTTTGTGGATATACAAAGATAAAAAGAAATGGAACAATCTTATTAAACAGGCAATGAAATCTGATAATAGTTGGAATAAATCAGCTGAGATATATTTAAATATGTACAGAGAGTTGACAGGACAAGATTAGAACAATGGGACGAGGGGATGAATGAATGCTCGAAATGGATAAAAAGGCATTTAAAAAAGCTTATGTAAATAAATTTTTAGAGATGCATGGAATTGAGTTAAAAGAGGGAAATAATCAGCAAAAATATGATTCTTTAGCAAGCTTAGTGAGGGATTATGTTACAAGAACGTGGCTTAAGACCAATAAGAAATATAATAAAACAGGAGAGAAGCAAGTTTATTACTTTTCTATGGAATTCTTATTAGGAAGACTACTCGGAGATGCATTGTTAAATATAGGAATAAGAGATGTATGTAAAGAAGCTTTATCAGATTTGAATATAAAATTAGAAGACTTAGAAAATTTAGAACAAGACCAAGCATTAGGTAATGGAGGTCTTGGGAGACTTGCAGCATGTTTTTTAGATTCAATGGCTTCTTTGAATATTCCTGGAAATGGTTGCGGAATTAGATATAAGCATGGATTTTTTGAGCAGAAGATAATTGATGGAAAGCAAGTAGAAGTATCTGATGATTGGTTAAAAGAAGGAAATGTATGGGAAAAAAGAAAGGCTGAAAAAGCTGAAATTGTTAAATTTGGTGGAGAAATAAAAGTAATTCAAGTAAATGGACATTTAAATTTTACACATGTAAATTTTGAACCAGTTTTAGCGGTTCCATATGATACACCCATTGTAGGATATGAAAATGAAATTGTAAATACCCTTAGATTATGGAGTGCAGAAGCAGTTTCAAATGAATTTGATTTTTCATCATTTAATAGGGGAGATTTCCTAAAAGCAATTGAGTACAAAAATTCGGTTGAATCAATTTCACAAGTTTTATATCCAGAAGATTCATTTTATGAAGGGAAAATGCTTAGATTAAAACAACAATACTTTTTTGTTTCAGCAGGAATTCAAAGCATTATAAGACATTTTAAAAAGCATGGTAAAGATATAGAATTGTTAGATGAAAAGGTGGCAATTCATATTAATGATACTCATCCCACACTTGCAATACCAGAACTTATGAGAATATTAGTAGATGAAGAAGGTTTAGAATGGGATACTGCATGGAGAATAACTACTAATACAATATCTTATACTAACCATACAATTCTAGCAGAAGCTTTAGAAAAATGGCCAGTAGATATGTTTAAGAAATTAATTCCAAGAATATATATGATTGTTGAAGAAATAAATAAAAGATATTGTGAAGAACTTTGGAATAAGTACCCAGGTAATTGGGATAAGGTTAATAGAATGTCTATAATAGCAGATAACAAAGTGAAAATGGCACATCTAGCAATTGTAGGTAGTCATAGTGTAAATGGAGTAGCTAAACTTCATACAGAAATACTAAAGAAAAAGGAAATGAAGGATTTTTATTACTTATATCCAAATAAATTTAACAATAAAACAAATGGAATTACTCATAGAAGATGGCTTTTAAAGAGTAATCCTGAACTTACAAAATTAATAAAGGATACAATTGGGGATAGCTTTATAAAGCATCCAATTGATTTGAAAAATTTTGAAAGACATATATATGATGAAGTTGTTTTAGAACAATTAGGAAAAATAAAAAAATTTAACAAGGAAAAGCTGGCAAATTTAATATTAAACAATGATAATATAAGTATAGACACTAATTCGATATTTGATGTTCAAGTTAAAAGAATACATGCTTATAAGAGGCAAATACTTAATTGTTTAAGAATCATGGATTTATATAATAAATTAATTGATAATCCTAATTACGATATTGTGCCAAGAACATTCATATTTGGAGGAAAGGCTGCACCAGGATATTATTTAGCTAAGAATACTATTGAATTAATAAATAGTATTGCTAATAAAATAAATAATGATCCTAGAATAAATGAAAAAATAAAAGTAATTTTTATTCAAAACTACAGAGTTTCATTAGCAGAACAGATCATTCCAGGTACAGATGTAAGTGAACAAATTTCTACAACAACAAAAGAAGCATCCGGAACATCAAATATGAAATTTATGATGAATGGAGCTATTACAGTAGCTACATTAGATGGAGCTAATATTGAAATAAAGGATGAAGTTACAGATGACAATATAGTAATTTTCGGATTAAATGCAGATGAAGTGCTCAACTATTATCAAAATGGAGGCTATAAATCCTTAGATATATATAATAGTGATGTAAGAGTAAAAAGAGTAATTGATGATTTAGTAAATGGGAAATATCATAATGATAAAGAGAAATTTAGAAGCATTTATGAAAATCTAATAACTTATAATGATGAATTTTTTGTTTTACAAGATTTTGATTCATATTTAAAAGCTCAAGACAAAATTGACACTCTTTATAGAGATAACAATAAATGGCAAAGAATGTGTGGAATTAATATTGCACATTCTGGAATATTCTCATCTGACAGGACAATTGAAGAATATGCAACAGGGATTTGGGGATCAGAAGTAATTTATAAGAATCTATAGGAGGTTAATTTTATGGACGGTATACAGGTAGTACATGACTCGCAGAGCATAAAATTTAGGAAGCCTTTCGGAGCTGTAGAAGTTGGTCAAAAGGTTAAACTGTCAATTAATATTGATAGCGAAATAATAGTAGCAGTAGAATTGATACAGTTTGATGGAACTAGACTAAATATGGGGATGCAAAAGGAGTATTTAAATAATGGTGAATTTAGATATTCTGTAGAAATTGATACATCTGATGCTTTGGGGATATTAGAATATTATTTTATTCTAATAAATGGATATGATAGGTTATATTATGGAAACAATGATGAACATTTAGGTGGTATTGGTCAAATATATACTTATAATCCTGTGCCGTATCAAGTGACTGTATATGAAAAATCTTATATACCTAATTGGTATAAGGAAGGAGTAGTATATCAAATTCTTATAGATAGATTTTATAATGGAAATGAAGACAACTCTATAAATTCTCCAAAAGAAAACTCATTTATATATGGGAGATGGGATGATAGTCCCATGTATATTAAAGATAGCTTAGGAAAGATTGCGAGATGGGACTTTTATGGTGGAAATATAAAAGGTATCGTAAAGAAATTAGATTATATAAAGTCTTTAGGAGTCAGTATAATACAGTTAAGTCCTATATTTAAATCTTCTAGCTGTCATAAGTATGATACAGGGAATTATGACTTTATAGATGAAATGTTTGGCACAAATAATGAATTTAGAGAATTATGTGAAGTAGCAGAAAGCAAAGGAATTAAAATTATTCTAGATGTAGTATTAAGTTATACTAGTTCTGATAGTAAATATTTTAACAAATTAGGTAATTATAATGATATTGGAGCGTATCAATCGCCTAATTCTAAGTATCATGATTGGTATAAATTTACTAGATATCCATATCAGTATGAGTCATGGTGGGGAATTAGTGAAAGACCTAATGTTAATTCAATGGAAAAAGGATATATTGATTACATTATAAAAAGTAATAATTCTATTATAAAAAAATGGATAGATTTGGGGGCTCATGGATGGAGATTAAATGTAATAGATGAGCTTCCAGATGAGTTTATAGAATCAATTAGAACAAGAATGCAGGAAATTAATAAAGACACTGTACTCTTGGGAGATATTTGGGATGATGCATCTAATAAAATTAGTTATTCCAAAAGACGAAAATACTTGCAAGGTAAAGAAGTTCAAGCTGTTACAAACTATCCTTTAAGAGAATATTTAATCAATTTTACTAAAGGTTATATAACATCAGACAGATTTAAGCAGAAAATTATGTCCTTATATGAAAATTACCCTAGAGAAAGTTTTTATGGAAATATAAATGTTGTAGGTACAAATGATACTGAAAGAATTTTAACGGTTTTAGATGAAAATGTAGAATTATTGAAGCTACTTGTAGTAATTCAATTTACATTACCAGGAGTACCACTGATATATTATGGAGATGAAACTGGTTTAAAAGGTGGAAAAGAACCTGATAACAGAAAAAGCTATCCGTGGGGAAAAGAAAATAAAGAACTTATTACCTTTTACGAAAATGTGGGAAAGATAAGAAATAATGAAGATGGTTTAAAAAAAGGGGATCTAAATATTTATGAAACAGAACCAGATGTATTCGCATTTGAAAGGAATTATGAAAATGAGAAAATAATAGTTTTGGTTAATGTTTCAAATGAACAAAAATTAATTAAGGATATTAGTTTAAATGGATCTTATGTTAATTTATTTAATGTGAGTGAAAAATACAAATTTTTAGGAAATAACAGTATAATAAGCATTTTTCCACATGACTTTAAAATATTACGTAAGAATAATTGATTATAATATGATTAATTAGAAGGAATTTGACGAATGTTATTAGAGTGCATATATATGGTATTTGATTACAATAAAGTGTATAATATACTGTATAAAATAATTAAATAACATTTGAGGGGATTAATCATAATATACAATAATTACTGACAATATAATATGCTATAAACTTATTAAAGCATAAAACAATATGTTAAGCATATTATTAAAATATATAAGCATAAAATATTAAAATTTTATCTAATGAGAACAATAACATATGAGAGGAGATAATATTATGGGTAAAAATGAAATGGTAGCAATGATATTAGCCGGTGGACAAGGATCAAGATTAGGGGTATTAACAAAAAAATTAGCAAAACCAGCAGTACCATTTGGAGGGAAATATAGAATTATAGATTTTCCATTAAGTAATTGTTCAAATTCAGGTATATATACAGTAGGGGTATTAACTCAATATAAACCTTTAGAGTTAAATGCACATATTGGTATAGGTGAAGCATGGGATTTGGATAGAGCTCAAGGCGGAGTAAGCATATTACCTCCATATCAAGAAGAAAAAGGTGGAGAATGGTACAAGGGAACTGCAAATGCAATTTACCAAAACATAGAATTTGTTGACAGATATGATCCGGAATATATTTTAATTTTGTCTGGAGATCATATTTATAAAATGGATTATACAAAAATGTTAGACTTCCACAAAGAAAAGCAAGCAGAGGCAACTATAGCAGTAATTGAAGTACCAATGGATGAAGCATGCAGATTTGGAATAATGAATACTAGAGAAGATTTGTCAGTATATGAATTCGAAGAAAAGCCTAAAAATCCTAAAAATAATTTAGCATCTATGGGAGTATATATTTTTAATTGGAAAACTCTTAAGAAATATTTAAGAGAAGATGAATCAGATAAAACTTCAAAGAATGATTTTGGAATGAATATAATTCCAAGTATGCTTGGTGATGGAAATAAAATGGTGGCTTATCCATTTAAAGGATACTGGAAGGATGTTGGTACTATAGATAGCTTATGGGAAGCAAATATGGACTTAATAAGGGAAGATAATGAACTTGATTTACATGAAGAGGATTGGAAGATATATTCAGTTAATCCGGTAAGACCAGCACAATATATAGGAGAAAATGCAAAGGTATCTAATTCACTAATCGTTGAAGGTTGTGTTGTTAATGGTCAAGTTGAGAATTCTATACTATTCCAAGGAGTTCAAATAGGTAAAAATTCAGTTATTCGTGATTCAATAATTATGACAGATGCAAAAATAGGAGATAACGTAGTTATTGAAAAAGCAATTGTCGGAAATGGGGCTATTGTTAGAAAGGATTGCAAAATTTCCTTAGGCGATGAAATAGCTATTATTGGAGCAAAAGAAGAAGTAAAAATGGGTACAGTTATAGAAAATAACAAAGCTGTTTAGAGGAATCACTAAGGGGGAGAAAGAAATGAAAAATTGTATTGGTATAATTAATTTAGATGAAAATGAAAATAGAATGGGAGAATTAGTTGTAAATAGATCTCTTGCTTCAGTTCCAATTGCAGCTAGATATAGGGTTATAGATTTTGTATTATCTAATATGACTAACTCGGGCGTTAACTGTATAGGTATTTTCACAAAAAATAAATCAAGATCATTAATAGACCATTTAACAAATGGCAGACCGTGGGATTTGAATAGAAAAAAAGATGGATTAAAAGTTTTTAATTTTGGTAATGATGAACCTGTTTATGATGATGTTCATAATTTTGCTGAAAATATACAATTTTTAACACATAGTAGAAGAGAATATGTATTATTAGCACCAAGCTATATGATTTGTAATATAGATTATAATGAAGTAATAGAATACCATAAAAGTACGGGAAAAGATATTACGATGGTATATAAAAGGGTAAACAATGCAGATGAAGCTTTTGGGGACTGTGGAGTATTAAATTTTGATGACTCAGAAAGTGTTATAAGCGTAGGAGAAAATATAGGGAAAAATCCAAAAGCTAATATTAATATGGAAATGTATATATTAAAGACTGATTTGTTTATAGATATTGTAAATGAGTGTGTAAGCAGTGGAATGTATAGAAAAGTTAAAGAATATATTCACAATAATCTAAATACTTTAACTGTTGGAGCTTATGAATTTAAGGGATATTTAGATTGTATAAATTCAATTAAGGCATTATATGATAGTAATGTAGGATTTCTAAATAAAAAAATAAGCAAAGAAATTTTTAATGAGGAGAGACCTATTTATACAAAGACTAAGGATGAGGCTCCAACTCATTATTCAGATAAGAGCAATGTTATAAATTCAATAATAGCAAATGGTTGTCGTATTGAAGGAACTGTTGAAAATTGCATAATAGGCAGAAGAGTATATATAGGTAAAAATACTAAGATTAAGGATTGTATAATAATGCAAAATAGTAAAATTGATGATGAAGCAGTATTAGACAATGTAATTGCAGATAAAGGTAGTGAAATAAGAAAAGGAGAAACTCTTATTGGATCTATTATGTATCCTTTAGTTATAAAAAAGAAAAAATAGAATCAGAAATTAAATGTGCTAATCTATTTTATCTTAAAAGAGAATAGACTAGCATACTTAGTGTTGCATAAAGCAATAATTTTAAATGAATGATTATTCAAAATCACGAACAACCTTCAATTATAAGATTGAAGGTTGTTTTTGATTATGAACAAACTTGCAAATAGAAGTATGTTCATAATCAAAATTATTTTGCGAATGAAAAAAGCTTAATAGTAGATAATTAACAGAATATAAAGTGATTTTACAGTTATATGATCAATAAAAATATAAGTTTGATAATATACAATAGGAAATAGGATTGTTAGTATCAGCCAACCACATATTAGATCAATTCTTAGGGGAAAGACTAAAGCTACTAAGGGATTCGTAGCAAAAGTTAAAATAAGTGTTATTGATTATTGTGTTAGAATGGAAAAGTTAAGTTGGGGTGTCTACAGTGAATGTGAAAGCTTAATACCTATAGTAGAAGCTTATGAAGCAAGAAATGGCTTTTATCCTAAAAAAGTATTAGCTAATAAAATATATAGAAATAGAAAAAGAAAAAGCTTAAATTATTGTAAGAAAAATTGAATTAGGATTACCGGACTTAGTTTAGGCAGAACGAAAAAGAATAAAACTAAAGCTGAAAGAAATCAAGAATATGTTATATAATTACATATTATATTTTTCAGAGCGTATTATTTGGAATAAAAATATAAATTTATTCTAGATATTATTTATATACGATCTTTATTATCTCATTTTTTATAAAAACATTGACATGATAAATATAACATGTTAAGATGAAATACGTCGCAAAGAGAGGTAAACAACGTAAAAGAAGTTGATAAAAACCTTCAAAAAGAGTTTAAAAGATTCAAAAAAAGTTGTTGACAAAATTAAAATCAAGTGATATACTAAGTAAGTTGCTTGAGTGTGACAAGAGAAAATAAAAAGTTACAACGAAAGTTGTAGAAAGAAAATGGTCTTTGAAAATTGAACAGAATAATATAAATACATTTAAGTAAACCAGCAATTCTTTATTTGAGTAAGCTAAGATTAAACTTTTTATTGAGAGTTTGATCCTGGC